>Ga0163155_10004182_pt1 | contig 15023 bp, 18 predicted proteins | sample OliLakLV19SP4G1_FD_148611 | JGI IMG/M metagenome (GOLD analysis project Ga0163155, IMG submission 148611) | Freshwater microbial mat bacterial communities from Lake Vanda, McMurdo Dry Valleys, Antarctica - Oligotrophic Lake LV.19.SP4.G1 | ecosystem: Environmental > Aquatic > Freshwater > Lake >...
ACCTTGAAATGCCCTGGCACAGCAAGGCGGCAAGCACCCTGCCGGTGAATGTGCTCACGAAGAAAGCTTATCGTGGCGTCAACATCCTCTCGCTCTGGGTTTCGCAGATTGCGTGCGGCTTTCGCACGAGCACTTGGGGCACTTACAAGCAGTGGCAAGAACGCGGTGCTCAGGTGCGTAAGGGCGAAAAATCAAGCTTGGTCATCTTCTACAAGGAGCTTGAGCGCGAGGTTGAAAACCGCGAGAGCGGCGAAAGCGAAATGGGAAAGCTCTTGATTGCCCGCGCAAGCTTCGCTTTCAACGCTGACCAAGTGGACGGCTACACGGCTCCTGAGCTTCCGGTGCTCGAAGATAAGACCGAGGTAATCGCCCATGCTGAGCGCTTCGTTCAGACGACCGGAGCTACCGTGAATCACGGCGGAGGTAGCGCCTACTACCGCCCGAGCACGGACACTATCCAAATGCCGGAGCGAAATGTTTTCATCGGCACGAAAACGAGCACGCCGACTGAAGCCTACTACTCGACGCTCTTGCACGAGCTTACCCACTGGACGAGCCACGAGAGCCGCGTAAACCGCAATCTCTCAAAGCGCTTCGGCGATGAATCCTACGCGATGGAGGAGCTTGTTGCCGAGTTCGGCGCGGCCTTCCTCTGCGCCAATCTTGGAATCTCGCTTGAGCCGAGGGCCGACCATGCGGCTTATCTTGACCATTGGCTGAAGGTTATGAAAGCCGACAAGAAAGCGCTCTTCACCGCCGCTTCCAAAGCGAGTGAAGCCGTGGACTTCCTCACGAAGCTTCAGCCCGAAGCTAACGACGAGGCGGCATAGCCCGCCGCCTCTCTCCCCTACGCTGAGCGTAAAGCTTGGCGTAGGGGAGTATTATCTTGATACCAAGATAATACTAGCGCGGTAATGACGGAGGCTCGCAGCCGCCGTGCGGCCCGCTGCCACAGGGAAATAGTGCTTCCCTGCCCTTGCCGGTGCGGATTATATCGTGTCGCTGTTCCTCTTCGCGCTTCAGACTGCTTCTCAAACCCAGGTGCGACCCTTGCGAGGTCATCAAAAAGCCACAATCAGGGTCATCACCTTGTAGCGCTTTCATGCCCTTTCAGCTTATCCCCGAGGTGCTTTGAGTGGCGAATTGTCGTGCAAGGGTGCGGTAATCTTTCATCCCGGCGTTCTCTGTAGTGTGGCCTGTAACCGAGTGCAAGTGAGCGGGCAGTTTTCCCTTGTCAGACAGATGGGAGTCTCCTTTTTTTCTTTTTCGTTTGCAGCCCGTATTCATCCCTGCCTCAGATTGGTTTGCCTCGCACGCGGCGCTCGCCTTTCAACAACTTTTTTCCCCTGGCGGTGAACCGCCATTCCTCGCGGGCACTTCGTTCCAAAATAGTTATCAAGCCCCTTTGGGGTGAAAAGCTCTCTTTGCCGCGAGCGTTACCGGCAACCATCGGGAGGGTTGCATAGGGCAGCCCCCGTAATTGAAACAGGAGACTTACCCATGTCAGACAATAAGAAGCCCGCTCACACCATCCGCCTCGGCTACATCAAGGCCACCATCTGGCGGAACACCGTAACGAAAGACAAGAAGGAACGCACCCTCTACAACACGACCATTCGCCGCACCTACAAGGACGGGGATGGGCTGAAAGACACCGATAGCTTCGGGCGTGATGACCTGTTGCTTGTGGCCAAGGTTGCCGACCTCGCGCACACCTGGGTTTGCGAAGAGCTTCGCAAGCAGCGCGAAGAGGACGACGGCGAAGAGTAATCGCCGCACCCGAAAAGGGGGTCCGCTGTCCATGTGGCAGCGGGCCTCCTTTTTGTTTGAAGGACGGCTTATGCCGGATGAATGTTTTTTCCTGCGACGGGGCTTCGCCGCCGTTGCGGTTTTGGGGGGCTCCGCCCCCGGCGCTGTCAAGGCGACCCTTCGGGCTTCAGTAGGGGTGTCCCCAATCTTCCGCGCTTCGCCTATCGGCTTCGCTTGTGCAGACCGGGTGATACCCCTCCCTTACTTTCGGCCTGTGACAGCGCCTCCCCCGTTTTCGCTTGACGCTCATTGGCGCTGGCCTAGTCAGGGTGAGCGGTGGCTCACCCTGCTTTTCAACCGGGAGAGAAGCCGCGTGTCACGCTTCGGGCGCGACACTTTGTTACGCGGTAGCGACAAATAACGCACCGAAATTACAGCGTTTGTGCTTGTATTATGGTATTATCTTGGTATTATTTCAATACCACTTCGATACCTCTAGCAGTAAGGAAGGCTCGATATGCAATTGAAATTTGAGCTTGGCCAAGTCGTGATGACCCCCGGCGCGATGGAAGCGATTGGGCTTTCAGAGATTGCCCAATCTGTGCGCCGCCATGCTTCCGGCGATTGGGGCGAGCTTTGTGAGGCTGACCGACAAGAAAATGACCTCTCACTTTGGCAGGGCTTTCGCCTCTTGTCCGCTTACACATCGAAGGACGGGGTGCGCTTCTGGATTATCACCGAAGCCGACCGTGCGGTTACTACCGTGCTCTTGCCGGAGGAATACTGAGCGTAAAGCGCGTTATCGCCTGGACCTATGAAGCTTCCATCAACCCGAGCGAGAAGGATACGCTCTATGTCGAAGCCTAAAACCGAGAGCCTTGTTGACGCCCTGCAAAAGCTTGAAAGCGCCCGTGACGCTTTCACCCAGGCTTTTGAGGAGGTCATATCAACGCTCGATATGAGCCCCGTTCAAAAAGCCTTGGAAGAATGGCGGAAAGCCGCTGAGGTTTTTCAGGACGAAGCGCGGGGAGTTTACGACGCAGTAAGCGCTTACTACGATGAGCGCTCTGAGAAATGGCAGGAGTCCGATAAAGGCCAAGCTTTCTCTGACTGGATGGGGGAGGTAGAAGCGCTTTCTGACTTTGACCATTCAGCGACGGATAGTGTGCGTATTCTCATCGACATTTCCGATGAGATACCCGCCGCCGAGGTCGAAGACGACCCAAGCGCAGCTTTCCCCGAGCTTCCTGAAATCCCTGAAATGGGGGAGTAAGGAAAAGCCCCTTGCCAGAGTAATACCGGCTTGGTATTACTCTGGCATCAATCTCATACCAGAGAGGTAGTAACCCATGATTATCGTTTCAGGAGGCACGAAGGGCGGGAGCGGGAAAACGACCGTCGCCACAAACCTCGCCATCATGCGGGCCGCTTCGGGCCGCGATGTGCTCTTAGTCGATGCAGACGACCAGGAGACGAGCACCGATTTTACCATCCTTCGGACGGAAAAGCGGGGTGAGGCCGGATATACCAGTATCAAGCTCACAGGAGCCGCCGTTCGCACGGAGGCCGCAAAACTCAAACCCAAATACGACGATATTATTATCGACTCCGGGGGCAGGGACACAACGAGCCAGCGAGCAGCACTTGCTATCGCCGATATGCTGCTTGTGCCCTTTGTGCCGCGAAGCTTCGATGTTTGGACCTTGGAGAAGGTGGCCGAGCTTGTGGCCGAAATCCGGGCGGTCAATCCAAAACTCAAAGCGTTTGCGTTTCTAAATCGCGCCGACCAGAGCGGAAGCGACAACCAGGACGCCGCCGAGGTGCTCCAAGATACGAAGGAGCTAAAGTTTATTGATGCACCAATCGGAGGCAGGAAGGCTTTCGGCAAAGCCGCCGCTCAAGGCTTAGCAGCCTTTGAGCTAAAGCCTTCCGACCAGAAGGCAACGGATGAGATTGCCACGCTCTATCAAGCCGTTTTCGGGAAGGCTTGGAGCGAGAAGGTAACTGATATTTCGCAACGCAAAGCGGGGAACCTGTGAAGATGAGCACGATTACGAGAAAGCCCAAGAAGGTCACGGCAAAACCGAGCCGCAAGGTGAGCGAGTCGCAGATTGAGCGCGTTATCCGAAAAGGGGGAGGGGTTCCCACAAACGGCGCAAGTGGAGAGACCGCCGTTGTGAACCTTCGCGCCCCGAGTGAGGTAATAGCCCAGGTGGACGAAGCCGTTTCAACCAGGAAGCCCAAGATTTCTCGGCATTACTGGCTTCTCGAAGCCGTGCTTGAGAAATTGGAACGAGAGGCAAAATAGTATTATCTAGGTATCATAATGGTATTATTATGATACCTAGACTGGCCGACAAGTGAAAGGACTTATGGACGAGGAAGAGACTAAACGGAAAATGAGCAGCTTCGTGCAGACCTTCCCGGCGCTGCGCCATGCAGACGGCATTGAGCCATTCGACGCCAACAGGCTTGACGCTTGGGCTTCGGGGCCGATTAGTCACGGCGAACGATGCACGGCGCAATTCGTTCTAGCCGTTTGGGGTAATACCACAATGAAAGAGTGCCCTTGGACTTGCGGCCCCTTTGACCTGATGGAAACGCTTGGTGTTTGGGATGACGAACAACGAGAGGCTTTTCTTGTTTGGGCGCGTGACCCCTGGTGGGCTTGAACACTGCTTACCACATTCGACTTGCGATATTTTTCTCTTCAGCACCTACGGCATCGGCATAGATTGCGGTGGTGGAAAGCTGTGCGTGGCCTAACCACTTTTGCACGAGGTTCAAAGGTATTCCCGCCGAGACAGCGGCAACCCCGAAGCCGTGGCGAAGACCTTTCGGGCTTGCGTGCTCGCCCGAAATATCAGCCGCCTTCATAACTTCGGCGACTCTTCGCCACGCGGTCATGCGACCCCAAGGCCACAGCTTTACGCTTCGGCCTTTATCGGGTTTGCCTTGCGCTTCACGAAGCCCATGAACGAGGTCCAGGGCATCGAGGAGGGAAGGGGGGACGGGCACAGCGCGAAAAATCCCCGTGCGCCGTTTTTTTAGTGACTCAAAAACCACCACACCCGCCGAGAGGTCAACTCTGTCAGCGGTGAGCGCCAGGGCTTCGGAGATTCGACAACCGCCGAAGGCAAGCACTCCGCAGAAGGTTCGCACCTCGCGGGGTGCTTTCTCCGCTGCGCGAAGGAAAGCCCCGCGCTCTTCAGCGGTGAGATATTTGCGGGAACCGTCTAGCCCGTAAATACTCATGCCAAATTGCGGTTTTTCGACCATTCAGAGCCTAAAAAGAGGAGTTTGATACATTATACGGGTTGTTTGTCTCATTCGGAAGCCTTTTCGACCAGGGGAAGCCTCGAAATGGCCCAAAACCAAGCGTTTTAGGGCCTTGTGTTGATACACTATTACTAATAGTGTATCGCACGGAGAAAGAAGCTAGGCAAGACTTGAAAAAACATGCTAGTAGTGGCATAATATGACGATAGATGATAGAAAGCCGCTTTTTTGGATTGGGTCATCGAAGCGTGACCTCAAAGAGTTTCCCGACGAGGTGCAGGATGGAATGGGGCACGCGCTCGACATCGCCCAACAGGGGAAGAAACACCGGGACGCAAAACCGCTCTCTGGATTTGGAGGCGCAAGCGTTCTTGAAATCGTGGAGGACCACGACGGAGACACTTACCGAGCGGTTTACACGGTGCGCTTTGTCGGTGCTGTGTATGCCCTTCACGCTTTCCAAAAGAAATCGAAGAAGGGGATTGCAACACCGAAGCCTGAAATCGACCTGATAAAAGGTCGCTTGAAGAAGGCAGAAGAGCACTACACCGATTGGAGTAAACAGAAGGAGAAAAAATCATGAGCGACACTAGCAAAATTGACGAGGGCACAGTTGAAGAGAGCAGCGGAAATGTTTTTGCCGACCTTGGTTATCCTGACGCCGAGGAGGCACTTGCGAAATCTCGCCTTGCTCAACGCATCGCCGAGATTATCGAGAAACAAAATATCACTCAGGCTCAAGCCGCTTCCATACTTGGAATCGACCAACCAAAAATCTCCAAGCTTATGCGGGGCCAGCTTCGGGAGTTTTCTACCGACCGGCTTTTTCGTTTTCTCAACGCCCTGAACCAGGATGTTGAGATTGTCATTCGAGAGAAGCCGCAGGGACGACGACAAGGCATCTTGAGTGTTGTTCCAGCGTAAGGACAGAGCGAATGACCAACACCGCCGCGAAGCAAGAGCTTGTCATCACACCGCGCCAGCGCCGCCTTATCGATGCAGCGGTTGAGATTCGACAGAACGAGCCGAAGCCCGAAGACAAGGCTTTTATGACGCGCTACATGGTGCAAGCAACGCTTCCGCACCGTTCGCCGAAAGGGAACCCGCCGACATGGACCCGCGTAAACGGCGATTACACTCTTCGCATCCGGCCCGGCTATGTGACCGACCCCAAAACCAAAGAAGAAAAATGCGTGGGCTATCCCTTCGGGAGCATCCCACGCCTTCTCATGTTCTGGATAACCACAGAGGCGCTCAGGCAAGGGGGACGAAAGCTTTCCCTTGGTAGCAGCCTCAGCGACTTCATGCGGGCTGTTGGACTCAATCCGCGCAATGGTGGAGGAGCGAGAAGCGATGCGAGGAGACTTCGTGACCAGATGGAGCGGCTTTTTAGAGCCACCATTGGCTTTGAGTATTCCACGCTTGGGGTGCGCCGCTGGAAGGATATGCAAGTAGCACCCGAGGGCGAGCTATGGTGGGATGTAAAGCACCCGGCGCAAGCCGTTCTATGGGATAGCTGGATTGAGCTTGGAGAAAAGTTTTACGAGGCCATTATCGCCGCACCCGTGCCGGTCGATATTCGGGCTCTGCGGGAGCTAAAAAACTCTCCGCTTGCCCTGGACCTCTACGCCTGGACCGCCTACAAAACATTCACCATATCGCAGAAGCGGAAATCTCAGCGCATATCCTGGCATCAAATCCAGGCGCAGCTTGGAACCGATTACAAAGACCCGAAGGATTTTCGGCACTACGCCAAAGAAGCTTTGAGGAAAGTGACGACGGTTTACCCCGGCTTGAAGCTTGAAGAGTTCGACGGTGGTATCATCATTCACCCCGGAAGACCGGCAATCGCCCAGGTCATCAAGCCCAAATAGTGAGATGATTTACTACCCCCCTTGCCTGTTGATAACCCTGTGGATTTAGGGAGTTGTGTGAGATGATTTTCTCCCCCCACCATTTTGCAGAAATTCAGCGAGTTAGAGGTATGGTGAGATGATTTTCTCCCCCCAAATGAGATGATTTTCTCCCCCCTTCCTATAGATACCTATATCTAATACCTGTAGTAGGTGCGACCTACCTGTGGATAACTCGAAAAGTCATCGGTTAGCGAAGCGTCTTTTTGTCTTTAGAGGGAAGAGAATCGAAGCCTCTTAGATAAACCCGTCAGTGAGCAGGTAATTCAGACACAGGCCAAGAAGTAGCAATTTTTTTATTGGAATTATCCGAACACTCTTGGAGCTTTGGTAAGTCCTCTGCATAGATGGGATTGAGCTTGATAATATCCCGCCGCATTACCCTTGCCCGAATAATCTGAGCGAGGGCGGTATCAGGCTCAGCAAGTAAGGTTTGGACCTCTTCCGCTGGAATGACCGGATGAACGCCCAGGGCAGCGGTTGGAGGGTGTTGCGGGACATCGCCTTTCAAGACCCGTCTGAGAGCCGTAGAGACGCCACGGGTGGCGTTTTCGATAAGCCCCTTCTTCATGCTCGAAAGATTTTTTCCGAACCATTCTTGAGTGCGTGAAGCGGCCAGAGCGCCCGTTGTGACATCAGCCTGGATAGCATCCTTTACCGCCATGCCGCTCACACTGTTGTAAACGGGTCGCCAAGTGGAGCCTATCCTATCCGTCACAAGCTTATCCGTGGCTGAGGAGCGGCCTGAAAGGGTCATCACGCTTCCGTAGATACCGAACCACTTTGCGGCGGTTGTCGCACCCAAGCGCTCAACTACGCCCTCGACAGTTTGAGTTGCGGCAACGACCGCAAGACCGAAACGCGGCGGGTTTTGAGTTGCGAGAAAGAAAAATCCGACCGCGACAGGCTTTCAGCCATGCGCGGCGAATCGAGAAAATGGGTGTGTGCTTGCGCCGTCGAAACGACGCCGGAGCGCTCTTTTGAGGATTTTTGCTTGAGGCGATTTGCCGCTCGTGCAACGAGGCCATGAGCGGATTTGCTTTCGGCCATAGCATCAAGGAGCTTTTCAAACCCGGCCTCATTGAGCGTCAAAAATTCGCGCACCTTGGGAAGGTGGCGCTCCCTTTCAGGTTCGCTTGTGACGACATGGAGAATGAGGCCCGCAAGAAAAGCCTTCGCTTCAAGCTCCCAATGATTTTCCTTGTGGGAACCAGAAAGCACGATTGCGCCAGCGATTCTTGCCGCATCTTCGGCAAGGTCCGGGCTTTCGGGGTCAAGGTGGGAAAGAGGATTGAAGCAGGAGCTTTCCTCGCCTGAGATTCGCCACGGGTCAAGAACATAGACTTCTTGGCTGAGCGCTCGCCTACGCGAAGCAGTGACAGCCGCGTTTTCGCCCTTGGGGTCGATAACGAAGGCCGAGCCTTCATAGGTAAGAAGGTTTGGGATGATGCACGAGACGCCTTTGCCTGAGCGCGTCGGAGCAACCGTAATGAGGTGGCGGTCGCTTTTCCAGCGGATAAGCCTTCCGCTTTTAGCGCGGCCCAGGATGAGGCCCGAGGCGCAGAGGTGTCCAGCTTTGGCAAGTTCTTTCACTCTGCCCCAGGCAGCAGTGCCGAAAGCAGTTGCGCTTTCGTGGATTGGCTTATGCCGGTGAATCCATGCCTCGTAAGCAAAGGTGACGATGCAGCCGAGGATGCAGACCCATACGAACGGGCCAAACTCGAAAGAAGAGGTGGACATGTTGACGCACTCCCCACTTTTTTCTTGATTGTCGCTCCCGAATCGTTAGGGTGACTCCTTTTTTTCGTGGATTACAGTGAAGGTTTTGTGACAGCGGGGAAAACTCCAGGCCGCAGACCATACTAAAGTAATACCAGTTTGATACCAAAAAGATAGAGCGAGGCAGTGGTTTGCCTTAGAGCCTCTAAAAACGCTCTTGGTAGGGTTCCCTTAGCCTCCTACCGAACATCTTGCAGAGCTAGGGTCTGCTTGCTCCTTCAGTTCCGGCTCGGGTCGCCGTTCAGGACCGCGAGGTCCATGGGGTCGTCGTCGAAACAGATATCACCCTGTTCCGACCAGAAGTCGAAGTGCTCTTGGCGGAGCGGCCCGAAAATGAGCCCGTCCTCCTTGAGCAGTTCTTCGACCGCTTGGTCGAATGACAACCCCCTACGCCCGAGCAGTTGGTCCGCGATGTGCTCGCGCACACTCGGACCACCGAACCCCCCTGACACGCCGGTCACGACACTCGCCACTGAATTGGCGAAGGCCGCTTTCCGGTGAGCCGAGGCGTCAGGCTTCCGCTCCTCGATAAGAGCGCGGGCCTGTTGGAGCAATTGGTCATACTGGTTGAACTGGTCCATGATGGACTCCTTTCTGGGAATGAATCCCATTCAACAGGACAATTGTCCTGCTCAATGGAACTCACTCCCTCGACCAGACCGACCTTTGCGCGCTTATAAAACCCTCAAAAAATAACCATATTCAACCACTGCTCGCTCGCGGAAAAAGGCACAGTCCTTTTCCAGCCAACGAACATTCATTTTGAAGAAAGCAGAGGAGCAACGGATTGCGTTTGCCTTCGTAGTAACCGCAATAACAGCGAACGGACCCCGCCCTATCCGAAGATAGAGCGGGGCCGTTGCTGAACCGACATCAAGTCCTCGGCTTCAGCGCTTCCACTTTTCGTTTCAGCGCATCCACCAAATCCTTGACGACACTCGGGCTACCCTCTGGGAACTCGACCTTTGCGAGGTCTCCTTCCCAATTGGATACCACGATGTGCCCCATATAACCGGGGACACCAAAGAGCCACCGGCCAACCGTGTTGATGGGGATTTCATCACCGTCGTTGCTGCGACCGGCAATCCCCGTTTCAATCGGCCTGTGGAACAACTCAGGGAGTTGCTCTTTGGCGACCGTGCGAAGGAAGACCTTCGCGCTTCCGCTCATGGGTTCGGGCAACCGGATAGCCACGAGCGTTTTCGGCCCATGCAGACGCACGGGGAACTTCTCGTTCGCGCTCATGATACACCTCCGGTTTAGTTTTGGGCTCAGAGCTTCGCTTTCGCAGCCAGTGGCAGCCGCTACTCACTGGCCCTGCGCCCGCCTTGCCGAACTTTTAGGTGGCAAACCTATGGTACTGAGTCCTCTGAGTTTCCCCAAAGCACACTCAGAATGTGAGCTTAGCATCGTGTTCTTCTAGCCCGTTGAACACGACACTTTTGAGGAGCCTTGGTCGGCTGTCCTTCCTTCACCCCTCACGACGCCCGCATCCCATGTAACACGGGAGATGAGTCGTTTTACGCCACCGCTTGCTAAGCAGTTGACCCACGGCAGCATGTTTGAGGTTCCCTCGCGTGCAATCATGGATGGCACTACGAGACCTCATATGCTGAACCTTTCGGTTCAGCGCTTCCTTTCCCTATTCAAGCTTCTGCTACTAACTGGCCCACTTACCAGCGTTTGCTTGGCCCTTTCGCGAAGGAATCGGGGGAGAATCAAGCGGGGAATGGCTACCCCTCTTCTCACCCTAACCTGATTCTGTTTTAGGGGATGGCTCAGGCTAAGCACACTCCCCTGACAAGTTACGGACCCCGAATCATGGGTTCCTCCTTTCTGTGTAGGGAGTGGGGCTGCAAACCTGAGCCGCCCTTTACGAATCAAGCCGCGAAGAAGCACGAGCTTCCTCCTTCAACAGCCCGAAAGCCGCTGAAGGAGGAAGCGAGCACCTTACAATTCGCGAAGATTTAATATGCGCGTGTTCTCAACTGCGGAGGCGGCGGTAATATCGTTCAGCATGTGCTGTAATTTTCAAAAACCTCTATAAAATACCTTTGCCGCAATCCGTTGCTGTTCCTCTTATTCGCGCACACGAGATGCGTGAAAAACAAGAACAGACATTTTCTCATCCTTTGACGAAACAAAAGGATGAGGTAGCAGTGGTATTGCATACTCTCATGGGATTTTTCTCAATTCTATCTGCGGGGTCCAGGGGGGAGCTTTCACAGGGCTTGAAGCCTTGTTACTCACTCATCCCCTTCCCACCGCGAAGCCAACTACGGGGGTGCTCGAATCATGAGCAACCACCTCCTTTCCGGGACTCGATTAGAAAGCTTTCGCAACTAGTGGACGCTGCTACTTGCTTCCTGGTTCCCTACGCTTTTTTTCGAGGAGCGTTTCCATCCTCGCGTCGTGCTGATTCCCAAGGTTTCCCCTGAGCACTTCAGCGGGTGAGCAAGCTCTTAGCGGTTCATCGACGATTGTCCGCTTTGAGCTTGGAGAGCTTTTCCGCCTCTCCGTCAGTCACACAGCCGGTTTGCGGCTTGAGCCCACTACTCGTGTGACTTAGGGGTCAATTCCCCTTCACGGCCAGCCCCGTCTTGGTCGCTTTACCACGTGTTGCCAACACGTATCGACCGCGAGCCGCTGGGTCGTCCCTTTCGAGACCGGAATACTGGGAGCCCTGCGTGGTTCTCAGATGAGCTTTTGATGCCTACTCGCAAGACCTTTCGGTCTTACCCTCCTTTCCCTATTCAAGCTTCCGCTACTAACAGGTCCACAAACCTGTGTTCGCTTGGCCCTTTCGCGAAGGAGTCAGGGGAGATTCATGGTCTCACCTGCTTTTCGGCGTCATCCGCACTGGCTTCCCTTCTTCCTTTTGGCCCAGCGGAGGGCCACGGATAAAGGTCATTGCTGACCTCCTTTCATGGGACACGGGGAGAAAAGGACTTAGCCGTAAGTGCCCCGACGCACTTACGGCATGTCGCGACTAACGACGAATCTTCCTCAATGCCGCCAGGAAATCCTGCGGCCCGAAGATGTTCGGGATGTAATTCTTTTGGGTGAAGCCTTCTGGAACACCGCTTTGGGCGTTCACATTGGCAATCCAGAAAAAATCGACATCCTTGAACTTCGGGTCACGGCCAACCGGACAGTAGAGGTCACGGCCATCGAAATCGCCGAAGATGAGCAGCGTTTTGGGCCGCACCTCTTCAACGAACTCTCGAAACTGCCATTCGCCGATAGTCTGTTGCTTGTCCCACCCTTGAAGATTCGCCACCTCTTCGCTAACCCAGGCTTTCGCCTTGGCATAGCTGCGGGGCTTCCTCTTGGGTGCCGTCAGGGGTTGCTTCCGGGCGCATCCGTTGTAGCCGATGTAAACGGCTACTTCGGGACCGACGCACGCCGCTGAAATCGCCATGAACATTTCGGCCTGTGCAGCGCACGAGCCAGAAATATCCATAAGGAGGACGATATCCGCCTCCTTGGGTCGCTGAAACTTCGCTTGAGGGATGCGGTGATGTTTGTAAGTCACCGCCCGACGCGCGATAGTCTTTGCGTCCCAGCGAGCAGCGCCGTGGATGCGCTCCGTGAGGTTTTCTTCATTGGCGAAGAGCTTCATCAGCTCGCCCGCCTTCCGATACACCACTTCCAGCTCAGCCGGGGTGGTTTCTCGGTTGAAGTTGTATTGGGGCAGAGTCGTCCGATGCCCCTCTTCCTCACGCTGATTTTTTCGGGCGACCTCGGACAGGTCGTTGAGGAGATTGATTGCTCCGGCGGTGTTGTCCGCCATCGCTTCCCAATCTTCCTCACCGAAAGGGTCAGCCGGATTGTCCGCGTCAGACTCCGCTTCGTTGGCCTCACCGTCACCGGCTTGGCCTCCTTCAGCTTCGCCATCAGCGGACCCGTCACCCTCGCCAGAATCGCCGCCTTCGCCGTCCTCAGCCCCTTCGTTGTCGGGGTTTTGGCCGTCGTTAGCGGGGTTAGGTGAGTCTTCAATGTCCTTGGTAGCTTCGTCGCCACCGTGGACATCTTCGGAGGTTTTCGAGGTCGCTTCCGCAACCTCTTCCACCCCTTCGGATTCTTTCTGAATCGGTTTCTCAGCGCCTTCGGCTTCGTCAGCCTCAGCGTCATCCGACTCATCAGAATCTTCAGGCTCACCATCCTGGCTAGATTCCTTGCCCTCAGCGTCGGACGCTTCAGACTCGGAATCGCCGGACTGCGAATCGCCTTCGGAACTTTCCTGCCCAGCTTCATCAGCCGAGCCGTTCTGTTCTTCGGGCTTTTCCGTCCGCAAATCTTCCTCCTTGTCGGCCTTGACCTCGCGGTCATTGGCCTCACCACCATCGCCTTCCATCTCGTAGAGATTGTCGGCGTGGTTTTGGTCAGGAGGAGCTTGCGATACGGTATCGCCATCCTGTGGAGGACCGGATTCCCCGCCGTCCGGCGTGTTTCCCTGCTCACCATCTTCGTCTTGGTCAACCTTGTTCAGGTTCACCTTGTCGATTTTGGTGAGCTTGTTGGCATGAAGCCTGTCGGGAAACAACGCCGAGGCATCGTAATCTTCCCATGTTGCCACGAGAAACTCTTGCTTCGACATTGTTTTCCTTTCAGGTTTACCGGCTGCCAAGCCGGTGGAACACGCTTTTCCACAGGGCTTTGAGACCCTGTGCCGACGGATGACGGAGGACGAGTTGCAAGCTGTCTTCCGCCGGGACCAAGCGAACGGTCCCGTGCCCCTGCTTGATGCTGCGGCGCTTTCGCTTCAAAGCGCCGACCGTCTCCCCGGTTTCGGGGTCGAGTTTGACGATGCGGTCGCACAGGGCGAGCCGCACCTTGCCCAGCGACCCGTATTTGCTGATACGATCGCTCCACTTCAACACCCACTCCCCGTTGCCGGGAGCCCAGCAGTCGAGCAGACGCTCGAACTGGTGGGCGAAGGCCGGAATCGAAATGTCCTTCGAGACGGTGACAACAGCCGGGGTCACGGCGTCGTCACTCTCGAACCGAACTTCGACTCCCGCCCAGGAGACGGCCAGGGTCGAGACCTCCTTGGCCTCGCCGCTTTGCAGCGCGCGAGCCAAGTAGAGGTCTCTCTGCACAACCGGAAGTTGCGCGACCGGGATGGTCGCGGAACTGGTGCTACTCATTTCTTGCTCCTTTCTGGTCCACACGCGCCAAATTGAGAGAGCGCGTGGGGCGTAGGGCATCCGTTGAGAGGTTGAGGGTGACGCGCAAACGGACATGCGCGGCACCCTATCTGCTAGTTGCCGAACCGGACGAACTCCCCATCGACGCGAGGGAGTTCCTGCGAGGTGGCCTCGAATTTTGCCGACTTCGCGGCGGCCACCAACATCTCCCCGAGCTTTTCGGGGGTGATGAGTTTCTTCAGGATTTCTTGGTCCTCACGAAAGCCCGCCAACCAGCCGAATGCCACCGACCCGACGAGTTCCGGCGACTTCCACGCCGTGAGGCGCAGAGCGTCGCGACCCGCCATCAGCAGTTCTTGCGTGGCCGGAGGCTTGATAAGGTCCTCCTGCTTCGCGCGAAGCTGATTGGCGATGGTGACGAGCACCTTCGCAACGGAATCCGGGAGCGCGTCGATGGCGGGCTCGGACACCCGCACGGGTTGGCTGATGGTGGCGGTGCGGACGCCGCCCGTGAGGATGGACATTTCGAGTTGTTCGCCGGGGAAACCGAGGTGTTCCCGGCGGCATCGCCGCATGAGCGGCTCCGAAATGTCGCGCTCGTTATTCTTCGTGAAGAAGATAACGAGGTTCTCCTTCCGGGCCTGGATTCGGCCAATTCCCTTGATAACGACCTCGCCCTCTTGCAAAGCAGAGAGAAAGAGGCTATCCGTCTTGGGGTTCGCCTTATCCAGTTCGTCCACGAACGCCACCACCGGCCCCTCCTGGGACTTCTTGAAGACCTGGGCCAGGAAGCCCAGCTCGATGACATCTTCCGCCGTCTTCACTGCTTCCTTGTCACCAGCCACCCCCCTGAGAATCTGCACGATGTTGGCATCGTACAGAAAATCTTCGGGAGCCGAGCCCGGATGCGCTTGGGTGTAGATGTAATCCACACCCAGGATGCGCGCCACGGCCTTCGCGAGCGCGGTCTTGCCGGCCCCAGGAGGGCCGTCCAACAGCATGGCAGAGATTCCTTCCTGGCCCCGCGAGGCCAGGAGAAGCGCGATTTGCGCGGAGAGCAGGTCGCTCGCCGCGTAGCCGACGCGCTTCAGCGCGGCCTTGATGGTGGATACCATCTGAGTCATATCGGCCTTCCTTTCGTCTGGTTTCTTGT
>Ga0163155_10004185_pt1:5000-15021 | contig 15021 bp, 10 predicted proteins | sample OliLakLV19SP4G1_FD_148611 | JGI IMG/M metagenome (GOLD analysis project Ga0163155, IMG submission 148611) | Freshwater microbial mat bacterial communities from Lake Vanda, McMurdo Dry Valleys, Antarctica - Oligotrophic Lake LV.19.SP4.G1 | ecosystem: Environmental > Aquatic >...
GTGCGTTGGTCTATGGTGTACCGGCGCGTGCACCGCATGTCGTTCATTCTGTTTCAAAAATACCAGAAAATGAGTAATGATAATTCAAGGAGTAACTTGTGGATCCTGACCCGTTGCCGTGGTTGATATTCGGTCTCTCTCTGCTGTTAGTTGGCTTGGCAACTGCGCTTGAGATTATGTTTACCGTCGCGAGCCGGAGTGACATTCGGCAGAAAATTGAACAGGGTCAATCTTCGGCCCGCGTGCTTGATGAACTACTCAATAATAGCTTGGTGCTTTTTATTACGTTGGGTTTGTTAAAAAATGCGAGCCTCTTGTCCGTGGGTGTGGCAAGCACTTGGTTAGCACTGCAGGATCTATCACCGGAGGTACTTGTCGGGATCTTTTGTAGCTGGCTATTACTGGCGCTGCTGCAACCTACTTGGCGTATTCTGGCAATGCGTTATGCGGATCCATTGATTTTTCAATTTGCCCCGCTCGTCAAAGGCTTACAATTTCTTCTTCGACCATTGGTATCGCCGATCTACCATATTACCGCTCAAGTAAATCAGCGCGAGCAAACCCGTAATGAAGATGGTAACGGCTTGACGGATGAGGCTTTGCGCGTGTTGATGCACACGACCGAAGGCGCGGAAGAAATTGAAGAGAATGAACGCGAAATGATCGAAAGCATTCTCGAAATGAATGAGACAGTGGCGCGTGAAGTTATGGTGCCGCGCATTGATATGGTGGCCATTGATGTAGAAACTTCCTTTCAAGAAGCACTCAACACGATTATTTCTGCCGGTCATAGTCGAATTCCGGTCTATGAAGATCATATCGATCATATTATCGGTATTCTCTATGCTAAAGATATCCTGCGCTGTTTCCGCGATCAAGTGATCGATGTGCCGATTCGTGAATTGCTGCGGCCACCCTATTTTGTCCCGGTGAGTAAAAAGGTCGATGTGCTCTTTCAAGAGATGCAAAAGCAGCGTGTCCATATTGCCACGGTGATCGATGAATATGGCGGCACAGCCGGTCTGGTAACGATTGAAGATATTATCGAAGAAATTATGGGAGATATTCAGGATGAATATGATGTGGAAGACACCTATGTCCAGGTGATCAGCCCGGATGTCTATCTCTTAAATTCGCGCTTGGATGTCTATTCGTTATCCAAATTACTAGACATTGCCCTAGACAATGATGAGGCCGATACGTTGGGCGGACTCCTATTCAGCTTAATGGAGCATGTGCCAGAGCAGGGCGAAAGTGTAGAATATGAAGGATGGCGCTTTACTGTGCTTGCCCTCGATGGGCGGCGCATTGAACAGGTGCGGATCGAGCGCGTAACCGTGCCGACCACAGAGGAACCTGTTCCGCATCCTACCACTGCAAAACAGAACCCGCCTATGCCAAACGCTGACACCCTGATCAACATACGGGCAATGGGGGATTAGGGCATGCAACCAACAGAATCCGCAGTGGACTTGGTGCGTCATGCGATTGAAGCACGGCAGCGCGCCTATGCTCCCTATAGCAACTATCAAGTTGGGGCGGCTGTTTTGACCAGTGATGGCAACATTCTGATTGGCTGTAATGTGGAGAACGCATCCTATCCGGCGACAATTTGCGCGGAACGGGTTGCGCTGACGGCTGCCGTAGCACAGGGCTATCAGGATTTTGTCGCGATTGCCGTTGCGACCCAGAATGGTGGCACACCTTGTGGCATTTGCCGCCAAGTGATGGCAGAATTGGGCCCAACAATGATTGTCTATATCGCCGACACCGCCGGCAATTTCCGCACGACAACGGTGGCTGAGCTACTGCCTAGCGCATTTCGGGGTGATAGCTTGGTGCGCTAGCGGGTAATTGACTTTCGTTTCTACCCCTATAATGCCACCCAAGGTGGTTACTCGCATCAACCCTCTCCCAAACGCATTACTTTCATCAGTAACGTCATACAGTAAGCATCGTGAGGATGCTATAAGAGCTAGCGCAGAGAGGCGCTGGCTTTTTTGTTTTACCCCATGTCTGACATAGCCAATTAATCGTTTTCCCGAAAGGAATGGTGCAAGCGTCAAAAGTATCAATGTTCGTCGCATAAAAGTCGCAGAATTCCTTAAATATGTAAGCGTTCGGTAAGAAAATAATAGTATTTAATGTGATATCATTCTATATAATATACTCCGTTCCCAGCCCATGCCCGTACAAATAACCAAATTGCGCTAAACGTTATAGAAAGAATGGGTAATTTTTGTATGGTTTGTTCACATAGTGTCTAAACGATTTCAAATCAGCCGCTTTACAGGGAAAAGCAATCGATTGGTATCGGTAAAGGGTTGTGCCATTGCTGTCGTGCATCGTTATGATGCATAATTTGCAGCCAATGCATTCCAAAAGGAGAAAAACAGTATGGCTTCCCAAGATTTTTCGATTGCGAATCAGCCACATGCTCGAAAACAAGGGGCATCCCCTGGTATGATCACAAACTTTATTCAGGCAAGTGCTAGAGCCTGGAAACTACCATTCATCGCGATAGTATTATTACTTGTTGCTCCCTTTGTTGTGATACTGATCGGCGTGCTCTCTGCACTGATGGGCAAAGCGACCTATCTGTGGGTCGCCGGTGAAGATGGCTTGGCTGAAAATATCCAAGTAGTTCTCTTTGGGCTTACCTTTCTATTGGGGCTACTGGTCGCGCGCCGCTATTGGCAAGCTGGCTATAAATTGATTACCTTCCTTTACCTCTTTTTGTGTATTGGGCTGGTTTTTCTGATTGGCGAAGAAATTAGTTGGGGGCAGCGCATTTTTGGTTGGGAAACGACAGGTATGATGGCTGAGATCAACACGCAAAATGAAACCAATATCCACAATATTTCTGGTTTCAAAACAGCTTTCAAATGGGTGCAGATGCTGGTCGGCGCATATGGCCTGCTGCTGCCGCTCATCATCGGTCGTTGGCGCGATTTGCCCGGATTGCGTGAACTATGGGCTGCGATTGTTCCCCATCGCGTGCTGATTCCCTATTTCGGCCTGATGTTCTTCTGGAAATTCTATCGCAATCTCTTCGAGGCACCGGCCCATTGGGAATTTGCGCTAGCCGAGTACAATGAGATCCTAGAGTTAGTGCTGGCAATGGGGCTGTTTTTGTTTATGGTTTTTCAGCTAAGAAGAGATCGATCAGCATAGTTGATTTGCAGATTAACGCAGTGAAAGTAGTGCAGTGAGTTAGCAGAAAGGGTCATCGTCGCTGCCACCGCATCCACCCTTTGGCAAGCGCCTGGGCAGTGGGAGTCAGCCGTGTGCGCGTATAGAGGCCGGCGACGCGGGCAATGGCTTCGGCCTTGGTTGGGTAGGGATGGATCACGTCGCCAATCGTTTTTAAGCCGATGCCGGCCACCATTGCCAGTGTGATTTCGTTGATCATGTCACCGGCATGGCGCGCGACGATGGTGGCACCCAGAATCTCATCACGATTCTTCTTGGTATGTACTTTAACAAAACCTTCGGTTTCCCCGTCGGCAACGGCGCGGTCGTTTTCGGCAAAATGCACGGTATAGGTGTCAATCGCCATGCCTTTTTGTGCCGCCTCATGTGCATAAAGGCCCACATGTGCGATTTCTGGATCGGTATAGGTACACCAAGGCATCGTCAAATCTGTGATCTTTTTACGCCCATAGAAAAGTGCATTCTGGACCACGATCTTGGCCGCGGCCGCGGCGGCATGGGTAAATTTATAGTCCATGGCAACATCGCCGGCTGCATAGATGCGCGGATTGGTGCTTTGCATATACTCGTTGACCAGGATGCCGCGCCGCGCATCTGTCTCCACCCCAGCGGTTGCTAGCCCCATCCCTTCAATGTTGGGTCGGCGCCCTGTGGCCACCAAGATTTCATCGACAACCACGGTGTCTTGCTTACGGGTGGATTCCTGGGTGGATTCCTGGTCAGATTCATAGCGCAATCGCTTTTCGCCATCGATCATGTTGACTTGTGTTACGTTGCTGCTGAGTATGATCTGGATGCCTTCGCGCAAAAATGTCTCCTGGACAATGGCGGCGGCGTCCGTATCTTCACGATTCAAGAGATGGTCGGCATTGTGGAAGAGTACCACCTTCGTACCCAGGCGTTGAAAGGCTTGGGCCAATTCGCACCCAATCGGCCCGCCGCCGATGATCGCCAATCGTTTGGGTTGCTCCGTCAGATTCCACACGGTTTCGTTGGTCAAAAAGCCCGCTTCTGCCAAACCAGGAATGGCGGGATGGGCTGGGCGTGAACCCGTGGCGATGACGGCTTTTTTAAATTTCAAGATTTGACCCGCGACTTCAATCGTCTCGGTACCGGTGAACTGGCCTTCGCCCAAAAACACATCGACGCCTTCTTTGCGATAGCGCCAGACTGAATCGACCGGACTGATATCCGCTTGAATGCGCCGAATACGTTCCATCACCTGATCGAAGTGAACTTGCGGTTCCGTGGTTTCAACGCCATAGGCGGCAGCCGCACGGATTTCGCTCACGGCTTTGGCCGAGCGTAGAATTGCTTTGGAGGGCACACAGCCCACATTAAGACAATCACCACCCATCAGATGTTTTTCGATCAGCGCCACCTTGCCGCCTAGGCCGGCTGTCACAATGGCGGTCACCAAACCAGCCGAGCCGCCACCAATGACCACCAGATTGTAGACGCCAGCGGGTTGCGGATTGACCCAATCTGCCGGATGTACATTGGCTAAGCGTTGCGCGATATACGAATTTTCCGCCGCCGGCGTCCGCGTATTAGGTGCAATTGTGTTCATAGCGACTCTTTTCTTTGGCTTGATTTTATTGGGGCTTGATTTTATTGGGGCTTGATTGATTGAATTTGCATGGTTTCACGGCGTTTCACATAGCGCGAGATGGCAATGCTAAGCACAAGAATGGTGATCGCAAAGAGAATCACCCACGGATTGAATGTCGGTCGTTCTCCCATTGCCAACTGTTTTAGATCGATCGACGCGCCGAAAGAGACAAAGGCAATGGTCCCAGGAATAGAGCCAAGAATGGTAGCTAGCATAAAGGCTCGCCAATTGATGCGTAGAATGCCAGCCAGATAATTGACCAGATCATAGGGCAAAAATATGAAGCGCATAATCAACACCGTTTCAAAGCTGTTCTGGCGCATGCGATCGACATAGCGCTGGACAAGGTTGTTGCTTTCGGTACCATTTTCCTGAATCAGCCCGTTACCAAACAAACGGCCAATCGCGTAGGCCACGCTCGCCGATAGATTGCTGCCAATCATCGTGTAAATCACTGCCAGGGCCAAATTGAAGATCGATCCAGCCCCAAAGACTGCCCCACTGGCAATCGTCAAAACTGTGGCCGAGAAAAAGAGGAGTGGCCGCACCGCATAGATCAAGATATACAGGCTGGGGCCCCACCGTGAATCGAGCAACTGGACAATTTGTGCCGTGGCTGTCGTGGTTGTCAACCCATTGCTGCGGTAATACCACGCATAGCTGCCAACCAGCGCAACCCAAAAGAGTGCGGCAATTAGCTTTAGGCTCTGTTTTTTGAGAAAATTGGCGCTGTTGGTGCGGGCTGGCGTGGGCAGTTGAACGGTCATACGCTTTGCTCCTTACTCTGTATTTTATAGGCGCTCTGCAATCGTTCTAGTATAGCGACGAATAATAAATTTTTTGGGAAGTTGCCCTACGTACTACGCGTTAATTTTAGGCGAGATGGTTTGTAGAAGCTGATCAAGCCACGATAAAATAATCGATTGTCGCAAAATAACCGGGATGAATCTATTGGAAAGTAGTGCAGCTAAACCAGCCATCACTTCACTTAATCATATTGTTGATTATACAACAGATCAGCGCGTGGCGCGTGCTGTGCCGGATGAGGTGCAGATCGCTATGCGCAGCAGCTTTAGCTTGTGGGTGGGCGAGGCTTTGCCACCCCTGGCCTTTAGCTTGACATGGCTCTACCTGATTTTTGGCTTTGCGCACCTCTTCACCCTACCGCCAGCCATTCAGTGGATCATGAGCCTGACCGCTTTTGGTACATCTGCCACTATGCTCGCCTTGCATACGAAGTGGAAGCGCAAACCTGCCACGGGTGAATGGGCTCATGCTGCTGCAGCGCTGCTGACTGGTTTGATCGGGTTGAACAGCATTTTGCATCTCTTCCTCACCGGCGATGTTCTGCAAAGCACAAATTTGCTGCTGCTGGTTGTGGGCCTTGGCTTCTTTTTTCTTTCCTCGTCTTGGTTTGTGCTGATGTTGCTGGCGCTCTATCTTTGTTGGGGTGTCGCCATTTTTACACTTGAAGCCGAGCGCGCCATTTGGATCCATTTTACCTTTGGCCTGCTATCGGCCTCGGTACTGGCGACCACCGCCCACCTGGCGCGCAAGCGTACCTTGCGCCGTGTGACACTGCTACGCCTGCAAGATGCGCAGCGCGCCCAACAACTTCATATTACGCTGACTGCCGAACAGAAGATCGAGGAGGCACTACGTCAATCGGAAGTGCGCTATCGTTCGCTCTATGCCGAGGTGGAGCAACGGGTTCAGGAATTACATACGGCGAATATCCAATTGGCCCAGGCCGCGCGCGTAAAAAATGAATTTCTGGCCAGTGTAAGTCATGAATTACGCACGCCCCTCAATGCGATTCTCGGCTTAACCGAATCGTTACAGGAAAACATTTACGGACCGCTCAACGAGCCACAACAAGATGCTCTGCGCAATATTCATCATAGTGGTCGCCATCTGCTGGCGGTCATTACGGATATTTTGGATGTTGCCAAAATTGAAGCCGGCCAGTTTACGCTCGATCTAGGGCCCGCCGCGGTTGATGCCATTTGTCAGGCGAGCCTGATGTTGATCAAGCAAAAAGCGGAAGAAAAGAAGCTTACTGTGGCGCTGCACTTTGATGCGGCGGTGAAGCTGATTGAAACCGATGATCGGCGTCTAAAACAGATCCTGGTGAATCTGCTCGATAATGCGATTAAATTCACGCCAACCGAAGGTGCAATTGGCATTGATGTGCGCGGGGATGTCGAGAACAAAATTGTCTACTTTTCTGTGTGGGATACCGGAATTGGCATTGCCCCCAAAGATTTTCAGCGTCTTTTCAAACCCTTTGTCCAGTTGGACAGTGGCCTTACCCGCGAATATGCTGGCAGCGGCTTAGGCTTGGTACTCGTCTATCGCATGGTCGAGATGCAAGGTGGTAGTGTTACGGTGGAAAGTGAAGTCAATCAGGGCAGCCGTTTTACCGTCGCCTTGCCTTGGCGCGTGCCCACCGTCGGCGTTGCATCCATGACGACTGGCAAGGCTGGGGTGTCATCTTCTCTTCCTGCTGCACCACTTGGGGCCGATCCGCCGCTTGCCTTGATCGCGGATGATCATGAGCTTGTGACAACAGGCCTTACGCAACAGTTGTTGGCGCAGGGCGTTCGGGCTATGGTCGTAAAGGATGGCGCAGAAGCCATGGAAAAAGCAGCCATGTTGCGGCCAGCGCTGCTCTTGCTCGACATGCAGTTGCTGCCCCTGGATGACAAAGCCATGCTTGCGACCCTCCGCAGTAATGTCTATCTACAAGATGTCCCCGTAATCGCCATGTCCGCTTTGCTGTGGCCGGGCAGCGACAAGCCATATCTGGCCGCTGGTGCCAGTGCCTATATCGGTAAACCGATTGGGGCAAAACAGTTGCAAAGCTTGCTCCAGCAGTGGTTGCCCACCGGCGTTGTTGCGACATAGGCGCAATTAGGGAACAATGCTAATGAAATGTAGGTCACGTTTGTAACGTGACAGTCAGCCCAAAGCCTAAACATCGCGCTATACTCAAATCAGCATGAAAACCGGCGTTTGATGCAACCATGATGCGCGTGCCGGGGACTGACCAAGCGTAGATCTGCACTGCGAACTTTTTCTGGTCAGTCCCCGGCACGCTATGGCGCAACGCCGCTTTTCAAATTGAACTCAGGGTAGAAAATCCTCGCTCGCCAGTTCTAAAATTTATCCCCAAGTGAATTACACGTAACGATTCAGCCGGGAACGCGCCCAGGGGGCTCCCGATCCTGGTGGCCTGCGTCACTGGCCGCCAGGGATGGCGCGGGAACCCTCTGGGTGCCCGGTGGTGAATGCGATTGGCCTGAATCGTTACAATTACACCCGCTTTACATAGTATCCGCTATTAAAACATTTTTATTTGACAAAATTGTTTCTAGATGGTATAATCCTTTGTGTAGCAGATTTTATACGTCAGTGAACCGTAATAAAAGGAACTCCATGTCACTCGGCACATACCAAAAGCGCGATACCGCGACCTGGCAAATTTTGGAATATATGAAGCGTAATGGGTCCGCTACCATTAAAGATTTAGAACAGCTCTTGGGGATCACAACCACAGCTGTGCGCCAACATCTCAATACCTTGCAAGTAGAAGGCTATATTGAACGCAAAGCCGTGCATATGGGGGTTGGGCGTCCGCATCACACATACACCATTACCGAAAAAGTGCAAGAAGTTTTTGCTTGCCACTGTGATGATCTGGCGATGACGCTCTTGGAAGAGGTCTTTGCCCTAGAGGGTAAGGAGCAAGCCGCTTTATTGCTGGCTCGCGTCAGCAATCGCCTAGCAAGTCGCTACGCCCCGTCGGTGCGTTCTACGATTTTGCAGGAGCGGGTTGGCGAATTGGCAGATGCGCTGCATGTACGGGGCGTATTAACCGATGTTGAAACCACCGATGAGAATACGATTATTCTCCACACCTATAATTGCCCCTATCACGAATTGGCGCAAGAGCATCGTGAGATCTGCGAGATGGATAAAGCCATGTTGCAGCAGGTGCTTGGGTCAGAAGTGAATCTATCCAATTGTATGATGGATGGCTATCAGAGTTGTGCCTTTGAAGTGAGTTTGCCACCGAAACAAGTTGTGGCAACGCCGGCGGTATCCTAGTCGGTACTACATATCGGTTTCAATGTTACAGAATAACCGGTCGGTACTCGGTATAGTAGTGGTTGGCAATGATTGTGAATTTTCGCACATGGCCGGAATGATTCAGATAAATTGATAGCATAAAATGCGGCTACTCGAAAGTATCGCCGTAGATAGTGAACGAGGAGTATCACAATGAGTGTTCTAGAAATTCGTAATCTCCACGCGACGGTGGCAGATACAGAAATTTTAAAAGGGGTCAATTTAACCCTGCGCAGCGGTGAAATTCATGCGCTCATGGGCCCGAATGGCTCTGGCAAGTCTACCTTGGCCTATGTAATTGCTGGCCATCCCCATTACACGATCACCCAAGGTGATATTTTGATTGATGGCCAAAGCCTGCTGGACATGGAAGCTGATGAGCGCACCAAGGCAGGGATTTTTCTGGCTTTTCAATATCCCGTGGCCGTTCCTGGTGTCAGCGTTGCCAATTTCTTGCGCACGGCTGTTTCGAATGTGCGTGGCTACACCGAAAAAACTGCCGCCGATAGCAAAAGCAGCAGCACCGGCATGATTGGCAGCAATTTAATGCCTATGCGCGAATTTCGCCGTGAATTAAATGACAAGATGAAAGAATACAATGTTGATTCCAGCTTTGCCCGCCGTTATTTGAATGATGGCTTTTCAGGCGGCGAGAAGAAGCGCACCGAAGTGCTGCAAATGGCGATGCTGGAACCTAAATTTGCGATTCTCGACGAATCGGATTCTGGCCTGGACATTGATGCCCTGCGCGTGGTGTCGGATGGTATCAATAAACTGGCGACAGCCGATCGTGGCTTTCTGATGATTACCCACTATCAGCGCTTGCTGAACTATGTCAAGCCTGATTATGTTAGCATTTTCTACGGCGGTCGGATTGTAAAGACCGGCGGCATCGAATTCGCGCACCAACTGGAAGAAAAAGGCTATGGTTGGGTGGAAGAAGAGTTTGGTACAGCAGAACTGGTTACGGCCTAAAAAGTTCTTGTGATTGATTGCAGATAAGGAAGTGAAACATGGCAACACAAACTGATCAAAGCTACCTGAGCGAAGTAAAACAGGATTATC
>Ga0163155_10004188_pt1 | contig 15009 bp, 8 predicted proteins | sample OliLakLV19SP4G1_FD_148611 | JGI IMG/M metagenome (GOLD analysis project Ga0163155, IMG submission 148611) | Freshwater microbial mat bacterial communities from Lake Vanda, McMurdo Dry Valleys, Antarctica - Oligotrophic Lake LV.19.SP4.G1 | ecosystem: Environmental > Aquatic > Freshwater > Lake >...
AAATGTCTCTGTGATTGGCGCAGTCAGCTTGAACGGACTGCTCACTCAGTGGAGTGCTTTGGGGTCTATCGATGGGCTGACCTTTGAAGCGTTTATCGCTCGAAAGTTAATCCCTCATCTCTGGAAGAGCGCGGTCGTGATCATGGATAACTGCTCAATTCATAAAAGTAAGGAACTCGAAGCCATCATCACCGCAGCCGGGGCGCGCCTGATTTATCTACCTCCTTACTCGCCCGATTTTTCGCCTATTGAGAACTGTTGGTCTAAAATTAAGAGCATTCTTCGTCGGATTGGCGCAAGAACATACCCTGATTTGCTTAAGGCATTAGATATAGCATTCACAGAAGTGTCAACCAAAGATTTGCGGGGGTGGTTTACCCATTGCTGCTATTGTGCCGAACGAGACTGATAACCGCTATAGATTCGCGATCGCGTCAATCAACTGTTGCGTTTCAACAGGCTTCGTTACGTGATCTTGAAATCCTGCCTCATTGATCTGTTGATGATCTATTTCTCCAGCGTAGGCAATTAGGGCGATCGCGGGAACTTGGCTGACGGGTAGCAATTGCGATCGAGTAGTCTTCATCTAACGCTCGGCAGGGATTGACTCGTACCACGAGTATGCCAACAAGCGATCGCTGGTTGAGTCGGCACTAGCCAAGATTCTGATGGCAATTGACCAAACCGCTGCTCTAAATTTGCAAGTTCCACAGTGTAGACTGCGGATGAGGTTTGGCGTGAGCGTTTGGCGGAGCGAGTGAGGCGTGCAAATGATCATCCCATTTACAACTGGAGCAGCGCTATGATTAATTTTTTGAGGAGGTATTTTGAATGTTTGATGCGTTTTTGCACGTTGCGATCGGAATTGGGTTGAGTGCTGCCGCTGGATTTCGCATCTTGATGCCGTTTTTGTTTATGAGCATCGCCGCAAATACAGGATATCTGAAACTAGCACCCGAAATGGCATGGATGGGCAGTCAAGGGGCAATCGTTGCCTTTGCGATCGCGGCTACGGTTGAGGTGATCGTTTATTTCATTCCGGTATTAAACGATTTTTTAGATTTAATTGAGATTCCTTTAGCGGCGATCGCGGGCACGATCCTTACAGCCACAGTCACTAGCGATCTCGACCCATTCCTACGCTGGAGTTTGGCAATCATCGGCGGTGGCGCGATCGCAGGCGGCACTGGGGCAGTCATGGGCTTCACTCGGCTCGGCTCAACCGCAGTTGCCGGACCCGTTGGGAACATTGCCGTCTCCACCGCAGAATCAGCAAGCTCAGTAGTGCTGTCTATCCTGGCGATCGCTGCTCCAATCTTAGTGCTGCTTGTGATAGCAGTCCTCTTCTACTTTGGCTTCCGTCAAGCCAAACGCCGCTGGAGCTAACGAATGTCGAATGCAGAGTGTCGAATGCAGAATGTCGAGTGTCGAACGCAGAATATCGAATACAAATTCGTTCGTACTTTGCCCTTCATATCTTCACCTGTCTACTTTTTCTTTGTTTGTAGCTTCATCCGCTCAAAACTAAGCGCCCCCACGCCCGCAGTGACTAAGAAAATACCAAACCACTGCACCCCTTGCAACTTGTTTTGGATTAGAAACCAGGCAAGTAACGCAGTCATCACAGGACCGATCGAGGCAACGATCGAGGCTAAACCTGCCCCCATATACCGCACCCCAAAATTATTAGATAGATAGCCAACTAGGGTCAAACAGCCCAATACGATACCACTCAGAATAAAACCTGTACGCTTGTCTGGCTCTACGATTACGCCCAAATTAGGACCCAGTAAAATCAAAATAACAGCAGACAATACAAAAATAGTGAAGAACTGAATCAGGCTAACGGGAACTGGATGCAGTTTCTTAAAGCCAAGCTGCATCAGAATGAGATATAGGGCAAAAGCGACCCCAGAGCCAACGGCAATGATGATGCCTTCTGGTGAAAACCCTTTGCCAGATTCAAAAATTTTGGGGAGTGCGGTTAGGATGATACCCGTCAAAATCGTGCCCATTACTGCCCAGCGTAGAGGAGTGGGGCGATCGCCAAAGAGAAACCACGCCAGCGGCACCGTAAAAATGGGATACATAAACAAAATGGTGACGGCGGGTCCTGCCCCTATCTGCCCGATCGCAATATAAATCATCACTTGGGATAGAAAGAGAAACACGCCGCTGCCCACCACAATCCAGATTGGCTTGCGATCTTGTAGGGCAAAAAATCGTTTCAAATCTCTCCAAACCGGCGGATAGAGAACCATTGCCACAATCACCATCAGCGGCAACACCACTAGCATTCGCAGCCACAAAATCAATAGTGAGTTGCCTAAATTAAGCTGAAGAAAACCACCCACATCAAATCTGTCTAGCACTCTAGCGGGGGTAAGCTGAAAAACTTTTGTAATTGGATTACCGCTGCCATTTCCAATAATCCGTACCACTACATTGTGAATCGACAGCGCCACCGTTGAGAGCAACACTAAACATAACCCCGTCCAAAAGCTAGATAGCTCTTTTTTTGCAGGTGCCTGTTGGGGCAGGGAGGAGCCTGGAAACGCTAGCGGAGCCGGAGAAATTGTTGCAGAGGGTTGAGGCTGCTGTGTTTGAGAGGGATAAGCTTGGGGCGATTGACCTATCGGTTGCACTGGTGCGGATCGCAGTGGGGCAAAGGGCAGTTCGGGCGGATAGCCTTGTGGGGGTTGCTGAGCCGATTCGTATCCTACGCCATAGGTTGATTGCGGCAACGCGCCGTTTTCCTGAGGTAACAATGGCTGTTGCGATCGCGGTTCCGCATCCACTAGCAACTGATCTCGAATCCGGCTAACCAACGTTTCTAAAACAGCTTCTCCCTGCTGCTCTAGGCTGTGCATCCGGCTAAGCCGCTGAGAGAGGGCGCTTTCATAGCTTGCCAATTCCTGCTGTAAGGTATTGAACGTGGCGCTAAAAGTAGAATCCAACGATGCCAACAGTCGATGGGCATGGTCGCTCGAATCACTGCCATCGCTAGACAGCGCCATCCTGCCACTACCCAATTGATTAGTGTTAGCCAGTTGATTAACCTGCTGCACCATCACGTTTTGCAAGTGATTGGCTAACACGAGCGCTAGTTGCTTCGCCCAGAGTTGCTGTTGGGCGACTTGCTGTTGAGACAACGACTCCTGCTGTCGTGTTTGCAAAGTCTGTTGGGTGGTTTGCAGCTTGCCAACTTCCGCAGTCAATCGGGCTTTTTCTGTCTGAAGTTGCGTCACCTCTTGAGATAGTTGAGTGACTAACCCTTGATGCAAATGCTTCAAATCCTGAGTCACCGTTTGCAGGATGCCCTCAACAGTCCGTGCATTTTCACCGTTAATCTCTGGTCGATTCTCCATTGGTTCCTCAAAGGCTCCTACGTTTCCACCCCTGGTTTTGTCATAGTGTACCCAGTGACTCAGGATTCAGTATTGCCCGTTTTAGGCAAAATGCAATTCTTAAGATTCTATAGCAGGTGTCAGTTTCTAGGGGTAAACAGGTTTTTGTGCCTAAGTTTACGCCTATTGCTTATCATAACTATTCTGGATACTGCTACATTAATCCGCTACTAAGTTACTCTCCCTCAGCAAAAGTGGAACCAATTAATCAGGAAAATTGAGGAAAATTTAAATTTGTGTAGCAATCCCGGTGAAGTACGAGATCCGAATAACGAAGTACGAAGGGGAAAAGGGCAATGTACAAACGGGGAAGCACAAAGGGCGAATTACGAGGTATGAGGGGCGAACGAGTTTATATTCGACATATCTGCTACAGAGACGCTACCAAACGACATTTAATCTAGCCCTTGGAACCTGATGTTAGCTCAAGCTACTTTTTAGCTGATCTCTCGCTGCTTCAAGCGCTTCGGCTAGTTTGCTGTCGTCGCGTCCGCCTGCTTGGGCGAGGTTGGGTCTACCGCCGCCGCCGCCGCCACAGATTTTGGCGATCGCGCCAACAAATTTGCCAGCCTGCAAACCTGTTTTCACCACTTCAGGGCTAAAGGCAGCGACCAGGCTAACCTTGCCGGGTTCAGGCGCAGAACCCAGAAACACTGCACCTTCTTGCAGCTTTTGCTGGAGTTGTTCGGCAGCGGTTTTAAGGGATTCGGGATCAACTCCGGGCAGTTCGGCTACCAAAATTTTGAAGGTGCCAACGGATTCAGCGGTTGCCAATAGGCTATCGGCTTTTGCTAGGGCGACCTGTGATTTAGCAGTGTCTAGCTGCTTTTGGGTATTTTTCAATTCGGTTTGCAGCGTGGTGATCCGATCGCGAATGTCTTCGGGCTTCACCTTAAAGCGATCGCTCAAGTCTTTAACAATTTCGTCGCGCAGGTTGAGGTATTCCAGCACCGCAGGTCCCGCCACGGCTTCAATTCGTCGAATCCCGGCTGAAGTGCCTGATTCTGAGGTGATCTTAAACAGCCCAATTTCTGCCGTGTTGCTGACATGGGTGCCGCCGCAAAGCTCCATAGATACGCCATGCACATCCAGCACCCGCACCTCGTTGCCATACTTTTCGCCAAACATGGCGATCGCCCCGCGTGACTTAGCCTCCGCGATCGGTAGGGTTTCAGTATGGGCGACATGGGCTTCGGCAATCCAGGTGTTGACTTGTTCTTCCACTTGCTGCACGTCTTCAGCCGTCAGGGCGCGGGGACTGCGAAAATCAAACCTGAGCGAGTCAAACCCCACCAAAGAACCCGCCTGAGAAATCGACTCATCGACAATTTTTCTTAAAGCAGACTGCAATAGGTGAGTGGCGGTGTGATGTGCCTGCACCCGACGGCGACAGCCAAGATCAATCTGCGCGTTTACGCCATCGGCGACACGCAAAGTTCCCCGCTCGACTCGACCATAGTGAACAAAAAATCCGGCATCTTTTTTGACATCCACGATCCGCACTAGCGCTGTTTCACTGGAAAGGTAGCCGCGATCGCCCATCTGTCCACCCGATTCTGCATAAAACGGCGTTTGATTCAGAATCACCTGCACCTCTGCCCCAGCTTCAGCCACCGCCACCACTCGTCCAGCGACCAGCAGCGCTTCCACCTCCGCTTCTACCGCAGGCAGGCTGTAACCCAAAAACTCGGTTTCTTGAATGTGCCCCACCAGTTGATTCAACGCGCCTTGAGCCGTTAGGTCAATGGTTTCAACGGCATTGCGCGATCGCGATCGCTGCTTTTCCATCTCAACCGTAAAGCCGTCGGTGTCAACCGTGAGTCCTTTTTCGGCGGCGATTTCTTGGGTCAGTTCCAAGGGGAAGCCATAGGTGTCATATAAAGTAAAGGCGTTTATTCCAGGAATTTGCCCCCCCGCACCGACCTGTTCCATCACCGTTGCTAGCTCGCGTTCACCCAATTCCAACGTTTTGAGGAACTGAATTTCCTCCCGTTGCAGTGCCAGCTTAATCGTCCGATCCATATCGCGAACCATGGAATAGTCACTTTCAGCGAGGGCGATCGCGGCTTCTGCTACTAGCGGCGTAAACTCTCGATCAATCCCAATCAAGCGCCCATAGCGAATCACCCGCCGAATTAGGCGACGCAGCACATAGCCCCGCCCCTCATTGGAAACCGTAATGCCATCTGCCAGCATATGAACCACCGCCCGAATGTGATCCCCAATCACTTTCAGCGCCACTTTTGTCGCATCATCGGCAGTGTGATAGTCAATTCCGGCAATCTCTGCCGCCGTTTTCACAATTGGAAAAATCAGGTCAGTTTCATAATTATTCGGCACCTGTTGCAGAATTTGCGCCATCCGCTCCAAACCCAATCCCGTATCAATGTTTTTGCTTTTAAGCGGAGTCAGGTTGCCCTCAAGATCCCGGTTGTATTGCATGAACACCAGGTTGTAAAACTCAATGAAGCGGCTATCGTCTTCTAGGTCGATCGCGTCATCGCCCAGTTCTGGCTTGAAGTCGTAATACAGCTCCGAGCAAGGACCACAAGGACCCGTGGCACCCGACACCCAAAAGTTGTCATCTGCACCCATGCGCTGAATTCGGTGAGCCGGAATGCCAATTTCGTCGCGCCAAATGGCAAAGGATTCGTCGTCGTCTTCAAAAACGCTGACCACGACGCGCTCCGGCGGCAGCTCAAACACCTGAGTGGAAAGTTGCCATGCCCACGCGATCGCCTGAGATTTGAAATAATCCCCAAAGCTGAAATTACCCAACATCTCAAAAAAGGTGTGGTGCCGTGCGGTGCGTCCCACATTTTCAATGTCGTTGGTGCGAATACATTTTTGAGACGTAGTAGCACGAGGAAATTCTACGGCTTGCTGTCCTAAAAAGATTGGCTTGAATGGCAACATCCCCGCGATCGTCAGCAACACCGTCGGATCTTCCGGCACTAGCGAAGCGCTGGGAAGCACTCGGTGTTGGCGATCCGCAAAAAAGTTTAGGAATGTTTGCCGAATTTGAGTGCCGCTTAGGGGAGTAGCCATGGACGTTGTTTGAAAAAAGAACAGGGTGTGATCAATCTTTCTTCATCATGCCTTAGGATTCAACCAATCACAGCGTTGATTTATCTGGGCAAAGCCCGTATCGCCATAGACTTTACCTCAATACCCTAATCTCAACGTCCCGATTTTTTGCCTAAACGGCACCCAAAATCTGCCGATTCATTTCTAGAATGGGGCAAAACAAACTTGCCTGAGACGCGGTTAGATGCTGCTTCACGACATCCTGCATCACCGCATAAGTTACATTACAACTGCGCTCGGCACCAAACGCTTTCATAATCGTCCGAAACCAAAACAGCAGGCGATCGCGCAACGAATCAGGGTCATTCAACAGCATTGCGATCGCCGAATATCGCAGCACCCGAATCGTATCCCGCTGCCACTTTGCGGTCACGTCTGCATTGTGGTGGTGAAGCAGCGCCGGATCAAGGAACTGCATCTTGGTCAACACCTGCTGCACGATGACCGTCTCCATCGCTTGCAATTGCTGATAAGTTTGCACTCTCAAATAAAACGATCGCCCAAACTCACTGACGAACTCTAATTCTTCATCCGTTGCATAACGACCATCCGTTTCGCAGCTTAGTTTTTGAAATTGGCTCAGCATTTAGCACCCTCTTTCATCCGTCCCCCGGTCAACATTGCACCTACAGCACTGCTTAAAACAGTACTTTCTCAACGTTACACATCCTTACTGTTGGTCAAATATTGCCCCATATTAAAGCTAGTTTTGTCTTCAATTTGCTTCATCATCGATCGCGTAATTAGCTTACCCGCCTCCACCAAAACTTGACCCGTAATTGGGTGAAGCAAATCTTGTTCAGCCCGCCGACCAATCAGCGCTTCAATATCCTTAATTGAGTTGATATACATCCCCGGCGGCAGTTCCACCACTACGCCATTGTCTAAAACTCGCGCCTGACATGCCAACCGAGAATTTGGTTTGCAGATACTAATCACTTCTAGGGTGCGCTGCTCTCGCCAATTCACTGGAGACAATCCATTCATGCCACTCTTAATGTACAGATGGCAGGTGGCACACAGTCCGCGCCCACCACATTCCTTCAACACATCTAAATCTTTGTTAATCAGAATTGAGAGTAGATTGCCGTTAGTTTCAATAGAGGATTCTTGAGAAATGGGTTCAAGCCGAACGATTTTAGCCATGTAAAGTTAGGGATCTGCGGTTTACATAGTGGAATAATCAGGGTTCACTGGTACTTTTTTTCATGCAAGTCCCTAAATTGAAATTTAAACGATTCCAACTCTTTAGGCAGGGTTTCAACAACTTGCAGAATACCTTGAGCTAAGGCTGGTTTTTGTTGATAGTTTAGAGCTTGTTCAATTCTACAAAAACAAGGGCGCGATCGCTGAACTATGAGAGCAAGACCCACAATTCCTGGTAAATTCAGAAAGTCCTGGATAACTGCCTGTTTCATAGATTCTTTTTACGATTTGATACAATCATGCGCCTAATTCAAGGCTTAGAGGTTCCACAAATTATTTCACAGTTTATCTATGCTACGGTTTTGGTTTTAGAAGCCTCAAAGTGATTTGATCCTAATCGTCATAATTTGGCTGTATCTGATAGGTAAATTCTTCGGCTCTTTTCTATCTTCAGGTTTAGCTGTATGTCTGACCTTCCTTTTACCTTAGATCAACTTCGTATTCTCAAAGCGATCGCGGCTGAGGGAAGCTTTAAACGCGCTGCGGACAGTTTATATGTTTCTCAGCCAGCCGTTAGTTTGCAAGTGCAAAACCTAGAGCGCCAGCTTGATGTGCCCCTGTTTGATCGAGGCGGCAGACGGGCGCAGCTAACCGAAGCCGGACATTTGCTGCTGAGCTATGGAGAAAAGATCCTGACGTTATGTCAAGAAACCTGTCGGGCAATTGAAGATTTGCAAAACCTTCAAGGTGGAACCTTAATTGTGGGGGCAAGCCAGACCACCGGAACCTACTTGTTGCCGCGAATGATTGGCATGTTTCGGCAAAAGTATCCTGATGTTGCAGTGCAGCTTCATGTGCATTCAACCCGTCGCACCTCTTGGAGTGTGGCAAATGGACAAATTGATCTGGCGATTATTGGAGGTGAAATTTCTCCTGAACTGCAAGACTCTTTAGAAATCGTTCCCTATGCGGAAGATGAACTTGCCCTGATTTTGCCCGTTGGGCATGTCTTGGCAAGGGAAGAAATTATCCAAAAAGATGATCTATACAAGCTCCAGTTCATTGCCCTCGATTCCCAATCCACCATTCGCAAGGTGATTGATCAGGTGTTAACTCGCTGTGGCATTGAAACACGGCGTTTGCGGATTGAAATGGAGCTCAACTCAATCGAGGCAATTAAGAATGCGGTGCAGTCTGGGTTAGGTGCGGCGTTTGTCTCGATTTCGGCGATCGAGAAGGAGTTACAAATGGGCGTACTGCATCGGGCAAAGATAGAGGGTGTGATCGTGAAACGGATGCTGTCGGTGATTATTAACCCTAATCGCTACCGTTCTAAAGCGGCAGAAGCATTTTGCAAAGAAATCTTGCCAAAGTTTGCCTCCTACACAGCGGAACTACAGCGTTATACCATAGGACATACGGAGTCAATTCCGGCGATCGCGCCAAGTTTGGAGCATGTTGCACGGGTCGGATCTGATATTGATGTGTAACTTCTATGGATCTCTATTGCACTCGTCCGGGTTGCCAAAAACCTGAGAATTTTTTTACCGACCTCGATGATCCGGCAACGCTAAAGGCGGTTCAGCAGAAATTTTGCACTAATTGCGGAATGCCGTTGATCTTAGTGGGGCGCTATTTGCCGCAAAAACTGCTGGGACAAGGAGGCTTTGGGGCAGCTTTTTTAGCCCGCGATCGCTACACTCCCGGTCTTCGTCGCTGCGTCGTTAAGCAATTTCAGCCCTCTACGACTCTGAGCGCCAAGCAACTGCAAATTGCCCAAGATCTATTTGAGCGAGAAGCCGAGGCACTGGAATATTTGGGCAATACCCATCCCCAAATCCCCGATTTGTTTGCGTCTTTTGAACTCGCTGTGCCCGCTTCTCAAGGCAGCAAAGCTGAGCAATTTTTTTATCTGGTGCAGGAATATATTGACGGGCAGACGATGGAGCAAGAAATGGCGGAGGCTGGCGCATTTTCTGAACACAATCTCCTGAATGTGCTGCAAGAAATTCTGAAAGTGCTGCAATTTGTCCACGAAAACGGCTCCATCCATCGCGATATCAAACCATCTAACATCATGCGGCATCGCAATGGACTCATTTACCTGCTAGATTTTGGCGCGGTACGACAGGCAACCAAAGTAGGGGTCAAATCAACCGGAATTTATTCTGAAGGGTTTGCGCCACCGGAACAAATGGCAGGCGGGGAAGTGTATCCATCCAGCGATTTATATGCGCTGGCGGTGACGTGTCTGATGTTGTTGACCACCAAACAGCCGAGCGAATTGCTGGATACCTATAGCAACATCTGGCAATGGCGATCGCACTGCTCCGTCAGCGATCGCCTAGCCGACATTCTGGATAGGATGTTGCAATCAGTGCCCAGTCAGCGCTATCAATCTGCGGCTGAAGCGCTAGCTGCATTGGACAGAACTTCTGTATCACCCGCTATCCCGCTTAGACAACCTGCACTACAGGCTACTCCCGTTGCAGCTCCAACCCCTTTGCCTACAACGTTTCCAGCGATTCCCGTCCCAAATCAGCCTGCGCCGATTCAGCCTGCTCAGCCTCAACCGATTGCGCCCGTTGCACCTCGTCCGGCGATTCGTTCCACGATCCCAAAGGGAATCGCCCCCTTTCCCCTGTTGGAGCTACTGGCAAATGCTGGATTTACTGGCTTTGAGGCAGGGCTATTGGCGATCGCGATCGTCAGCGTGTTGGGCACAACCCTAATTAGCGGTGGTTTTTGGCTGTTGCTGCTGGCTGGGCTAATTCTTGCCCAGTCGCGCCGAGTGATTGAACGGGCGGATTTGGTGATTATTGCAGCGTTGAGTCTGGGCGGCGTGTTTGTGCTGTCGTGGTTGAAGCGGCTGGCGATCGCGCCTCTCGCTGGCAGTCCTTTTCTGACGGCGATCGCGTTAGCGGTGATGGTTGGACTTGTCGCGATCGCCCTCACCACCCTGTTTCGATTGATCTACAAAATTCTTTCCTTATTAATTGCCAAATTTTTCTGAAATTTGCGCCAAAAAATTTAAGTTGCCGTCTATGTATTTGTGTGGATTGATGCGCTCTGCTACTACTTTCTCAGTCATTTAAGTAGTAGATTGATAGTCTCCTCCTGCCACCTGATTGGATCGTAATTTAATGAATAGCAACGGACTGCCTCCAAAACAGGGCTTATATGATCCACAGTTTGAACATGATGCTTGTGGAGTGGGTTTCATCGTTCACAGGACTGGTCAGAAATCTCACGAGATTGTTGAGCAGGCACTAACCATTCTGTTGAATATTGATCATCGGGGAGCGTGTGGGGCTGAAACTAACACCGGAGATGGGGCAGGGCTGTTGATGCAGATTCCCCATAAGTTTTTGCAAAAGGCAATGGCGGCACAAGGGATTATGTTGCCTGAACAGGGAAGCTATGGGGTTGGCATGATTTATGCTGCGCCCGATCGCGCTCAGCGAGAAGCGAGTCGGCGGATCTTTGAAACCGTTGTGATGGAGGAGGGGCAGCGCGTTTTAGGTTGGCGGGATGTGCCAACTGATCATTCGTCTTTGGGCAACACGGCGAAAGCGAGTGAGCCATTTATGCAGCAGGTGTTGATTGCGCGATCGCCTGATCTTGCGGATGATTTGGCGTTTGAGCGTAAGCTCTATGTGATTCGCAAGCGATCGCACGCGGCAATCCGCGCCACTCAACTTGATCCTTATTGGTATCCCTCCAGCCTATCCTGCCGGACGATTGTGTATAAAGGAATGCTGATGCCCGTGCAGGTGGGGCAGTATTACCCTGAGTTGCATGATCCTGATATGGAAAGTGCTTTGGCGCTGGTACATTCCCGCTTTAGCACCAACACGTTTCCAAGCTGGGAGCGATCGCATCCCTATCGCTACATTGCCCACAATGGCGAAATCAACACCCTGCGCGGCAACATTAACTGGATGCACGCCCGCCAATCCTTGTTTGAATCCGATCTGTTTGGCGATGACCTGAAAAAAGCCCAGCCTGTGATTAACATTGACGGCAGCGATTCGCTAATTTTTGACAATGCGCTGGAACTGTTGGTGTTGGCAGGGCGATCGCTGCCTCACGCCATGATGATGATGGTGCCCGAACCTTGGGCGGCTCACGAATCGATGAGCGCGGAGAAGAAGGCGTTCTATAAATATCACTCGTGCCTGATGGAACCTTGGGATGGTCCCGCGTCGATCGCCTTTACCGATGGCACGATCATGGGTGCAGTCCTCGATCGCAATGGCTTACGTCCCTCTCGCTATTACGTGACCAAAGACGATCTGGTGATCATGGCATCGGAAGCGGGAGTCTTGCCGATTGCGCCAGAACGAGTTGCCTTTAAGGGTCGCTTGCAACCGGGGCGGATGTTTTTGGTGGATACGGCGCAGGGGCGCATTGTTGCGGATGAAGAAATTAAGCAGCAGGTTGCCACGGAGCATCCTTACGGCGAGTGGCTGAGCCAGCATATGGTGTCGTTAGCAGCGCTCAAGGATGAACCCGCCGCCGCAGAAATCCCATTCACCACCCCGCTCCTGCAACGGCAAACTGCTTTTGGATATACGTTCGAGGATTTGCGACTGCTGGTCACCCCGATGGCGCGGGATGGCGTGGAAGCGATCGGGGCAATGGGTGCCGATACTCCCCTAGCCGTGTTGTCTGACCGTCCAAAGTTGCTCTATGACTATTTCCAGCAACTCTTTGCCCAGGTGACCAATCCCCCAATCGACTCGATTCGCGAAGAAATTGTCACCTCTGCTGAAACGACGATTGGTTCAGAGCGCAACCTGTTAAAGCCAGAGCCGGAAAGCTGCCGTTTGATTGAGCTTAAAACACCCATTTTGAGCAATCAAGAGCTAGGCAAACTCCAGCAGATTGATCAAGCCGGCTTCAAGTCTGTGACTTTGCCAATTCTGTTCAATCCTAAAGCGGGTGTAGCAGGTCTGGAACAGGCAATTCAAGAGATGACAGCGGCGGCGGATCAGGCGATCGCCACGGGGGTTAATATTCTGATTCTCAGCGATCGCGCGATTGATCAAAACCACGCCCCCATTCCGGCACTGCTGGCGGTTGCTGGACTGCACCACCATCTGATTCGGGCGGGAACTCGTACCCATGTTGGGCTGGTATTGGAATCGGGCGAACCCCGCGAGGTACATCACTACGCCACGCTGATTGGGTATGGCTGCGGCGCGATCAATCCCTATCTTGCCTTCGAGACGATCGCCGACATGATCCACGAAGGCTTGTTGGTCAATCTGGACTATGCCACTGCCTGCAAAAACTACATCAAAGCGGCGACGAAGGGTGTAGTCAAGGTTGCCTCCAAAATTGGCATTTCTACGATTCAAAGCTATCGCGGTGCCCAGATTTTTGAGGCGATTGGGCTGAATCAATCGGTGATTGATCGCTACTTTACCTGGACGGCATCCCGGATTGAAGGGGCTGATTTGCATGTGATTGCCCAAGAAGCGATCGCCCGTCATCATCACGCTTTCCCCGATCGCGAAGTGCATGGGCACACGCTGGATGTGGGCGGCGAGTATCAATGGCGCAAGGAAGGCGAGGCGCATTTGTTCAGTCCTCAAGTGATCCACACGCTGCAACAGGCGGTACGACAAGGAAACTACGATTTGTATCGGCAATACGCCGCTTTGGTCAACGAGCAAAACCAGAAACACTTCACCCTGCGGGGATTACTCGCCTTCAAATCCCGCCCACCCGTGCCGATTGAAGAAGTGGAATCGGTTGAAGCGATTGTGAAGCGGTTTAAAACGGGGGCGATGAGCTACGGCTCGATTTCCCAGGAAGCACACGAAGCCTTGGCGATCGCCATGAACCGGATCGGCGGCAAGTCGAATACGGGCGAAGGCGGCGAAGACCCCGATCGCTACACCTGGACAAACGAGCAGGGCGACTCCAAAAATAGCGCCATTAAGCAAGTTGCATCGGGTCGATTTGGCGTGACCAGTCTCTATTTGTCTCAAGCGCGAGAACTGCAAATCAAAATGGCACAGGGCGCGAAACCGGGTGAAGGCGGTCAGCTTCCCGGCAAAAAAGTCTATCCCTGGATTGCCAAAGTCCGCCATTCCACGCCCGGTGTCGGACTGATTTCGCCACCACCGCACCATGATATTTACTCGATCGAAGACCTGGCAGAACTGATCCACGATTTGAAAAATGCCAACCGCGCCGCGCGAATTAGCGTCAAGCTGGTGTCTGAAGTGGGCGTGGGCACGATCGCCGCTGGGGTTGCCAAAGCCCATGCCGATGTGGTGTTGATCTCTGGCTATGACGGCGGCACCGGAGCTTCGCCCCAAACCTCAATCAAACACGCCGGATTGCCTTGGGAACTGGGCTTAGCCGAAACCCACCAGACGTTAGTGCTGAATAATCTGCGATCGCGCATCGTCGTTGAAACCGATGGACAGATGAAAACCGGGCGGGATGTGGTGATTGCCGCCTTGCTCGGTGCTGAGGAATTTGGCTTTGCCACGGCTCCGCTGGTCACCCTTGGCTGCATCATGATGCGCGTCTGTCATCTCAACACCTGTCCCGTGGGGGTTGCCACCCAAGATCCTCAACTGCGGGCAAAGTTTACCGGCGATCCTGCCCATACCGTCAACTTCATGACCTTTATTGCTCAGGAAGCACGGGAACTGATGGCGCAACTTGGGTTCCGCACGTTAAACGAAATGGTCGGTCGCACGGATGTTTTGGAACCCCAACAGGCGATCGCTCACTGGAAGGCAAAAGGATTGGATTTCTCCAAAATCCTGTATCAGCCGCAGGTTTCGGCAGACGTGGGGCTTTACTGCCAGGTTCCCCAGGATCACGGGCTGGAAAAATCTATCGACATGACAAAACTGTTGGAACTTTGCGAACCGGCGATCGAGCGGGGCGAAAAAGTCAGTGCTACTTTGCCTATTACCAACGTCAACCGCGTCGTGGGCACCATCCTGGGCAACGAAATCACCAAACGCCACTGGGAAGGATTGCCCGATGACACTATCCATCTCCACTTCCAAGGTAGCGCTGGACAAAGCTTTGGAGCTTTTGTGCCCCAGGGAATCACCCTAGAACTGGAAGGCGATGCCAACGACTATCTAGGCAAAGGACTGAGCGGCGGCAAAATTATCCTCTATCCGCCTAAAGTGTCCACGTTTGCCGCATCAGAAAATGTCATTGTGGGTAACGTGGTGCTGTATGGCGCAACCTCCGGCGAAGTTTACATCAGCGGCATTGCCGGAGAGCGTTTTTGCGTTCGCAACTCTGGCGTAAACACCGTGGTAGAGGGCGTGGGTGATCACGGGTGCGAATATATGACGGGCGGCAAAGTGGTGATTTTAGGTGAAAC
>Ga0163155_10004189_pt1 | contig 15008 bp, 12 predicted proteins | sample OliLakLV19SP4G1_FD_148611 | JGI IMG/M metagenome (GOLD analysis project Ga0163155, IMG submission 148611) | Freshwater microbial mat bacterial communities from Lake Vanda, McMurdo Dry Valleys, Antarctica - Oligotrophic Lake LV.19.SP4.G1 | ecosystem: Environmental > Aquatic > Freshwater > Lake >...
CGGCCGGTTGTGCCTGAGCGGCTTGCGATCCGTTTCTGGATGCATCGGCTGCGCTAGTGGCAGGGTCGAGGTTGGGGTTGGGGTTGGGGAACAGCGTGGTCATGCGGCCTCCTCCTGAGCGCCGGCGGACCGGCCCATGTTTGGGTATCTATCGCTTCCTCGCGGGTGGTGGCGCGATGGCCAGCACCTCGTTATTTGTCACACAGCGCGGGCCGGTAACCGGCCAGCGCCACTATTGCCGCTCGCGGGGAGATGGCTCGACCTGCGATATTTCCGGTATCGCTTGGTGTTCGGTCGCCGCCTCGCGCCAGTTGGGACAGGGCGAAGTTGCCCCGCCGATGGTCCCGAGCCCGTGTTTCTTGATCAGGCAAGCGACGTCGGCATCGATCCAAAGCTGGTCTCTAACGGTATAGCCAACATCGGCGCACGATCCAAGCGCGCAAAACCGAGCGTTCTGCACCCAGCTGCCATACCCTGCACCCCACCACCTAGCCATGGCCCGGCGGCGCGTGTAGAGCATGACGTAAGGTGCCCAAGCCGTGCCCCGGCACCATCCCCGACACGTTCTAAGGCCGCCTGCCCATGTCCAAGCAACTCATCGTCGACGGCATCCCGATCGAGGTCGAGGACGGCACATCGCTGCTCCAAGCCTGCGAGATGGCGGGCGCCGAAATCCCGCGATTTTGCTACCATGAGCGATTGTCGATCGCGGGCAACTGCCGGATGTGCCTCGTCGAGGTGCAGGGTTCGCCCAAGCCGATCGCGTCGTGCGCCATGAGCGTCAACGACCTGCCGCCCAACAAGGACGGCAGCGCCAAGATCGTCCAGACCAAGTCGCCGCTCGTCAAGAAGGCGCGCGAGGGGGTGATGGAGTTTCTGCTCATCAATCACCCGCTGGACTGCCCGATCTGCGACCAGGGCGGCGAGTGCGACCTCCAGGACCAATCGCTGCATTATGGCGGCGCCGGCTCGCGCTTCAGCGAAAACAAGCGCGCAGTCGAGGATAAGCACCTCGGCCCGCTGATCAAAACGCACATGACGCGCTGTATCCATTGCACGCGCTGCGTCCGCTTCATGACCGAGGTCGCCGGCGTCGAGGAACTCGGCCTCATCGGGCGCGGTGAGGATGCCGAGATCACGACCTATCTTGAAAACGGCATCTTGTCCGAGATGAGCGCCAACGCCGTGGACCTGTGCCCGGTCGGCGCGCTGACCCACCGGCCGTGGGCGCACAATGCGCGGCCGTGGGAATTGTCGCATACGCAATCGATCGACGTCATGGATGCGGTCGGCTCGGCGATCCGGGTTGATACGCGGGGCCGCGATGTCATGCGCATCCTGCCGCGCCGCAACGATGCCGTGAATGAAGAGTGGATCTCCGATAAGACCCGCCACGTCGCCGATGGCCTGCGCTCTCAGCGGCTCGATACACCTTACATCCGTCGCGACGGCCCCCTTGAGCCCGCATCCTGGGACGAAGCGCTGGCCGCAGTCGCCAACCGCTTGAAGTCGACATCGCCCGACCGTATCGGCGCAATCGCAGGCGACCTCGCGGGCGCCGAAGAGATGTTCGCGCTCAAAGACCTGATGGGTCGTCTCGGCGTCAAAAGCCTCGACTGCCGTCAGGATGGCGCCCGGCTCGATCCCGCGTTCGGCCGCTCCAGCTATGTGTTCGGCACGACCATCGATGGCATCGAGCAGGCCGACTGCATTCTGCTCGTCGGCACCAACCCCCGCGTCGAAGCGGCCGTGCTCAACGCCCGCATTCTGAAGCGCCACAAAATGGGCGGCCTGAAGGTCGGCCTGATCGGCGAGCAGTTCGCGCTGTCCTATCCCGCAACCCACGTCGGCACCGGCCCCGACGCGCTGACCAGCGTTGCCGGTGGCGGCCATGCGTTCGCCGCCGAACTGTCGGCAGCCAAGCACCCGATGGTTATCGTAGGCCCGGCCGGATATACGCGCGCCGACGGCCTCGCCGTGCTCTCGGTCGCCGCCCGGATCGCCGAAGCGGCCAGCGTCGGCAAGCACATGACCGGCAGCGCCTTCAACGTCCTCCACGCCGCTGCCTCGCGCGTTGCGGGACTGGACCTCGGCTTCGTACCCGGCCCCGGCGGGCTCGACGTGAACGGCATGGTTCAGGCCAGCACCAACGGTTCGCTCGATGTGCTGTTCTTGCTCGGCGCGGACGAACTCGCGATCGATCGCCTCGGTCGCCAGACGTTCGTCGTCTACCAGGGCAGCCATGGCGATGCCGGTGCCAACCGCGCCGACGTCATTCTGCCCGCTGCGGCCTATACGGAGAAGGCCGCGACCTACGTCAACACCGAGGGCCGGGCTCAAATGACTGCCCGCGCCGCCGTACCGCCCGGGCTCGCCAAAGACGATTGGGCAATCATCCGCGCACTGTCGGCTGTGTGCGGCCACACGTTACCGTATGACGACCTCCGCGCCTTGCGCGCCGCCATGTATGCCTACGCTCCGCAAATGGCTCGCATCGGCGCGGTATACGAGCCCGCTCGACCTGACCTCAACCGCCTCGCCGGGCTAACCGCCTCGCTTGGCCGCGAGCCGTTCATCAACCCGGTTCGCGATTTCTACCTGACCAACCCGATCGCGCGTGCCTCTGCCGTCATGGCCGAGATGAGCGCCCTCAAACATGCCAGCGCCGGGTTACGCCGCGTCGCCGAAGCTGCGGAGTAATGCGATGACTTACCTCGGCTTCGAAGGCCTCATCGGGATCGTCCTTTACACGCTCGTCCAGGTCGGATTGGCGCTGGCCGTTATCCTGCCACTGCTGGTCGCGATCGCCTTCCTGCTGCTGATGGACCGCAAAGTCTGGGCCGCCGTGCAACTGCGTCGCGGGCCCAACGTCGTCGGGCCATTCGGTTTGCTCCAATCGTTTGCCGACCTGATCAAATTCGCCGTCAAGGAACCGCTGATCCCGGCCGGTGCCGACAAGACTGTGTTCCTCCTCGCCCCGCTTGCAACCGCCACGTGCGCGCTTGCCGCCTGGGCAGTCATCCCGGTCAACCAGAATTCCTGGGGCACATGGGTCGTCGCCGACCTCAACGTCGGCATTCTGTACATGCTCGCGATCTCGTCGCTCGGCGTATATGGCGTCATCATGGGCGGCTGGGCATCGAACTCGAAATACGCTTTCATGGGCGCCATCCGCTCGTGTGCGCAGATGGTGTCTTACGAGGTCTCGATCGGCCTCGTCATCATCACGGTGCTGCTATGCGCGGGTTCGCTCAACATGACGGCGATCGTGAACGCGCAACAGTCCGGCGTCGGCACGTATTTCGGCCTGCCGAAATCGTTCCTAGATTGGTACTGGCTGCCGCTGTTCCCAATGTTCGTGGTGTTCTTCATCTCAGCGCTTGCCGAGACCAACCGCCCCCCGTTCGACCTGCCCGAAGCCGAATCCGAACTCGTCGCTGGTTACATGGTCGAATACGCGTCCACGCCCTACTTGCTGTTCATGCTCGGCGAATACGTCGCCATCACCACGATGTGCGCGCTGACCACGATCCTGTTTCTTGGCGGCTGGCTGCCGCCGTTCGACTTCTGGTTGTTCAACGCCATACCCGGCATCATCTGGTTCGCGCTCAAATGCGTCGCCGTGTTTTTCATGTTCGCCATGGTCAAGGCGATCGTGCCGCGCTACCGCTATGACCAATTGATGCGGCTCGGCTGGAAGGTGTTCCTGCCACTGTCGCTGATTTCCGTCGTGGTCGTCGCCGGCGTGTTGCAGTACGGCAAATTCGTTTGAGGTGTCCCCGGCATCCGGCGCCGTGGTCGTCTCAAAGCTCATCATCGCTCGTCTGGAGCCGCTCACCGCATGTCCATTACCCAGGGAATAAAGTCGCTCTTCCTGCTCGAGTTCGTATCGGCTTTCGGGCTCGCGATGCGATATTTCTTCACGCCCAAAGCGACGATCAACTATCCCTTTGAGAAGGGTCCGATCTCGCCGCGTTTCCGTGGCGAACACGCCTTGCGCCGCTATCCCAATGGCGAGGAGCGGTGCATCGCGTGTAAACTTTGCGAGGCGATCTGCCCCGCCCAGGCGATCACTATCGAGGCCGGCCCCCGCCGCAACGACGGCACGCGCCGAACCACCCGCTACGACATCGACATGACCAAGTGCATCTACTGCGGCTTGTGCCAGGAGGCCTGCCCGGTCGATGCCATCGTCGAGGGTCCGAACTTCGAGTTCGCAACCGAGACCAGAGAAGAACTGTTTTATTCTAAGGATCGGCTGCTCGAAAACGGCGACCGCTGGGAACGCGCAATCCAAAAGCAGCTCGCCCTCGATGCCCCCTATCGTTGATGATCCCGCGAACGCGGATCAGCCCGCCCGGCGAGAGCCGATGCGCATGCCGGACCGCGACAATCCCTTCGCGTGGCGCGCCAAGGCCAAGGAAGGCCGGAAGGGCGCAGCGCGGCTCCTCGAAGAACTGACCATTGAGGAGGTCTCGCGCTACATGGATATGGCGCGCGATCAGGTCAGCCACGAGGAACGGCTCGTCGGTTTGAAATTGACGCTCGCCGCCATCGCGGTCGGCATCGTCGTTTACGACATGGCGCACGGGCTCACCAACGGCATCACCGGCTGGCACATCGGCGGGCTCGCACTTGCCGCCGCACTCGGCTATTGGCCTTGGAAAGTGCGGTCCTACCGGTTGCTATGGATGAAGCATCTGGCGGCGGCCAAAGCCGAGCTTGCGCGGCGCGGTTCTCAGACGTAGCGACGTGCGGGTGCGGTCAGGGTAAGGACCGATGTTAGCCTGGGACGGCGGACGACAGAGTGCAGCGTGTGAGGGACTGCGAGACGTGAGCCGCTTGGGGCGTGAGCGCGGGCGGCGGTGGAATTGGACACAACATGACGCTGACGGTTTTCTTCTTCTATATGTTCGCCATTCTGGCTGTCGCATCGGCCGTGATGGTGATCACGGTCCGCAATCCCGTGCATGCCGTCCTGTTTCTCATCCTGACATTTTTTAACGCCGCGGGCCTGTTCATCCTCCTCGGCGCCGAGTTTCTGGCGATGCTCCTCGTCATCGTCTACGTCGGCGCGGTCGCGGTGCTGTTCTTGTTCGTCACAATGATGCTCGACGTCGATTTCGACGAACTCAAAGCCGGGTTCATCAAGAATGCGCCAGCCGGTCTCCTGGTCGGCGGCATCGTGCTCGCCGAACTCGTCCTACTGTTTGCGGGTCGCTCGTTCGACATCAACCTTGGCAAAACGCTTGGTGCGGCGACACCGACCGACATCGACAACACACGCGCATTGGGCCAGCTCATCTACACGAAGTACGCCTATCTGTTTCAGGCGTCCGGACTGATCTTGCTCGTTGCCATGATCGGAGCGATCGTTTTGACCCATCGCGTTCGTGACGGGGTGCGGCGCCAGTCGATCTCGGCGCAAAACGCGCGCCGCCCCGAAACCGCAATGGCCGTCATCAAGGTCCCGAGCGGTGGCTACGACATTCCAGCAAAAACAAAGCCGGTAGCGGACCAGCCGAAGACACCTGCGGAGGCGGCGGAATGAGACGGATCAGCGTGCCGCCCTCAGACGTCATGGCTTTGCTTGGCTGGGCCACCCGGATAGCTCGGCATTCGGTAGCTCGGCATTCGGTAGTTCGGCATTTGGCAATCATCGTTCCCAACGCGATGCGCACACGGCCATTTCAGACCACCGCGCGAGGCACGTCATGACGATCGGTATCGCCCATTATCTGGTCGTCGCGGCCTGCCTGTTCACAGTCGGCATCCTTGGCATTTTCCTCAACCGCAAGAACGTCATCGTCATCTTGATGTCGATCGAGCTGATGCTGCTTGCGGTCAACATCAACCTCGTCGCGTTCTCCTACTATCTGGGTGACCTCACGGGGCAGGCATTCGCGCTGTTCATCCTGACGGTTGCCGCCGCCGAGGCGGCCATCGGGCTTGCCATCATCGTCGTCTACTTCCGCAACCGCGGCTCCATCGCGGTCGAAGACATCAACATGATGAAGGGTTGAGTGGGCGAATGGCGAATAGCGAATGGCGAATAGGGGCACGGCGCTGTGGGCCAGGAGATCCAATCATACCGCGACTTGGTCGTTTGGCAGAAGGCCATGACGCTTGCTGCCGAATGCTATCGCGAAACTGCGACGTTCCCGAAAGCCGAGATGTACGGATTGACGAGCCAGATCCGAAGGGCGGCCGCATCGGTCCCCGCCAACATCGAAGAAGGCCACGGACGCGAAAGTACGGGCTCGTTCATACAGGCGCTGCGCGTTGCGCAAGGTTCACTGAAGGAACTCGAGACGCACGTTTATCTTGCCGAACGGGTGGACATCATGCCCTCCGAGACCATGAAAGAGCTTTTGACGGGTTGCGAGACGGTCGGGAAGCTGTTGCGTTCGTTGATCCGCTCACTGCAAGCCAAACAGGCCAATACTTGATGATCATTGTGCACCACTCGTCGTCCACCCTTCTTCCCCATTCGCCATTCGCAACTCGCCATTCGCCCCTATGATCTACACCGCCATCGTTTTCCTGCCCCTAGTCGGCGCTTTGATTGCTGGTCTCCTCGGCCGCGTGATCGGCGACCGGCCATCCGAAATCATCACCACCGCGTGTCTGGTTCTCGCAGCCGTTCTGTCGTGGGTCGTGTTCCTTGATGTCGGCTTTGCCCACACCACGACGAAAGTCACGCTGCTACGCTGGATCTCGTCGGGGGAGCTCGACGTCGCGTGGTCGCTTCGTATCGACACCCTGACGGCTGTCATGCTGGTCGTCGTCACCACCGTCTCGAGCCTCGTCCACGTCTACTCGATCGGCTACATGGAGGAGGATGACGCCCGCTGGCGCTTCTTCGCCTACCTGTCGCTGTTCACCTTCGCCATGCTGATGCTGGTGACCGCAGACAACCTGCTGCAACTGTTCTTTGGCTGGGAGGGCGTCGGGCTCGCATCGTACCTTCTGATCGGGTTCTGGTGGAAAAAGCCGTCGGCCAACGCGGCTGCGATCAAGGCGTTCGTCGTCAACCGTGTCGGCGACTTCGGTTTCGCGCTCGGCATTTTTGGCCTGTTCGCGCTGACCGGCTCGATCGGCTTCGACAAGATTTTTGCCGACGCCCCAAGCCTCGTCGGTAAAACGATGGACCTTGCCGGCTTCAAGGTCGACATTCTGAACGCGCTGTGCCTGCTGCTGTTCATCGGCGCGATGGGTAAATCCGCCCAGTTCCTGCTCCACACATGGCTTCCCGACGCGATGGAAGGACCCACACCGGTCTCAGCCTTGATCCACGCCGCGACGATGGTGACGGCTGGCGTGTTCCTCGTCGCGCGCATGTCGCCGCTGTTCGAACTTGCCCCAACCGCAAGCCAAGTCGTCATGTACGTCGGCATGTTCACGGCGTTTTTCGCCGCGACCGTCGGCCTCGTTCAAAACGACATCAAGCGCGTCATCGCCTATTCGACCTGCTCGCAGCTCGGCTACATGTTTGCCGCCTGTGGCGCTGGCGCCTACGGTGTCGCGATCTTCCACCTGTTCACGCACGCCTTTTTCAAGGCACTACTATTCCTAGGCGCCGGCTCGGTCATCCACGCGATGCACCACGAGCAGGACATGCGCAACATGGGCGGCCTCAGGAAACACATTCCCATTACGTGGGCGATGATGTTGATCGGCACGCTGGCGCTAACCGGCGTCGGCATCCCGTTCGTCGGCGGCTTTGCCGGGTTCCATTCCAAGGACGCGATCATCGAGGTCGCGTATGCCGCGCAATCCCCCAACAACATCGTATTCTGGATGCTGTTGCTGACCGCGTTTATGACGTCGTTCTATTCGTGGCGGCTGATGTTCATGACCTTCCACCAGCAGCCGCGCTGGGCGCAGGGTGGTGATGGACATGGCCAAGACACGCACGCGGCCCACGCGACCAAAGACGAACACGACAAAGATGACCACGGCCACGGCCATCACGCGCATACGCCGCACGAGAGCCCGCAGGTCATGCTGATCCCGCTCTACGTCCTGGCGCTGGGTGCTGTCGTGGCGGGCTTCGTGTTCTACCCCCACTTCATTGGCTACCAGTATAAAGAGTTCTGGGGCAAAGCGATCTTCGAAGGGCCAAACAACCACATCATGCACGCCATGCACGAGGTGCCCAAATGGGTGCCGGTCGCGCCGTTCGCCGCCATGCTTTCGGGCCTCGCGTTGGCCTACGTCTACTACATCGCCGCCCCGGGCCTCCCGGCTGCCACCGCCCGCGCGTTCAAGCCGATCTACCTGTTCTTTTTGAACAAGTGGTACATTGACGAACTCTACGACCTGATCTTCGTCCGCCCGGCGATGTGGATCGGCCGCGCGCTGTGGAAGGGCGGTGACGGCGCCATCATCGACGGCACCATCAATGGCACGGCCTCAGGCGTCATGGCCGGCACCAACAGAATCGTGAAATTGCAGACCGGCTTCGTCTACCACTACGCCTTCTCGATGCTGATCGGCGTCGCGGCAATCCTGTCGTATGTCATCGCCGTTGCCGGCGGCTTTGGAGGCGTGAAATGACGTCCGTCGCCGGTATCCCGATCCTCTCGATCGTCACGTTCTTCCCGCTGGTCGGCGCGCTGCTTATCGCGCTGCTCAACCGTGACGCTACCGGCCAATCCCGCTGGATCGCGCTGTGGGTCACGATCCTCACGTTCGCCGCCTCGTTGCTGATCTGGCTGAACTTCGACCCCCGCAACGCCGGCTTCCAGTTCGTCGAAGACCGCAGCTGGCTCGGGCCGATCCGTTATAAAATGGGCGTCGACGGTATCTCGATTCTGTTCGTCATCCTGACGACGTTCCTGATGCCGATCACCATCCTCGCCAGCTGGAACACCATCGAAGACCGGTTGCGCGAATACATGATCGCGTTCCTCGTGCTGGAATCGCTGATGATCGGCGTGTTCTGCGCGCTCGACCTGTTCCTGTTCTATATCTTCTTCGAAGCCGGGCTGATCCCGATGTTCCTGATCATCGGCGTGTGGGGCGGCAAGCGGCGCGTCTACGCCAGCTTCAAGTTCTTCCTCTATACCCTGCTCGGCTCGGTGCTGATGCTGCTCGCGATGATCGCGATGTGGAATCACGCCGGCACCACCGACATCGAGCGCCTGCTCGTCACCCAGTTCCCGCGCGAGATGCAGACGTGGTTGTGGCTGGCGTTCTTCGCCTCCTTCGCCGTCAAGATGCCGATGTGGCCGGTCCACACGTGGCTGCCCGACGCCCACGTCGAAGCCCCAACGGCGGGCTCCGTCATCCTGGCCGCCATCCTGCTCAAGATGGGCGGCTACGGCTTTCTGCGATTTTCCGTGCCGATGTTCCCGCTCGCCAGCCAGGATTTTGCACCGCTGGTGTTTGCCATGTCGGCCATTGCCATCGTCTACACGTCGCTCGTCGCTTTAGCGCAGGAAGACGTGAAAAAGCTGATCGCGTATTCCTCCGTCGCTCACATGGGCTACGTCACGCTCGGCATCTTCACTTTCAACGCCCAAGGCATCGACGGCGCGATCTTCCAGATGCTGTCGCACGGCATCGTCTCGGCAGCCCTGTTCTTATGCGTTGGGGTCGTCTACGACCGCATGCACACCCGCGAAATCTCGGCCTATGGCGGGCTTGCCGAGCGCATGCCGATCTATGCCGCCGTGTTCATGGTATTCACCATGGCCAACGTCGGCCTGCCGGGAACATCGGGCTTCGTTGGCGAATTCCTGACGCTGATGGGTGCGTTTAAGGTCTCGAGCCTCGTTGCCATCATCTGCACGTTGGGCGTGATCTTGTCGGCGGCATATGGTCTTTATCTCTACCGGCGCATGATCCTGGGCGAGATGATCAAGCCCGCGCTGATGTCGATCACCGACTTGAACCGCCGCGAGATCGGCATGCTCGCCCCACTCGTCATCCTGACGATTTTCCTCGGGATTTACCCTGCACCCATTCTCGACATCACCGCCGCCTCGACCAAAAAACTCGTCACCCAATACGAAACGGCCATCAAATCCGCCGGGCTCGCGAAGTAATTGACGGCCTGCTCCGCACGTTACACGTCGAGGTGCGTTCGGCGATAAACGGACTCGATCGGCACGGTCAGATCGATGCAACTGAAATGTATCGACCCACCAGCCCCGATCATCGTGGGGTTTGCTGGCCACGTGCCATCCTCGCCGCGGCGTAAGTGCTCAACTTGCATCCGCGTCGAGTGAACCACGACAAGTTCCTTAACTGTGGGCAGCGTCGCATAGGCACGGATGTTCTCGTAGGTGTCCGGCTCATTGCTGGGCGACAGAACCTCAATCAGCAGCACGGGCTCGGAGAGATAGCGCTCACCCCGCCGGTCCGCTTCACACGTGACGCCAAGATCGGGGATGCGAAAGTTCCAGTCGGCGCGCACGAGCGGCCTGATGCCGGGGGCAGATACGACCGAACACCGTGTGGTACTGGCATCTAAATGCGTGTGGATACGTCCACCGAGATTCATTATCAAGCGGCCATGGGTGTTGGTCGCTGGCGACATCGCGCGCAGCACCCCATCGACCAGCTCATAGCGCGTGTCGGTGCCATCGCCTTCCCAGCACAGGAAGTCATCGACGGTCATCATCGGCGGCAGTTTGCGTGCAGCGGTCATGGCTGAGGCTCCGGCTCATACGTGTGACCCTACCTCAAGCTGCCCAAATGCGCCACATCGCACACCACTGCCTCTCCCCGCGTGCGGGGAGAGGCAGTGCGGCGGAGCGCGCGTCGCGCGATCCGATGCGCGGTGAGGGGCAGCAACGAACGCCCGTCGCGCTTGTAACCAGCCGCTGTCCTGGACCATCATGTGGGAACGCATCCCTCCGTCATGGCCCGCGATCGGCGGGCCACCCAGACAGGGCCGATCAGGCCGACACCGCGAGATCGCCTCCAACGTGACTGGGTGACCCGCCTGAAGCGGGCCATGACGGAACGAGAGGTCAGCCGGTCGACGTACCCGCTTGGCCGTTTCAAGTCGGTCTCGCTCACCCTCGAGATCACGCCCCACATCGTCATGGCTCGGTTCGGCGGGCCACCCAGACAGGGCCGAGCGGGTTGCCACCGAGTGACCATCTGCAACGTGACTGGGTGGCCCGGCCCAATCTGTCACTCACGGGAGTCGGGCCATGACGGACGATCTGGGCCATGACGGGTGAAATTGGACTTGCGGTCGAACGTCTGTCCCCGCCACGCTTGTCGCCAGCCGCGGTTAGCGCTACTGCCCGTTAACGACCGTTGCCTCCGTGGACCTGCCCATGCCCGACCTCGCGACCCTGCCCGCCATCCTTACAGCAATCACCCAGCCGGCGTTCGACATCAACGCCCTGCGCCCGCTGATCCCCGAGATCACGGTCGCGCTCTCGGCCATGGCGATTTTGATGTTCGGCGCGTTCCGTGCCGGTCCGACCGTCGCCGACGGCGTTGAAAACCCAGGCATGGCGCGCGAAGGCGATATCGCCAGCTGGCTCGCCATCCTGGTGCTCGCCGTGGCCATGTACTTCGTCGCCACGCCGCCGGTCAAAACCATCAGCCTGTTCGATGGCGCGTTCGTCGGCGATGCCTATGCGCGGTTCTTCAAAATCCTGATCCTGACGGGTGCCATTGGCGCGCTGCTGCTGTCATTCGACGACCTGCGCCGGTCGAAGATCATGCAGTTCGAGTATCCCGTTCTCGTTCTGCTCGCCGTCGTCGGCATGATGATGATGGTCTCCGCCAACGACCTCATCGCGCTCTATCTCGCCATCGAACTCCAGAGCCTCGCGCTTTACGTGCTCGCCGCCATGCGCCGCGACGACGTGCGCTCCAGCGAAGCTGGTCTCAAATACTTTGTCCTTGGCGCCCTCTCGTCTGGGATGTTGCTCTACGGCGCATCGCTGATTTACGGCTTCACCGGTTCGACCAACTTCATCGTCATCGCCCAGGCGGCATCGCTGCCGGAGGCCGCCGCCAACATCGGCTTGATTGCCGGCCTCGTGTTCCTGATCGTCGGCCTGGCGTTCAAGGTGTCGGCCGTACCGTTCCACATGTGGACGCCCGACGTCTATGAAGGCGCGCCAACGCCCGTCACGGCGTTTTTCGCAGCCGTGCCAAAGCTCGCCGCGATGGCGCTGCTGGTGCGCGTGCTGTCGACCGCCTTCCCGGGCGATGTCGTCAAGTGGCAGCAGATCATCGTGTTCATCTCGATCGCGTCGATGGTGCTCGGTGCGTTCGCCGCCATCGGCCAGAACAACATCAAGCGCCTGCTCGCCTATTCGTCGATCGGCCACGTCGGCTTCGCGCTCGTCGGCCTCGCCGCCAACACGGAATCTGGCGTCCAAGGCGTGCTGATCTATCTGGCGATCTACCTGCCGATGACGCTCGGCGCGTTTGCCTGCGTTCTGGCCATGCGACGTGAGGGTGGGCCGAATAACGGCGCCGTGGAAGACATCACCGAGCTTGCCGGCCTGTCGAAAACCAATCCGACGATGGCCTTCATCCTCGCCGCGCTGATGTTTTCGCTGGCCGGTATTCCGCCGCTCGCTGGCTTCCTCGCCAAATTGTTCGTGTTTCGTGCCGCCGTCGAGGCCAACCTGTGGGCGCTCGCCGTCATTGGCGTCATCGCCAGCGTGATCGGTGCCTACTACTATCTGCGTGTCGTCAAGATCATGTTCTTCGACGAGGCCAAGGCGCCGTTCTCACCCGTTGACGGTCGCGTGTTCCTGGTGATGGCGCTGGCTGGCATCGCGGTCACGCTGTTCTTCCCCGCCGGCGGTCCGCTGATCGAAGCTGCGGGGTCGGCTGCCCGCTCGCTCAAGCCATTGTGACGGCTGCCAGTCGGTGTCGAGAGCCATCCCCGTCTTCGAATTGGACGAAGTTACCTCGACCAACAGCGAGGCCATGGCTCGGATTGTTGCTGGCCAAACCCCGCCATTTTGGGTCCTTGCGGCGCGCCAGACCGCAGGCCGTGGCCGTCAGGGCCGCACGTGGCAGACCGCGCCCGGCAATCTGACCGCCAGCCTCGTGATCGCCACGCACACCGACCCCGGCAGAGCCGGGACGCTGTCGCTCGTGGCCGGCATCGCGGTCGCTGCCATGTTACGCGACGCCGCCAGCCGGTCGGGCGTGGACCCGGCGCGGATTTGCCTAAAGTGGCCCAACGACATCCTGATCGATCGTGCCAAGGCTGGCGGCATTCTGATCGAGACCACGCGGGTTGCGAATACTGCGGAACTAACCGCCGTTATCGGCATCGGCCTCAATCTGGTCGACGCACCCGGCGTCGAGGGACGCGTGACCTCCTCGTGCGCCGCGCTCGGCCTCACGATCACGCCACACGGCGCCGTCGACGACCTATCGCGCCGCATGCTCGACCTGCTCGCCGTATGGGAGGCCCCAGATTTTGCAGGCGCCAACGTCGGCGTCGAAGGGATCACGTCGCTGTGGCAGGCGTATGCAACTCCAGCGGGCGAACCGATGAGTATTCACGCCGGAACAACTCTGGCGTGTGGACGGTTCGCGGGGCTCGACCGCGACGGCGCCCTTCTGCTCGACAACGACACGGGCGGGTTGCAACGATTTACGTTTGGCGATGTGACACTTTCGTCGTAACCCCCCTTGCGATGGACGCAAGGACGCGACGAACGAGGAAACATCCTCTACGGTTGCTGCCAACAGACTGATTTTGCCGCCTGGCGGCGCGACGTGATGTGAAAGCGAACGGTTGATGGCTGATATTGAAGAGCAGTCCAAGCCCTCGGGCAAGGACGAGCTGGTGTTTGTCGCGCTCGGTGGGCTCGGCGAAATAGGGATGAACGTCTATTTGTATGGCTACGGTCCGCCCAACGCGCGCCAATGGCTCATGGTCGACCTCGGGATCACGTTCCCCGACGATACCGAGCCAGGTGCCGACATCGTGCTGCCGGACCTCAAGTTCATCCAGTCGAACCGCAAGTCGCTGGTCGGGATCGTGTTGACGCACGCCCACGAGGACCACGTTGGCGCCGTGCTCGACCTGTGGCCGAGCCTGAAAGCGCCGATTTTCGCCTCCCCGTTCACCGCGGGCATGGTCAAGGCCAAGGCGAAGGAAAATAACGCTGGCGACCGGGTTCAAATCCGCGAAATTCCACTCGGCGGCCGGTTTGAGGCTGGTCCGTTCGACGTCGAACTCGTGACCATGTCACACTCGATCCCCGAGCCGTCTGCGCTCGCCATTCGCACGCCAGCAGGCTTGGTGCTACATACGGGTGACTGGAAACTCGATCGCACCCCTTACGTGGGCGACCCTGCTGACGAGACCAAGCTCAAGGCGCTCGGCGACGAGGGCGTGCTGGCGATGATCAGCGATTCGACCAACGCCATGCGCGATGGCCGTTCGCCGTCCGAAACCGAAGTCGCCCGATCGATCAGCGACATCGTGCAGGGTGCCAAGCGCCGCGTTGCCGTGACGACATTCTCGTCCAACGTCGCCCGCATCAAAGCCGTGTCAGAGGCCGCGCAGAACTCCGGCCGCCGTCTGGTCGTGTCCGGCCGCGCGCTGCATCGCGTGATCGGCGTCGCCATCGACACCGGCTATCTGCCCGAACACTTCGAATACCTCGACCAGAACGAGGCTCGCAACATCGCCCCGCGCGAGACGTGCATTCTGTGCACCGGCAGCCAGGGCGAGTCGCGCGCCGCCATCGCGCGCATCGCCGAGAACGAGCACCCCGCCATTTCGCTGACCAAGGGCGACATGGTGGTGTTTTCCTCGCGCACCATTCCCGGAAACGAGAAGCCCGTTGGCCGCATCCAGAACGCGCTCGCCCGCATGGGCGTTGACCTCGTCACCGATAACGAGGCCCTCGTCCACGTCACCGGCCATCCGCGGCGAGACGAGCTCCGCGAAATCTACGCCTGGGTTCGGCCCAAGATCGTCATCCCGATGCATGGCGAAGCCCGCCACCTGAAAGAAAACGGACGGATCGCCAGTGCTTGCGGCGTCGCTGAAG
>Ga0163155_10004192_pt1 | contig 15001 bp, 17 predicted proteins | sample OliLakLV19SP4G1_FD_148611 | JGI IMG/M metagenome (GOLD analysis project Ga0163155, IMG submission 148611) | Freshwater microbial mat bacterial communities from Lake Vanda, McMurdo Dry Valleys, Antarctica - Oligotrophic Lake LV.19.SP4.G1 | ecosystem: Environmental > Aquatic > Freshwater > Lake >...
AAACAAAGAAATGCTGAAACTCACCGACAATGACATACAACACGTAAACCCTAACATAGCAAAAGGGGACTTAGAAGAAAACTGCCTCATAGCAATTAAACAAATACAAACACTTAGAAACAAAAAGTAAAAATATGATAACTACAATGAAAGAACTAAGAAAGTACACCAGCACTGGAGCTATCGTGTATTACAATAGCGGAAGCCCTTACCTCACTTTCGCAGGAAAAACAATAGACGTGTCAATAGAATTATACCTTGATTTCATAACCCTAATGGCAACCCTATGAACTACCTATCAAAAATAAGACGCTGGAGACTCCACATGAGGCTTCCTGTAAACCTCCGTCCAACAAAGCAAACAGCAGAGGATATTACTACTCACTTCCTTCACGTTGTAGAAGAGAAGAAGGAGCTTAAAGCCGCTATTGCCGCTGGAGACACAAAGGAAATATTAGACGGACTGGGAGATGTCTTGTGGACAACTGCCAGCGTAGGTTACTTGTTAGGGTACAACGTCCTCTTGTTTAATCGCAAGAGGGTGCTGGCAGAGAAAAGCAAAGCCAAAATAGAACTGTCAGATTTAGTACCCTACACTAAACTTGAATCCGTCCCTTCTGATATTAGCTACGAGTGGTTTTGCCAATTGCTAAACGAGGTCTATCAAGAGATAATGTCCGTTACAAAAGCAAAGACCACAATAGAAGTAGAGCAAACAATAAGCAGAATAATGAACAGCATATACATTTCTAATATGTCCAAGCTGTGTAACAAAACAATCGCTAAAAAAAGCATAGCCTTTGTGAAAGAAAACAAAGGGGTAACTGTGAAAGCATACCGCTCCCCTTTAGGAAACAAGTGGTACTTAGCCTCTGAAACAGGTCGCATTTACAAGCCAATGACTTTTAAAGAACCCGTGTTTAAAATATCAATTAACAATTAAACAACTAACCAAATGATACCTTCCGTAATCCCGTCCTACATAACCCCTAACTCACAAGGGCAGTACAGAGTAAACTACAAGAACAGAATACACATCTGCGAAATAAAAACGATTGAAGAGGTAGAACTATTTCTGTTGAGAAATAGCAAAAACCAAGTGTTCTACGAACTAACCGACACAACAACCATAACCTTCCACTCCCACTTTAAGAAATAAACAATATGACAAGGATAAACTTCCAACACCCCGAAACAGGCGAGCATACAATAGGAATACTAATAGAAGAAGCCAAACTACACGACAACAAAGAAAAGACAGTTATGGTTCATACTGCCGTTACGTATCTTACAATAAACAAAACAGCAATCACTAAATACTGGAAAGACTAATATGAAACTTAGAATAGAACAGGAGTTCACGAACACAAAGCAAGCAGAATACTTCGCTTCTAAAATAGTGGAGGCACTGTCAAAAGGAGAAACGTCTGGGACAGGCTGGAAGATAGCCCTTCCCGAATATAGAGCAAAGATAGAAAGAGACGAATACGCTGAGTCGCCAAATGACTTTATGGAATACGACTCCTTTATTGTGTATAAACATCGTCAGTTCAATGTTGAAAAACACGACTTTGCAGTGTCTTGTATATTTGAATGTTTACAAGATAAAGAAAACCATTATTACGATGCGTATTACATATTCCCTTTATCGGCATATATCCATTCTGGCATCTGTCTTTCTATGGACATAGACCCAGATGAAGTTGCTTCTGATTATTTTGATACTTCTACAAGTGGGTTTGTAGTAGTTAGCAAGTCTCTTGTAAAAGACAACCACAAAGAAGCTACTGAAACAGAACTAAGAGAAGAAGCTATCAAAATAGGGGGAGACTTAGTAGAAACTTGGAACACCTATTTGGAAGAAGACGTTTGGAACGTTATGATATTAGACGAAGACGGAAAAGTAGTAGAAGAAATCCATAGTGTTTACACAAGAAAGAGTGCAGAAAAAGAAGCAGAAATACTTTTAAAACATTTTCAAAACAAATGAGCCAAGCAAAATACGCAGGGGAGATAAGGTTTATTCAGGTGTGCGCAAAAGGAAAGATACGACAATACGACAATAAACCTACCGATATATACCACCCGAACTACGAAATAGTTCGGGTTAACTTGCCCCAACATGTAATAGAACACCTGATAAAAATATCTCCATACGCATATAGGCAAGCCCAAGTGCCTTTTAATGCTATTTATTTGGAGATGCCAAAACAAAACACTACCTTTACAAAAAATAAAAAGATATGTCATTACAACTTATCAAAATAGACGAAAGAGAATACTGGTCAGATGACGTGCAAGACGTAACAGTAGCTATCTACCAGTACTATGTGGTAGATACATTCAACCCTGTTCGCTTGTGCGAGATAACCCCCTCGTACTCAATGTACCCTGTGTATGTTAAAGCAGAATTCAAAGAGAACATGTACGATAGAGAAAACACAGAGGTAAGAGACTATTACGAAAACATAATTGAGTATGAGAAAAACACAGAAACAGACTATATGCACTGTAACAGGTTAGACTCCTATAAAGGAACAGACATAACTAACTTGATAATAGCCAGAGCATTAGAAAATGACTCAGAAACTCTGCTTGAAAACGTAGAAAAACTAATTGAAGAATCAGACTTAGAAATAATAATTGAAGACTCAAACGACCAATAGCAAAATGAAAAGAAAAACAAAAACAATAGCCGAAATAAACAGAGAGAACAGAGAAAAGAAAGACCTACTGCTAAAGCTCCTGAAACAAAACACAGGGACAAGCTACTTAGACAGCGGAGGCAAAGGGGATAGGCTGTGGCAGAGAAACAAAAAGAAAACAAAAAAGAAGTTTGACCAAGAGCAGTTTGTTACTTATACCATATGTGAATACGGGATAGTTACAAGGGCTTCTTTGTGGCACACAATAATACAGAACTTTTCATTAGACGACCGTTGTAGAGCCTTCAATGGGGAAGAACTAAAAGTCGGCTGGGAACTTGCCCACGCTGAAAGGTATCCCTCAGAACGAGAAGCATACGAGGTACACCTGTACGACATAGTAACCACAGGATACCCTGATTACAAGCTCACTGAAACAGAAGTAGAAGTTTCAAAAGTCTTTAACACTTACAACTCTGATTGTGATTTTGACTATGTGTTTAAGTATCAGACCATATCTGATATGCTTGACATCAACTATGCAATACTAAGCATTCACACAGGCTGTGATATTCGCTCTGGTTACACCGACCTCGTAATGTTCAAATACGAAGACTATGGTTGGGGTGTTAGAAGTCTTCCCTTTTCACTTGTAGAAGACAGAGGCTTTGACATCTTTGAACCAGAAAACATATACCAAGAATGGAGCATTGAAATAGACGACAAAGTTATTTTGCTTGAAAAAGAAGACGCAAAGTGGATTGCAGAAATGATAGATAATAAACGGACTTCTTCAGCTCTCTGCGATGAAATAGTGCAGGAATACAAAGCCAGACATCAATGATAGACGTTTTAGCAGAACACCTGAATATATGCCCTACTCTGATTGAAGTAAACTATCACAGAGTAGGAGTATATTCTGTTGGCAACAAGGACTACCTTGTCCTAACAGACGAAGAAGCAGAAGAAAGATACTGGGACTACCTTGTCGCATTAGCAAACAGAAGCATAAAGCCAAGTATGAGAAAGTACTTCCGCTATTGTTTGTGGGTACAAGATATGAGAGAGGTTATATCACGAGGGGAAGCCCTGTCCACAGACGAAACTGAAACAACAACCACAATAGAAGAAGAAACTTTTTACATTTACATTTTATAAAACAATGACTATTTTATTTTTATTATACGCAATAGCCTTCATAGCCTCTTGGGTGTTTATCAGCAAGGTGAACAAAAAAATAAACGACGACAGCAATAACAATTTAGGATAAACAAATGAAAACAGTATTCTTTGATATTGAAGCCCTCCCAAACTACTTTCTAATTCTGTTTAAAGACGCAGACAGCGGCAAACAGTACCACTGGGAAATGTTTGAAGACAAGGTCATAGACGGCACAACAGGAGTCGTTGAAGCCATATACAACCAGTGCTACCTTGTAGGATACAATAGCAACCAGTTTGATATTCCCCTTCTGTTGTATTTAGCACAGAACAAAAAGGCGACAAACAAAATGCTATACGAAAAAGGACAAGCCCTAATAAACAAAAGGCAGATGCAATTCAACAACAACGAAAAGTCAATTGACTTAATGTCCTTGTGTTTTAACGTAACGCCTAAGTCCTTAAAGCTAATAGGCTGCTCCTTAAAGATGCCTAAGCTACAAGACTTGCCCCTGCCCTTTGACCGCCCTGTGTTAGAAGAAGACCTCCCTTTAATACGCCAGTACTGTGAAAACGATGTACTCGTAACAGAAGCCTTGTACTATCATAAGGACGTACAGAACGCACTTGAAATTAGAAAGGCAGTAGAAGAAGAGTACAATATAAAAGGGCTACTAAGCAAGTCAGACAGCTCAATGGGCAACGTCCTCTATAAGATATGGTACAGTCAAGGGACAGGCTTAGACCCCTCCGAGTTCGCTAAGACACAAACAAACAGAGGAGTGTTCCCTTTTAGCGATGCCCTCATACCAGAAATATCCAACTCCTTCTTAACCGCTTCTGGCAAATACATAGTGAAGGCTCTGTCCGCTTTGAAGCTGGACAGCAACTCAAAAAAGAACAAGAAGAAAACCGAACTAAAATACCCTTGTGTTAAAGCCTTTGGGCTTGTACTGCAATACGGGGCAGGAGGGCTTCACAGCAAAGACCTACCAGAAGAGTACAATGCCACCCCAGAAATGACAATACGGGACTGGGATATAGAAAACATGTACCCTGCAATATGTATCAACTACAGCATAAACCCTCTTCATTTAGACGACTGTATGGTTAAAAGATACAAAAGCACAAGGGACGAAAGGCTAATGCTAAAAGCTAACGGGCAAGGCAAAACGAAAAAGGCAAACAGCTTAAAGATAATGCTTGTTTCTTATGTTGGAAAGTTCGGCAGTGAGTTTAGCTTCTTACGCGATGACCTTTGCCTGTTACAGGTTTCACTGAACGGGCAACTCCTGATAACCAAGCTGTTAGAAAGCTTATACTGCACTGGTTTTAAACTGATATCTGTAAACACAGACGGCGTTGTGTCTCTTGTACCTGTTGGCAGAACCGCCTTATACGAAAGCATAGTGAACGACTTTGCAAAAGGCTTTAACATAACAGGGGAATACAACACGTACAAACGGTACATCAGAAGAGATGTGAACAACTACTTTTCACTTACTGCCACAGGAATTAAAGTCAAAGGCATATTTGACGACGAGGTCTATCTGACAAAAGGGTTTAGGTTTCCTGTTTTGAAGACAGCTTTGAAAAAGTACTATGTTTCAAACGGGGAACTAAGCGTTGAGGAAGTCATCAAAGGGCATACAGACATATACGACTTCTGTATTGCCCAGAAGGTAGGGAAGCAGTTCAAGGTTTTTTACGGGGAAGAAGAAACCCAGCACTCTGTTAGAGCGTATGTTAGCACAAAAGGAAAGGAGATAACAAAACACAAAATGGTAAAAGACAAAAAGACAGGAAAAGATAAACTAAGTGTTTCCACCCTTTTGAAAGACAAGAAGTTCGTTTTGTTCAATGACTACGTAGAAGAAGCAGACTATCAAATAGACTACCCCTACTATATAGCCGAGTGCCAGAAGATAATAGACAAAATAAAAAAAGTAGAAATATAAAAAAGACCAACCAACAAGATAAATAAAAATGGACATCAGCAAAAAACAAGACTACTTTCAGAAAGTAGGGGTATCCAACAGTCTGCTAAACGTAGTAGACAAATACATAAGCGGAGAAAGCAGAAACAAGAAGTTTAGAGAACATAGCTACTCCTCGTTCTTAGGTTCTGCTGTTCACGCCTTAGTAGCAGGGGAATGCGCAATGACAGACTTCATCTCTATAAAAGCACCCCCACTGTCAGGAATGCAAGTGGACGTGTGGTATAGAGTTACACAAGGCTGGGACTTGGAACAGTCTATCCGAGAATCCTACACAAGGGACAGCGATGTAAAGAAGCAGTTAGAAGCTCTCAGTGCTATATACGCAGACTACAACACCTTCACATTAGAACACGACGACAAGACAGTGGTAAGCCTCCAACGACTGCTGTGGAAGAACAACAAGCTAACAGACGAGGAGATAATACAAAACATAAACACAGCATACGCCCTTGTATCACAGTATCTTAGCAACGACAAATGCCTGTTAGGAGTGTTTGAAGAAGAGATATACTGGACTCACGAAACAGGAATACGCTGTAAGTCAAAACCAGATTACTGGTTCTACAACAGGGACGGCACAATAAGCCTCAAAGACTTTAAGATAGGCTCTGGCAACATCTACGACAAGATGAGAGATAGAAACTATTGCAGACAGCTTGCCTTCTACGGACTCGCGTTAGAAACAACATACAACACCTCCGTAAAAGACTACAGCATTGTGTATTGTGATACCGCCAATCACAGAGTACAAGAAATAGACATATCCCCAAACGACATTAAGAAGGCTCTGAACGGGGGATACCACACAATAAGAACAGACAACCAGTACCCAGAAGCAAGCAACCTGTACTGCACACCAGAAAGGCTGACGCAGCTAAAAGCAAGTTCAGCGTGGACAACCCCTAACCAAGAATACAAAGTGTTAGGCGTGTTGGAAATACTGAGCTGGCTACAAAAAAACTCGTGTGCATTTAATATTGAATTTAGCTACCCCTTTTAAGATGACAAACACAAAAGATTACAATAGAAGCACATACTTTTTTCTCCACTTCATATCGGGAGTAAACAACAAAGTAATAGGTGAAAACTTGATAAATACTTATATAGATAAGAACCAGAACAAATATAACCTGTACGTCCTTTGTCGTAAAGAAGAGAAGCTCCTACAGTGCCACAGTGATTTAATCACCTCTGTCATTGTAGACAAGGGGATACTGTACGTGTTTCCTGTAGCCAATGAGTGGCACACAGACTACACGCTTTTTAAAAAGAACAAAGCGGAAGGGGTAAGCACTGCCTTTAAGGAAATGGCGTATAGCCTGTCTGGAGAGAAGTTCAGAAGCCCTGACGGCAAAGGGGGGTTTCATTACTTAAAGCTTTTTATGATGATAGACGACTCTGTTAAAGGCTATGGTGTTATAGAGATACTGGCACAATGCCAAGACTTTTACGACTACTTTATAGAGATACCCTACTTGAATCACAAGGAGTGTGGCAAAAGAGGAATACACACTTGGGACGACTATGACAATCTCATTTTAAAAGTAAACTCAGACAAACACCCAAGAATAACGCATAAAGACATACTCGCCTTAGTAGATGAAAACTACTCTCTTCTACAAATAAATGAAGAGAACTTTATAGAAAACATTATGAAATAGAAAAGGGGCAATTACGCCCCTTTTTTTTACAGAACAAAGTACGTCCCCGAAACAACAAAGCTTTGGGAAGCAGTAGCAGAACCAACTATTATAAAAGTCCCATTAGTAGTTATGCCAAACCGAACAGCAGTAGCCATGTTGTTATTTATACCAACGTAAATGTTTTCTGGACTAAAAGGAAGTAAGCTGCCTGCAGGACAAAGTACTATAGGGATAACGTTGAGGACTATGTAACTTAAAGAAGAAGTTAAAAAAGTACCACTTATCTCCCAACGCAGTATGTTTCCAGCCCTCTGATAGTACATAGTTGCATTAACATCAGCACTTAAAATTGGAAAAGAGCCAACTGACTCCACAGTAATAGCAGCAATGTCGCTTGTCATCGCCACTGTACCACTTTTATCTGGTAGCGTTACAGCTCTGTCTGCTGTTAATACAGCGGAGGTAACCACTGTGTCAAACGAGTTCTTGTTTATAGTAATTCCCAACGGCGTAACACGTGTTTGCCCTAATGGGTTTAACACTGTTACAGCAGTAGGAGAAACCTCTGTTCTAATAGTAGCCCCAGATTTAACTATCACAGGATTAGTCGTTTCACTGTTTACGTCTGTTGCTTGTTGTAACCCTCTTTGACTTAGAGCAGTAGCTAACAACACATCTGCATTGTTGAAAGAGGTAGCACTGGTTATATAACTGCTGCTTACATTTGGGACATAAGCTCCTACGCCGCCTCCTAATCTATCGTTTATAGAAGTGTCGGCATCTGTTCTTATTTCTATTTCAGATACCACAGTTGCCATAGAAGCAAATGGAGGGGATACCCAAGCAGCACCTGTGTTATTGGCATTTGTTTGTAAATACAAGTTAGCTCCTGACAAAGGAGGAAGGCTACTCGCAGAAGTTTCTGCCTGCCAAGAATAGTTGTAGTTCGCATTAGAAGTCTTTTTCAACACTTGGTTCATAAGCCCTCCTGTTGGAGGCAGTCTACCAAGAAGCCACGCTATAAAACTATGCTTAAACCTCCAATAGTAATTCTTTCTTCCTGTCTCGTTAATATGTCCCACTTCATAAACGTCTGTTGGAAAGTCGTCTAATGTGTTTCCTCCTATTTCCCTCAATGTGGGAAGCTGGTTTGGTTTAACAACCTTTTCTACATCTGCCTGTCCATAAATCTCAGCGGTAGAAGAAACATCTTGCAAATCGTCCCCACTGCTTTTTAAAAAGGTAGTAGCAATTAAGTCTTGGAACGTTTCCTCTTTTGGAAACTGCCCTTTTCCAAGTCTTGTTTTGACTTGCTTGACAACCGCATTGCCATTGCCGTCTATGTATGTTCTTGGTTCTGTAGGAATGTTAGTTGCAAAAAACCAACTCCTCAGTCTTTTTATAGGATTGTACGCCATTTTTTTTTATTTTAAGTAGTTTACGTTGTTATTTGAAAGTCAGTTAAAGGATTGTCCTTTGTCGTCCCTATGATTTCCATTTCGTCTATCCCTATTGGAATGTGCCCTCTCTGTAACAGTAGGCTGCTTATGTCTACCCACAAGTCTCTTGGCAGCAAGTGCAGTTTAGCTTTAAGCTCTTTCAGCACACACTCAATGCGCAACTCAAAGCAAATGGGCAGCTCCTTAAACGCCACACCAGAATAATACCAATGCTTCACTATCAAGAGGATAGAGTTAATGTAATTGACAATAGTGTGAGCCTTGTCAAGTCTTCCAAGCTCCTCGTACTTCCTTACCTTTTCTAACACAAGCAGAAGCACCTGTGTTAGTTTCTCAGTAAGCAGTATGTCAGGTGCTATTTGTGTTTTAGTGGCAACCACAGTCATCTGTTTGGGTAGTTATTTTACAAGTAACACATAGTTCTTTTAGCTTCTCTATTATGTCAAAGAGGCTGTATAAATCAACGCAGTAGTTTTCTTCTAACAATACGTTCGGCAATATCAAGTGGTTGTACTCTATGTTTATTATCTTAGAAGCAAGAGCCTTATACACGTCATATAACAAAACGTACTTTTGTATTAGGTATGTCTTCAACAAGGTGTCGTCCGTTACTTTGCAGTTGTCTAACAAGGTAGAGCAAATATCCCCTTCACACAACAAGGCTTTTACATACTCTTGGTGGCACGTAGTAATAAAGCAATCGTTTAGTATAAGGTACAGCTCCTCTCTGTATAACACTTCGTACACCCCGTCCTTGCTTAATGCAAAGTCGTAAGTGTTAAAGTCTTCATTGTAACTCGCCCCACTTCCTTGTACTACGCCTGTTAGGGCTGTATAAGAGTAGATAGTCGTCTTGTCTTTGTAAGTGCGTATCAAAAAGTCAAAGCTCCTGTCTAAGCAGTGGTACAACCTGTACTTGTTGCAGTCTATTCTCTCTACATAAGACTTAGCGTGTATGTAGACTTCTTTGGAAAAGCTATTAGACATACAAGCGTTTGTGAACACCACAGTAAACCTGTATATCCCGTCTGTTTCAGGAGTCCACAAAGTAGTAAGAGGCTGCCCTTCAATAATCAAACTGCTCTCCCATACCACTTGATAGAGCTTAAAGGAGTCTAACTTTTCAATCTTGTACTTAGTCGTGTTAGGGTGTAACGCCACTGACACTTCTGTACTCTTGTAGTATTGCTTAGGGGCAGTTATCTCCTCTTTGTGATAGTACCTTGTTACCAAGTTGTTCCAAGCCACAACAGAGGATATATCTATGTTCTGTTGTGTGATTAGCCGTTCAGAGCTAAAGTCCCCACAGTCATTGCACCCCTCTGTTTCAGCACATACCTCTTGCTGCAAGTTGATTTCTCCAACATTGCAGAAAGGCAAGCTGTTAATAGTAAACAACTCAACACAAGCGTTTGCTTCTGAAACAACCCCACTGCCTCCACAACAAGTGCTTCCCGAACCGTCATAGACACAGGAAACTCTAATGTTCAAGGTTTCAAAACCACACAGAAGCTCTGGTTGAAGCTTCATAGAAGTGCCAAACTCGCCTATAACCTTCCACACAGAATCACACAAGTACTCCAGCTTTAATGGGGCAGAAGAGGTAGATGTTTTGTATATCCACTTGTCTCGGCTACAAGGAACGTCTATAATGTCAAACTTGGCACTACAATACTCCCAGTCCCGAGAAACAGAACGCGATATTTCAAAAGGCAAGAAACAAGGAACAGCAATACTTGAACCTCCCTCTCCACCACAACAACCCCCTTGTGTAACCACCGCTGTTTGATGTAGGTATATGAGATACATTCTCACTGGACTTGTGAAGCCTAACTGCCACCTGTTTCCTACCGCAGTGTAGTAGCTTTCGTAGCCTTGTATTCTTGTGTCAAACAACGCAGTATACCAATACAAATAAATAAATCCTGGAACAGGAAGGTCCTCGTATACCCCCAAAGCGTAATTGTCCCAAGCACTTGAAAAAGGCACAAGCTGCCCTGGTTGTCCAGATTGATTATAGAAACGTGGTAGTTCAACAATAATAGGGAAGACGCTGATGTTGTTGCTCCCTGTATACGACCCTCTAAACTCCCAGCTGAAGTAATTGCTGCCTTGCAAATAGTCTTGCCCTATCCCTTGCGAACAAGAGTAGTCTACAACACCTACCCCTGTCGTGTCATACAACAAGTGTATGTCAAACCACAAGTCGTTGTTATACACTAAAAAGGACTGATTGAACGTTTGTAGCTCTCCTGTCAAATCAACAACCTTCACATTTACATACGTGTTAGCAGGAGCATTTGCAACAAAGGTGTTGAGACTTCCAGTTATTCCCTGAATAGCAGAACCAATCAACACCTCATTTATATATACGTTATACCTGTCTACTACTTCGTTTCTTGCATAAGGAGCAGAAGCACAAGAAGGAGAGGTAGTGAAAACACTTAATTTAAATTCTATCATTTCTAAGGATATTGATATTCTACTCTAAGGTTTACGGAAGGGGGTATCTGAAGTCCTCCTGAGTTAATAGGGTTCAAGGTTCTTGCAACAATCAAAATACCGTCTATTATACTTGACGATGTTATGACATTATTAAAATCAGAAACAGCTAAAGGGGTGTTGTTTGTCTGGTCTATAACTATAGCCGTTATTAGAGTAGCACCATTTAAAGGATAAATAACCCACTCACTTACGTTCGCAATCAAGATTGACTTTATTATGACTTTGGAAGAAGGGTGGAAAGGCAGATAGTACGTGTCATCAGCTTTCAAAGGCTTCCACGTAAAATGCTCAACATCTATTCTTTTTTTAGTTTTGTTTTCTTGATACACCGCCAAATCAGAAACAATGTCCATCTCTCCTTCCAATGCAACTACCCTGTCCTCATAGCTTTTAGCAGCAAAGCGGGCATCTGACTGTGTCTTGTTATAGTAGTTTGTTGGTATTGAAAGGTCAGCTGCTTGCAAAGCGTCTATTTCAACTTCTGCTGCAGCTACCCTGCTTTCATAGCTTTTAGCAGCATAGAGAGTGTTTGAAACAGCGGTAGTGCTATACGGGACTAATGCCGCAGTAACTTGTGTCATTGTTGCTTTTGTAGCCACAACTAATGAAAGATCTTCTACTTCCCCTATTGTAGCCACCGTGTCTACAAAGTTCTCAAATGTTTGCTCTGTCGGTCTATCACTCTGCAAAGGAAAAACCCTTTGCTTAAATCTGTCTTTGTTTGGAAAATCACCAAAAAGGTAAGCTTTTAAAGCAGCTCTTGTTATTAAATTTGCCATTTTATATTTGTTTTATTGTTTATTTATTTATCGTCCATCATTTCTTCCCAGTACCTGTAGTCTTTGTAGAGTGGTACAAACAACCCCCCAAAATCACGTACTCCTTTTAATCTCTGTTTAACTTGTCGGTCTGTCAAAATATCAAACCCTGTCGCCCCTTCTATTCCCGTAAAAAGCCCAAGCGTGAAAATAGAAAGCAGCCTCTCTAAATAGGTAACCAACGTGATAGGAGACTTTATAATTGCCAAAACCTGACTCGGGTCATTCGCAATAGTGAAATCTGCTGTTAGGTCATATATCTTTTTCCATATCCCCCTTCTTCTACTTCTTTCCTCTGGGTCAGGCTCTGCTAACATCATCATAGAAATAAGAGCAATAAACATAACTAAGTCCGTAGCCCCTCTGTAAATGTTGTCTTGCTGAGTTTTGTTTAGCTCGCCCCACGCTTTGGGGAAAACAGATATGCCCATTCCGTCTTGCTTGAACGCCTTGTTGATGTTATACATCCAAGAGCCAATAGACATAAATATACCTTCACTAAACGTGCCTTCCCAAACCATTTTGCCGTCTTTGTTTACAAGGTTGCCGAGTTCCTTATTGTCAAAGGTTCTCCCGTTCCAATACCGCATTATCTTAGGGACAACCCACCTTCTAAAAGCAAGTATCAATCTAAAAAACGCATACGAGTTAAGATTGTTCTGGTCTTCTTTAGAAAACGTGCCAAACAATATGTCAGAGAGCCTTCTTATCTTGTTAGCCATTTCATAAGAGTAGCCGTCTGTTAGCTTCCCGTCTACTTCTAATCCCTGCTCAACAAGGTATGCTCTAAACAAAGGGTTTTCTTTTAACCGTCTGTCTTTGCTTTCGTCATAAAACAACGTGTAAATTCCTTCCTCCGAGTCTTTTACTTTTTTGCCGTCTTTATTAACTTTAGTCATACTGTACGCGTCCCAAGAACCATCGTCAATCATTTTTGCAATAAAGTACTGCATTTTGTTAAAGTAATCCCCTGCGTTCAGTCCTATGAAAGGTAAGTCAGAAGCAAAGTTCCCTGTCAGCGAGTACTGGTTTCCTGTTATCCTGCTATAGTCCATGTCCAACAATCTGAAATGCTTAGACAAGGCTTCAACTCTCTCTACTGTCTTGGTGTTTTGCCCGTTGTAGCCGCCTATCTTAAAGATAGTGCCTGCAATGTTTCCTCCTGTCGCCGTAGTCATTATGCCAAATGCTTTTGCACAAGCCTTCATGCTAACCGCATTGTCTACTCCCATAACACCAGAAAAGGCATTGTTCCACAAGTTCCACTGCCCTTGTGCCATTTGGTGTACTGCTGTTGTCATGTTGAAGCCAATGCCGAAATATGTCGCCACTGACCCCAAAGCAGAGGTTATTTTATCAAACAGCCCGTTGTCTAAGTTCTTATGGTTCAGAATAACCCTCTGGTACTGGTCTGTAAAGAACCTTATAGAGTAGTCAAGGTCTGGGTTGTTTTCTGCTTTTAAGATAGTCAGGACAGTGTCATAGACTTCTGCGACTTCCTTCAAATGGGACTGCTTCATTTCTGTCATAACGAACAAGTTCAACAAGTTCTCCAAGTGTATCTCTGTACTTTCGTTCTTGACCTTGCCGCCCTCTTGTACTGCGTAGGTGTTGTCCCCTAATCGCTGTAGCCCTATCCTGTTAAAGTAAATGTCTTTGCTTAAAGACTGAGAAACAAAGTGATTGTATAAGTCTTTGTCTAAATTGTCCGTGAGCAACTGCTTCCCTGAAATTCTATCATAGTCGTTTATTACAGCTGTAACTTCGTTAAAAGCTTTTACTATCTTTCCGTTTTGGAACAGCTGCTGCGACCATTTGGCATTGACCAAAGGTATAAAGTACTCGTCCCCAAGTAGGCTTATAGGAGACCTGTTTATGCCTTCTTCTCTTTGGTACATCTTTGTTTTGTATTCTGCCAAAGTGTCCTTGTACCATTCAATGTAGCCTATAATGTCTTTGTCTTTTAGCAAATGACTCCACTTGCTACTCCACAACGAGGGATTGACAGTAGGAGAGGTTACAGGGTTTATCAATCTGCCTGTTTTTACTCCATTAGTATCCGTCTCCCACAAGTGCTTGTAGTACTCACGGTAGCCTTTGATTGTTCCGTACTGCAACTCGGGCAAGGCTTTTCTAAGAGCCACAATCAATGCTGCTGTTTTCAAATCAGACACTTTTCTAAATCCGCTCCAATACTCTTTCGCTATATTGTCAAAAGCCTTCTTAGTCAAGTTCTGAACATACTGCACTATCTCGTTTGTAAAATCAGAAGAGGACTTAAGCCAGCGACTTATCTTGTCAATCACCTTGTTGCCTTGCATGTCTAAGCCGATAAGCTCTGATTCAAGTCGCGACAATAAAATGTACTCCTCGTTTGTTGAAAACCCAACAGTCGTGTTTCTTATTTCCGACTTGCGTTTTCTAACAAAGGCAACTTTGTCGTCTGTCTTTTCTAAGTTTGCCCCCATTGCTGCAAACTCCTGCTTGTATATTTCAAGGTAGTTGGAAGCCACCAAGTCTATACTCTGAATAGCTTCTATTAAGTCTTTGTCTTTTAAAGCGACTAAGAAGTCTGCGGTGTACTTGTCCTTGTTGTCTTTGCCCATTCTCTGGAACTCGCGTATCACTTGATTGGCATCTTTTATATGCACGTCTTCCGCTTTGTCCAAGTTGTTTGCAATTTGGGCTACCTTCATAGTTCCAAACACAGCTTTTGGATATTTGGTCTTTAAGTACAAGGCAAAGATAGCAAGCTCTAACATCTTTGCA
>Ga0163155_10004194_pt1 | contig 14999 bp, 10 predicted proteins | sample OliLakLV19SP4G1_FD_148611 | JGI IMG/M metagenome (GOLD analysis project Ga0163155, IMG submission 148611) | Freshwater microbial mat bacterial communities from Lake Vanda, McMurdo Dry Valleys, Antarctica - Oligotrophic Lake LV.19.SP4.G1 | ecosystem: Environmental > Aquatic > Freshwater > Lake >...
GTGCTGCAAAAAATTGCATCGCATCCCATTAATAAAATACACGAACTCCTGCCACATCGGTTCATCAAATAATCCATTGTAATCTTTTATCTTCAAATAGAAAAGGTGTATTTGGTCGGAGGGTTACGTTTGTTTTACATTATATGGTGCAGCAAACTGTGTATTGATTTCATTTTCTGCTACAGTGTTAATTCCATCTGTCACACTGATAGTGGAAACTTTTTTAAACCCAAGAAATCCCTTAGCAAATCTGTGTATTACTGCATTCTCATAAAAGAAGGAAGTATTCTTGACACCACCAATTCCATCCGGTACTATAATCGATGCCACTACTGGTAAAGGCAATTGCACATAATTAAAAGGACTGCCATTTGCCGGATTATCCAAATCGACAGTACGGTTATATACAAAAGGGAAGGTTGATTTATCCGTCAGGTTCTTATACTCAAAAGAAGAAGTAACATTATGCCCGTCGGTTACTTTCACCAACAATCTTTCTTTACCATTTGCCTTAAAGTCAATAATATCACCGCTTGAGGATGGATAAAATCCCTTGAAAAGTAAATCATTACGTCCATCCCCATTAAAATCACCAGTACTCACCCCCCCTTCAAAAGGAAGAGTTGCGCCATAGTCATAGAGTTCATTTCTAAATACTGCACTTAGTCCTGAAAAAGCCTTACTGTAATAAACAGAAAACTTAGAACTAGTTGAAACCCCGTTTACCCAAACCCTATACCCGTGTAGTATATTTGTTTTGCCATCACCATTAAAATCTGCCAAAACAATTTTATCATCATCGTAATTTCCATTCAGCATTACTGTCTGAATAAAATTAAATGATGTTTCTACTAAAGCTTTCCCCGTACTAAAATGTATTTTCCAGGAACCAGATGACTCTTTTATTAACATATCTGTTTTACGGTCTCCATTAAAATCACCAGGGAAAAGCTTGTCATTCCAGGGGATGTGAAGCGATGAAACCAAAATAGTAGCATTGTAATCCCCATTGTTTATCTGACTCGGTTCAATACTTAAAATATAACTCAATGCCCCGTATGTTACCCATACTTCCTGTTTTCCATCCCCATCAAAATCTATGGGCATAAGGTGTTTTGCTTCGGCGATACTAAGAGCTGAATAATCCGGAGCAGTAACCGTAAAATTCCATATTTTTTTATAAAAAATAAACTTTGAAGGACTTGAAAATGTCCCGCTATAAGTTACATTTCCTGCCGGGCCTGTCGAGCCCAAAATTGTAATAATATCCTGATTACCGTCGCCATCAAAATCGCCGGGTATTAAAAAATTACCGCTTTGATGTATGGATAAAGAATTAGAATTATTCCCAATAGGCAAATCTGATTCCAGACTGCCAGCATTGGTAGTATAAATCATGATCGACCTGTTCAAATACCTGATCTTATTGCCAGAAGGATGAGTAACAATTGAAGTTTTTACAATAAATACATCATCCCGGCCATCTTTATTATAATCGCTGGTGAGATAATTTGAAAGCTTTAAATTTTCAACTACAGTGTGCCCAGAAGTCAGTCCTTTTTCATAATGTGCTGTAATTGATTGAGGGTCCAATAAAATTCTATACCCGCTACTATACTTAATACCATCATCCCAATAGTAAGAACTGGCCAAAATATCTGTTTTTCCATCTGCGTTAAAGTCGCCGGTAATGCACTCGCCTGTAAACTGAGCAGTTGGTTGGACGGTAGTGCTCTGAGGCTGATCTCCATATAAAAAAATAGTACTGTTCAAAGTCGGCGGAGGCAGAGGCTCACCGGGTTCAGGCTCATCAGGTATTGGAATAGCTCCTTCCTCTATAACTTCTTTTAATAAAGAATGTACATTATCAAAGCCATAATTAAATTTATATGCTTTTACAGTTTCAATTATACCATTTTCCCTAATGTGAGTAATGGTTACCTTATTTAATAAAAATTAAGAGGACAAAGACGCTCCACCATCATAACCGGTATTTACTTCATTGCGGTTTCCGTACGTAAATTTCAATTTATTATATGGCAATAACCCGGTAGTAATATTCCCAGTGTAGTTTATTTCATCTATCCGGCTGTCCCGGCTGTTGTTATTATACTTAAAATCAATATAATTACCATTAATATCAATAATCCTGTTGAGCCTCCAGAGCATTACATTTAAACCATCATCGGTAAGTATTCTGGAATCGGCTGTATTTCCGAACTCCATTGTACTGCCATCTTTTGCCGTTACCAAAAACCAGTCGGGGTTATTGACACTGCCAGTGGTAATGGAAATGATTTTAGTGAATGATTCTGCTTCACCGGCATACACTGTACCATTGGCGCCATTACTCCCTGTAATAGCGTTCAACCGCATTCCATCCAGTAAAAAAGCATCCTCTGCTGTATAGGAGACAGGTTTTACCTGCCCGTTATGATAAATATTTTTACCGGTGCGGCTTATCATCGATAATCCTGCAATATTCCACCCAAAACCAACCACCCCGGACGAGCCCTGTGAATTATAAACTATACTGACAGAAGGTTGCATACCATTAGTGCCGGGCGGTGCATAAATGGGTATGGTATAAGTAACCCCACCCGTAGCTGTAGTTCCTGCTGTGCCGTCCACGGTACCTACCGGCCTTGAGAGATCTATTGTTTTTACAAAATTAGTGCTGGTGTAAAGAGGAGAATAGTTGGTTTGGCTCAAAACATTCTTGCCAGTCAAAACGATCAGGAGCAGAAATAATAGCCTGACTGTCTGCCAACTTAGATTAAAGTTCAGGTAATTAACTCTTTTCATAAGCAGAAACAGGCTTTTAATAACCCCGTGAGTTAAAACTAAGCCAGTATTCAGAAAAAAACAATAACCCGTTTGTGGTATTTTTATTAACAAACAGCCCAAGCAAGCTAAAAGAAAGAGGATTGAAAAACCTGAATTGTTTGTAATAAGCTGACTTACAAGTTCATCATATACTCATCGCACTTTCAGCATCGGCCACACTTTCTGTATCACTCCATTTTGTAAGCGGGCGTAGTAAATACCGGTAGGCAAGCCTTCTGAATCAAATCGGACCTTATCGGAAGTAGCAACAGCATATTCCTTTTCCAGTAATGTACGGATCACCCGGCCCAGGGTATCAATAATCTGTATCAGGGTATGACCTCCTTCTGTTCTAAAAAATATTTCAGTGTAAGTAGTAAATGGATGGGGATAATTATAAATAGTTTTTATACCATCGACCGGTGGTGGTGGTGTACTGCCATTACAGCTAAGACTGCTCTTAAACAAGGGTAATGATTGTAACTGGCTATTGATATTCGGCGGATATAATCCGTCCACTACCGTTTTATCCAAACAGAACCATTTCTCCAGTATCGTCGCATAAACACTTCTGAAATCATACTGCATCGGGATATTATCATTCACGGAAGCATTTGTGGGTATGGCAGGATTATCACCCAGCACGCCCTGTTCGATCTTACTGCCGAACAAGAACATCGGTGCCGCCGCACCATGATCGGTACCCGTACTGGAATTGGATTTGATACGACGGCCAAACTCACTATAAGTCATTCCAATCACCCGGTCCTGTATACCAAGGAACTGCAGGTCATCCTGGAAAGCCTTGCAGGCATCGGACAAACGTTGTAATAAGGTAGCATGTGCCCCGGTAGTCGTATCCGCTGCATTTACCTGTACCGAGTGCGTATCAAATCCCCCGGTACTAACCATATAAACCCTTGTCTTTAATCCGCCTTTGATCAAACGGGCCACGATCTTTAATTGATCGCCGAGACTGTTATTGGTGGGATAGGTTCCCTGTTGCGTTACCGAATTCGCTGCATTGCGGATAACGGTAGAATATTTTTGTGTTTGCTGCGACACGAGGCGGATATATTTCAACTCCTTGCCCGCTGGTGTATCAGGCACCGGATCCGTGGTACCATTTAATAAATTATAAAACGAGCTTGGATTGGTGATACTCATTGCCATATTTATGACCGGGCCCTGCGAGGTAAGGGTAGTTGTAGAACCGATCTGTATTGCCAACGGATCCGGGGTATTCGTATTTGGGTAACCAGTAGGGAAATCAGGATATTCATAATTCAAATAACGGCCAGCCCAACCGCTGAATACTTCCTGGTTACTGTTAGAGCCGCTCATCCAGATATCGGTAGCACGGAAGTGAGAGAAATTAGGTTGAGGGTAACCTACGGCCTGTAATACTTTCATGTTACCGGCAGTAAATAAATTATGGAGACCGGTCATAGCAGGATGAATTCCGGCTCCGCTATTGCCCAATGCCAGTATCCTGTTTTGTGGAATGGCCACATTGGATCGTGCATTAAAATAATTGGAGTAGGTAGAGATAGGGATCACCGTATTCAAACCATCATTACCACCCGACAGTTGAATAATAACCAGCACATGGTCGGTATCTGTAGTGCTTTGCATCAACGCCTGTACCAGGGGTGAGTCAGCAGCAAATGCTTTTACAGAATACCCGTTTAAAAGTGCCGGTAGCAGAGTAGCTGCTGGTATACTTTTTTGTAAAAAAACCCTTCTTTTCATATCTGTCTGTTAAGATGAAAAAGATTAATTATGATAATTGGTATTCTGCCAGGTTAAAGAAATACTGGAACAGCGACTTCAGCCTGTTATTAACGATATTGAAATTGGTCTGTGTTGGGCTGGCGATATATGCGGTCCACGCATTAGTCCAGTAATAATCCCATTGCTGGTTACTTAATAATATTTGTGTCTTAATGGTCTTTTTCGATTCGTACGATAATTGATTGCGGAAAATAAATTTCAAAGCATCGTCGATCAGGTCATTGGGATTACCAGGGTTGCTGAACTGTTGTACATAAGCTACTAAATTGAAAACAACCCTTTGCCCGTTGCGGGTATAGCCGTTATTGGCCATGAGATCGGTAAACTGGTTACGTTTTGGCAACGAATCAGAATTGATCCATATCTCGTGAAATAGTGGCTCCTGGTAATAAGCCGGCGTACCTGCTACATTGGGTGGATCATTCAGGTTGAGCCCGGTATTTACCATATAGCTGTAAAAGAAATTCCACATACCATAATTAGCATCCCAATCTGTTAGCACGGGGAAGACGGTGTTCATTTCCCGCAGAGAACCTACAATATGATCTGCCGGACTTTTGATATAACAATTCTGATTTAAGCGATCAAAGAAATGCTCGCTTTTAAACAACGTGGTTAATACCGGGCGGATATCATAATTGTTGCTGCGGAAAATGTTGGCCAACGGGGTTATTACATTGGTTTCTGTAGCAGCATCTATACTATAATAAACAAAGAAGCGGTAAAATTTACGAACAATGAATTTAGCAACTTCGGCATTGGCTAAAATCATATTGAGCAGGTCTGTTAATTCCAATTGCCCTGCAGTGGCTCCGGTCCTTCCTGTAATCACCGTATTATTAAAGAAGGAGGAAAAGGTTTTATTCACAGAAGAGTGCCTGTTCGTATTGAACGTTGCTACATAAGTAGTACCATTGATCTGCCAGCCCGTAAGCACCTTGGCTGCTTCCTTTACATCTGTTTCTGTGTATTGCGAACCCGGGCCTTTACCCAGGGTAAATAATTCGAGTAATTCCCGGGCATAGTTTTCATCCGGGGCACTAGCCAGGTTCAGGTAGCCATTCAGGTAGCGTAGCATGGAAATATCCTTGGTAATGGCATCAACCATTTGCCTGAAATTGCCCAGGGCATATTGGCGTATCAGGTTATGCTGCATATAGGTCCAATTACCATTACCGACATCGGACGCTTCATTTCCAAAATGATCAACCCAGAATAATTGTAGTTTTTCACGGATACTCCTGTCCTGGTTGATCATCGCACCTGTCCACCATTTTTTATAGGAAGCTCTTCTTTGCGACTGAACAGTACCATCATTATTAATATCATTTACCCAGGTGGTTCCCTGTGCAATAGTTGCATCCGGGGTGCCAGGTTGGGTAGAGGTCGTATACTCTTTGATTGGAGGTGTTGGTTGAGGAGCCGTTGGGTTTAATAATTCATCCACCGCCTGGCTCATGGTCCGGGTCTTAAAATAATCAACATCGGCTTTTTTTGCGCCGAACATGGTCCGTTTCAGCAAATGGACAATCTCGTTTTCCGTCCAGGAACCGGAATAGGGATTGATACCAGAAGTAATATTGCGGGATGCCTGCGGGGATGCAGCAGGCTTTTTTCTGCGCTTAGCAGTCAGGAAGTCTCTTCTGTCCATTGCAATGAGTTTGGTTCAGTGATGAATACTGACTTTAAAGTTACAAATTGGTTTAATCATTTTTTAATAAATATTTACCAGGGAGGAAAAGATAAAAAGTCGTAAAAGCCCGTTGGGGCCTGCATTTAAGGCAAAAAAAGACCGGTCATTAGACAACCGGTCTTTCTATCTTCTGAAAGCGCTGAAGCTTATAAATTCTCGATAATGCCTGCAATACCCTGTCCACCGCCCACACAGGCTGTTATCATTCCATATTTCTTGTTCAGGCGTTTCATATCATCGAGGTTTTGAATAGTGAGCTTGGCTCCGGTACATCCCAAAGGGTGACCCAATGCAATAGCGCCACCATTGATATTCACTTTGGCCGGATCGAGTCCGGCTTCCCGGATAACTGCCAATGCCTGCGAGGCAAAGGCTTCATTCAGTTCTATCAGGTCAATATCGGAAAGATTCATGCCTGCCTGTTTCAGCACTTTAGGAATAGCTGCTACCGGTCCAATTCCCATGATACGGGGGTGCACACCCGCTACGGCACAATTCACCAAACGACCAATAGGTTTTAATCCGAGTTCATTCATCATCTTCTCTCCCATTACAATAACAAAAGCTGCCCCATCTGATGTTTGAGAAGAATTACCGGCCGTAACAACACCACCAGCAGCAAAAGCCGGTTTCAGTTTTGCCAGCACTTCCACTGATGTATCTGCTCTTGGGCCTTCATCCGTATCTACCGTATAATTCCTTTTTTGTTTTTTCCCTTTGGCATCAAGATAAATTTCCTCCACATTGATCGGTAATATACCGGGTTTGAAATGTCCGTTCTTGATGGCTGCAATAGCTTTCTGATGAGAATTAAAGGAAAACTCATCCTGCGCTTCGCGACTGATAGTATAATCCTTTGCTACAGCCTCGGCTGTTAAGCCCATACTCAAATAATAATCTGGTTCGTCTTTGGCTATCTTATAAGAAGGGACTGTTTTCCATCCTGCGGTAGGCACCAGGCTCATACTCTCCGTTCCACCCGCGATGATACAATCCGCCATGCCCATCCTGATCTTGGCTGTAGCCATAGCGATCGTTTCCAATCCACTGGCACAATAGCGGTTGACGGTAGCACCGGGTACATCAAAACCAAGGGCCCTTGCTGAAATGATGCGGCCAAATTGTAATCCCTGCTCGGCCTCGGGAACAGCGTTGCCTACGATAACATCATCCACCCGGTTAGGCTCCAACTGGGGAACGGTGGCCATCAACCCTTTGATCACTTCAACCGCCAGGTCATCGGGACGATAGAAACGAAATCCGCCTCGTTTAGATTTGCCTACTGCGGTACGATAACCAGCAATGATATATGCTTCCTGCATGACTGATAATTTCTAAGTTCATGGTTCATAGTCCATGGTTAATAGCAAGTTTTAATAGGCAATGAACTATGAACCGTTTGCTATCAACCAAAAAAGTTGCATAAACAACTTTCTACACCAAAATTAACTGTTTCAGCCTTGTTGTAAAAAACTTTTTGTGGTGATAGCGGGATAGGGTTTCTTTGAAAAAAAACAGGATGAAAAAACTCGTTTTTGCCTTTTCCGTCCTTATGCTTTGTGCCGCAGGTACCGCCCAAAAGGAGGCAGAAACTGCAGGTAGTGCTACTTCACTTGAAGAACGTCTGGCCACTTTTATGAGACTGAATGAGGAAATGGACCTGGAAGGGGTTATGGATTATGTCTATCCAAAACTGTTTACAATCGTACCCCGGAACGAACTCTTAAAAGCCATGAAAGATGCGTTTAACAGTGAAGAGGTAAAAGTGGAACTGGATTCTATGAAAGTGGATAAGGTCTATCCTGTTTTTGAGCAGGAAAAAGGGAGTTATACAAAAGTCACATACTCCATAGTACTGATTATGGATTTCAATCCATCAAAAGACAGCATTGCCGATAAAGATGATTCACAAAATGAGTTAATCCGTGCAAGCATGGCTGAACAATTTGGTGAAGACAATGTTAGCCTGGATGAAGTGACTGGGGTTCTCCGGGTAAGAACAACCAGCCCGATGGTGGCAGTAAAAGATGAGCTGTCGATAGAATGGACTTTTTTGAACTTAAAAGAAGAAGATCCAATGATGAATAAATTATTCAGTAAAGAAGTACTTGACAAACTGGCCACCTATAAATAAATTCACTGTTGATGTTCTACCGGCTGCTACGTAATATTCTTTTTTGCTTCTCCCCGGAGTGGGTGCATTATTTTTCGATGAACTGCCTGAAATTGTTGTGCAACATTGGCTTTAAGCGCCTCATTAAATCATCTTTCTCACCCCCATCAATGGTGAATAGAGAATGGTCAGTAATAGGACTAAAGTTTTCCAATCCCGTGGGTCTTGGGGCTGGCTTTGATAAAAATGCCCGTTATCTACGGGAACTGGAATGCCTGGGCTTTGGCTTTGTAGAAATAGGTACCGTTACTCCCTTACCACAGGCAGGAAATGACAAACCCCGGCTATTCCGTTTATCAAAGGATAAAGCCCTCATCAACCGGATGGGATTCAATAATGATGGAGTGAAGGTAGTTGCAGAAAGATTAAAAGAATGGAAAGAGTCGGGAGTCGGGAGTCGGGAGACAGGAGACAGGAGTCGGGAGTTGGGAAACGGGAGTCGGGAGTCGGGAGACAGGAGTCGGGAGTCGGGAGACAGGAGTCGGGAGTCGGGAGACAGGAGTCGGGAGACGGGAGTAAACAGCCCCAAACCGGAGTCTGACTCACAACTTATGACTAAAAACTCCAGACTCATAATCGGTGGCAACATTGGCAAGAATAAAGTAACTCCGAATGAAGATGCCTGGAAAGATTATGAAATTTGTTTTACGGCACTCCACCCTTATGTTGATTATTTTGTAGTAAATGTAAGTTCGCCCAACACTCCGGGTTTGCGGGAATTGCAGGAAAAAGAATCATTACGAAAAATTCTGACTCATTTACAAACCATCAACACAGTGCAGCCGCAACCAAAACCGCTGCTCTTAAAAATTGCACCTGACCTGACACAAGAACAAATTGATGATGTGATTGACCTTGCATTAGAAATCAACTTAGACGGGTTCGTGGCCACTAATACGACTATCAGCCGGGAAAGTCTGAGTCAGGAATCGTTTGTCAGGAGTCGCGAGCAAGGCGGACTCAGTGGTTTACCCTTAAAACAGCGAAGTACAGAAATAGTAAAATATATTTGTGATAAAACAAAGGGAAAGATTCCGGTGATCGCCAGTGGTGGTATTTTTACCGGGGCCGATGCCCGGGAAAAAATAGATGCCGGGGCCTGTTTGGTACAAGTTTGGACGGGTTTTATTTACGAAGGCCCCTCCATTGTAAAAAGGATCTGCCGGACCCTTCCTATTCAATCATCAACACTTAATTCGCAATAACAAATGGAATACCTGTTTACCTCGGAAAGTATCATCAGCTTTTTTGTATTGGTAGTGCTGGAAGTGGTGCTGGGGATCGATAATGTGATATTTGTCAGCATTATCCTGAACCGGCTGAAAGGTGATAAAGATCAAAAAAAGGCCCGCCGCTTCTGGATGATCTCCGGTATTATTATGCGGAGTTTATTATTGATGGGGCTTGGCTGGTTGCTTGCTCAAAAAGGTAAATATATCATCCCGGAACATTGGTTCGGAAAAGGATTTGACCTCGCCAGCCTCGTGATGCTGGCCGGGGGTTTGTTCCTTATTTACAAATCAGTGATGGAGATCCATCATAAACTGGAAGGAGAAGACCCCAATGAAGCTCTGAAAAATCAAAAGCCGCTGAGCTTTGGCAATGCACTCGGGCAAATTCTTTTGATCGATGCGGTATTCTCTTTCGACAGTATCATTACCGCCGGTGGTACGGCCAAACATGTGGAGATCATGATCGCAGCGGTTGTGATTGCCATGACAATTATGTTTTTATTCAGCCCGAAGATTTCTGCTTTTATTCATAAGCACCCAACCTTAAAGATGCTGGCACTTTCTTTCCTGGTCATGATCGGTATCAGCCTCATTGTAGAAGGATGGGATAGTGAAGCGGCTCACCAACTACACTTAAAGAACTATATCTATTTCGGTATGGCTTTCTCCTTCGGTGTAGAAATGCTAAATATGACCATGCTAAGCCGTGCAAAAAAGAAAAGGGTACATCTGGTCAGGCTAAATCAACCGCTGCTACCGGAAGAAAATAAAAATGAGTCGGATATAGCAAACTAAGACCTGCTTGTATAAAAACCGGTCTTAGTTTGAACTCTACTAATATGCAATTTTATATTGTCCGGTCATAAATGTTGCCGACATATTTGCATTGCTAATCGCCTCAATTTTCAAGTATTTTAACCCATTGACTGAGGGTATGGTTACATGCGTATAGTTGGGGTTTTCATATATTGCAATTAGTTCCCCGTTGGGTAAATACAAAGAAGCTTTGATGTCAATATTTTCACTAGTTATTATTACTGGCCCGGGCTTGCCAAAAACAATCCGGACAAAATCAACATCCCCTGCCTGCTCTAACACGACGCTTATTTCATTTGCAGAAGCAATTGTACTACCACCTGGTTGATCAGGAAAATCATCTTGCTTTAATGCAACCTGGTCATTCAAAAAAACAAAATCATTTTGGGGAATACCATAACCGGGTACCAGGCACGGTTGTGCAAACCAATTTATAATTCTCTTACCAAAGCTGTTACCCATTATTGGAACAAAAGATAGTGGACCAGTACCAAAACCTGGATGGTACTCGAAACTAAAATTACAATTTTGATTATACTGGCTTTGATGCCCTAATCCTATCGTATGTGCTACTTCATGCGAAATTGTAAATGCTATCTCTGATAAAATATTTCCATACACACTTGCAAATACAAAACAGGGATTATTATTAAGCCTGAAAGTTAAACCAGCGAATGGAGAAACGCCGGCAACCGCATTCGAAAAACCTAATACCGAAGGAAAAGTAGTAACAATACATACCTGTTTATTATCCATAGGATAAGCATCGTAAACAGCCTGCTCTGTTGTAAATTGAATTTCAAAAGGAGAAAAATCATCTTTTACCAATTCAATAATTATATTTTTTTACTCAGTTGTAAGGTTTGGGGCACTACATGTTCTGGTGTTGCTTACAAGTGGGCTTGTAACATCTCCTCCCTGTGCATTACCATTTTCCCTTCGAACAATTGCTCCATCAAAATCCAGAAAAATTAACAGCTCTGCTGCCTGCGCTTCTGATATTAGTCGATTGCTTAACATAGCCTGCTTCATTTCAGAAGACATATTGGCCATTGCTTCTTCCATGCCACAGTGGGGTATTTTTTGTTGCTCCTGCAAAATATTTTCAGCTACAGGCGGGTCAACCGTTTTCTGACAGGCTGTCATAAATAATGATGACAAGCAAATGAGGAATAATAATTTTTTCATAACAGTAGTTTTAAATTTTGTTTTATAATGATTTAATTATGCTATTAAAAAGATCATTAAATTTTTTTTAGTAAATTTCTTTTAGCATCATCAATACAATGTGCAATAAATTTTTGCCCGTAATAAAAATCAGTTGTTATTGCTTTATAATTTTAAAAGATTTATTCCCCTCCTTCACCCGGATCACATACACTCCATTTGGCAATTCTGAAAGATTGAAAGAACCATTTCCGCTGATTTGTTTGGTTTGCAATTTGCTTCCTGTTGCAGAAATAAGTTCTGCTGTTATTACATTACCCGACTGAACAAACACGAGGTTACTGGTAACTGTAGGAAAAACAAGTATATCATCCATGCTTTCCATTTTGATCAGACGGACAGGGCTAAATTTATAAGAGCCGTCTATATCAACTATTCTTAGCCTGTAGTAATTAATCTTTGGCAACGGTGTCATATCCTGCCAGCTATATGAAGCACCGTTGATGCTGTTTCTTGCCTGCACCCTTCCAATGGTTGTAAAACCTGATCCATTAGCACTACGTTGCAATTCAAAATGAGACACATTCACTTCGTTCGTCGTTTCCCAGGCCAGGTCAACTTTCCTTCCATCTGTTGTTTTCCTTGCAGTAAAACTCAACAGGTTCAGCGGCAGGGCTATCTGTACCGTGGTAACTGCATCGGGATTATTCAATGCATTCAATGGTGGGTCTTCAAAATTGCCGGCTTTATCCAATGCAACGCTTATAAATTTATATGTTTTACCAAACACCCCTGTATAAGTTTCGGAGGTAAGAGTGGTTAATGATTTCCATACTTTGTAAGCGCTGTCATTAATAGAAACATAAATACTGTACAGATCAATTCCTGCATGTGCATCGGTTCCACTCCAGGAAACATTGAAATTTATAGTATTGGTTATTGACGGCAAACTGTTTACAGCACTGGAAGGCTTCAGTGTATCAATTCTGTGTTCCCATTCATTAGTGATGATAGGTGCATTTTCATCAAATATAATAATGGCTTTGTTTATTAAAATAGTGCCATTGGTAACTGTTGATTTAGGCGCAATAGTATATGTAACATACCCTGCACCACTAATACCATCTACATTTGGAGGCAAAAATCCTTCCGTAGGACTGCTTGTTAATTGAAGAGTAACTGTATCAACTGTCCAGAACCGCCACCTAACAATTCCCGATGCCGTATCTGTAACCGCATCAATACGCAAATAATTTGGATGAACGGGGCGAATATCTTTGAGATAAGAAACATTTTTTTCGTGAGGCTCTGCCGTTATCACACTATCGCCCCATGAAAATTGACCTAGTTGTAATGTATTAATATCATATACAGTTTTGTCAATCGTATCTCTTACTTCTACAAAAGCAGCCGGTGCCGTTGCTGTTGAAATATTTTCAAATGTGATGGTATAACCAATATCATCTCTATGATTGATATACTTCCTGTCGTTATTGTTTCCGGGACCATATTTGGCATTAGGATCGATAGAGTTAGATTCACACCATTCCTGGCAACCGGCCACAGCAGAATTGGCTCCCCATGCCCTCCCTTTTATTTTTAGTTTTTTTCCAACTTTTCCTGCCTGCAAAAAAGGTAAGCACTGATCGCACATTTCCGGAAAAATCTGTGCTCCTGGGCAGTCGGCACAATTCCCTGCGGCGATTCTACCGGTAGTCCCGTTAACATTTCCGGTAAAATTATTACTCATCCTTCCCTGCAGTACCTGTATGGAATTATCTATGCAATCGTTATCCAATGAATCAATATCTTCAAGATAGATCCAGTTATTTACTACTCCTTGTATGATTCGTTTAAATGGTATGCCGCCCAAATTAGACGGAACACCGCTACCGGGGCAGTCTGCCATTTTTGCCAGCAATGCAGAGAAACCAGCCTGCATAGGCACTCCGTAATCTTCTAATAACGGGTTTTGCGAAATACGGGCAAGTGTTCTCATCAACGTATCAAATGCAGCAGTAAAACAGGTATTCCAGATTGCTTCATTTACTGTAATATTCAATTGTTTTTTTACTTCATGCTTTAAAAAAGAACTATAGCAAGGTTTATAATCTGAGTGAATGGTATCCTGCAAGGCATAAGAGTCCAATAGTTGTTCCATTACCATTGCCCCGGACTGAAAAGCATATAAGGGGCTGTTTGGATTTGTATTCTTTAAGTTTTCTCTCACCGAAGAATGCCCTGGAATCCGCACTTTGTAATAGGCCACAAGATGTCTTTTGCGTGCCGAATCAAGCATATTGAAATGCATTACTTCAGCAGGTACAGCATTATTACTAAGGTATTGAAACGTGTGTTGAAAAATTCCTTCCATTGGCAGAGAAACCATAAAGGTATTTGAAAAGAGATTTAAATTTGCGGTTACCACACCGGGAAGAACATTTGCCGCTGCTACAAAAGGCACCATCACTGCATCGTGGCTGCCGTTATTAGAAATGGTAGCACCAAAACCAATACGATTCGGCCTCACCAACCGCCTGCCCGTTGGCATAGCAAGGGTTATGTCTGCAGGTATATTATTTTCAATCACCAGAGCATTATTTAACGTATCAAATGCACTGCCCAATGTAGCTATAACCCTGTATGTACCGGGTGCAAGACCGGTAAGATTAAAATTGGCACGAATGCGATTGTTGTTTACAAGAAACTTTGCAACGGGATTAAATACCTGTGCCCCGAGCATCAGCTTAACATTTGTAGCACCTGTAAAACCAAAGCCTTCAAACATCAGGGTGCTTATGCCGGCATTACCGGCCCGGTTGGGGTTTACACGTTGCAACCCTCTTATTTCAACAGGCTCTGTTAATGTATCTAACCCACAAATGTTGCCAGTAATTAATTGCACATTTTTTACACCGGCTGTGGAATATGTCTTCACCGGATTATTTACAGTATCATGGGTATTGTCGCCAAACTTCCAGGTAAGTGTATCGGCATTTAAAGAATTATTGGTAAAAAATACTTTATTACCTTCTACCTGGTAAGTCATTTGTGATAAGGGGCCATCAATAGTACAAACAGTAAAAGGCCGCCCCTCCTGCAGGCTCCATACTCCGCCTGCATCTTTATAACGAATGACAAGGGTATAATTGCCCAGCGGCAGTGCTGCCACTGGCGGCGATAAGGTTTGTCTTATGGTATCCCCAGGCACCGGTACTGTAATGGGTATTCCGTTTCCGTAACCCGGATCGCTATCAATAAAATATTCTGCAGCTACAATAATTGGGGCATTAACCGC
>Ga0163155_10004199_pt1 | contig 14995 bp, 15 predicted proteins | sample OliLakLV19SP4G1_FD_148611 | JGI IMG/M metagenome (GOLD analysis project Ga0163155, IMG submission 148611) | Freshwater microbial mat bacterial communities from Lake Vanda, McMurdo Dry Valleys, Antarctica - Oligotrophic Lake LV.19.SP4.G1 | ecosystem: Environmental > Aquatic > Freshwater > Lake >...
GACAACCTTATATCAAACTATCACTGGGTTTCAGCCGTCGATCGGGAGGCATTTTGTAGCCTTTCATACGATTTCAACCACAGATCCGGAAGAGCCTTCACTACACAACTTTATGGTCTTATTGATTATAATGTCTATTTGTGTAATTAATTCTGATTGAGTACTTAGCAGCGACCGAGCTACGGGATCTATGGGGCATTGGACGCAAGCTCAGCAAGGCGCTTGCTCTGAAGGGCATCCACAGTGGGCTAGACCTCAAGCAAGCCAACCCAGTGGTCATCCGGCAGCAGTTCAGTGTGCTGGTGGAACGCCTGGTGCGCGAGTTAAATGGGGACTCGTGCTTGCCCCTGGAGACCATTGCCACTAATCGTCAGAGTTTGATTGTGTCTCGTTCCTTTGGGCAACCAGTCACGACAGAGCAGCATTTACACGAAGCGATCGCCTCTTATCTGAGCAAGGCAGCTGAGAAGTTACGGGCACAGGGACTGTCAGCCTCCATGCTGAGTGTGTTTGCTGCCTCCAGCCGCTATCAGGAGGAGCCGTACAGCGAATCGGTGAGCTTTAACCTGTCAGTTGCTACAAACAGTACTGTGGAACTCCTGCCCTATGCGGCTACGGCTGCGAAGGCGTTGTTTAAGGACGGTCAACGCTTCAAGAAAGCGGGGGTGGCGCTGCTGGACTTAGCGCCAGAGGCTGAACAACAAACGAGCTTGTTTGACACACTCAGCAGCGAGAAACGCGAGAGTTTGCAACGGCTCATGCAGACGCTGGATCAAGTCAATCGGAAGCATGGTCAGGGCACACTCACCTTTGCCGCCACAGGGATTGAACAGCCGTGGCTCATCAAGTCAGAGCATCGGTCGTCGCGGCACACAACCTGTTGGAATGAATTAGTGATTGTAAAATCAATGTAAAAAGCTATTTAAAGAAGCTTGAGCAGAACAAGGCAATCGCACGCTTTTAAAGCTTAAAGAGCCTCAAAACTGTTTAGCTGCTTGGGTCTACTTTACTCGTCAAAGCTCATATCGTTCACACAGCGATCGCAGTTTGGTGATGAAGCGCGATTGCACACTTTCTGGACCAACCAGGAGGCAATCTTCACCATAGGGCAGCACCTCACGGAAGAACCAGAAGGTATTGGAGATGGAGCGCACAACCCGACGTACGTTGGGGCGATCGGTTAGCCACTCGTTGCTCCTGTCATCTGTTCGTGCTTGATAGGCGAAGGCTAGACCGCCAAACAGATGGATTTCGGCATCAAGCGTGTCCAAGGTGGAGCGCCACTGCCCTTTCACAGGCGCTAGAGCCGCATCGGGAATGCGATCGAGTCGCAACGTCCAGTTATGCTGCAACCCTGGCAGATCCTGATTGCCTTCCGTTTCTTCGCACCAGCATTCCAGGTATTGCCGCTTTTCCCAGAAGGCAAGGCGGGCATGATGAATGGTAAAGGTCCAGGGGCGATCAGCCGCATCCCGGTAGGTCAGCTGAAAGGGTGCTTGGCGACGGATGTATTGGTCTATTTCGGAGCGCCAAGGAAGGGAAGGCGTTTCGATGAAGCGCTCGATCGCCTTTCTCAAAGGAAGGGCTAATTCACTTCGCTCGCTCAAAAGCTCGGCAAGCATGTGAGCCGCATCAGGGTGTCCCGCATCAGTCAACGCTTGAGCGGCTTGCCATACCGCTCTGATTCGTGCTTCTGACCAATCATTGTTGCGTCCAAGCAGAAGTTCACGACGGGCGATCGCTTCGACCAACCGGGAAATATTCGGGCGATCGCCCCACGTCATGCCCTGTTCGAGGGCGATCGCTTCTAACTGTTCTTTATCGCTGTCTGAAATTGATAGTGTCACAGACTGACCACGTCGCCCCATAAGAACCTCAAAAAGTATACGTTCACTTTGTACTTGCCATTCTTTTATTGTGATGTCATGATGGAAACATAGCAACCAGTCACGTACACCTTAAAACGATGACGGCATTCAGTATTACGCTTAAACCTGTCTACTCAAGCCCTGTACTGGATGCACCTAGGGGTATTAAGTTGCCTACAGGATGGACACTTTCCTGGCATCAAGCCGAAACATTAAAAGCACTGCGTGATCCGAATGTGAATGTGGTGTTTAATACCGCAATGACCGGTGATGGCAAAAGCCTAGCGGCGTTTCTGGAGGTGCTTCAGGGGGAGTGCAGCGCAATCGCCCTGTATCCAACCAATGAGCTTGCCCGTGATCAAGAAACCCAGACTCGCAAGTATATTGCAGCTTTTCAGCCGCCCAACGACCCACGGGTCACACGCTTAAGCGGCGCAGAATTAGAAATTTATGCTGAAAATGAAAATACTAGCAAAGGTGCAGCGATCGCCACACGCACTAGCCAATCAGAAGTGCTGCTGACGAATCCTGACATTTTTCACTTCTTGCATAGAGGAGCATACATCCTCAAGGGGCAAAAAGGCGATAGTCCTGATAAGCTGTGGGGTCGGATCGACAAAGACTTTGATCTGTTCGTTTTTGATGAATTTCATGTCTATGCTGCTCCTCAAGTAGCAAGCGTCATCAACACAATGCTGCTGATTCAGGCAACGAATCGACAGAAGAAATTTCTCTTTCTGTCAGCAACTCCGGATGAGCAACTGATGCAGCGAATTAAAGAGGTCGGGTTTCGCTGTCAAAGCATTAGTCCACTAGAACAAAATAAATACCAATTCCCTGAAACACCAGAGTCTCAACAGAGACTCAAGGCTGAAGGGTGGCGGCAAGTGGCAAGAGCCATCAGTTTGAGCTTTATCCCTTTAGAATCTGTGGCAAAAGCGTCTGAAACCTGGCTTAAGGCTAATGCAGAGTTGATGCTTCAGCAGTTCAAGCAGCATCCGGGAAGTAAAGGTGCGGTCATTCTTAACTCGATTGCCGCAGTGAAACGATTGACACCGTTTTTTCAAGCGCTACTACAACCGTATGGGTTGACAGTGAGCGAGAATACTGGGCTTTCGGGGAAAACCGAACGAGAGAGATCGCTCTCTGCTGATTTAGTCCTTGGCACCAGCACGATCGATGTCGGGGTTGATTTCAAAATCAATCTTCTGCTTTTTGAATCCTCCGATGCTGGCAACTTCATCCAACGCTTGGGACGTTTGGGACGACATGATGGCTACGAAGGTGATGGGCAAACCATTCAGTTTGATGGCTTTACTGCTTATGCACTGGTGCCTAACTTCTTAGTGGAACGGTTGTTCTTAGGGGATGAACCAACCCTAGTGGCTAACACTGTATACGATCGCCCTTTGCTCAATGCTGCTATTAACAATCAGTATCGTCAGATTAATGACTTTCGAGGTTACTACAAACGCTGGGGCGCAGTCCAATCGTTCAAATTGTGCGTTGATCTGAACCACCAAACGATTCAGCAGCAATATGCAGGCAGTCGAGAACGGTTTCAGTCAGGGTGTGAAACGGTGTTTGGCACGAGCTTAAAGTCGGTTGCTGGGCGAGTCTCAGGCTGGGCGGATGAGTGGACGCAGTTCTCTGGACAGAAGACTGGGAATCCGATCGCAGAGGATGCCTGTAGTTTCCGGGGTTCGAGTCCGTTGCAGTGTGGGTTGTACGATGAGACAGAACCGCATGAAGCCGATCGCTACAAGACCTATGATTTACCAGGAATTCTAGGGAATTTGGAGATTGAGCTGTGGACTGAAGCGGCGTTTATGCGATCGCTGGATGCTACCGCGAAACGTACTGGACAACCCATTCCCAAAGGTCGCTTTGCCCACTGTCTCGCCTTTATAAAACTGAAGGCATATCGCGAAGAACGACTAAACTGGAAATTCCATTTTCCCGGCACCTTAGAGAAGGTCGCCGATGTGTGGAAGGTACAGGTTCTGAAGGGCGTTGAAATCTGGCAGCCTGACAACCGTTGGGCAGGGGAAATTAATAAAAAGCTGCGCGATCGCGCCCTGGTTAGCTACGTGCTGCCTCGTCCAACTAGCGAGATACGACAACGGCTCCGACTGCCGATGCACTTCCAGCTTTACCCAATTAGCGATAATTACAGCTTTCACGACGCGATCGCGCCCTACTCAATCGCCTTTGGACAAAGTGCGTTGTTGCTAGATACGCTGGCATATCAGTTCAAAGGCAAGGGAGGCGAAATATGGATCGCCTAGCTTCGATCCCCGTAAGGGTTTCGGATAAATTGCGCGGAGGAAAACAGCTTACGCCATTAAGTCCGATTTCAATCCCTGTAAGGGTTTTAGGGTGTTTGCACACTGTAAGAGGGCGTAAGCCTCCAAGCCTAGCAACGGAAGTTTCAATCCCTGTAAGGGTTTCGAGAGCGAACAAATCTTTGTCACTCTTGCCCTCTAAGTTGGATGATACAGGATAAAAACTTAAACGTCTTCCGTAGCTATGCTTATCAAAACTTGTGTTAACCTATAGCTGGTGGCGTTAGCCTTCAAGCATAGAGACGGAGATTCGTACTTTCGATATGCAGATCTATGGTTTGCCTCTGTCCATCGCGCGTATTCGTAGCTCATATCTTAGGTAAAAGCTGCCATAAACACCAACTAAATAAACTTAGGAGGTCGAAATGGCTAATTACGAGCAACTCGTACTTTTCGACCTAGCGCCTTATACCTCTCAGCAAACTACTGTTGAAGAGAAAGCGTTAGGTATCAGGAAAGTAGAAACGCTCGAACAGATTGAAGGTAAGCAACTTGAACTCGAATTGTTCTCACAGCATTCCGATGAGATTCCTTATGAATCTATAAGGTTAGCTGCGTAATTGCTTAGGGGACGGAGAACTTAGAGGCTCAAAGTCCCCTTCTTCAAAATTTTCTTCTCCTCCTTCTAAAGTTGATTGCAAGTCTCTCCGTTTCCTTCATAGCGAGGACAGGTTAATGCAACCTCAATCGATCGCCGACATCCAAGCAGTAATTCCACAAATCCTGGAGCAAGTCCCTTATCTGAAACTGTTGGTTCTCTTTGGCTCACGGGCGAGAGGTGATCATTTTTCATCCAGCGATTGGGATTTTGCCCTACTTTTCGATGAAGAACTCCGCCAGCAGTATGAACCGGGCGGTGGGTGGAATTGCTATCGCTCTTGGAGTGTGCTTCAGCGAATTCTCGGTTTAGGCGATGACGAAATGGATTGGATTGATCTGAAAAAAGCCTCGGATATATTAGCGCATGAAATCGCTCGTGATGGTGTGGTGATTTATGAAAGTGAGCTTGAGCTATTTGAGCATTTTCGGCAAAAGTCTTTAATGACACGACAACAACTAAAAGCAATTCATCGTGAACAAAAGGCAGAGATTGCAGCAGCACTACAGCAATGGGGATTATGAAAGACCTTGATCTAAAAGGCATTAGTAAAAAGCTGATTGGTATGAATAAGCGATTGGTTCGGTTATTTAACTATCAATCACTTACGTTTGAAGAATATCTTCAGGATGAAGATCGACAGGCAAGCATTGAGCGGTATTTAGAAGTTGTCATTCAGGCAGCAACTGATATTAATAAAATGCTAATCAAGCATACAGAAAATATTGATCTAGAAAAACTAACAAATGCAGAAGTCTTTACACTTGCAGGGGAATTGGGTTTTATCACTTCAGAATTAGCGACCCAGCTTGCTTTATCAGCAGGATTTAGAAATGTACTCGCTCATGCTTACGATGATGTCGATCCTGAAATAACGTATCGCGCTCTGAAATTATCGGTTGTGCAGTACCCGCAGTATATTCAACAAATTCAAAACCACCTTAATTTATTGGAAGACGATGAGTGACGACTTTGATTTTCTAGAAGGCAGTTTCGGCTTTGATGAGAAAAGCGATCGCACGCTTGAACCTGTCCAACGCGAACTCCTGACACTCAAACTATTACGAGAGGCAATTCAGTCACAAAATCCTGATGATGTCGTGATGCGAGATTTTGCAGACTATGTGTTGCCCAATTTATTGCGAGTAGCGATCGGGGTAACCGCTAAAGGCGGTAGCTTCTTTGATGAACTCGATCGCAAAAACGAAGCTGAAGGTAAAGCTAAAGTCCGACGAGATAATGCCGCCGATCAATCACTTAATACGCACTTGCTAAATGGCTTATTCCCAGCCAATCTCATTGAGCGGCGACTCGCAAAGATGGATACTACCGTCAAACGTGTGGTGCGAGATCGAGAACGACGGTTGGTGATTTCCGGCTTCATTCTGCACGACTTTGAGAAATTTCCTGATGCACCCGAAGATTGCCGCAAGTTACCGTTAGAGACGCATCGACAAATCATTGATGAGAAAGTGCAGCAACTAGGACTCGATCACTTCATCAGTCCTGACGATCCAACGTTCTACAAAGACTACATTGATGATCTGCTGTGCATGGCATACAATGCACAGCGGCGATGGGATACTAACTGGAATTTTTCTGAGTTTGGGTTGAATCCCACTCTGAAAGACCGCGTGCTACGAAGTTTAGCGGATTTGACATGTTTGGCAGATTCCCTCGCATCCATTGTCAAACACCCCTATGATGCGGACAATACTCGCCTTAACGACTTGCTGCATAACCTCAGCGATGGGCAACTGAAATTCACCTATCACAGTATTTCCGAGAATCGAGGGGTACTGACCAACGTGGTCAATAATGCCTTGATGGAAGCGCATACGTGTCTGAATACACAGGATTGCACTTACTATGAGCCGTTGCTATATCTCCCTACAGGAGTCATTTACCTGGCTCGAAGAGATGCACCTAAGGTTGAACGAGATGGTTTGAGCAACCGTGTTGTGAACAGCATCAAAGCCCTCTGCGCTGGACAACTACGGCAGCGGCAAACAGGCTTTGGGCGTGATGGCAAAGGGATGAAGTATGCCGATTACTACAGCTTGTTCTTTGATGACGCTGGATTGATGCAGGTCGCTTTGGATGCCACGTTGCGAATTCTCCGCACTGGTAAAGCGTCTGTTGCTACCAGTCGTAGCGAGAATTTGATTAAATTTCAGCAACAGGGCGTACTGCCTACCGACTATAACTTCAAGTTCGCGGATGATATGCGGGTAGACCAAATCGCTGAATTTGGTGATGTCATCAGTCGCAAGATTTGGGGTGAACGCCTTGACAAAATTGAGACGGCTCGCAAACAAAACAAAAAGTTACCTGCACCTCCTAATTTAGAGCTGGTCTATCAGGTGGCAGAGTTCTGGCATTTATCAGAGTATTTGCCCCAAATTCGAGAAATCCAGCGGATTAATGAATCGCTCAAAGCATTAAAGCTTAAAGGTAATACGGGCGGCGTGCCCTATGAATGGTATTACCTGGCAGCGAAGTATCTGGAACATAATCCAGGGCTTGAAGATGTCCGCAAAACCTGTGAACAGGTCATTGCTCGTGTTGCAGCTTTAATTCAGCCCACGATCGCCAACTATCACTTACCTGACGGTTGGGCTGATGTGCGGGAATGGTGCAATCGCGTCATTATGCTTCCTGGTGACACGCAGAATCAATCATCCACTGAGCAAGCCGATATCTTCCTTAAGGAACTGAGCCATTACAACAACGCTAAAAAGCCTGGACGCGGACGGCAGCTCATTTGCTCCATTTCCCACTCGGCGTACACCGTCACTGAGCAGATGGAGTCTGCTGTACTGTTCACGCCCCAGGTCTATACCAATAAGCAAATGCTGGGCGGCTCGAATGCTAAACGCAACATCTCTAGCATTGCGGGAATTGAGATGATGTTGCGGCAAATTCTGATGAACCAAACGCAGGCAGTCGGCAAACGCTTTGAAGATGGCAAGTACCGCTACATCTACTTCTACCCAACCTATTACTTCACGCCAGAAACTAATAAGTTTTTGCAAAAGGCATACAGCGGCATTGCTCAAACCCGCTTTGATACGAGCATCCGCAATCACTTTATTAGTCGAGACTTAGATGCTGATTTTGGACGCGATCGCTATCAAACCGTGGATGCCTTCTTAATTGATGAAGACCTGGAGCGCAAAAAGCATCTTGATGAAACTGATCCTCACTTCAAACGGGATCGCGCCTTCAAACTTGCCTATCCTGACGACAAACCGTTGACCTTCTATTTTATGGCACTACCACCTGGCAAAGATCCCACTGATACCGAGTCCTGGGTCATGCCAGCCTGGTTAGCCTTTGCCTTTCCCATGATTCTGGATGTTAAAACGGTGGTCTCCGAATCGCCCATTCCACCGTTTAACGATGGTGCCGAGTTTGAAGAAAGCGTGTTCCTTGACAGCGCCCCGCAAGCGTTCCGGATTTTGCTCGGCAAAGATCGGTTTCGGCTCGACCATATTCTGGAAGGCTGGAAAACAGCGGATGGAACGGAGCGAGCGGCTCCATTAAATATACTGACCGCTGCCTATGCCATTCATCTAGATGTCAACGCTAAGCAAGGAAAAGGGGGATACGACGCTAATTGGGGCAGACTCACCGAATTAGCGACGGACTTGGATACCAGCCCACTCTACGTCTTTTCTTACCTCGCTAAGTGGACGAGAAAGCAACAGAACGATACCCCTGGTGCAAAAAAGATCAAGCTTTATGCTCATCACTTCTACCCCTGTTTTGATCCCTACGTTGAGTTTGATATGAATGCAGAGACGTTAATTGTGAAAGATCCAGCAAAATCTCCCTTGAATCACCCGCAAAAGCTTACAGATCTATATCGGAAATTTTATCGTGCGAATAAACGGTATAACCCAAAAGCAAACGCCGTTTTGAAGCCTATTGATCTCGCGGCTGATACATTGCTGAAAGCTGATTCTACAGTTTTTCAAGGTGATACGCTCGTTGCAACTGTGGCTGCTGAAGTGTTTAAGCTGATGGATCGGGTACATGCTTCTACTGCCGAAGGTCGCTGGGTGCTCAGTAAGCGAGAAGAAGAACGGCAAGTCGTGCTTGAGTTTGCTCGCTACTTTGTGATTGATGTTTTTGAGAAAGCTTTTGCGGGCGATCGCGCTCGTCTTGCGGGCAGGCAGTTGAACTTACTACGAGATACTTGTGAGTTCCTTTATCGCTTGGCAGACGATAAGGAAAATCAGGCAAAAGATGAAAAGTCTGGGGCAGAAGAAGAATAGTTGAACTCTGTCAGTTCATTCCTAAATGAATTAACCAAATTTTTGACACCTTACAGGAGACGTTCACAATGGCATTACTTAAAACACTTGATTCCAAATTCTTTCACACAGAAATCCCCTATAAGCCAATGGGAAAATACGCTCATTTTCTGACGATTCGAATTACTGAATCCTACCCACTGTTTCAAACAGACGGTGAACTCAATAAGGCACGGGTGAGAGCCGGGGTTGTAGACAAAACCCCCATCAGCCGCCTCTCTATGTTCAAGCGTAAGCAATCGACTCCAGAGCGTTTGGTTGGTCGAGAGCTACTGCGAACCTATGAACTGGTGAAACCTGAAGAATGCGAATATAACGTTGCCTTTGGGATGGATAATCCTGATTGCATCATTTACGGGTTTGCCATTGGTGATTCTGGTTCTGAGAAATCAAAAGTTGTCGTTGATACGGCATTCTCGATTACCCCTTTTGATCAGTCACACGAGACATTTACATTGAACGCGCCCTACGAAAACGGCACGATGGCATCTAAAGGCGAAGCAGGTTCCAAGCCTGGAGAAGTGACAAGTCGGATCAATCAGCAGGATCATATTCGTCCCCAGGTCTTCTTTCCAAGCATTGTGACTTTAAAGGATCCAACCGAGGCTAGTTTCCTTTATGTTTTCAACAATATCCTTAGAACTCGTCACTATGGTGCTCAGACCACCCGAACAGGGCGAGTTCGCAATGAGTTGGTCGGTGTTGTGTTCGCCGATGGTGAAATTGTCAGTAACTTGCGCTGGACGCAAGCCATTTTCGATCGTATGAGTGCAGCAGGCACCCTCCATTCACCTGATCCCCTTGATGAGGATGATGTGATGACGGCTGCCAATGAAGCAATTTCTACCTTGCTGACTGAAGAATTCGTTGTGCATAAAGACTTCGTAGGTGACACGTTCAAACCCTTATTGAGTGAGGTCAAAGCACTCACAGGTAGCGAAGAGGGTATTAAACGTATTCTGCGACAGGCAGACCAAGAAGCGAAAACTTATGCCAGCAAGCACATCAGCAGCAAAAAGAAGCCAGCAGTAAAAGCAGGGTGATCAACATGGTGATGATTTACCGTTGCACGTTAGAGCTACACGATAGTCTCTATTTCGCCACTCGTGAGATTGGGCGATTATACGAAACAGAGCCAGTGTTACATAACTATGCCCTCTGCTATGCCTTGGGTTTAGTGGACAGCGATCGTTATGCTACCACTGTCTCTGAAGAGCATTCATACCGCTACTTCTGCCCGGAACAGGTACCCAAGTATGAGGAGCATCTGACCCCACTGAATCAGCAAGGCATTTATGTGACTCCAGCACGAGCCATTCATCATACGGCTGTACTCAACACCTGGAAATATGCCAACAACAACTACCACGTGGAGATGGAAAAAACCCAGAAAAATATTCCCAGCTTTGGTAGGACAAAAGAAATTACGCCAGAAAGCCAATTTGAATGCTTTATCCTTGCCGAAAAGCACCTTACTTTGCCAAAGTGGATACGTTTGGGTAAGTGGATGAGTAAGGCTGAGGTGCGACTGGAAGCGTTGCCAAAACCCAAGCGACATCCATCTGGTCTGTTTACATTTTCCTACCCACTCAACCCACTGGATGTAATGTTTTCCAATCAGGTGATGAGTTATGACACGGTGAATATGCCACCTGTCAGCTTGATTCGTAATGTGCGCATGAGTGGAGAATACTTCACCTTTGAAGGTGTTAAAGATCTACAAATCCCGGCTCAGATGCAGTTCCGCTTTCGGAGTTGATCATCAACCAAACCCTTGCTTGGGCTTTTTCTTTGGCGTGTTGTTTCGTAGTGCTAGTAGTTCTGCTGCAAACCCACCCTGATTTTGGAGCATTAACCGCTGAACCCGTTGGCGTTGGTAGGCTTTGACCTCAGAAGCCAGGGGGTGCGTTGGATCAATTTCAAGATGGGTGAGAGAAACTACATAGCGCTGCTTTTCGGTTTGTCCTAGTAACGGCTCTAAACCACAGTTAATGCCGCCAATGTCCCCTGAATATTTCACTAAATCTACGGTCAATAAAGTCTTTGCAGTCACAGCTTCGCCACGATCGCGCATCGTCTTCAGAAGTTCTTTGCCTGCCCGTACTTGAAATGGCACTGTTGTTTCTAGTCGCTCCGTTAATGCCTGTGCTTCCTCATAATTGTCAATCTGCATTTTTTACTCCTTATTGACCATGCCACATAGCCTTGTTCTTAACCTACTACCTGCCACCCCCATTCCACCAGGCTATCTGACGGGGAAGCATCTCCATGCCTTATTTCTGACCCTGGTGAGCTCAATCGATCGCGCACTGGGCGATCGTCTTCACGAACAAAAGACCGAGAAAGCCTTTACCCTCAGTCCGCTGCAAAGGAGCAACCACAACCGCCCCGATCATACTCTGCAATGGGACTATCAGCAGCCTGTCCCCGCTCAAACTCCCTGCTGGTGGCGTATTTCGTTACTGGATGAGGCTTTGTTTAGTCACCTCACCCTTCTCTGGCTCAATCTGAACCCAAACCAGCCCTGGCATCTGGGTCCCGCCGACCTGCACATCACCAGTATCCTTGGCACAGCCCAATCAACCCAGCCCTGGGCAAACTTCTGTCCGTATACCCAGCTTTACGAACAGGCATCAGATCATGCCCGCCAGTTGACCTTCCGGCTTTGCACGCCTGCTACCTTTCGGCAGGGCAACTATGACTCGGCTCTACCAACGCGAGAATGTGTGTTTCACAGTTTGCTCAAACGCTGGAATCGCTACAGTGGCATGACCTTTCCCGAAACCCTAAGCGACTATCTCTTTCCTAGCTTCTTTGATCTCCGCACTGAACTGGTCAACGATCCGAAAAGCAAGTGGGCCGGCTGTGTTGGCACGATCGGCTACCGCCTTTTAGGGGACGCAGACCCAGTTGCCATCAAGCAACTCAACACCCTGGCAGACTTCGCGCTCTATGCTGGCATCGGACGCAAGACACCGATGGGCATGGGCATGGTGAGGAGGCTGTAATGGATGATGCTATTCCGATCGCCGCGCTCAATCAGTACGCTTACTGCTCCCATCGCTGCTGGCGGATGTTCTGTCTGGGCGGCTTCACAGACAATCAGTACACGGTGGAAGGCACCAGCTTGCATGATCGCGTCCATACGGTCGGGGAAGGGCAGCGAGCAGACACCCCACAGATTCGCGCCGTTTGGCTGAAGTCGGAACAGTATGGGTTGATTGGCAAAGCTGACTTGCTGGAAGAAGTAGATGGCTGTTGGGTGCCCGTGGAATATAAGCGCGGTCATAGAGGCGAGTTTGACAATGATGCTTTACAGGTCTGTGCGCAGGCGCTCTGTCTGGAAGAGATGACGGGCAAGCCGATCGCAATAGGCTACGTCTACTATGCCCAAACCCACCAGCGTCAACCCATCGTGCTTGACGCAGCCTTAAGACAAGCGACGATCGCTACGATCGCTGCCGTTGCCAAAATCTTAAACACTGGCACAATGCCCCCCGCTGTCTATACCCCTCGCTGCAAAGGTTGCAGCCTCTATGCACAGTGCTTACCCAAAGCGGCAGAGAAGGTCAGTCGCTATCAGGAAGCCAGCTAGAAAACAGAGGATAGCCTTGATTCCCCACTCCTCACTCCCCACTCCCCATTCCCTACTCCCTCTCCTCACTCCTATGGGCACTCTTTATATCACTCAGAACGATGCCTACATTGGCAAAACGGATGAACGACTTACTGTGAGGGCAAACAAGCAAACCTTGCTGGATGTGCCTCTCATTAAACTCGATGGTGTTGTCATCATGGGGCGATCGACGGTTTCGCCAGCCGTGGTCATTGAGCTTCTGGAGCGCCAGATTCCGCTGAGTTTTCTCACCCAAACGGGACGCTATTTAGGGCGACTCGAACCGGAGCTAACCAAAAATATCTTTGTCCGAGCGGCACAGTGGCAAGCGGTTGCCCCCTCAGAACAGGCATCGCATTTAGTGCGTGGGTTTGTACGCGGCAAGTTGAAGAATTATCGCCACGCACTGCTACGCGGACAGCGAGAAGATCCCGAGCGCGATTTTCAGAAGGCGCTGGCTCAGTTGGAGCAAGCCATCGCACCCATCGATCACACAGCGGCGATCGACTCTCTGCGCGGGTTGGAAGGCTCAGGGAGTGCGGCCTATTTCGGTTGCTTCGATCGCCTCATTCGGGCGGACGACTTCCAGTTTGCAGCCCGTCGCCGCCGTCCGCCGACTGATCCAGTGAATGCCTTGCTCAGCTTGGGCTATGCCCTCCTCCGTCATGACGTTCAAAGTGCTGTCAACTTGGTTGGCTTCGACCCCTATCTCGGCTATTTGCACACTCAACGCTATGGTCGTCCGTCGTTGGCGCTGGATTTGATGGAAGAGTTTCGTCCGCTGGTGGTAGATGCGGTGGTGCTGAGTAGCCTCAATCGACGGGCGATCGTCCCAGGCGATTTCACCACCGAACCTTTGAGTGGAGCCGTTTCGCTCACGCCCGAAGGACTCCGCACTTTCTTGAAATTGTATGAACTCAAAAAACAGTCCAAGTTTAAGCATCCGGTGCTGCAAACGCAATGTTCTTATCAGGAGTCGTTTGAGATCCAGGCAAGACTGCTGTCCAAGTACTTGCTGCAAGAGACGGACAAATATCCCCCGTTGGTGCTGAAATAAGCGTATGCATGTGGTGATTAGTTATGACATTACCGAAGACAAACGCCGCACCAAAATCCACAAGATCCTCAAGTCTTACGGGCAGTGGATGCAGTACAGCGTGTTTGAATGTGACCTGACGGAGACACAATATGCCAAATTGCGATCGCGTCTTAGTAAACTGATTAAACCAGAACAAGATAGTATCCGGTTCTATTTTCTCTGCGCCTGCTGCCACCCTAAAATTGAACGCATCGGCGGTGAAACGGTGCGGGATGAAACGATCTTCTTCGCCTAATGCGCGGTTGGGTGGGTGTTTTTGCCTTCAGTCTTCAGAAACAGGATGAAAGACCGTTATAGCCCTGCTTTCAGGCTGTGCCACTTAAGTTGCAGTCGCGCAAACGCGCAAACAGTCTCTAGACCGCCTTTTTAGGTCTTTACCGATCATGTTTTCTGACCCAAAGAGCGTTCCAAAATGCTACGATCAGCCTGATCCGCGCAGTCGCACCTTGAAAACTGCATATAGACTGCCTTCCAAGCGCCCGCGGCTGTAACCACCCCAAAACCCTTTCAGGGATTGAAACGAAGGGTAATTCAGCGTCGATCGCTTTCAGGTCTTGCTGTAACCACCCCAAAACCCTTTCAGGGATTGAAACAGCGGGATAGTCTCGACAACGAAAGCTCCGCTCATGCTGTAACCACCCCAAAACCCTTTCAGGGATTGAAACCGAAAACGTAGCGCCGAGTCAGCACTATGTGATGCTGTAACCACCCCAAAACCCTTTCAGGGATTGAAACGGAGAAAAGTAGCGAGCGATCGCAGTCTTCTTTGGGGCTGTAACCACCCCAAAACCCTTTCAGGGATTGAAACCAGCGGAGACTTCGGAATCGAGCTGGAAAGTATACGTCGGCTGTAACCACCCCAAAACCCTTTCAGGGATTGAAACGATTTGACTGGATTTCGGTTGCTCCGACGACGAGCGCTGTAACCACCCCAAAACCCTTTCAGGGATTGAAACAAGTTCCAGTTAAGGCGAGCATTTCGCGCCCGTTTTGGTGCTGTAACCACCCCAAAACCCTTTCAGGGATTGAAACGTCGGAGCAACCGAGATCCAACCAGGTCGGCTTGCCGCTTCGAGCTGTAACCACCCCAAAACCCTTTCAGGGATTGAAACTTCTATGAGCTTGGAGACGCATTTCTCCCCTTTGGAGC
>Ga0163155_10004204_pt1 | contig 14973 bp, 14 predicted proteins | sample OliLakLV19SP4G1_FD_148611 | JGI IMG/M metagenome (GOLD analysis project Ga0163155, IMG submission 148611) | Freshwater microbial mat bacterial communities from Lake Vanda, McMurdo Dry Valleys, Antarctica - Oligotrophic Lake LV.19.SP4.G1 | ecosystem: Environmental > Aquatic > Freshwater > Lake >...
GAGCCCGATCGTGACGCGGCGTGTTTCGACGCGGTCGTTCTTGACGACTTGTACAGTGGCGCCGTTGGCACCGAAAACGACGGCCGATGTCGGCAGCCCGATACCCCGGCTGCGGCCTGTCTCGATCGTCCCGCGCCCGAATGCGCCGAGCTTGAACGCAGAGTTGGAGCCAAGGCCGATCTTCGCCCGGCCGATGCGCGTCGTTCGATCGACCTCGCTCGACACCAGCCGCACCACGCCCCGCGCTTCGCCCATGCCCGTTATGGTGACCGTCGCCGGTTGCCCGTCCTTGATGCGGCCCACATCCCGTTCTGAAATCTCGGCATCGAGTTCTATTTCGCCATTGGCGACGATGCGGAACAACGGGTCGCCCGCCGCGCTCGCAACGGCACCGACCCGCGCCGTGCGCCGACTGACCGTGCCGTCGACGGGCGAGCGGATTTCAGACCGTTCGCGCCGCCAGACGATCTCCCGCCGTGAGGCCTCGATCGCGGCTTTGTCGGCCTCGGCACTGAGCAAGCTTTCGCGGGCCGAATTGAGCCTTGCAGCGGACGTTTTGGCAGCGGCTTCCCGTTGGTCGAATACCGCTTCAGAAATGGTTCCGGACTGCTTCAACGGGCGGGCGCGGTCAAACGCCTGGTCCGCCTCTTTTTCGGCCGCCTCTGCCTGAACGATTGCGCTTCGGGCAACTGCGATAGCCGCGCTTGCCCGCGCGATATTGGCATCGCTTTGGGCCAAAGCTGCATCGAGCGTGGCATTTGCCAGCCGGGCGAGTACCTGCCCCTTCTTGATTGTGTCGCCCTCTTCGGCCGCGAGTTCGACGATCCGAAAGCCCTCGATTTCAGGGGCGATCATCACCTCGTCGCGCGCGACGACCGAGCCGGTCACCAAAACTGTTTCGACGAAATCGCTCAACGTTGCCTTCACGACAGAGACCGCAGGTGCGACCGCTGTTTTGGGCTCCGCTGCCGAACCGGCCGTCCCACTCACGGGCTGCCCCGGCTGATGCAGCACGTACCACCCCGCTGCACCGGCAGCGATAACCGCCAAAAGGATCAGATTAGACTTCATGTTTCGTGTCCTCGGCGAGTGCGGAGTGCGGCCGGTCGGCGCCATCGAGCAATGCTGCTACGAGCGTGGCGATGACCGGGACCATGGCTTTGGTATCAAACGTCGGGTCGACGGCCCGCCGCCAGAACAGGCCGTCGCCTAAAACGGCAATCGCGCGCGCGATGGTGGCTGCATCATAGCGCGGATTAATGCGACGATCCTCGATGGCGCGCTGGAACAGCCGCTCGAAGTCGCCCATGATCGCCTCGTCGCAGGCCCGGTAAATCGAGCCGACGGAGCCACCGCGCATCGCCTCGCAGCCGATCTCGATAACCAGCTGCTGCTTGTAGCGCGGCTCCTCGACCGTGTAATGTTCGCCCAGTTTGGCGAGCGCCGCAGCGAGGTCTGGCGCTTGACCGATGGCAGCCAACTGCTCGGTCAGTTTGGCCCTATCCCGCTCGGTGATTCCGGCGATAAGGTCTTCCTTGGATGCGAAATAGACGTAGAGCGCGCCGAGGCTGACGCCCGCCTGGCGCGCAACATCCTGCATTGTCGTGCGGTGAAATCCCCCGGCGGCGAACGCGAGTTCGGCAGCGTCGAGGATGTGTTGCTGGCGGGCAAACTGTGTGTCGGGCTTGAGTTTGGGCACGGTCGGTTTCGGTCGGGTGAAGTAGGCGTTGTCTCAGCAGCCGATTGTACACTCTCAGGACAAAACGATCGTCCGTTTTTTTTGGATCATAAACTTGGATAAATCAAGGCGGTCGGGTCGAGGTGGTCGGGTCGAGGTCGCAACGCCTGTCAGAACTGAAACAGCACGGTTACCGAGCCGTAAGGCGAGTGTCGTTCGGCCTTTATGCTTGGCAAGCTCGAGCTGCTCCCCGAGCCAGTGCCCGAAGGCGGCCCGGCGCGAGATTGCGAGCCCGTGACATCGCTTGAAAGCCCGCCAGCGGCCGAAATTTCCCCGCCGAACCAGTCATAGCGCACGAACGCCCCGATCCGGGCGTTGCCGTAATCCGTGCCATTCGCGATCACTTCACCGCTCAGATCGGTGCGATTGAACACGACCTCGGGTCCTGCCGAAATGTCGTTGTCGAGCCGCTGTCCGAGGCGGAAGCGGGCATCGATGGTCGAGCGCGCTTGGGCGAAACTGGCATCGAACGACGCCCACGTGACCTCCGACCAATCCAGCCAGACTTCGACGCCAGCCTTGAACCCGTGTTCGATCCGTTGCTCGACTGCTCCCAGCGACGGCACCTCGAATTGGCGTGCCAGGACAGACCAACCGGCAAACGCTTTGAGCGTGTAATCGTCGACACCGAACTGATATCCGATCATCAGGTCGGTCACGGACTTGCTGACCTTCACCGCCGTCGCGGCATCGTATCGATACGAGTAGCCACCGACACCTTGAGCCGCCCGCAAACGGAAGCCGTCGGCATGGATATCCCCCCACACGGCGGCCGTCACGCCTGAGTAGGCAAACCACGTCCGCGACGTCGCATCAGCACCGGCCCAGGCTTCGAACGCGCCAACCCGGTCGATATCCTCGAAGGCATCGAATTCGGCCGCAGTTGCCGGGGAGGCGAGGCCGACGGCGAGGGTAGCGGCGAGGCCAACGGCAAAGCCGATTGATAGTGGGGTCGACAGCTGTTGGCCAGGCTCGGACCACGACCGGCGCAGGCAGCCGACGGCGCGGCTCTCGACCAAGCCAACCGCCCGGCAAATCGTTGTGATGCGCCCCCACATCAGACCACCCAAACGCAACACGAAATATCGCCGACACGTGAAATCGCTGAGGCGTTGCCCGCCTGACCCGATGACAACACGATGCCGCAGTGTCGGGGAAGTTGTACACAGAAAATTAAGGAACGGCTATAGATGCAATAAGTACTGCGAATTCAGAAAGTTGCATGAACCAGAAATTGATCTGCACTCACCCAGTCGATTTTCGCATGGCAGGCGTGCGTTTTCGCGCATTGGCAATATATTGCGCAAGAACCTACCATTATGAGTAGTCGCGAGGCTGTTGGCTGCACGCCATCATCGCGTGGAAACGTTGTTGGGATGAGGATGCAATGTACCAAAACCCCTTGCAAAAACCTGTCGAAATGTGGACGGCGCCGGCTATCGCCGGGGACGCGTGGATAAAGGCCGTTGGCCGGATGCAAGTCGAGATCGTCGCGTTGGCGACGCGCCGAATGATGGCGGCGCTCGAATTTCCGCAGGTTGTTGCCCAGTGCAAGTCCCCCATGGACGCCGTCGCCGAGCAGGTTCGTTATTGGCAGACTGCGCAGCGGCAGTATCTCCAGTCCTTGGAGCGCATGGGTACGGCCTACGCCGATGTGGCAGCTGACCCGGCGCACGGCCGCCATGATACCGCGCCAGTCGACGATGCGCGCTCGTCTCCAATTGCCGCAGCCACGCCACACGTGGTGCCAAAGTCGGTCGACAATGACGCCGTCGGCCGGTCCAATCTCCCCGCGCGGCCGATGAAGTTGGAGCTCGCCAAATCCGACGTCGCGAAATCCGACAAGTCCGTGAAATCAGACAGGTCCGTGAAATCCGGCAAGTCCGACGTGGTGGTGACAGAATTGGTGGAGACAGAATCGGCCAAGTCGGATGCGGGGCGGATCGACGCCGAAGCCGAAGTCGTGGCGTGGCTCTACAAGACGTCTGCCTGACGACCCGCTGATACCGGTAAGCGCGCGCTGGTCTTTTGGCCACTCCTGTGAGTGGCCAAAAGACTAGCTTTTATTTCAGCGCCGCTAAAGCTTCCGAAAAACCTTTGAGCGATATCGGAATGCCGATGCCGGCCTCTTCCGTTTGGAAGATGACGAACACGGCGGTCTTCCCCTTCGACATGCGCTCGACCAGCGTGTCTTCCGCCACGACCTGCGCGTAGCAGGCAAAGTTTTGACAGCGCAGGAACGGCGCATGCCCGACGTCTTTCTCGTCGATCCTGAGGCCGAGCCCTGGTGGCAGCAAGATGCCGACCGGTGCAAACACGCGTAGAACGCGCGTTCCGTTAGAAAACCGTTGGAAGTAGACGGTCAGCCCGACGTTGTTGCGATCTTCAGCCGTGACGCTTTGAACCAGGGCGCAGACCTCGCCTTTCGCCCCTGGCGGTGGGTCCTTGCACACGATCTGCCAGTCGCCGTGTTGGCCTTTCACAGTTCCTTCTTCCGCCGCGTTTGCATCCGACGCACTGACGGAAAAAGCCGCGATCAGAACGGCTGCAAAAACTTGGAAAAATGAACCAAAACAATGCAGTGCGAGCCCGCACCCGCCCCGTAGTCCACCCGATCGTCTGCCGACTGCGATCACATCTGCCTCGCTAGATTGGACCCACGCGCGGAACCGCTATGGTGTTCTTGATCGAAGGTGTCTAACCGACAACGCGGCCGAATTCCGACATCGACGCGTCGCAGTATTCTGAGCTTCCAAAGCCAGTGTAGGCTGCGTCAGACGAAGATGCGTAATCGCGAGATTATGTCGCATAAATTCAACACCGGTTGCGCTTGTTCGGCAACGGCCGATGGTGTTGCTGTCGACGGATAGTAAATTGCCTATGTATTGTGCTGTACATTCGTGGCTCTTCGCCTAGTTGCAGTGCATCACATCGGCGAACGAAAAGTGGCTGGCGCCAATCCGCGCTGCCCGAACGAGGGAAACGCGCATGACGAGTTGGCAAACCGCCGCCACGTACGCTGCTGGAAAGCTCCTGAACGCTGGGCTCGTGGCGCTGATGATCACAGGTCTTGCAGGGGCAGCGCTGGCGATTGGCCAGCCCGAGCCGATGCAGATGGGTCTGTCGAAACCTGCTACCGAAGTGATGCAGAAGACGCTCGAGTTCTACGACCTGACCAACGCCATCATTATCGGCATCGTGGTGTTCGTGCTGGGCCTCATGATTTATGTGGGCGTCCGGTTCAACGAGACGGCCAATCCCGTGCCATCGAAGAACACGCACCACGTCGGATTAGAGGTCGCCTGGACGATTGTCCCGATCGCGATTCTGCTGGTCATCGCGATCCCGTCATTCAAGCTCTTGTATTTGCAATACAATTATCCCAAGCCGGACCTTACGATCAAAGCGATCGGCAACGCTTGGTATTGGGAGCACGAGTATCTCGACCACAAGGGCATTTCGATCACCTCCAACATGGTGACCGACGAAGACGTGATCAAAGCCGAGATCGGCGACAAGGAATTCAGCGCCAAATACGGTACGCTTGAAGATGGCAGCCTCGCGAAACTAGCCGCGATGCAGGCCGCCTCGAAGCCGTTGTGGGAAAAGCTGAAGCAGCCCCGTCAGCTAGCGGTCGATAACGACATCGCCGTACCCGTCAACAAAGTCGTCCACCTCTTGGTGACATCCAACGACGTCATCCATTCTTGGACCATTCCAGCGTTCGGCTCGAAGATGCAGGCTGTCCCTGGCCGCGTCCATGCGACGTGGTTCAAGCCAACCGTCGTCGGCTCCTACTGGGGCCAGTGCTCGGTGTTGTGCGGGAAAAACCATTCCAGCATGCCGATCGGCGTGAAGGTTGTCAGTGAGCAGGCCTTCAACGATTGGGTCGCCGCGCTCAAGGCCAAGGACGGGAAGAAGGCGAAAGCGATCCTGCAAGCCGACCTCGACCGCCACACGTCGCAAAACAAACTCGCGCAGGTCCAGTAACGGTTGCGCCCGCCGCCGAAGTTTGCCGCACGCAAGAGGCGAGGGCCCGGGTTATGATGGCCCGACCCGACCACAATTGAAGTCACAATCGTTCCGCCATGGGGTCCAATATGGGCAGCTATTCGAAAACGGCAGAGCATGATCACGAAGATCATGCGCCGTCATTCTTCACGCGATGGTTCCTGTCGACGAACCACAAAGACATCGGCACGCTTTATCTGCTGTTCGCTATGTTTGCAGGCGTGATCGGCAGCGCGCTGTCTGTCGCCATGCGTATGGAACTTCAGGAGCCGGGCCTTCAATACTTCGCCAATCCCGGCGTCTACAACGTGTTCGTCACGGGCCACGGCCTCATCATGGTGTTCTTCATGGTCATGCCGGCCATGATCGGCGGGTTCGGCAACTGGTTCGTGCCGCTGATGATCGGCTCGCCGGACATGGCGTTCCCGCGCATGAACAACATTTCGTTCTGGCTCCTGGTAACAGCCTTCATACTGCTGCTGATTTCGCTGTTTGTGCCCGGAGCTGCTGGTACGGACGGTGTCGGCACAGGCTGGATCGTCCTCGCGCCCCTTTCGAGCAAGATCGGTCATCCTGGCCCGTCCGTCGACTTCGCGATCCTGTCGCTTCACGTGGCCGGTGCATCGTCTATCCTCGGCGCGATCAACTTCATCACGACGATTTTCAACATGCGCGCGCCCGGCATGACGCTGCACAAGATGCCGCTGTTCGTGTGGTCGGTACTTGTCACCGCGTTCTTGCTGCTGCTGTCGCTTCCGGTGCTGGCTGGCGCCATCACGATGCTGCTTACCGATCGGAACTTCGGAACCACGTTCTACGACGCGGCCGGTGGCGGTGACCCCCTGCTCTATCAGCATCTCTTCTGGTTCTTCGGTCACCCGGAAGTTTACATTCTGATCCTGCCGGGCTTCGGCATGATCAGCCACATCATCTCGACATTCTCCAAGAAGCCGGTGTTCGGCTACCTCGGCATGGCCTACGCCATGGTCGCGATTGGCGTTGTCGGGTTTGTCGTGTGGGCGCACCACATGTACACGGCAGGCATTAGCGTCGACACGCAGGCTTACTTCGTCTTCGCGACGATGGTCATCGCCGTGCCAACCGGCGTGAAGATCTTCTCCTGGATCGCCACGATGTGGGGCGGCTCGATCTCGTTCCGCCTTCCAATGATGTGGGCCTTGGGCTTCATCTTCCTGTTCACCGTTGGCGGTGTCACGGGCGTGATGCTCGCCAATGCCGGCGTCGACCGCTCACTGCACAACACCTACTATGTCGTCGCGCACTTCCACTACGTACTGTCACTCGGTGCCGTATTCGCCATCTTTGCTGGCTGGTACTATTGGTTCCCGAAGATGTTTGGTTACATGTACGCGCCGTTCTGGGGCCACCTGCACTTCTGGTTGACGTTCATTGGCGCTAACATCCTGTTCTTCCCACAGCACTTCTTGGGCCTTGCAGGCATGCCGCGCCATTACGCGGATTACCCCGATGCGTTCGCATTCTGGAACCGGATCTCGTCATACGGTGCCTACATCACGACGCTCGGTACGCTGGTCTTCTTCATCGGCATGGCTGTCGCCTTGGTCCGCCGCGAAAAGGCATCAGCCAACCCGTGGGGCGTAGGCGCAACGACGTTGGAATGGACGCTGTCCTCGCCGCCGCCGTTCCACTCGTTCAACAAGCTGCCGCGCATCACCGGCGATGATCATCACTGATCACGACACCAGACGCGGCTGACATTTACAGCCGCGTCTGACCGGCCAAACCCCTCGCGCCCAACTCCCCGCAAGCGTTGTGCGCACACCGACCGACAGAAGGACGACCTGGAATGGCCGAAGCCGGCATCGATACGGTCACCGCAGAAACGCTACCGCCGGTCACCGTACGGGTCACGCCCAACGGCGCCTCCGTCTACGACTTCTTCCAGTTGATGAAGCCGCGCGTCATGTCGCTCGTCATTCTGACGGCGATAACCGGGATGGTGCTCGCTCCCGGCTCGATACATCCGTTGATGGCATTCATTGCCATCTTCGCGATCTCGGTCGGTGCCGGCGCGTCCGGCGCGCTCAACATGTGGTATGACGCCGACATCGACGCTCAGATGCAGCGCACGACCTCACGGCCGATTCCGCGCGGCAAGATCAGTCCTGAAGACGCCCTCGCATTCGGCTCGTTCCTGTCGTTTGCCTCCGTGCTGATGCTGGGGCTCCTCGTCAACGTCGCGGCTGGCGCCCTTCTCGCTCTGACGATCGGGTTCTACCTGTTCGTCTACACCATGTGGCTGAAGCGGCGGACCGCGCAGAACATCGTGATTGGCGGCGCTGCAGGTGCTTTCCCACCCATGATCGGCTGGGCAGCCGTCACTGGTGGCGTCTCGATCGAAAGCGCGCTGCTGTTCGCAATCATCTTCATCTGGACGCCGCCACACTTCTGGGCGCTCGCGCTCTACCGATGCCGCGATTATGAAAAGGTCGGTGTGCCGATGCTTCCAGTCGTCGCCGGACCGACCGAAACGCGTCGGCAGATCGTTTTGTACTCCTACCTACTGGTGCCGCTCGGCATCGCGCCATATGTCCTCGGCATGGGCAGCCTCGCCTATCTGGCAGCCTCGACCATCCTCGGCGCCCTGTTCCTCCGTTATGCTCTCGACGTGCGCCGGATTACCGAAGGCCGCGAGGCTGATGCGGCGGCGAAAAAGCTGTTTGCTTTCTCGATCCTCTATCTCTTTGCTTTGTTCGGCCTATTGCTCATCGAGGGCATCATCCGCCGGGTGATGGCATGAGTGCGGTAAAGGACGCGCCCGAAACGCCGACAGCTGTTCCGGCGGCGCCCGCGACCGCTCCCGAGGCCGCAAGCTCGACACAGATCGAGCCAGAATTCGTTGAACTCAGCCCCGAAGCCAAGGCGCGCCAATACCGGCGGTCGATCGCGGTCGCCCTCGCTCTCGGGTTCCTCGTGGTCCTGTTTTATGCAGCGACCATGGTTCGTCTTGGCGGCAATGTCGTAAACAGGGCCATGTGATGATTAATATCGATCCAAACGCGCCGCAGCCGACACCATCGGCGCCACGCGATTACGACACCAAACGCGCGATGCGGATCGCGATAACGGTATCGGTGATGCCAGTCGTGATGCTGGCCCTGGCCTTCGCGTCCGTGCCGCTTTACCGCATCTTCTGTCAATTGACGGGTTACGGCGGCACGACACAACGGGCGATCGCGCCCTCACAAACCGTACTCGACCGGCCGGTCGAAGTTCTGTTCGACGCCAACGTGCGCAATGGACTAAAATGGAAGTTCGAGCCGGTCCAACAGAGCATTCAACTCAAGCTCGGCGAAAACGCGCTTGCGTTTTATCGCGCGACCAACTTTGGCGACAAGCCGCTGACCGGCACGGCGGCATTCAATGTCGACCCCCCGGCCGCCGGTATCCACTTCCAAAAAATCGCGTGCTTCTGCTTCCAGGAGCAAACGCTGCAGCCAGGCGAAAGCGTCGAGATGCCCTTGACGTTCTATGTCGACCCGAACCTCGCGACCGACAAAGACGCAGCCCACATCGGACGGATTATCCTGTCCTACACATTCTATCCGACCGAGCCGACCAAGCCGACAACGGCTGCTGCCGTGTCGCCGCCGCCATCCGAAAAACGCGGGATTTGACGACGACGCTAGATTTTAGCGGCTGCTGCGGCGCCAGAGGGAGCGAGTGAGATCGATGGGAAATACACACACCAAGCCCGAACATGACTACCACCTCGTTGATCCGAGCCCGTGGCCATTGCTCGCCTCATTCGGCGCTCTCGTCATGGCGGTCGGCGCTGTCTGCTGGATGCGCAGCGCTCAAGGCGAAGTGCTGTTTGGCGTCAACGGGCCGTGGCTGTTCATCGTCGGTACAATGTCAGTCGTGGCGTGCGCGTTCTTCTGGTGGCGCGATGTCATCCGCGAATCGCACAAGGGTGACCACACACCCGTGGTGCAGATCCACCTGCGCTATGGCATGATCCTGTTCATCGCCTCCGAAGTGATGTTCTTTGTGGCGTGGTTCTGGGCCTACTTCGATGCTTCGCTCTTCCCGGCCGGGGTGGAGATCCTGCAGAACAATACCGCGCAAATCGGACTGGTACAGCGCAACGAGGTGCTGGGTGGCCAGTGGCCGCCGGTGCCGAACGAAGCGTTCAAGCACACGTTCAGCCCGTGGGGGCTCCCCCTCGTCAACACGCTGATCCTGCTGCTGTCAGGCGTGACCGTTACGTGGGCGCACCATGCGATCCTGAAGGACGACCGTCGCGGACTGATCGCCGGCCTCGCCCTCACCGTGCTTCTCGGCGCGTCATTCTCGTACTTCCAATACGTCGAGTACGGCCACGCCGCGTTCAATTACTCTGGCCACATCTACGGCGCGACGTTCTTCATGGCGACCGGGTTCCACGGCGCCCACGTGTTGATCGGCACCATCTTCCTCGCGGTCTGCTTGTTCCGCGCGATGTCGGGTGACTTCACCAAAGAAAAGCACTTCGGCTTTGAAGCGGCAGCCTGGTATTGGCACTTCGTCGACGTGGTGTGGTTGTTCTTGTTCGCCTGCATTTACGTATGGGGTGCGGGTAAAGCTGTCGCTGGGCACTGAAGACGCGTTCGCGCCAAACGCGGATGCACGTCCAACGGGGTGGCCTCAGGTCACCCCGTTGCTATTTTGATGGTATGCGATCCCGCACCCGTGGAGCAGACCGGCCGATGAGCGTCGACAATCCGATCCTGAACGGCGTAGCGGCGCGCTGCCCAAAATGCGGGCTAGGCCCATTGTTCCATCAGTTCCTGACGGTTCGGCCATCTTGCCCCAAGTGTGGCCAGAGTTTCGCATTTGCCGACACCGGCGATGGGCCGGCCGTGTTTGCCATCATGCTGATCGGTGCGTTGACACTGGGTGGCGCTCTGTTCGTCGAGTTCCGCTACGAACCGCCGGTCTGGCTTCACGTCGTGCTGTGGGGCGTCTTGATCCCTCTGCTTTCGATCGCCGCACTGCGCATGCTGAAAGGCATCCTGATCAACCTGCAGTTCGTCAACAAAGCCGCCGAAGGGCGCCTCGACGACCGCTGACCGACCGTCCCGTGACCTGAGTGTGCAACATGGCGCCTATCTCATCGAACCGCGGGCTCTTGCTCCCGACCACATTTGCGTTGGCCGCTCTCGCCCTGCTGATCGGACTTGGCACCTGGCAACTCAATCGCAAGATTTGGAAGGACGCACTGCAAACGCGCATCGACCAGCGCTTGACGTGGCAGCCAGCGGCCATCGCGGACCTAAAGGAGAACCTCGTTTCCGCCGAAGTTGCCGCGCTCCGTAAGGGTGGCGAGATCGCGCCTGGCGCGAAGGTCGAGATCCGCAACGCGGACATCGGCGACGCAGCGCCCCGTTTCTTGCGCGATACCACCGGGGTTTATACGGTGACGTTCGGGCGCGTTCCCGACAGCTACGGCTACTACCGCGTTACGGCGACGGGACGCTTCCTTCACGATCAGGAACAATTCGTCTACGCGCCACACCAGACCTTCGGGCCTGGCTTCAATGTTCACACGCCCCTGAAACTCGCCAACAACGCCTATGTCATGGTCAACCGCGGCTACGTGACAGAAGCCCTGAAGAACCCGTCTTCGCGGCTGGCCGGGCAGGTGCCAGGTGAGGTCGAGGTAACGGGACTGTTGCGCTACGGCGGAGAGCGGGCAACGTTCGATCCCGACCGCGATCCCAAAACCGGCGTGTGGTACTGGCGCGATCTGACGGGGCTGGTCGCTGCGGCCGTGCCGACGGATCGCACGTCTGTCTACAACTTTATCATCGAGGCACAATCCGATCCGGCGCAGCCGGGTGGCTGGCCCAAGGGCGGCACGACCATCGTCAAGCTGTCGAACCGGCATCTGGAGTATGCCATGACCTGGTACGGGCTTGCCGCAACCCTCATTGCCGTCTACGGCGCTTTCGTGCTGACGACACGCCGCAGGGCGAGCAACGCTGCACCCCCATGAACCGCCTGAACACGGTCGTTTGCGGCCGGTACAGCGGATCGTTTCGCAGCAAACGACATATCCTTATCTGAAACGCGACTTTGCGGGTTGGTCCATTGCTGAGATAGACCCCTTGGTTGGAAACAATTCAATGCCCGTCGATCTGTCTGTTGCGTGATCAACGAGCTGACGCTCACCGGAACACCATTCATGACGATGTCTGCACTGTTCGAATTGTTGGGTGACGGGGCCGTGCTCGCCATCGGCGGCGGGCTGAGCGGTTTGGCGTTCGGCGCGCTCGCCCAGCACAGCCAATTCTGTATGCGCGCCGCGACGATCGAGGTTGCGCGCGGCGAGTGGGGCCAGCGGCTGGCGGTTTGGGTGCTCGGCTTTGGCACGGCGGTGGCGCTGACACAGGCCGTCATCCTGGCTGGCATCTTCGACCCGGGCGCCGCCCGACAGATCGCGCTGCCTGGAAGCCTGTCGGGAGCAATAATTGGCGGCCTGCTGTTTGGGGTCGGCATGATCCTGTCGCGAGGGTGTGCCAGCCGGCTCGTGGTGCTCGCGGCAACCGGAAATGTGCGGGCGCTGGTCACGGTGGTTGTAATGGCGCTCGTTGCTATCGCGACCATCCGCGGAGTACTTGTCCCGGCCCGTGAAATGATCACAACCTTGTGGCCGATCGAGCCTGGCCCCGCCCGGAACTGGTTGACTTCCCTAGGGCTACCTCCATCAGCCACTCCCGTAATAGGCATTCTGATCGGCAGCGTTTGGCTGGCTTTTGGCGTGATCTTGGCGCGTCGCACAGGTGTCGGCGTCTCGACCGCAGTGGCCGGGGCCTTGATCGGTGTTGCGATTGTTGCAGCTTGGTTGCTCACGTACGCACTGTCGTTCCAGCTGTTCGAACCCGTCCAGATCACGTCGATCAGCTTCATCGCGCCATCGGTCGAAACGGTCTCCGCGCTGACCACGACATGGAAGCTGCCGTCGACGTTCGACGGCGGGCTAATCCCCGGCGTTGCAGTTGGATCATTTGTGATGGCGCTGATCACACGCCAGTTGAAGCTACAGGTGTTCGACAGCTGGAGCAGCGTCCTGCGCTATCTATCCGGCGCAGTCCTGATGGGTTTTGGCGGCGTATTGGCCATCGGCTGTTCGGTTGGCGCTGGCCTCACGGGTGGGTCGATCTTCGCGTTGACCGCCTGGGTGTCGCTGATCGCGATGTGGGTCTCGGCAATGCTGACGGATCGCCTTGTCGACCAAACGGTGCGCTCGCACATGCCAGCCCCGGTTGCCGTTTCGGCATGCTGAGGCCGCCAGCCTAGCTACTGGTTCAGCAGTGGGTCGGCCAGCAACAACCTCGAACGCAACCGCACGCCCGCGCGCCGCAGGCCGCAGATCATTAAGACATCATGAAATCGTTCGCGCTAATGTCGTCAAACCGGAACACGGCCGATGACCAGAGCATCGTCACTGTTCGTCGCAGTGTCCAAAAATGTGCGATAAATCAAGCAGATGTTTACTGTGACTATTTAGGTAAGGTTTAGTTCTACAAGTTATACTCACTTTGTTCGCCCTGAGGCCGAGTGATCGGCGCGCGGCACAAGAACCCCCGTTGACCGTTTTGTAAGAGCGTACCGTCATGAGTTCTGCGATCAGCACACGCAACCGCGTCGCGCCGATGATGCTGCCCCAAGGCCGCTTCGACGATGCTTTCAGCGGTGAATACCTCCAGGCACTTCGCCTCATCGAGCGGCTTCACCGTCTCCTTCTCGACGTCATTAAAGACGAGTTCGACCGTAAAGGCGGCTCGGACCTCAACAGCGTCCAGGCGCTGCTGTTGTACAACATTGGTGATAGCGAGCTGACCGCCGGCGATCTCAAGACGCGCGGCTATTATCTGGGCTCGAACGTCTCCTATAACCTGAAGAAGCTCGTCGACATGGGCTACATCCACTACAAGCGCTCGGATGTGGACAAGCGCTCGGTGCGCGTGAGCTTGACGCCGCGCGGTAAGGACGCTTGCGAGATCGTGCAGAAATTGTACGAGCGCCAACTGTCTTCGATCGAAGCCGTCGGCCAGGTTTCCAACGATGATGTCAAGAGCCTGAACAAGGCGCTCGCCCGGCTGGAACGCTTCTGGTCGGACCAGATCCGTTATCGCCTCTGAGGTTCGAACATCCGCGGTTCAAAGCGAAGGCGGGATATCGCGGACTGCGATTCCCTACCGCGTTCTGGATTTTGATCCGCGACTTGCATGACCAATTGTGGTCGCTCCGCCGCATCTGATGGCGCAGCCGCCGCGCGGTCCGTTTGTGGCTTCCCAAATCACCGCGAATAACCGACGTCTGCCGCGGCATGGAAACGGCGGACGGGGCAACAATGGCTGAAAATTTCGCGGCATCAGGGTCTCTGGCCACGCGCTGGACCACCGGAAAATGCGCCATCGCGATGGTCGCCGTCATCGCAACCACGGTAACATCGGTCGTCGTGGAGCCGGGCCCAGCCTTGGCCAACGGGCCGGACAATTGGCAATCCTTCGGCGCGACGAGTACGACGGGCGCCATCTCCGCCAACTACGACCGCGAGTTCATCCGGGACTGGGAAAGCAACCCGCCGAAAGGGTTTCCGACGGTATCGAGCGCCAACTTGGCGCCAACCAAAGCCGCGATCAAACTCTACGAGGACATCGTCAAGCGCGGCGGCTGGCAGCCGATCCCGAGCCTCAAAGACGTGCCCGGCAAGGCGTTGCGCGCTGGCGATGGCGACAACCGCATCCCGTTGGTCCGCGCGCGCTTGAGTGCCACCGGCGACATCGACGGCGGCAACGCTGGCAGTACCAGTTTCGACCTCGAGCTTGAAAAAGGTGTCAAACGGTTCCAAGCCTCGAACGGCTTGACCCCGACCGGCGTGATCGATCAGCGCACGGCCGCTGCGATGAGTGTACCAGCCGACGCCCGCTTGAATCAGCTTAAAATCAACCTCGGCCGGATTGCCGAGCTCGCGGCCTCCCGGCCAAAGAAATACGTGATCGTCAACATTCCAGCCGCTCACGTCGAAGCCGTGGAGAACGACAAGGTTGCCCACCGCCACACCGGCGTCGTCGGCAAAACCGATCGCCCGACGCCGCTGTTGCGTTCGACGATCTCGAACCTCAACTTTAATCCGATGTGGACGCTGCCGCCGACGGTCATCAACAAGGACCTCGTGCCCAAGGGCGCGGATA
>Ga0163155_10004208_pt1 | contig 14962 bp, 13 predicted proteins | sample OliLakLV19SP4G1_FD_148611 | JGI IMG/M metagenome (GOLD analysis project Ga0163155, IMG submission 148611) | Freshwater microbial mat bacterial communities from Lake Vanda, McMurdo Dry Valleys, Antarctica - Oligotrophic Lake LV.19.SP4.G1 | ecosystem: Environmental > Aquatic > Freshwater > Lake >...
TACTACAGGCACCTGGACTAAACTTGGACTCAAGGAGTACAGAAAACTCCATACTACAGGCGTAATCCTGAGCGATTTACCTGCCTACACTGCTGATTCTGTGGTTGACTCATTGCTGGGGGAGCAACTGTAGTGAGGCATTAGCAAAAGCTATCAAGGATGCCTAATTCTGGCAAATGGCCCTTTTTTACACGAATCTTTGCCATTGGCGATCGCTCAGATTGATCACCACCATCACAATATTGCCGCCCTCATGCCAGCGCTTGAAAGCCAAAACGTGATTTGATTGATCTTCATGAATAAATTGCAATATCGGACTGCGAAGCGCTGAATTGTACCATCGAACCCAGTTCACATCTCTCACCAAGTTTCGCATTGGCATTCCAACTGTATCGCCTGCAATTGACCAATCGAATCGATGTTCTGATGTAAAAGCGTTGCGATCGGGATTGGGCCACCAATAGCCCCAGTGATGACACTCCGATCCCATGAACATCAGTGGGATGGCTGGAATCGCCACATTCAATGCCCAGCCGAGTCGGGCTTTGGCTCGGGCATACCAATTATTGCGTCCGCCATAGAGTTCAACAAAGTAGCGATGCTCACTTTGGTTTCCGTTATCAGCATCCGCAATTTGATCATGAGAACCGAGCAAATATCGCACCATATTCCAGGGAGCATCAAAGCTCCACCAACCGATAAAAGATTTGAGTTCAGCGATCGCATCCTGCTCTTTTGTAGGCAGCGATCGCTAAATTACTCCCAAGTCTTACCTGGCACTCAAGATCATCAGGTAAAATTCCGTTTAGCAAACAGTTCTGGGAATAAAGTATCAGTTTTGCTGAGAGATCTGCTCAATAAAGCTCTCGCTGTAAGAAATTGAACCGACTCATAATTGCCTAAAATCGTCAAGTTATGTAAACAATCGTTATACTAATTTACATAACGTAACAAACATGCAATCCCGTTCTTAACCAAGAATAGTTTCATCCTCTGCGTAACCGAAGCATTAACCTGTCTGTTTGGGTTTTTCAATAGAGATGATTACTTCGTTTTTAGCTATTTACTTCTCTTGTTATGTCAACTCCGTCAAGAGCACCTGCTGTTAACCAAGCGCCACACATAACGAGTCGAGCCGTCTGAGAGGCAAATCTTAGGACATTTAGCGACTTATCAGGTTCACGATTTATACCTTAATTGGGTCACAGGAGACAGCTATGGATCAGGTAATGAATCTCACTTTAGAGCAAGAATTTAACCTCAGACAGTTTACAGACCAAGTACAGCAAATGTCCCGCGAGCAAGCGCAGGAACTACTGACCGAGCAGCATAAGCTGATGATGATTCGGGAATCAATGTATCGGGAGATTCTGAAGCACGAGTGGAAGATAGGTGCGGATTTCGCTGCTATCTAATCTTTTTTCAAGTGAGATCCAGTCTCTATTTTGCCGCTGATTGAATTGTTCTATGGTCAGAATGTTCTTCACTTCTAGAGTCTAGTGTAGCCGCGATCGCCTGTGATTTAGTTAAATCGATTGTGCTAGAAGCCTTCCGTATCTAGCGTGGAGATTTATCAATCATGGACTTATTGAGTTTCATTCCAAGAGAAGTTTAAGTTTACCCAGGACTGAATATGACTACTAGCCTAAGTATTAAGAACCGTAGCCCGCTGAGTTTTGTCATTTCCAGCCCGCATTACACTCGAGCTTTGAGTCTGCTGCGCCGCGCTTTTTTAACAACGTTGCTGATGGGTTTGATCTGGCTGCCAGGACTGCCCACCCATCCAGCCTTAGCACTGCCAAGCTTTGACACGTCTAGAGAGACGACCCTGCCGGCGGTTGCCTCTGCTGCTGAAGACGCTCGCATGAAAGCATTAGTCACCTGCCTGCCCAAGCAATTGAGTCAGCCAAATCTTAAACGTGCCCTGAGTGAAATGGGTAACGACCAGATTGAGCGAATGTTTAATATGAAGGCGAATCCAAAACTAAGTCAAGCAGAAGCTGAGTTAGCAGACTGCTTGAGCCGTCAGGCATCATGAATTGAAACCTTCTCACAGCTTAATTTATAGCTATAAAGCACTTGTTCTCAACCCTTTATCACTGGTGAAATATGACTAAGCTATCTCAGTTCTTTGTTATCCCAGAAGCTATCCAGGACAAATCCCCTGTTGATGCTCTCAAGAATCGATTAGATTGGGGCGAACCCGCTTTGACTATCGTTGATATCAGAGATAGAAGCGCATTCCACACAAGACGCATCATGGGGGCGATCTCAATGCCCATGAATGAACTGGTTGCCCGTGCTGGTGCCAGCCTCGAATTCATCCGTGACATCTATGTTTATGGTGAGACCGACGAACAAACCGCTGATGCTGCATCCAGGCTGCGCGATGCCGGATATCAGCATGTTGCTGAATTGGTGGGAGGGCTGACAGCCTGGAACAAAGCTAGATATCCAGTCGAAGGAATTTAGACGGCTAGCTTTTAATTACGCTCTTTCAACTGGTTGTTTTACCGTCTTCTTCCAGAACGGAACAGAACTTGGTGTGAGGATGGTTCAAGTGGGTGAAGTGGAGGGATGAATGCTGAACCTTTTGGGGGAAGATCGCAAGCAATTGCGTGGGGCGGTCGAATCTGCTTATCCAAAGCCAGACGATCTTGAAAGGTTCATTGATGAGGAACTCAACACAAACCTTGCCCTCATTTCTACTGGCAGTTCACATAGTGCGGTTGTCTTTGACCCAGGTGTTGGTTAAAGCAAGTAATAGCGGAACTATTGCATATTTGGCTGACAGCAAATATCCTTTTCTGAGGAAGGAGCGGATAAACGCTGGGGTAGCACTTATGTAAAGGACAGAGAAAAAAGCCTAATTCTGAGAGCCTCACCTGGCAAGACCTCTAAAAATGGCGATTATTCTCCATCCTTTAAGAAATAGGACTACCAACGCTGGGTCTTGACGATTCTGCTGGAATATTTGCTTTAACGAAAACAGACTTCTGGAAGCGCTTCATTATGCCAAACTCACTACCACGGTTGACGCTGATTTCGTCTGCTTCTCCATTGGGCGATTTATCAAATGCCCTACAACACATCCACGAAAAAGATGGAAAACAGTTTGACTTGACAACGCTTCTGATTCACCAGATTCAAGATGACCCAGCATCGATAGAAGGCGTTTTAGCGACTATTCGGGAGTCGAAAGCCGTTTTGTTTGATCTGCGAGGCAATCCTGATTTAGCCATTTCCGTCATTCAACGAGCCTTTGTCGAAACCCAGGGGCAAGATGTTGCGTTCATCCCCGTGTTTGGAGGTGGTCCGAGTGTCATGGCGTTAACTCGGATGGGTAAGTTTTCGAGCGCGGCGATGGGAGGGCAAAGGGGAAGTCGGGAGAATGCAGGCATTCCAGCTAGCGCTTCTGCGGGCACTGATTATCGCCAGATCAAACAGATGGGGCAGGGGCTTGAGCGCATGGCGGGAATGCTGTCTCCGGAAGCGATGCATCATGCGAAAAATTGGGCGAAGTGCCTCAGCTACTGGACAAATTCTGGAGTGGAGAATTTAGCCAATCTGCTTAGATTTGTGGCGGCGGAGTATGCCGGAGTTGAGGTGGAAGCCGCAGAGCCGATCGCCTATCCAGATTTTGGCTTTATGGATCTGACAACAGGCGATCGCTACCTTTCCTACACCGACTACATCGCTGACCATCCCCTCGATGCGTCTCGTCCGACAGTGGCGGTGTTGTTCTATGGCGGCACTAGCATGGCGACAAATTTAGCAGGCGGGCAAGAATTATTTGCAGAATTGGCGAATGGGGCGAACGTACTTCCCTTCTTTGCTGATGGGATTGGCACTGCCGAAGCGTTGCGGCAGCATTTTTTCCACAATGGACAACGGATTTGTGATGCGATCGTCTCTCTACTATGGTTCCGCTTGGATGGCGGTCCGCTGGGCGGCAATCCCGAAAAAACGATCGCGCTCCTGAAAGCACTAGACATTCCCTATTACGTTGCCATTACCTCGAATAATCGGGAGATCACCCAGTGGGAACAAACGGCGGAAGGTCTCCCACCCATTGAGACGCTTTCGACGGTGGCATTTCCTGAATTGGATGGGGCGATTGACCCCGTGATTATTTATGGATTATCCGACGACGCGATCGCCACTCCCATTGCTGGACGCGGCAAACGGTTGGCACAACGGATTCTGAAACGCACTGCCCTACAACGTAAAGCAAATGCTGAGAAACGAGTGGCGATCGTCATCTTTAACTATCCGCCCAGTGAAGGCACTTTGGGAACAGCTTCATTCCTGGATGTGTTTGCCTCGGTTGAACACATTCTGGTGCAAATGCAGGCAGCAGGCTACAGTGTCATGCCACCCGCAGCCAACACCCTGAAGGAACTGCTGTTAAGTCGCGGACTATTGCATAACGGCGACTTCACCTCGGTTCACCTGACTGCCAAACACGCCATTCGCATTCCCTTAAAAATCTATTTAGACTGGTATAAGCAATTACCTAAACTATTACAAACACAAACTGAAAACACCTTTGGACTTCCTCCCGGCGATCTGATGGTAGACGGGGATGACATTTTGATTGCAGGGATTGAATTTGGCAATGTCGTCGTGGCAATTCAGCCCTCGCGGGGAGTGCATGAAGACCCCAGCAAGTTGCAGCATGATGATAGTCTCCCCGCCCACCATCAATACAATGCGTTTTACCGTTGGCTAGACGAGCCAAGCGGCTGGAATGCAGATGCGATTGTGCATATTGGCACCCACGGCACCTTTGAATTTTTACCTGGAAAGCAGGTCGCTTTAGCTCAGGATTCTACACCAGATGCATTGTTGGGAACTGTGCCGCATACCTACGTGTATCATGTGGTGAATGTGTCAGAAGGGACGATCGCGAAACGCCGCAGCTATGCCCAATTGGTGAGCTATGCCTCCCCCACCTTTACTCCTGCCGGATTGTATGAGTATCTCGATCATTTAGAAGATTTAGTCGATGAATATGAAGTGCAGAAGCAAGCGAGTTTGCCGCGTGCGGTGAGTGTTCTACGGCAGATTGCCGCCGTTTGTCTAGAGCACGATGTACCGCTGCAATTAACATCGGCTCAGATTGATCAGTTAGACACCATCGAAACGATTGAAGAATTTGATTTTGCATCGTATGAAAATGCGTTAGAAACGCTCCATCAGGATTTATTTGAACTGAAACGAGTTGCCATTCCAGTGGGGCTACACACGTTTGGTCATCGCTTACAGGGAGACAGCTTAGTTGATTACCTGAACCTGATCGCCCGGTACGATCGCCCCGAAGCCCCTGCTCTACCTCGCCTCATCGCCCAAACGCAGGGGCTCGATTACGATCAGCTATTAGACAATGCAGACTCCCGCATTGAAACGTTGGCACAACAGAGCCGGGAAATGATTGCAGAACTCTTCTCCCCCTCTCCTCCTCTCTCCACCTTTCAACCCGCCTTAGATTACCTGCATCAAGTCGCTCAGTGGGTCGAAACAACCGATGAGATGGCATCCCTACTTCATGCTTTGAATGGTGGCTACGTGGAACCGGGACTGGGTGGCGATCCGGTGCGATCGCCTCACACGTATCCCACCGGACGCAATACGTTCCAATTTGATCCCACCAAACTTCCGACCGATAGCGCTTACGAACGGGGCGCAAGTATTGCCGAGGAAACTCTGCGTCGATACCACACGGAACACGGCGCTTATCCAGATGCAGTGGGCGTGATTCTCTGGGGCTTTGAAACCTGTAAAACCTACGGCGAAACGATTGGTCAGATTCTGCGCTACATCGGCGTAAAGGTCGATCGCGGGCAGGGTTATTTTATGAAGCCAGTGATCATTCCTCTAGAAGAATTGGGTCGCCCCAGAGTGGATGTCACTGTCAACATTTGCGGGTTCTTCCGGGATCTATTTCCCAACTTGGTACGGCTGATCGATCTGGCGTTTCAGACCGTCGCCCAGTTAGATGAGCCGTTGGAGATGAATTCGATTCGTCGTCATGCGATCGCCCTTGCCTCGCAGCTTGGCAATGATCCGCAGGCATTTCGACTAGCATCTGCTCGGTTATTTGGTCCTCCGCCTGGCGAGTATGGCAACGGCTTGAGTACGATGATTGAAACAGCCGCCTGGGAAAGCGAAACCGACCTGGGTGAACTGTATATCAACCGCACCCAGTATCTTTATGGCGATCGCCTCACCGGAACACAATCTCGCGAGGCATTTACGGCTGCACTGGGACGTACGAAATTCATTACTCAGGTGCGCGACTCCCATGAATTTGAAGTCACCGATGTAGACCACTACTACGAGTTCTTTGGAGGCATGGCGCAGGCAACCACCATGGTGAGCGGCGATCGTCCGCAAGTCCTCATTGCCGATACGACCAAAGAACGGATTCAAGTCAAAACCATTGAAGAAGCCGTGCGCCAGGGTGTCACCAGTCGGTTGTTTAACCCAAAATGGATTGACGGGATGCTGAACCATGACCATAAAGGAGCGCAGGAAATCGCCAATCGAGTGGAGTATTTGATTGGACTCGATGCCCTGACTCAGAGTGTCGGCACTGCCACCTGGAGCAAGGTTGCCAAACGGTTTGTATTTGATGATGCCATGCGCCAACGTTTAATGGACAACAATCCTTATGCTGAAGCGGAAATTATTCGCAAACTGGGTGAGGCAGACCATCGCGGCTACTGGCAACCGACGGATGCAGAACGAGAAAAACTACAGGAGATTTATCACGACATTGAAGCTCAAATTGAAATGGGGACTGGGGCGCAGAAGCGAGGAGCACAGGAATCTGACAAAGTTGGGGTGTTGAGCTAACTTATGCAAACACACGATTTTTTGCCCGACTCGATCGCGCAATTAACCGCAGAAGAGTCAGTAAGCTTAGTGCAAGCAATGCAACGGTGCTCGATCGCTACTCCCTTATGTCCTCGACCCATTGAAACTGCTTTTGTCCAACAGTCAGGCGGTGGTATTCCTATCCTGCTGTTGCACGGCTTCGATAGTTCTTTGCTGGAGTTTCGCTATTTGCTCCCGCTTTTGCAACATCAATCAACCTGGCTACTCGATTTGCTGGGGTTTGGTTTCACCGCTCGTCCCGCTACCGTTGCCTGCACTCCAGACTACATCAAGACTCACCTGTATCATTTTTGGCACACTCAAATTCGTCAACCCATGATTCTGGTGGGGGCATCGATGGGCGGAGCGGTGGCGATCGATTTCACTCTCTCCCATCCCGAAATCGTTGCCAAACTGGTGTTGATTGACAGCGTAGGTTACACCGGACCGCCGCCCTACGTCAAATTTCTGTTCCCACCTCTGGATTATTGGGCCGTTGAGTATCTGCGACAGCGCAAACTCAAAGCGTTGGAGTTCAGTACGTCCACAAACGCTGATCCCGATCTGCTAGATCTGCTGCGCTGTTCGGTCATTCATACAGAAATGCCTGGTTGGCATGATTCAATGGTTTCCTTTACTAAAAGTGGAGGCTACAGTTTTTTGGGTGAAAATGCCTGCATGAGCCATGGGCATCGCATTGGTCACATTACCAACCCCACACTAATTTTGTGGGGTGAAGCAGATGATGTGTTGGGCACTGATGACGCGAAAAAATTTCATCGGGACATTGCTGGGAGTCAACTCATCTGGATTCGAGACAGCAAACACGTTCCCCACATTGAGCAACCGCAAGTCACAGCGAAACACATCTTAGACTTTAGTTTGCAAAACTAAGGGCATTCGTATTGCAATTCTAAGAACAGTTACTTTAAGGTAAGAAGCAACTGACGAAACTTTTGAACGAATCATCGGCAGGTAAGTGTTAGTAATCCTCAATTGAAACGATAAGGAGCAATCTATGACGGCAGAATTCAAGCATATTATGTTGATGGTGAAAGACATTCCAGCGACGTTAAAGTTTTACAGCGAAGGGTTGGGTTTAACCGTCAGAATGGCAAGCCCCGGTTGGGCAGAACTGGATGCAGGCGGCACCACGATCGCGCTGCACTCCGCAGAACACACCTACAATGCTGGGGATACGCCCATTCTCAGTTTCCACGTGGATGATGTCTATGCCATGCTGACCAAACTGGAAGAAATGGGCGCGAAGTTAGAAGGTCGAGTCCGCGAACCCTCCTTTGGTAAAGTTGCCGCCGTCCGCACTCCCGATGGTCATTTGCTCAGTTTGCTCCAACCTGCCGCCCAACCCGCAGGAGCAGGGATAGCGCACTAAGCCCCTAGCCCCTAGCCCCTAGCCCCTAGATCCTATCTGGATCACTCTGGCATTCAGACAATCTGCCACTTGCGGGTCGTGGCTGGTGAGGATCAGGGTACCGCCTTGTTGGGTGAAATTCCTCAATACCTCTAGCATCAGGCTGAGGGATTGGGGATCTTGTCCAACGGTAATTTCATCCAGCAAACAGAGTTGGGGTTGACGCACGAGAACTGCTCCCAGGGCCAATCGGCGTTTTTGTCCTTGAGAAAGCGATTGGGGATGTTGTTCAGCGCGATCGCTCAACCTCAACTGCTCCAACATTTGTTCCGCTGCCAGAGTCGTCACTCCGGGTTGTAAGACTTCCTGCCGCACACTATCACCAAATAGCTGATGATTCGGATTTTGGAGAACAAATCCAGCGGTTTTGGCGATATGAACGACCCGCTGTTTTCTCGTATTGCGACCGAATAGTTTAATTTTTCCGGTCGATGGTTTCAACAATCCACACAGCAGTTTGAGCAATGTCGTTTTGCCACAGCCATTGTCTCCTTTCAGTAAAACCGTTTCTCCCTGACCAATTTCCAGATCAGGAAAGGCAGGATACCCGCCCCAACTCACATTCTGCGTCTGGAGAATGTGAGAACCGGAAGGGGCATGTTTTATGGCTTCCTCACTCTCTACTCCCGTTCGGTTGACGCTCACGGAAGCCAACGCCCTACCCCCTTCGACTAAATGACCGGCCTCAAACTGAAAAACGCGATCGCACACGTCCTTGACCAAATCCAATCGATGCTCCACCAGCAGAATGGATTGTCCTTGGGTGGCGCGATGCTTGAGCAAGCGTAATAATAATTCTGCCCCAGCGCGATCGAGGTAGGCAAAGGGTTCATCGAGCAACAGCAGGGGTTGGTTCATTGCCAGCACACACGCCAGGATCAAGCGTTGTTTTTGTCCGGCAGAGAGTTGAGTAATTGCCCAATTTCGTTGGGACTCTAGCCCAAATTCCTGCAAAGCCGCGTTGGTTAAAAGACCGATCTGAGCGGGCGGAAGATTGAGATTCTCCAGCCCAAATGCTAGTTCTTCAGTGACTTGGTCGGTAAAAAGTTGAGTTTCCACATTTTGTAGAACGATGCCTAAAATGCGCGATCGCTGCTGCACTGACCACTCTAAAATCGATTCATGATTGTATTGAATATTGCCGGTGAGCGTGCCGCCTGTATGAATCGGTGAAATACCGGCAATGCAGTTGAGCAATGTGCTTTTACCACTTCCCGTTGCCCCGGCAATCAATACAATTTCTCCCACCTGTAGAGTGAGGTGGATGGGGTTGATCGTGGGTTGAGATCGACCGATATGGGTAAAGGACAAATCAGTAATGGTTAGCAGAGAAGGCATTCTATTGAATTATCCTCCTGCATTGACTGAATCTAAATATCCGACCAATACCACCACTAATACAGAACCGATTACGAATAGAGTATCGCGTAGCTGCCAGACCAAGGGTTGACTCATACTCCGAGTTGCGTTGGGATCATATCCCCTCGTCTCCAAACCAATTGTGACATCATCGGCATAGCTAACAATGCGAAAGATGAGTGGCACAAATAATCCGGCAAACCAATGCTGCGGTTGACGGCTGATATCGACTCCCCGTAATTGATTTGCCTCCAGAATGCGCTGTGACTCCTGTTGAATGATGGGCAAAAATCGCCAGGTCAGCATCAAACTCAAAATGAGAAACGATGGCAGTTTTGCTGCCTGAAGTGCCCGAACTAAATCGGCTGGAGGAGTAGTGAGGGCAAGTAGAGGCGTGGGCAGCAAAATTGCAACCAGACGTAACCCGTACAGCAACGCAGCTTGAACATTGTTCAGGAGCAACGTGCCGATCGCCACAAACAACAGCAACGCGATCGTTCCAGCAATCATCCCTTGCCCGATCTGGCGAATGTTTTGACGGGTGATACACAGCATGAGCAACACCACTAACACCGCCGCCAAAACACCCATTGCCCACACATTTTTCACCGAGAATGCCATGCCCGTGATGACCAAACTGACAATGATTTTTGCCAGTGGGTTGACTCTGGTTAGAAAACCTGGAGATTTCGATGAAGCCCTAGCGATCGACATCCAGTTTTCCAGCTCGTTGCAGTTGCTTAATCACCAGTTCACCTAACCACCAGCCGATCGCCCCAGCTAAACCAGAGAGGAGTGTCATCGGCAACAAAATCCACGGTTGAGATAGCCATTGGGTGAGACCTGGAGACGCAGTGTAGGCACCAATGAGCGCTCCCGTTACCGTCGTACTGGCAAAGAAGATTACATTTCCGAGTAAGCGATTAAACTTGCTGCGGTAGCCTCCTCGCACTAGCATCATAATTTCGGTAATCACCAGGGAAATTACCAGAAAGGCCGTAATGATCCACGACAACCGACTGAGCAGCAACGCCAAGGTCCCAATCATCAAGGCAACGCTCCCACTGCGTTGTAGTCGAGCCATCCCCAGGGTGAGAAAAATGCCGCCAAAGGGTGCCCAAACAATCGTGCGAACACCAGGTAAGGGAATGCCTAAGGTGAGTGGCACCGCGATCGCAGAGGCAACGGCAATACCAATGGTCATGAAGGCTGCAAAAACATAGTCTTTGAGTGTCCAGGGTTTCATGAGGGAGTAGGGAGTGGGGAAGTAGAGGGATGGTAAGGGCGTTTGCAACCGTTCATAAAGACTCAAAAATCGATGCGGAGGCCAATTAGGGACCGGATTCCGGGGGCGGATAGGTTGACGGTGGGGAAGACGTAATCGGCATTAAACATATTTTCGATGCTGAGGGTGACTTGAGCGCCAGGAGTAAAGCGGTAGCCCACCTGAAAATCAAATACGGTCGCGGCAGGGCTACCTTTACCTAAAACATTGTTTGCTAAAAGCACGGTGCCTTGTCCGCCGAAAATGCGGGATTGCAAAAAGCCGCTGAAGCGACCGTCATCATACCGCAACCGCACCAGAGCCGTGGTGGGTAGCACTTCGAGTTGCTGTAACGGCACACCAGACGTATCGCGGCTATCAAAGTAGGTGAGGTTTCCTTCTAATGCCCATTGTGGACTGAAAAGGTAAGCGGCTGTCACTTCCACGCCTTGCAAAATCACTCGCTTGTTCGCGGTTTGGAAGCTGGCGAATCCAGCGGCAGTCGGGCGAGACCTAATCGCGGTAAATCCCAAAAAGTTAGAAATGTCATTGCGGAAGTACGTCACTCCACCTCGAAAAGAGCCGGAAGAGTAGTTTAAGCCAAGGTCAAAGTTGTTGGCTCGTTCTGGCTCTAAATTGGGATTGGAGACGATCGGACCACGAGTGGGCGCGAAGAAGGAGCCATCAATGTTACTGCCAAATAACGTCAGGAGTGTGGGTGGACGGAACCCCTGGGCAAAATTACCGCGAACGGCGAATTCATTGGTGATGCGATAGATTGCTCCAGCGTTGAAGGTGACAGCACTATCATTGCGATCGCGACTGCGATTACTGGTGGAGTCAAACGTATCAAACCGGATACCGCCTGCTAGGGTGAGAGGTGGCACCACAGTGTAAGACGATTGTAGAAAAATCCCGTTGAAGGTGCGAGTCGTTAAGGGACCGGATAGGTTCGTCACCAAATCTTGCGAAGCATTACTATCACGGCTGAAGTCATAGCCATAAGTGAGAATAGCAGAGCCGATGGGCGTGTTGCCCTGCGCCGAAACGCTAACGGTTTCTGTCAGAAAGTTGCTGGATGAAAAGCCAGGAATCTGGAGTGGCGGAATGACTAGAGGGGGCAGAAAAGGCCCCCGATTCACGACTCGACCCGGAATTGAGAGTAAGTTGTTGAGGTTAGTCTGGTCTTTGAACTGTTGATAAGAAGTGCGAACGGAGAAGTTGGTTCCACCAGGTACGCCCTCGTTAATGTACGCCAGTGAGTAGTTATCATTATTCTGAAAGACGTTTCTAGCAGCCGTAATTTGGAAGACACTGGTAGGATCACTGGCGAATCCGGGCAAGTCTACGTCATTTTGGCGGTAGCGATCGAAGCGCACCTCTAGCCGCTCAATCGGGCTAATGTCGGCTCGTCCGGCAGCGTAGACATCAAAAATTTCATAGGTAGTGCCTAAGGGAATGCGATTCCCGTTGCCATCGCGAGCATCACCTCCCCGCCGAGTAGAAGCACCCACAATGAAATTTGGTCCTTGCACTTCTCCATTGGCGACAAATTCGCCATACCCACCGCCAAACAAATTTGTGCGAACTCGAAACGGGCGATCGGGGCGGGGAGAAGTCGTGGTCAAAGAAACCACTCCCCCAAAGGCATCGGCTCCATAAATTGACGAAGCCGGACCTTTCAAAACTTCAATCCGCTCAATCCGAAATGGATCGTAGTTGCCGAAGGGTGGACCAAACTGGCGATTTGGCACCCGCAGACCATCTACCAGTAAGCCAATTCGCTCTCCAGTCAAGCCTCGGATGTTGAGGTTCGTTGTGACTAAACCCAACCGATTCAAAGAAATACCGGGTAGGGTTTGCAGGTTTTCGGCAATGGTGCGGGCGAGGGGTTGTTCTCGCCGAATTTCTTCCTCTGTTTTCACCTCAACGGTGGCGGGAGTTTCTGAACGCAACGTCCGTCTTCGGGTTCCCACTACGGTCACTTCTTCTTCCTCTTCCTCCACCGCGCTCCCTGGAGTCACGGCCAGGACTAAGCCGCGATCGCTCTGGACTATTTTCACATTCGGTGCTTGCGTCTCTCCCGTAATCGCAATCCGAAGGGTGGATTCACCCAGTTGAGTTACAGAAATATTGGAGATGCCGGCCAATGGCTTAGCTCGCTCAAATGGCTGACCGCCCGGTAACTGTAATTGGGCATTGTTCATATCTACCGTAAACACATTCTGGTCACGGGTTGGAGTTGCGGTCGCCAGGGTTCCACCTGCCGCTTGCAATACCACTTCAATGCCTTGATCCACAGCTCGAACTTCTACACCCGTAACCTGCACAACTTGTGCCCAAGCAGGCTGCGCGGCCGTCGCGACGACCGCGACAACACTCGCCCCATATATTCCTAACCGTTGCATTACCCAGTCCTCACACACATCAAACAACGTCAGCGCTTTGAAAATCAATTTGATTTCCAAAACATTGCCATATAAAATGCTGATTTCATCAGCTTCAAATTAAGTCTGAAATACTAGAAGCGAGCTGGTAAAAGGTTTTCACCAGTTTTATTGTTCTGTAGATGTTATCAATGAAAGCAAGGAGATACTATGCCCTGGGTGGGGATAAGCTCAACAAAAATCAGCGCTATTAGAATTTTTCTGAGGGCGATCGATGCCACTGGTCAAAATATGGTTTAAATCGGTGGCACCGTGGTAAGTGCTGATGATGGTATTGAGCGGTCGCCCGTTTAGCACGAACAGGTTTTGGTTGAGCGTAGTGCCTCGATAGCACAAACCAGTATGAACATCTGCACCAAAGCCCGTGTCATTTAATTGCAAACTGGCTGGCTCAAATCTACAGATAAATTTCTGGTTATATCCCCCCTGGTAGGATTGTTATTTGCTCTCAACTCCATAGAACATTAATGTGCAATATGTTTTGCAGTAGGGTGTTTGAGCAAGCTAATTCAGAGTGATTTATGCAAAGAGTGGGCGAAATCTTAATGGCAGCAGGAATTGTAGCGATTCCTTTGCTGTTGTTTTCCATCACGGCGATCGCGCTGATTGCCGAACGCATTGTGTTTTGGGGACGGCTTAACCGTCGTCAAGAACGGGTGATCAAAGATGTATTAGTGTTGTATCGAGATGATCCCAAATTGGCAATCGAGAAATTAGACCGTAACGTTGATCTCCCCATCGCCCGCATTTTTTTCAAAGCCCTATCTTTAGAAGATGCTGAACCCGAAGAATTTGCCCTGGCGATCGACGGTGCTATTCAAGCCGAGGTTCCAGTGCTCAAACGCTTCAGCAACATCTTTGATACCATCGTCACCCTGTCGCCTCTGCTGGGCTTGTTGGGAACTGTGTTGGGGTTAATCCGTTCCTTTTCTGCCCTCAACCTGGGCGACATTGGCGGCACCAAAACTGCCGGAGTCACTTCAGGCATCAGCGAAGCCCTGGTATCTACTGCTTTTGGGTTGGTCGTCGCTGTATTCACCCTGTTTTTTGCCAACCTGTTTCGGGGCTTTTACCTGCGACAACTTGCCTTGATTCAAGAATACGCAGCAGAATTAGAATTAATCCACCGACGACATCTCAAATTACAACGGGAGGCATTCTATGCGACGACGAATGCCCATTGAACCTGATGTGCCACCCCAAATTAACATTGTGCCGATGATCGATGTGATCTTTGCCATTCTCACGTTTTTCATCATGTCTACACTGGTTTTGGGACGCTTTGAAGGCTTAACTGTTAACCTGCCCAAAGCTCAATCGGCGAAACCACAAAAAACAGTTCGCGCCACCGTCACGTTAGATAAACAAGGTAATCTCTTTCTCAACAAGAATGCAATCGGGTTAACATCGTTGCCGAACTCAATCAAGCAACTTGCTCAACCTGGTCAAGATTTGGTGGTGGTGCTGAATGCAGATGGCTCTGTTACTCACGACCACGTCATCGCGGTAATGGATCAAATTCGCCAAATTCCTGGAGCTAAACTCGCGATCGCCACCCGCCATTCCTCCCAACCCCTCACC
>Ga0163155_10004210_pt1 | contig 14958 bp, 13 predicted proteins | sample OliLakLV19SP4G1_FD_148611 | JGI IMG/M metagenome (GOLD analysis project Ga0163155, IMG submission 148611) | Freshwater microbial mat bacterial communities from Lake Vanda, McMurdo Dry Valleys, Antarctica - Oligotrophic Lake LV.19.SP4.G1 | ecosystem: Environmental > Aquatic > Freshwater > Lake >...
CCATCTTTCTTTGTTTTATTAAACGTGCAGCTACCCCAGCCAGCCAGCCAGCTTCTTATTGGGACCATCGTAGGTCCCTACGATGGCAGTTGTACTGACCATCCGATTATTCCCAAAATCGCAGGAAGTCCCCGAGGTGGGTTTTTTGAAACTGGAATTAGAGGATCGGTATCAACTCTGTTTGCAGTTCTCAGCCTTTGGGGATCTTCACTATTGCGGAGGCAAGAGACATTCAGCAGGTTTGCTACGAAATATATTGGCTTGTGTTTAACGTTCCGCTTTATCGTGGCTGCAGTAGGATGGATTTGGAAGGAGATTGTGAACAGAGCCTATCCACATATATCTTGAAATTCTTTCGGAGTTGTCTGCCAACATTAGACTGGATACAACGCCGTTCGGTGGATGCTTACGTAGAAGGAGAATCAAGGGCTGAAATCACCCGCCACCCGCCAATTCGGTTTCAAATGGAAAAGTCGAAAAAAATGCTCCTGTCCAGAGTAAGCACGAGGCATTACAGACTTATCAAAAGGGGCTTATTGGATAGTAGTGAAAAGATTTACTATTCGATCGACTCCTTTCGACAATCTAAACCTACGGAGCTGGGACTTTCGTGTTCCTCTGTGTTTTCAGCTAGTTATGACTTTGCCTGGTTGGCGGCTGCGCCGGGCGCTCAGTATTCAGCAGGTTTGCCCCGTGACCCATAAGAGTAGAAAAAGGGCCCCTGCGAACTCAAGGAAACTTCGAGAAATTCCGAAGACATACCTATGAGGAAAATTCTGTTTGTGGACGATCATCCTGATCTCCTTCAGGGGCTTAAACGAGTTTTTCGCCCAATGAGGGATCAATGGGACATGGCGTTTGCGCCTGGAGGTGAGGAGGCACTAGAACAAGTTAAGCAGGAGTGCTTCGATGTGATCGTGACCGACATGCGTATGCCCTCAATAGACGGCGCGGCTTTACTTCAACAGGTTCGCGCCATTTGCCCTTTCACCGTTCGCATTGCTCTTTCAGGACAAGCTAAAGAAGACACCGTCCTTCGAGCCCTCACTAGTGCACATCAATACATGTCGAAACCTTGCGACGCCGAAATCCTAAAAACGACGATTAACAAGGCGTGCAAGGTAAGAGATCTTCTCGGCGAGCATTGGATGAAAGAAAGGATTTCAATGCTGAATACCGTCCCGAGCCTTCCAGAAAATTACTCGGCATTGATATCGGAGCTGGCGTCACCTGACTGCTCAATTGAGCGGGTTATGGAGATCGTTTCCAAGGATATCGGTATGACCGCGAAAGTTCTTCATGCCGTAAATTCCGCTTTTTTCGGTTCTGGCACTCCCGTATATAGTCAGAGGGAAGCTCTCAAGACACTCGGCCTGGATACAATGCGAGCTTTCATTGCCCAAGGCGACATTTTTGTGAAATCCGAGATTGACCCAACTTTGTTATCGCTTGCAAAGCTTACCGAGCACAGTGTTTCTGTTGCCAACCGAGCAAGAGAGTTTCTAGGCGTAGATGGTCACAGCGAAAGCATGAAGGATGGGGCGTATACGGCTGGACTTCTTCATGAGATTGGCAGAATTCTCTTAGCTGTATCCTCGCCTGATAAATATGCTGAGGTAAAGTTTCTCGTTCTGCAAACCAAAACCCATCTCTATAAAGCTGAACAAGAGATCTTCGGAGCGACTCATGCACAAATTGGTGCTTACCTGCTGGCCCTGTGGGGGCTTCCTGACTCGATCGTCGATACTGTCGCAGAGTACCGCGATGCTGAAAAATGTGGGACCGCGGATAATGCCCTTCTCACCGCTCTTCATTTAGCGAACGGCGCTGATAACCAACTTGGGTCTGCTGCAAAGTGGGAGTAAGAAAAGAATGTGACAATGCAACCACGGAATAAAATTTTATTAGTCGATGACGATGCAAACATACTTCAAGCATTCAAGCGACAGCTTCGCGGCGAGTTTGATGTAGAGACCGCAATCGGCGGTAAAGCCGGACTCGAGCAAATCGAACGTGGCGAGTTCGCTGTGGTAGTATCTGACATGCAGATGCCCGAGATTAACGGCATCGATTTCCTTAAAGCGGTTCAAGGCCGCTCCCCTAACACCGTCAGGCTTATGTTGACAGGGAATGTCGATCAGGGAACGGCTGCAAGGGCTGTTAACGAGGGTAAAATTTTTCGTTTCTTGAATAAGCCCTGCTCAACTGAGGATTTGGCGAAGGCACTTAAAGATGCTCTGGAGCACTATAGGCTTATAACACTTGAAAAAGATCTCCTTCAAAACACCTTAAGCGGAAGTGTAAAACTTCTCACCGACATTCTTTCCATGGTCGACCCAGGGTCATTTGGAAAAGTGGCCGGGCTTAGGGAAATTATTCGAAAACTAGCGCTGGGGCTCGGAATAAAAAACTCGTGGGAGATCGAGCTTGGTGCGATGCTTTCAAATATTGGAGCAGTAGTGCTCCCAGCCCATGTCCTGGCGAAGCTCAATTCTGAAGAGAAGCTGACTCGGGACGAAAAGCTGCTTGTCGATCAGATTCCCGAGACCGGTAGAAAGCTACTTTCAAATATCCCGCGCCTAGAGAAGGTGGCTCAAATAGTTCTCTGTCAGAATAAGCATTTTAATGGCTCCGGCTTCCCTGTCGATGAGCGCAAGGGCCATGATATTCCCCTGGGTGCAAGAATCCTAAAAGTTGTGAGTGACTTTAAAGAGCTTGAGACACGTGGATTGCTAGCTGTTGACGCCCTTACTCAGATGAAACAAAGAGAGGGTTGGTATGATGACGAAGTGCTGGGCGCACTTCATAGATTCCTCATCCCTGAGAAGAAGAAAGCAGAAACGACCGAAACAAAAATATACGAAGTAAAGCTTGGGCAGCTTTGTTCTGGTCAAATTCTCCTCGCAGATGTTCGCTCCTCGGATGGAGTTCTTCTCATCTGCTCGGGAACTACAGTAAGTGAAACCTTGATTGAAAAAATCAAAAACTATGCGCAGTTTGTAGGAATCAAGGATCCATTTCAGGTAAACTGTTACATTCCGTGCTCGGACGAATAACCAATTTTTCTTGGAGGTTTGTTGATGGAGGCGCAAGTTCTTTTTGTAGACGATGAGCCAAATGTCCTAGAAGGGATGAAAAGAGCTTTTAGAAAAGAGCCCTATCGAATACATACGGCAACCTCCGCTGCCCAAGCATTGGAGCTTCTCCAGGGGCTTGAGACAGCCGTAGTCATCACTGATCACAAGATGCCATCTATGGAGGGAACCGAATTTTTGTCGATTGTGAAAAGAAGGTTTCCTGATACAATTCGTGTGATGCTCACAGGCGAAGGCAGCCTTGAGACAGCGATAAAAGCCGTAAATGAGGGCGAGATTTATCGTTTTTTTACTAAGCCGTGTAACGAAATCGAACTTGCAATTGCAATTCGACAGGCGCTTCAACATCGAGCACTGGTTAGCAAGGCAAGGCTGATGCTTGATACGTTACGGATGCAGTCCCCGTACCTCGACCAGCTGGAGCGAGAAAATCCGGGAATTACGAAGGTAGCGCGAGATGACAGAGGAGCAGTTATCGTCAGCGGAAGCCTCAATAATATTGATGAGCTTTTGCGACAGATGGAGGACGAGCTGGAGAAGACTGAAAAGCGACGGCAGGAAAGTCAGTCTGGAGGAAAAGTGTGAAGGGTGAAATTTTTAACTTATTTGAAGAATTTATAGTCAAGAACTGGGGAGCGGATGTTTTCGAAGACATTTACGAGGCGGTCCATGCAAATCTTCACACGAAAGAGCCGTTTGTAGGACCGGGAACTTACCCGGACTCTGATTTTCTTTTGATTGTCTCAAGCGCCACTCAAAAGGTCGGCGTCCCTCTCCATGAAGCAGTGCACGCATTTGGAAAATTCTGCCTTCCTAAGCTTGTTTCAAAGATGCCTCAATATGTGGAGAACCATTCGCATCCTAAAACCTTCCTTCTGACGATTCATGACATAATTCACGTCGAGGTGAGGAAAGTATTCAAGGATGCTACACCGCCCGATTTCACGTATAGAGATCCCGCGCCAAATAAACTGGTGATGATATACAATTCGAAACGAAAGCTTTACGATTTTGTGGAAGGGCTTTTGGATGGAGTTTCGGAATATTTTGAAGTGCCGATTACGTATACGAGAACCGTAACTTCAACGAATGGCGCAGAAGTTTGTGAGTTTGAATTAACTTTTGGTTAAGCATGAGTAGGCCGACTTTTGACAAGCAACTTGAACGCGAGAAGAAGAGGAATGAAATCCTCGCCAAGATGGTTGAAGATAAAACTCGCGAGTTGTTTCTTGAGCATGAGGAGCTACGAAAGACCAACGAATACCTCGACAGAATCCTTAGCACCATGGTCGCAGCAGTTATTGTGACTGATTCGGATCTAAATATCGTAAAATTAAATTCGGCGGCGGCATCCCTGCTCGGCCAGACATTTGATGATCTTTACGGACAGTCCCTCTCACAAATATTTCCGATTCCCGAAGTGCTTAAGATCGCGACAGTTGGGCAGAACGGAGACATCGGCCAAATACAAGAGGAGTATATTTTCCAGCGAAAGAGTGACGAAAGAAGAATCCCAGTCTATGTCTCAATGGTTTCCGTTAGAGATAACAATGGAAACTTTGAGGGACTTATCTTCGTTGTCTTCGATATTTCAGCCCGAAAAGAACTTGAGCAGCAGCTTCTCCAAGCTCAGAAACTTCAAGCCATCGGTCAGCTTTCCGCTGGAATCGCCCATGAGATCAATACGCCAATGCAGTTTATTAGAGATAATCTTTCATTTGTCAGAAGAGAGTATGAGGGATTGCAGCCTCTAGTGGCGAGTTACAGAGAGTTTAAAGAGAAGTATAAGGAAGGTTCCGTTCCTCATGAGTTGATAAACAAGATCAGTGAAATGGAAGGGCGGTTAGACTTGGACTATTCGTTTCCAGAAGTTCAGGCGGCTTTGGGCCAAAGCCTAGAAGGTGCGGATGTCGTTTCAAAAATAGTGCGTTCGATGAAGGAGTTTTCTCATCCAGGGGCAGAGGAGAAGCAATTTACCGATATAAACAAAGCAATTGAGAGTACCGCAACTGTTTCCAGAAACGAATGGAAGTATGTATCAGAGATGAAACTTAAGCTTGCCCCAGCCTTGCCCTTGGTGCCGTGCTTCGCTGGAGAACTGAATCAAGTCATCTTGAATCTCATCGTAAATGCAGCTCACACGATTAGTGACGTGAAAAATGCAGGGAAGGTAGGGTTAGGAACTATCACAATAGCCACATCAGCAAAGGAAGAATCCGTAGAAATCCGTGTAGCCGATACGGGTATGGGCATTCCAGAGCGGTTTCGCAGCAAAGTGTTCGATCCTTTTTTTACCACGAAAGGCGTAGGAAAAGGCACTGGTCAGGGACTTGCCCTTGCTTACATGACCGTTGTCGATAAGCATAAAGGTTCTCTCAGTTTTGAAACACAAGAAAACGAGGGCACGACTTTCATAATTGAGCTACCTCTAAAGTAGCATCTCTTCATTTTTACTGGCGAAACTTCACCAAGTGATTGGCTGGCCAAAACGGATTCTAGGTCAAAACGAATGTTCCGTTCCACCTTGGACCTTGTGCCTGGCATTAGGCCGACGCGGAGATGTGCGCATTCAAGTGCTCCACTGGAACAATCGGCTATTACCTCTGGCTTGTTAGCTTTTTAAGCCTGGCCGCGGCGGTCAAAGGGACTGAAAAATAGGGCTAGAGATAAGGAGTAGTAAAATGCAGAACCTAATCTTTTCTCTGGCAGTTATCTCCCTGCTAGGTTGCGCGATCCACACGGGGGGAAAGTCCGCCGCCCATAATATTGAGGGGATTTCCACGGACTTCGAAGTTCAGCGGGAAATCTCATATTCAAAACGCGACGACTCGCAGCTCTTGGGTGATATGTATGTGCCAACCGGGCAAGGCCCATACCCAGCAGTACTTCTTATTCATGGCGGCAGCTGGGCAGGTGGGGACCGATCGTATATGGATGGGATTGCCAGACGACTAGCTCGAAATGGTTTCGCAGTCTTTAACATCAGCTATAGCTTTGCGCCAAAATACCATTTCCCCGCCCAAATCGAAGACTGTAAAGAGGCAGTTAGGTTCATGCGGAGGAGCGCGAGTGCCTTTAAAATAGACGCTCAGGAAATAGGTGTATGGGGATACTCAGCGGGAGCCCACCTAGCGGCGTTGTTGGGCACGATGACGCAAAACACGGAAGACGCCGTAAAAGCTGTTGTCGCGGGCAGTGGCCCCTACAACCTGACTTTGTACCCGAACGATTCATCAACAATACAATTTCTTGGATCGACGATAAATGAAAATCCGGAGATTTTCAGAGAAGCGTCTCCGGTTTATCAAGTGGACAGGTCAACGCCACCAATGTTTCTCTATCACGGAACCTGGGACAAAACAGTTGACCCCGCACACACGCTTGAAATGAAGCGGTTATTGGACCAAGCCGGGATTTCAAGCGAAATGTATTTGGTCAGAGGTTTGGGGCACATTTCGCTTTTTGTCTTTGGTTGGGCTGCTGACAATAATGCGATTAAGTTTTTGAAATCTCACCTTTACGAAAGTCGCCACTAAAATTAACCCCATCGCTGCGGCTGTCACCAGCTGCGCGCCAAGAAAAAGGGATATGCGATGGATCGAAGCAAATAGCACCGCCGAAACTAGGCTTCCGATCGTTCGGTTTAGTCAATCCGACATGTCGCTCGTCATGTGGGGTTCGTTCCACAAGGGCGTAGCATGCGGCTCCAACTTCGGGGTTGAATCTCGCCCGGACTTAAATTGATGAATAACTTAATTCGATAAACAGGAAGAAGAAATGAAAACTATAAACAAATGTCTACTTGTAGCAGCAATGCTCGGTTCCTCTTCGGTTGCGCTAGCTGACGATGAAGCGACGTTGAAGAAACATTGCGATGACATGCTGGTAATGCACGACACAGACAAAGACGGACAACTATCCAAAGATGAATATACGAAGGCCCAAATGGATATGTTCGCGAAGTATGACAAAAATAACGATGGGATGCTAGGTAAAGAAGAACACCGAGCGATGGGAATGGACATGCATAAAATGATGATGGGTAAAATGGCAATGCCCGATGGTAAAATGACGAAGGATAGCATGTAGCAATCTCACTCTCGCATTCAATCATAGTCGTCTGCGGGGGAAATCACGGTCAGAACAATTGATGAGATAGTTTATGGGAACGATCGGAATTCAAAATAACAAACACGCTCTAAATCTTTACTATGAAGATTGGGGTAATGGAAAACCGGTCGTTCTCATTCACGGTTGGCCGCTCAGTCATGAAATGTGGGAGCACCAGCTAGTCCATCTATCTAGCAATGGAGTTCGGTGTATCGCCTACGATCGCCGAGGTTTTGGCAAATCTGACAAGCCCTGGGACGGATATGACTACGACACTCTCGCAGGTGACCTGAATGGGCTTTTAACAAAGCTCGATATTCGCGGAGCAACGCTCGTAGGGTTTTCAATGGGGGGCGGCGAAGTAGTGCGCTACCTTTCGCAATACGGAACGGAGAGAGTCTCAAAGGCAGTCCTGGTCAGCTCTGTCACGCCGATGTTGATCAAGGGCCCCGAGAACCCTGCAGGGGTTCCCCAAGAACAATTCGATAAAATAAGGGCGGGTCTTGAAAACGATCGCCCCGCTTTTCTGAGCGAATTTGGAAAGCAATTTTATGGACAAAGCGTTGCCAACAGAGCAGTCAGCGAAGAGGTGTTGCATTGGAATTCAGCTCTAGCGCTGCGCGCGTCCCCTAAAGCTACATTAGATTGTGTAAGGAGTTTTTCCGAAACCGATTTCCACGCGGACTTGAAGAATATCACAGTTCCGACTCTTGTGATTCACGGGGATGCAGACAAGACAGTGCCCTTTGATTTTACTGGCAAAGTTGCAGCCGAGATAATCTCTGGTGCAAAACTCTTGGTCTACGAAGGTGCACCGCACGGACTTTTTGAAACCGAAAAAGATCGGCTTAATAACGATCTATTACATTTTATTAATGGCTAATTTTAGCAAATGCGCATCCGTGAATCAGCAAGATAATGTCAGCGCGTTCGTAGAAGCGGTCAGCGTTTCAACTGGCTTGAGACCAGCGGCTCCCCATACTGAACCACTATCATGGTTCTTCGTCTTTCGATATCGCGCGGCAACTTTAAGCTAGCAGTTACTTGCGGATCCTGTTGTTTCGAAAATTTTTCCCAGGAAGTGAAGAGGATAGTTCTGGCCCTTCCCTCAGCAGATTTATCAACCACACTCTTGGGGTCGGTGGCATATGGACGAAGTGCTGTCAGGTAGGGCAGCTCGTTATGGCGGGCGCGGAATTCTGGCTCGATTATTATCCTAATCCCGAGTTCGTCAGCAACCTTTGCTCGGCGGAGCTCCTCGGTTAGCAAGTCAAACGCACCGCGTGTTTTTGGCAGGTTGACTCGTCTGACAACAAGTGCGGTATCGTAGGCTAGTAAGCCTACTGTGAGAAAAAGCGTTAGCAATACGAGGATTCGTTTTGTTGTCTGAGCAAATGAGAGGGGGAGCTCTGAGCGAAACGCTTTGTAATAGGCTGCCAAATGATAGAGCGCGATTCCTAGCGAAAGTCCCATTCCAGGAAAAGCAGGAGCGATATACCACTCCATTCTTGAGGGGATAATTGAATACAGCACTACCGGAACAAGCGCCCACAATAGCGCTAGACGGCTCGCAAATGATGCGCGGAACGTTACACATAATACAGGCAAGGCCACGGCGAGTAGTAGTGGGTTCAGGTAGCGGAGCTGCAGCAATCTGCCCCAGTAAAAGAGGTAGTTTTGGGTATTGTGATAGCCGTGCCGTGCGCGATTCAGCACTTCGCGCTCGAAGACAAGGGAAAAAAGTGGCGGGTCCTGTAGGTAGGCAGGGATATAGTAAAGTCCGGCTACGAGTGCAGCGGTTACACCTATTATCAAGGCTGAGCTAAAAGTCTCGCGAAAGTTTTTCCAGAGTGCTCCGGTCAGCGCGAGGCAACCTAGAATCGGAATGGCAATCAGACCTCCAGCGCTTTTAGTTAATAGCGCGCAGCCGATGCTGATCCCAGCTAGCAGTGCTAGCTTAAGGCGTCGTCCCTTTTCTACGGGCCCCTGTTCTAGCTCCGCAAGCAGCAAGGCTCCGCTAGCGATCGCCGTACTACTAAAAAGAATCAGCCAACTATCTTGCACCGCATTACGGATTCCGTGATTGAAGATGTAAGCATCGCAAGAGAGCAGTGCGGTAGCGGAGATGACGCCGAAGATGCTGGAGCGGGTGAGTTTAAAAGTCAGCCACCAAAGGAGCAGGGCGGTCAGCACACCAGCCGTGGCGTCCAGGAAACGAAAGGCGAAGTTTGTGGGACCAAGCAGAGCAATTGGCAACATGCTCATCCACATCTTGAGCGGCGGCTTGTTGAGGTAGGGCTGCCCGTCCAGGGTCGGAATCAGCCAATTGCCGCTCTGCATCATCTCGAGCGTGACGGTGATATGTAGAGTTTCATCCCCGGTAGAGCCAGAGAAGTTCCCCAGATTTGTGAAGGCTATGACCCCTGCTAGGAGTGCTACAAATAGTGCGTGAAAGCTCTCGCGTCTCATTTAGCTAGTCTTTAACTCAAATAAGCCCTCAAAGGCACTGTGTTTTTTCGCTTTTTGTCGCGTAACATTTTCAACCGAACTCGCCATAACAGAGTAGTAGAGCGCAAAGAGTGAACTCCTAAAAGGTTGATATGTCGGGTAATAAGTCCGAGGTCAAAGCCGAGGATATCCAAGTTGATGGTACCACGGAGAACCAATATGTCGAAATCAACGGCATTCGGATCCGTTTGGCGCGTCCGCTTGAGCTAAATTTTAAATGGGTTGGTAACCGTCGCGTACTTGATCAGCTACGCGCAGCTTGGTTTATGAGCTGCGATGGCGATGCTCCGATGAATCCGCGGTTGGTGGGAAAACCTGGAGTGGGTAAGACGGCGTTGGCCTACAGCGCAGGGCGGGTGATGAACTTGCCAGTTTATTTCTTTCAGGCCACCTCTGATACTCAGCCGAATGACGTGCTTATTAACTCCGTTGTCGTTGAGACCGGTAAGGATAATTCACGGATTGAATATGTCGCAAGCACGCTGGTCTCGGCGATGATCGTCGGCGGTCTCTGCGTGTTCGACGAAGGAAATCGTATGCAGGAGAAGGCTTGGGCCGCACTGGCACCACTTCTTGATTCTCGACGTTATATTGAGTCCGTCACTGTGGGTGTCTTAATCAAGGCCCACCGTAACTTCCGCTTTGTTTCGACGATGAACGACGACATTAGCTGCTTCGATCTGCCGGACTATATTAAGTCCCGTTTGCAGCCTCAGATCATCATCGACTCACCGGACCGCACTGAGGAGCGACGTATTCTGGAGCAAAACTTGCCTTTTACAAGCCCGGTTATCCTCGACTATGTCGCAGACTTTCTCGAGTTGGCACACAAAGAGGACGAGAAGTTCTCCGTGCGAGAGGGGATCCATATTGCCAATTACGCTGGAAAGTTGGTCGAATTTGAGGTCGAAGCGGGTCGAGAGCTCGATCCCGGCGAAGCGGTCGTCACGGCCGTCCAGCAAATTCTCGGTGTGCGGCAAGCTCGACACATCAAACAGGTCCTCTGGCGCGAGAAGCAAGCAGCATAATACCGATAATTACTCCGCTAACCCTCACGATCTGCTTTATCCCTTTCCTACTGGTTACCTACTTCACCTAAATGCTAGCATTCCAACTTTACTCCTTAACTCGAGTTATTAGTTGGAGACCGGTCGCTCATCTTCCCACCTCCTTGCGCCTCTGGCTCTGATTGTCTCAATCGCTATTGCCGCATGGGTATTCCACCGCTGTTGGTTCCTCGCTTCTGCCGGTTTGGTAGATAGTTTTCCCTATTTTTTTCCTGATAGTTTCGACTGGATTAACAACGGCCTTTATTTCCTAGATGCAGTAGTTTTGGGTCTTCCCTACGAGCAACCAACTATTAGGCAGCCTATTTTCTCCGCAATTATCGCCGCAGCCTATGCCGCAGGCGAGCCTCGTTTGATTGTGCTCGCGATCCACTTAGCGTGGGTTGTTGTGCTGATCGCCAGTTACCTGATCGCAATTCAGCTTCGGTTGTCTCCCCTTTGCTCAGCGCTGGTTATAATTGCTCTTTCCGTGAACCACAGCTTGAACAGTTTTCGGATCTACGTGATGGGCGATACTATCTGTCAGGCTCTCTCTCTGTTGTCAGTTTATTTTTACCTCCGAAGTTTTGACAGCACGGTCCTTCGGTCGAAGCAAATTGTGCTCGGAGGAACTTTAGCAGGGTTGGCCGGTATCACGCAGTTTTACGGCCTTTTCCCGGCGATCGCTTATTCCACGGTGATTACAATACGAGCATTTCGTAACTATTTGATCACACCTTCCGCTGAGAAGGCGCAATTAAAACAAGTGATCAGCTGGGCGATTGTTAATTTGCTGGCCGCGGCCCTACCCCTGGCCCTCTGGATGTTATTTAAAAAGTTGCATTTTAGCTCATTCAGCGCGACCTCGGTTAGTCACTTCGGATTGCTTAAATGGTCGACCAATAACGCGTCATTCTATTCACAGATTTGGCCCATTTTATTCGCGCCGGTGCTAACCGGGTTCGTTCTTGCTCTGCCTTTTCTTCGACTAGCAAAGTTGGCTCAGCTACTTAACCAACAGCTAGTTTTTCTGCTCCTGATAATTGGATATTTTACAGCCTTTACTTTTTTCTATCAGTGGCAGGAGTCCAGGTTCACCGCAAACTATCTTCCTTTTGTTTTTATCGCTGGATTTACAATTATTGATCGCCTGCTGGTATCCCGACCTTCGGTTATCGCAGGCATAATTCTGACAACAGCAGTGCTTTACACCTCCGCGGCTCCAACCGGAGATCTGATGCGGCCCAAGCTTAACGACTACCTGGGCTTCCTCTCCAATCCAAGTAGCCAGATAGCGGAATACCCGCTGATTAAGCTGGATCGGAGCTCCCCTACACATCGAAGACTCGATCCGTGTCTCGCTGTCCTGCATGAGCATGTGACCCCGCAGCCGAACTGTGATCCTTACATCTATCCAAACTTAGCCCGCTATTTCAATCGGATTAACGCGGCAAGCTGAGCGAGCATCGGACAATAACTGGCGCGAAAGCGCTCCCCTGCTGGTACGCCGATCGAGCCTTCGCTATAGGTTAGATTGACTTATAAACCCGGACTGTATCATTCGGACTGCATCATCAGGACTGTATCATCCGGCCCCGGCAACTAGCAGCTCCTCCCTCTCCGGTATCGAAGATAGAGGTGCCATCTCCGGCGAGTCCACGGTATTAAGAGCGCTCTTGCGCAGGATTAAAATCATCTCCTCGGAGTAACTAAAGAAGAACTCCACCATCAAGGGAAAGTCGAGCTCCTTCCTAGCGAAATTTAAAATGTCACACACCTCGATCGGCGTCCAATTATGAAAGTGGACACTATACTGCTGCGTCATTAGTTGGTGGGCCCTCTCCTCAAGCGCCTCTCCGGCAGTATAGACCCGCCCAAAGTGCGGCTCGACAAATTCTGCCCACTCCCGGTAATGCACGGAACGACTTTGCTCCGGTCCCTGAAGATAATCGTTTACAACGTGAGCTAGGTCAGTGGTTTGTCGATCGCGGTCAAAGGTAAACCTTTTATCGGGGAGGGCTAAAAATATCGTGCCTCCAGGTCGAAGTACTCGTAAAAAATTCTCTAGCGCCAGTAGTGGATTCTCGCAGTGTTCTAAGAAATGGTTGGCGATCACGAAATCAAGACTAGCGGAAGGCACGGTAGCCAATGTCTCACCATTATCTACGATATCTGGGTCAACAACGTTTTGATCCCTCAGCTCTGGATATTCTCGATAGAGGTCTTCGCGACGCAGGCGGTCGACATATTTTACTGTTGCTCGGGCTGTAACAGGGAGGGGGTTCTGCAGAGCACCAACTTCGATCCCCTCTCCCACTAAATAGGACGCACTGAGTATCCTGCGTAACTTATAGTCACCGAATCTATCCAGCAGTTGCTGGTCTTTCTCCGGGTTTTGGAGAACCTCGATCGTATCCTGACGCGTCGTCGTCCTCGAAACTAACTCCTGCAGCGCCACCACTCGGTCAGGTGCCGTAACTTTTAGAATTCCCTCAGACAAGAGCCAGTTCCGACCGCGCGCAAGAATTGACGCCTGAAGCTCTGGCTGCTCAATCAGCTCCTTTAAGGCCTGATACCAAGCCTCGGTCGAATTGGGCACCGCCAACGCAATGGGAGTACCAGCCAAATCCGGCGTAGAAGCGTTGAGGATTGTACTCGCATACGGTTCCACGGCAGAGCAGATCGGGGTTGCACCCAAAGCCAGATAGTCCAAAATTTTTATCGCTGACTTGCCCTCGTTAAATGCAGATTCGACCAGGGGACACAGTCCGATGTCGTAGGGTCGCTTCTCACATAACCAACGAACAAAGGCAGGATAGGATCCCCCTGGAAAAGACGGCACATTGACCAAGGTCGCCCACCACGGAATAGAATCGCCCTCGATAGCAACGCCTATCAATTGAATATCGATCTTGGGTCCGAACTCTTTCTTAAGCCGCTCTAGTGCTGGACTTATGAGCTCCAACTCCGCGTTGTGGGTGCGAGTCCCCATATAAACAAGCCGCGTTACTCTTGAAAGCTGCCTGGGGAAGACTTTAACGGAGTCATGGTGATCGAGCCAGAGACGCTCATCTAATGCATTCAAGAACACACGGATGTGCCCATTGAGGCAACTCAATCGCTCTTTCAAGATTGGGGTGGAAACCCACACTTCATCTGCACCAATCAGTAGACGTAGCGCGGCTGGCATTCCCGCGGTGTAATGCGCCTGCTCGCTATGGCCTCCCATTAAGAAAATGTCATCATCTAATTCATAAACGACCTTGATGCCGTTGTTACGACAGTGCGTTAATAGGCTATCTACGGCGTAGATGTCCCCAACTGAAAGCCGATTAACGATCAACACATCGCTTTTGCATTTCAGAGACTCCTCCAAACTGAGAACCAGCACCTCGAGATCCTCGCGCGACACGGCGTCATGCGTAAGCGGCAACAGTAACCGAATAAACGAGCATGGAGAGGGAGAACCACCCATTAGTTCCGGAAGAACCACCGCAGTTATGGCCGAAGTTCGCAGATCGTGGATCTCCCGCGATTGGCTCATTTCCAAGGGAAGCAAGTAATCGTGGTGGTAGAAATCAGCAAGTGTGGGTGTCGAATTATCCTGCTGCTCCCGTGCTATCGGCAAAGCTCTACTGTTCTCGAGCTGGGAAACTATCTCCTGGAACAGTGCTAAAATGTCATCCTGTGAAGCGTTCCAATCAACCAACCAGGTCCACGGATCGTCAGCACATCGCTCGATAAAAGCACCAAGTCTAGCAGCAACAATCGGTCGTCCAGAGCGGAGTGCCGTGGACAAAGTATAGCTGTAGGTCTCGGGTACACGAGCTGGAAACCAAATAATATGAGGGTCAACCGAGTCTAACAATGTTTCAAGCTCGCCGTCCGGGTATCCACCAGTATGCGTAATGTAGCGCTCAATACGCTTCCGCGGCTCCTCAGCCAAAGAACCAATAACTGTAAGGTGAATCGGTAGATTCTGCTCCTGAACTGCCATCACCAGTTGTTCAACGGTCTTAGCCCCCTTTGTTGGCGATAGCACTCCAAGGACGGCAATTCTGAGGGAGCCCCCTTTCTTTGGGGCTTCAACCGACATTCGGCCGCGAGAGGCGGGATTCTCGTGGGGGACGACCAAATAGTTCAGCCCTGGGAAGTAGCGCGACAAGCGTTCAGCTACATCGTTAGTCGGACAAATCACC
>Ga0163155_10004211_pt1 | contig 14958 bp, 10 predicted proteins | sample OliLakLV19SP4G1_FD_148611 | JGI IMG/M metagenome (GOLD analysis project Ga0163155, IMG submission 148611) | Freshwater microbial mat bacterial communities from Lake Vanda, McMurdo Dry Valleys, Antarctica - Oligotrophic Lake LV.19.SP4.G1 | ecosystem: Environmental > Aquatic > Freshwater > Lake >...
CCCCGCTCAGCGCCGCCGCGGCCGCAGGGACGGCGGCCGCCGCGCGCGCGTCGACCACCGCCACCGGCCGGCCGTCCGGCGCGACCATGATCCCCACGGGTTCGGTCTGATCCTTCGTGGTCACCAGCTTCCTCGAGATGGAGTGCCGCCACTGTGCGACCGTTGCCGACGCGGGCACTGCGAGGACCCCGACGACGACACTCGTCAGGTCGAGGCCGCGCAGCCGCCGCCTGGCTCGGGCGACCGTGACGGCCTCGCCGGCGGCGCGCCACAGCATCGCTCCGAGGATCACGATCCACACCACCGAGACCAGGTCCGGGCTGTTGCCGCGCAGCAGCGGCACACCCAGCACACCGAAGGCCGCCACGACCACCACGGCGCGCCCGCCCCAGCCCGCGATCTCGGTGCCGCGGTCGCGGTCACCGGTGACGGCCCACACGAGGGCTTCCAGCACCCGGCCGCCGTCCAGCGGAAGCCCAGGCAACAGGTTGAACACCCCGACCAGCAGGTTGGCGACCAGCACCGCGTCCAGCAGGAACCCGGCCAGGCCGGTCGGTTCGACGGCCAGTCGCAGCAGCAGCATGACGCCGGCGATGGCGATGTTGGACAGCGGCGCGACCACCGAGACGACACCGGCCTGCAGCGGCGAGCGCGGCACGCCGAGCGAGGTGTGCCCGCCCCACAGGTCCACGACGATCTCCTCGACGGTCAACCCGAACCGGCGTGCCGCGATCGCGTGGGCCGCCTCGTGGGCCAGCACCGACAGCGCCAGCAGCAGGGCGAAGCAGAAGGCGCCCAGGTATGCCGCCGTGCCGGGACCCGTGTACCGCGAGACCGGCCCGGCGTACAGGAAGGTGATGATCGCCGCGATGACGAACCACGAGGAGGCGATCCGGATGGGCACCCCGCCGATGCGGCCCAACCGGACGCCACCCCCTGAGCTGAACACCTCGTGATCCTAGGCCCGCTGCCGCGCGGGGCTCGGGGCGGCTGGCACCCGCTGCAACCCACGGGATAACCCCCTGGCCGGTGTCCGACCGAAACGGTTAGCTGTAGCCGCACGGTCGGCGCCAACCGCGGGCCGGACGACTACTCAGGAGGAGACATGGCGGACACCGTCGCCAGTGCCCGTGAACTGGTCAAGATCTACGGGAAGGGCGAGGCACAGGTCAACGCCCTCGACGGAGTCAGTGTCGACTTCGAGCGCGGCCGCTTCACAGCGATCATGGGCCCGTCCGGGTCCGGCAAGTCGACCCTCATGCACTGCCTGGCAGCGCTGGACCGTCCCACGTCCGGGCAGGTGATCGTCGACAATGTCGACGTCTCCACTCTCAAGGACCGGGCACTGACCAAGCTTCGCCGCGACCGGGTGGGCTTCGTGTTCCAGGCGTTCAACCTGGTCCCCACGCTGACCGCTTCGGAGAACATCACGCTGCCGGTCGACATCGCCGGACGCAAGGTCGACCGCGAGTGGTTCGACCTGGTCATCGGCATTCTCGGCCTCGGTGACCGGCTGTCGCACAAGCCGAACGAGCTCTCCGGCGGCCAGCAGCAGCGGGTGGCGTGCGCGCGCGCCCTGGTCAGCCGGCCGGCCATCGTCTTCGCCGACGAGCCGACCGGCAACCTCGACTCCCGTTCGGCTGCCGAGGTGCTCGGGTTTCTGCGGCGTTCCGTGGACGAGTTCGGGCAGTCCGTCGTCATGGTCACCCACGATCCCTCCGCCGCCTCCTACGCGGACCGGGTGATCTTCCTTGCCGACGGTCACGTGGTCGAGGAGATGGCCGACCCGACCACCGAGGCCGTGCTGGACCGGATGAAGAGCTTCGACAGCCACGGCAGGCACGCCTCGACTGACACTGTCGAGCCGACGAAGACCCTTGTGGGCGGTGACGCCTGATGTTCCGGGTCAGCATCAAGAACATCACGGGCCGGTTCTGGACGCTCGTCCTGACCGCCCTGGCGGTGGTGCTGGGCACGGCGTTCGTCGCCGGGTCGCTGGTCTTCACCGACAGCATCGACCGCACCTTCAACCAGCTGTTCAGCTCGTCGTCGGCGGGCACCGACGCCGTCGTGCGCGGCACCGAGACCGCCGGCAGCACCGGCTTCGGCGACGGTCGGGAACAGCTACCGCTGGACCTCGCGACCGACATCGAGGCCGTCGACGGCGTGTCGGCGGCGACTCCGCAGATCCAGGGCCTGGCGCTCATGGTCGGCGCCGACGGCACCGCCGTCCGCAACGGGAACGCGCCCAGCTTCGGGCTGGCCTACGACCCGCAGAGCCAGACCGCCAGGATCACCGAGGGCCGTGCCCCCGAAGGCCCGGACGAGATCGCCCCCGAGAGCTCGACGCTGGAGCGGTCCGGGCTGTCCGTCGGGGACACCAGCCAATTGCTGGCCACCGCAGAGCCGGTCGACGTGACCATCGTCGGCGTCGTGACCAGTGACGACGCCAGCCTCGGCGCCACGTCGATCTACCTGGACGCCGCCACCGCTCAGTCCTACTTCGCGCCGCAGGAGACGGTGTCCGCTTTCTCGATCCGCGGTGACGGCAGCCTGTCGCAAGATGAGCTGGCGGCTGCCATCGCCCCGGTGCTGCCGGATGCCGCCGAGGTCGTCACCCAGGACGTCCTGGTCGAGGAGGGTCGCGAGGCCGTCGGCACCGCCCTCGGCTTCGTCAACACATTCCTGCTGGTCGTGGCGTTCGTCTCACTGCTGGTCGGCGCGTTCATCATCTTCAACGTCTTCTCGATGCTGCTGGCCCGCCGCACCCGTGAGCTCGCCCTGTTGCGGGCCGTCGGCGCGTCGAGCGGTCAGGTGCTGCTCGCCGTCCTCGTCGAGGCGCTGGCGGTGGGCCTGATCGGCAGTGTGATCGGTCTCGGTCTCGGTCTGCTCATCGCTTTCGCGCTGCAGAGCGTCGTCGGCGGGTTCGGCTTCGAGATCTCCGGCGGGTTGCCGGTCGATGCCACGACGGTCGTGGTAACGGTCCTGGCGGGGGTCATCGCCACCGTGGTCTCGGCGATGCTGCCCGCGATCCGGGCCTCCCGGGTCGCTCCGGTGGCGGCGCTGCGCGACGACGTGGCGCTGCCGGAGCGGCAGATCCGGATCCGCGCCCTGATCGGCCTCGTGCTCGCGGCCGCAGGGGTGGCTGCCCTGCTGACAGGGCTGTTCGTCGAGGTGCGGAGCCCGCTCTGGTGGGTCGGCGGTGGGGTGCTCGGCGTGTTCTTCGGCGTTGCTATCGCCGCGCCACTCATTGCCCGGCCCGTCGTGTGGCTGATCTCGGTGCCATCGGTCGCGCTGGCCGGCACGGTCGGTCGGCTGGCCCGGCAGAACTCGCTGCGCAATCCCCGCCGCACCGCGGCAACGGCCAGCGCGCTCATGATCGGGACCGCCCTGGTCGGGGCCGCGACGATCGTCACCAGCAGCATCAACGCCAGCCTGTCGGACAGCATCGAGAACGACCTGACAGCCCAGTACGTGCTCTCCAGCGGGCAGACGACCTTCTTCCCCACCACGGTCGCCGCGGACGCCGCCGAGCTGGACGGGGTCGCGCTCGCCCTGCCGACCCGGTCGCTGCTGCTCCAGCTGGGCAGTGATCCATCGGCGGCCGGCACTGCTCCGGCCGACGGCACTGCTCCGGCCGACGGCACTGCACCGGCCGACGGCACTGCACCTGAGTCGCTGTTCGTGCTGGCGGGCTCACTGGAGGAGACCCGCCGTGCCGTGGACATCACGGTGGTCTCGGGTGACGCATCGGCGACGGGCGAGGATTCGCTGGCGATCCCGCGCTCGACGGCCGACGAGCGGGAATGGTCGGTCGGTGACGTGGTCACCGCCCGACCGGGCCTGGCAGAGCCGCGCGAGTTCACGGTGACGGCGATCTACGAGGACAGCTCGATACTGCAGGCCGAGGGCCTGGTGTCGGCGGCGGTCTATGACGAGGCGGTCCCGGTGGGGCAGCAGGTGGACAACCAGATTCTGATCGTTGCGGCGGACGGGGCGGACCTGCCGGCGCTGCGACAGGAGCTGACGACCTTGGTCGAGCCCTACCTGGTTGTCAGTGTGCTCGACGGTGAGGAGTTCACCAGCCAGTTCACCAACGGGGTCAACCAGGTGCTCGGGATCATCTCGGCCCTGCTCGGGCTGAGCATCTTCGTGGCCTTGATCGGCATCGTGATCACCCTGGTGCTCAGCGTCATCGAACGGCGCCGCGAGATCGGGCTGCTCCGCGCGGTGGGCCTGACGAGGACCCAACTGCGGCGGACGGTGACCCTGGAGGGCGTGGCCACGTCGGTCTTCGGAGCACTGCTCGGCATCACGCTCGGCGTCGTCTTCGGGCTGTCCCTGCAGCGGGCGCTGAGCGAGCAGGGGCTCGAGACGCTCAGCGTCCCCTACGTCACGCTTGCGGTGTTCCTCGTGGTCGGCGCGGTGGTCGGTGTCCTCGCCTCCGCGGCCCCGGCCTGGTGGGCGAGCAGGCGCGACGTCCTGGAGTCGATCGCCACGGAGTAGCCGCTCCGCCGGCCCGCTGGTCAGAGCATGTCAATGCTCTGACCAGCGGCGATGCGGGCAAGGTCGGCGACGCTGACCCCCGCCAGGCTCGGCAGCCGCGATCGGCCCGGCGCCGGCGGGATCGTGACGTGCTTCTCGACACCCAGCGACCGGCAGCCGGCGGCCTCGGCTGAGGCGAGGCCCGTCGGGGAGTCCTCGATGGCCACGCAGCGCCGGGGGTCGGCGCCCACCTCGGCCGCGGCCGTCAGGTACGGCTCCGGATGCGGCTTGCCGTAGGACACCCGGTCACCGGTGACGAGCGAGTCGAACGTGCCGACGGGCAACTGGTCGACGACCGCCTCGGCCAGCAGCGAGTACGACATCGTCACCAGCGCCAAGGGCACCCCATGCTCGCGCAGCGACGCCAGCAGCTCACGGGCGCCGGGCTGCCATGGCGCGCCCTCGCGGACCCGCGCCACGACGATCGTCACCAGGGCATCGACGACCTGCGGCGGCGACAGCGCAATGCCGGTCCGTCGCAGGATGTCCCGGGCGCTGGTCAGCAGTTCCTGGCCGACCAGGGTCAGGCCGTCGGCCAGCGTCCATCGCCCGCCGTGGGAGGTGACGAGGTCCACAGTGGCCTGCATCCAGTACGGCTCCGTGTCGACGATGGTGCCGTCCATGTCCCACAGCACCGCCGCCAGAGTCACGTGGCCCTCGTATGGTCAGGTGGCATTGAAGTACTTCGCCTCGGGGTGATGGATGACGATGGCGTCGGTGGACTGCTCGGGGTGCAGCTGCAGCTCCTGCGACAGCTCCACGCCGATCCGGGCCGCGTCCAGCCACGACACCAGGTCACGGCGATGCTCCAGATCGGGGCACGCCGGGTAGCCGAAGGAGTACCGCGAGCCGCGGTAGCCCTGCCGCAGGATGCCGTCCAGCGCCGGGTCGTCCTCGGTGCCCACCCCCAGCTCGGTGCGCACCCGGGCGTGCCAGAACTCCGCCAGTGCCTCAGCCAGCTGCACCGACAGCCCGTGCAGTTCCAGGTAGTCGCGGTAGCGATCAGCCGCGAACAGCTCCGAGGCCGCGCGGGCGACCTGCGACCCCATGGTCACCAGCTGGATGCCGAGCACGTCGGGCCGGTCGTGGTCCTCCACCCACTGCCGCGGCTTGATGAAATCGGCCAGGCACAGCCGCCGGTCGCGGCCCTGCCGCGGGAAGGTCCAGCGGATCACCACCTCGTCGCTGGCGGGCCCCGCCAGGATGCAGATGTCCTGGCCCTCGGACCAGCACGGCGCGTACCCGTAGACGACCGCGGCGTCCAGCAGCCGATCGGTGTGCACCCGCTCCAGCAGCGCCCGCAGCCGGGGCCGGCCCTCGGTCTCCACGAGCTCGGCGTAGTCGCGCTCGCCGGAGCGGGACGGCTTGAGGCCCCACTGGCCGAGGAACGTCGCCCGTTCGTCCAGCCAGCCGGAGTAGTCCGCCAGCGGGATGCCCCGCACCACCCGGGTGCCCCAGAACGGCGGCGACGGCACCGGGTTGTCCAAGGCGACGTCGGAACGGCCGGTGCGCGTTGACGGCGGCGTCAGCACCGCCACAGACCCACCGCCGGATGGTTCGGCACCGGCTCTACCGGCACCGGACCGCGCAGCCGCCACCCGCCGTGGTCGCAGCGCCGGCAGCGCGGCACCCGGGATGCCCCGGCGCATCGCAACGATCGCGTCCATCAGCCGCAATCCCTCAAAGGCGTCCCGGGCGTACCTCACCTGGCCGTCGTAGATCTCGGCCAGGTCGTGCTCGACGTAGGCGCGGTTGAGCGCGGCGCCACCGAGGATGACCGGCCACCGGGTGGCGATCCCCCGGGTGTTCATCTCCTCCAGGTTCTCCCGCATCACCACCGTGGACTTCACCAGCAGTCCCGACATCCCGATCACGTCCGCGTCGGACTCCTCGGCGGCGCGCACGATCTCGGAGATCGGCTGCTTGATGCCGAGGTTGACCACGTCGTAGCCGTTGTTGGTCAGGATGATGTCGACCAGGTTCTTGCCGATGTCGTGGACGTCGCCCTTGACCGTGGCCAGCACGATCTTTCCACGGCCGCTGTCGTCGGTGCGGGGCATGTGTGGTTCGAGGTGGGCGACGGCGGCCTTCATCACCTCCGCGGAGGTGAGCACGAACGGCAGCTGCATCTCACCGCGACCGAACAGTTCACCGACCTCGCGCATCCCCGTCAGCAGGTGGTCGTTGACGATGTCCAGCGGCGCGTGACCCTCGGCCATGGCCACATCGAGATCTGCCTCCAGCCCGGCCCGTTCGCCGTCGATGATCCGTCGGCTCAGCCGCTGCGCGACCGGCAGCGCGTTGAGCTCGGCGAGCCGGTCGGCACGGGTGTCCGCAGCGCTGACCCCCGTGAAGAGTTCGAGGAACCTCGTCAGCGGGTCGTAGCCCTCCCGCCGGCGGTCGTGGACGAGGTCGAGTGCCACCTCGCGCTGATCATCCGGGATCCGCGTCATCGGCAGGATCCGAGAGGGGTGCACGATCGCCGCGCTCAGCCCGGCCGCGACAGCCTCGTGCAGGAACACCGAGTTGAGCACGGCGCGCGCCTGCGGGGCGAGCCCGAAGGAGACATTGGAGACACCGAGGACGGTGCCCACGTCGGGGTAGCGCTGCGTGATCGTGGAGATCGCCTGCAGCGTGGCGACCGCGTCGCCGCGCGACTCCGCCTGGCCGGTGGTGATCGGGAAGGTCAGGCAGTCGATGAGGATGTCGCTGACCTCGACCCCGTTCGCTGTGAGGTCGGTGATCAGTCGTTCGGCGATCGCCACCTTGTCCTCGACCGTCCGCGCCTGCCCCTGCTCGTCGATGGTCAGCGCCACCAGGGCGGCACCGTGCTCCAGGGCGAGGTCGAGGATGCGGCGGTAGCGGGAGTCCGGGCCGTCGCCGTCCTCGAAATTGACGCTGTTGACCAGCGCCCGGCCAGGAACCAGCTCCAGGGCGGCAGCGATGACGGCCGGCTCGGTGGAGTCGATGACCAGCGGCAGCGTCGAGGAGGTCGCCAACCGGGAGACCACGTCGCGGACGTCGGCGACGCCGTCACGGCCCACATGGTCGACGCAGACATCCAGCAGGTGCGCCCCGTCGCGGGTCTGGCCGCGAGCGATATCGATGCACTGCTGCCAGTCCCCCGCGACCATCGCGTCCCGGAACGCCTTGCTGCCGTTGGCATTGGCCCGCTCGCCGATCGCCAGGTAGGAGACGTCCTGCTTGAACGCCGCCAGCGAGTACAGACTGGCCGCCCCCGGCTCGGGGTGCGGAGTACGGGCCCGCGGCACCGTCCGGCGGCCGGGCATGCCGACTCGGTCGACCACCGCCGCGAGGTGATCCGGGGTGGTACCGCAACAGCCCCCGACCAGCGTCGCGCCCAGCTCGGTGACGAAGCGGTGGTGGGCCTCGGCCAGCTCGTCCGGGGTCAGCGGGTAGTGGGCGCCGGCGGATGTGAGCTCCGGCAGACCCGCGTTCGGCATGCAGGTCAGCACACCGGGCGCGTGGCGCGACATGTACCGCAGGTGCTCGCCCATCTCGGCCGGGCCGGTCGCGCAGTTCATTCCCATCCCCTGCACCCGCAGCCCGCGCAGCATCGCCACGGCGGCCGGCGTCTCGGTACCCAGCAGCATGGTGCCGGTGGTCTCCACCGTGATCTGCACCATGATCGGCAACTCCTGATCCAGGGCCGCCATCGCCCGGCGCGCCCCGACGACCGCGGCCCTGGCCTGCAACGGGTCCTGCGCGGTCTCCACCAGCAGCAGGTCCGCGCCGCCGGTGATCAGGCCGCTGACCTGTTCTGTGTAGCTGTCTCGGAGGTCGGCGAAGCGGGCCTGGCCCAAGGTGGGCAACCGGGTGCCGGGTCCGATCGACCCGATCACCCAGCGCGGTCGGTCGGCCGTCGACCAGGCGTCGGCCGCCTCGCGGGCGATGACGGCACCGGCGTGGCTGAATTCCCGGATCCGCTCGGCGATGCCGTACTCGGACAGGTTCGGCAGGTTGGCCCCGAAGGTGTTCGTCTCCACCGCGTCACAACCCACCGCGAGGAACTCCTCGTGCACCGCCCGGACGATGTCGGGGCGGGTGACGTTGAGCACCTCGTTGCAACCGTCGTGTCCTTCGGTATCGGCCAGGGTGACCCCGGCCTGCTGCAGCATGGTGCCCATCGCGCCGTCCGCGATGACCACCCGCTCCGTCATGGCAGTCATCAATTGTGCGACCCGCGTGTCCATGAGGGGGCAGTCTAGGTAGCCGTAGGCTGGCCCGACCCGCCACCCGGCGGGTCGCGGGCGCGACGCGCGACACATCGACCGTGCCGAACGAAGGACATGGCGGGGTCACGAAGGGCGAGGCAGTGACGGGACCGAACGAGCCGGACGCCGAGGCAACCGTGTTGGTGGCCGCGTTCAAGGGCTGGAACGACGCCGCGGACGCCGCCAGCGATGCCGTAGCCCTGCTGCAGGCGATCTGGGATGTTCACGAGGTGGAGTCCCTGGACCCGGAGAGTTATCACGACTTCCAGGTCACCAGGCCCGAGGTGGGGATGGTCGCCGGTGGTGTCCGTGGGATCCAGTGGCCGACCACCCGGGTGAGCGAGACCGTCGTCGGCGGTCGCCGCATCCTGCTCGTCGACGGTATCGAACCGTCCATGCGATGGCGGGGTTTCGCGCGGGAGCTGGTGCAGATCGCCATCCGCGAGGAGGTGTCGATGTTCGTCACCCTGGGCGCACTGCTCACCGACGTGCCGCACAGCCGCCCCATCCCGGTCAGCGCGACCGCCGAGCACCCGCTGGCGCGGCAGCGGTGGAACCTGGAGCCGTCCACCTACGAGGGGCCGACCGGCATCGTCGGGGTGATCCAGGCCGAGGCGCTGGCGATGGACCTGCCCGGGGTATCCCTGTGGGCCGCGGTGCCCCACTACGTCGCCGCGCCGCCCAACCCCAAGGCGACGCTCGCGCTGCTGACCCGGCTGGAGGATGTGCTCGGCGTGCCGGTCCCGCTCGGTGATCTGGTCGACGACGCGGCGGCCTGGCAGCGTGGCGTGGACGAGCTGGCGCAGGAGGACAGCGAGATCGCGGAGTACGTCCGCCAGCTGGAGGAGGCCAAGGACACTCAGGACCTGCCGGAGGCCAGCGGCGAGGCGATCGCGCGGGAGTTCGAGCGCTACCTGCGCCGTCGGCAGCCGCCCGCGGGCTGAGTCGCAGCGGCTCGCGGCCGGCCGGGATCAGAGCTGCACGCCGAGCAGGGTGTACGCGGTCCGGGAGACGAGCTCCGGCGAGGCAGGGTCAGTGCCGCCGTCGCCCAGCTGGGTGGCCACCCAGTCGTCGACGGCGCGCAGTGCAGCCGGAGCGTCGAGGTCGGCGGCCAGCGCCGTGCGAACGGCCGCCAGTACCCGGTCGGCGGCCGGCCCGGCCGGCCGCGAGGTCGCGGCCCGCCAGCGGGACAACCGTTCGGTGGCGACGGCGGCCTGGGCCTCGCTCCACGACCAGTCGCTGCGATAGTGGTGTGCCAACAGCGCCAGTCGCAGTGCTGCGGGATCGAGACCGCCCGCCAACGCCCGGTGGACGAAGACCAGATTGCCGCGGGACTTGCTCATCTTCTCCCCGTCCAGGCCCACCATGCCGCTGTGGGCGTAGACCCGGGCGTAGTCGGCGCCGGTCAGCATCCGGGCGTGACTGGCGCCCATCTCGTGGTGCGGGAAGGCCAGGTCCGAGCCACCGCCCTGGACGTCGAACTCGGGGCCGAGGTGCGCCAGGGTCAGCGCGACGCACTCGATGTGCCAGCCGGGGCGGCCGGCGGGAAGGCCCGGCACCTGCCATGCCGGCTCACCTGGGCGTTCGGAGCGCCACAGCAGGGGGTCCAGCGGGTGCCGCTTGCCGGGCCGCTGCGGGTCACCGCCCCGTGCGGCGAAGACGTCGGTCATCGCCGCCGGCGAGAGGTGGGCGACCGATCCGAAGCGCGCGTCCTGCCAGATGTCGGCATAGATGTCGGGCTGATCGGTCGCTTGGTCGTGTGGTTCGTCATTCGCGACGGTGTAGGCGGCGCCGCTGGCCAGCAACCGCCGCACTGCGTCCGCGATGAGGTCGATGCTCTCGCTGACGCCGAGGAAGACGTCCGGTGGAAGTACCGCGAGGGCGGCCATGCCGTCGCGGAAGACGTCGAGCTGCCGGGCAGCGAGGTGGCGCCAGTCCTCGCCGGTCTGCGCAGCTCGTTCCAACAGCGGGTCGTCGACGTCGGTGACATTCTGTACGTAGCGCACCGACAATCCGGCATCCAGCCAGGCCCGGTGCAGCAGGTCGAAGGCGACGTAGGTGGCGGCGTGACCGAGGTGCGCGGCATCGTACGGCGTGACACCGCACACGTACAGCGACGCGACGCCACCGGCGGCCGCCTTGCGGAGTTGACCGCTGGCGGAGTCGTGCAGCAGCACGGGAGGGCCCTGGCCCGGTAACGCCTCCCGAGGGGGGGCCGCCCAGGCGATCACCCCGGGAGCCTACGTCGGTCCACCTGCTGCCATGCTGCCGGCTCAGAACGCCGGCCAGGGAATGGCTGGTCTGCCACCCCCGGGCCGGGGCATCCGGCCGGCGCGCAGCAGTCGTTGCGCTCGGCGCCGGGTGGTCGTGACCTCCGCGGTGGTGATGTGCGCCGAGAGCTCCGCCCCTAGCGCACCAGCCAGCGCGGCGTCCAGACGTTCCAGGATCGTCGTGTCACGGCCGCGCAGCGACGCGCCCGCCCAGCCCCACAGCACGGTGCGCAGCTTCTCGTCGCCATTGAACGTCAAGCCGTGGTCGACGCCGCGGACGTCGCCGGTCACGCCGCCGATCAGGTGTCCGCCCTTGCGATCGGCGTTGTTCATCACAGCGTCCAGCAACGCCAGGTCACGCAGCCCCCGACTGCCGGCGTGCGCGAGCACCACCGGGGTGTCGTCGGCGCCGGTGGCGTGCAGCACGGTCAGCCAACCGTCAGGTACCGCATCGGGCGCGAAGATGTCCAGCAGGCCCTCGCCGGGCTCGGCCGCGTCGCTGTCGACCCACTCCTGCAGGCTGCCCGGGCCGAACGGCGCATCCTCGCGCAGCACGGTCACCGGAACCACATCGAGCCCGGCGGCCTGCGACACCAGGTAGGCGGCGACCTCACGCCCGGCGAGGGTGCCGTCCGGGAAGTCCCACAGCGGTCGCTCGCCGGAGACCGGCTTGTAGATGGCGCGACGGACCGTCTCGCCGAGGCTCACGTCGACCAGCAGCGAGACGTTGGAGGCCGCCACCAACCGTCCCACGACGTCGATCCGGCCGTCGAGCAGCAGTGCTGTCGGCTGCGCGGCCGCACGCGGGTACTCCGTCGGCTCCGGTGCCGCACTCAACGGCGGTACCCATTCTGGCGAGGGCAGACATGGCCCGAGGGGTCCAGCGGCTCGGCGCAGAACGGGCACGGTGGACGGCCTGCAGCCACCAACGCCGCTGCCCGGCGCACGAACGCTCGCGCGGCGGCGCCATCGATGGTCACCCGGAGCATGCCGAGGCTCGGGTCTGCGTCCACCGCCGCTGCAGGGTCGGTGACGTCGGTGGCCTCCGTCACCTCCAGGCACTCGATGATGACCCTGGCGCGATCAGGATCCCAGGCCAGGCTCATCACGCCGACCCGGAAGTCCTCTTCGATCGGGGCCGTCAGCGCCGCGTTGTCGATGGCGGAGTCAGGCGCGATGGCCGGCACGGCGGCGCCGCCGCCGGAGCGGCGCAGCACCAGGTCGAGCAGCTCGTCCACCCGCTCGGCGAGGATGGCGACCTGAGCCTTCTCGCACGAGACGGAGGTGACCCGGCCGCCGGCGCTTGCCTGGAGGAAGAACGTGCGCTGCCCGGGTTCGCCGACGGTGCCGGCGACGAAGCGCTGCGGCGGATCGTAGTCGTAGACGGGCACTGCGCGACCCTAACTCCCCTGCCGGGTCACGTCGCTCCCCCGCCCCCGCCCACGATCGCGTCGTCGGCCCGGCCGCCGGCGGCTCGGGGGCCACCGGCCCGGCGCCGTCGCGAGGGCACCAGTGCCGTGAGGTCCCCCCCGGTGTCGTTGACCCGGAGCACGAAGGGCCGAGTGGCGGTGTAGCGGATGGCGGTGACCGAGCACGGATCGGCGACGATCCGCTGGAAGGAGTCGAGGTGGACACCGAGGGCGTCGGCGATGACCCCCTTGATGACGTCTCCGTGACTGACAGCCACCCACACCGCGGCCTCGCCCGCCAGCTCCGATATCCGGGAGTCGTACTCGCGCACGGCGTCCACGGCGCGCGCCTGCATGCCACGCAGCGATTCGCCCCCCGGAAACGTCACCGCCGACGGGTGCGCCTGGACGGTCCGCCACAGCGGCTCGCGAGCCAGGTCGTGCAGGGTGCGGTTGGTCCACTCGCCGTAGTCCGCCTCAGCCAACCGGTCGTCGAGCTCCAGGTCGGGTCGGCGGCGGAACTTGCCGCGAGGGCCGGCCACGGCCAGCAGCAGTTCCGCCGTTTCCCGGCAGCGCTGCACCGGGCTGCTGATCACCGCAGCCAGCGGCACGCCCGCCAACCGCACCGCCAATGCTGCCGCCTGCTCGCGCCCGGTGTCGTCCAGGGCGATGCCCGGGGTCAGCCCGGCCAGCACACCCGCCGTGTTGGCCGTGCTGCGGCCGTGGCGGACCATGAGCACGGTGGGCATGGTGCGCAGCGTAGGTCAGGCGGTCAGGATGCCGGTCGCCAGACCGAGATAGACCACGGCTGCCAGCCCGATCCGGTAGGCGATGAACAGCCCGAAACCGCGGCTGGAGACGTAGCGCAGGAACCAGCCGATGACCGCCAGCGCGACGCCGAAGGCGATGAGCGTCGCGAGGATGGTCGGCCCCCAGGCGACCGGCGCCTGCGGGGTACCGATCCCCCTGAGCTGGTACAGACCGGAGGCGAACACGGCGGGGATGGCGAGCAGGAAGGAGTACCGGGTCGCCGCCTCGCGGGTGTACCCCAGCAGCAGGCCCGCGGTGATCGTGCCGCCGGAGCGGGACACGCCGGGGATCAGCGCGGCCGCCTGCGCGAGACCGAACAGCGCCCCGTCGCGCCAGCTCAACTCCGTCAGCGGCTTGGTGTCGCGGGCGACCGTGTCGGCCCACCACAGCACCAGCGCGAACACCCACAGGGTGGTCGCGACCAGCCAGAGGTTGCGCGCGGCGGTCTCGATCAGATCGGAGAAGGCGAATCCCAGGATGCCGATCGGCAAGGTGCCGAGGATCACCAACCAGCCCATCCGGGCGTCGGGGTCGGTGCGTGGCACCCGCCCCAGCAGCGAGAGCGCCCAGGCCTTGATGATCCTGACGATGTCGTGGAAGAAGAACACCAGCACGGCGGTCTCGGTTCCCAGCTGGGTGACAGCCGTGAACGCCGCCCCCGGGTCGGTGCCGAGCAGGTCGCCGACGATGCGCAGGTGGGCGCTGGAGCTGATGGGCAGGAACTCTGTCAAGCCCTGGACGACACCGAGGATGGCGGCGTCGACATAGCCGACGCTCACGGGGCCTCGTTCGCCAGTCGTAGCGCCTGCGCGGCCCCGGCCAGCATGTCCAGCCGTTGCGCCGCAGTGCCGCCGAACGGTGTCAGCGACAGCGTGGTGGCACCGGCCGCGGCGAGTTCCCGCATCCGGACCGCGATGCGTGACGGCGGGCCCAGCAGACTGACCTGGTCGATGAAGGCAGCGGGTACGGCCGCTGCCGCCTCCTCACGGCGCCGCGACAGGTACAGGTCCTGCACCGTGGCGGCCGCCTCGCCATGACCGAGGCGGGCGGCGATCTTGGCGTAGACGTTGTCCTCCCGCCCGCCCATGCCACCGACGTACAGCGCGGCGTGAGGCCGCACCGCGTCGGCGGCCGCCAGCGGATCGTCGTGCTCACCGGTGACGACCAACGGGCAGCTGACGGTCACGTCCAAGTCGCCGGGCACGTCCGCGGCACGCGCTCGACGACGGCCCTGCAGCCGCGCCACCGCCTCGGCCACCGACCCGGGATCGGCGAACGACGACAGCCACCCGTCGGCGACGTCACCGGTCAGGTCCAGCGCCCGAGGGCCCACCGCCGCCAGGTAGAGCGGGATCCGCTCCCGGACCGGTCGCATCGCCAGCGCCATCGATCGGACGTCGCTGCCCGGCGGCGGTACCGCGATGCTCTGCCCCGCATAGGTCAGAGGTTGCCGCGACAGTGCCAGTCGTACCGCCTCGGCGTACTCCCGCAGCCGCGAGACCGGTCGCGCGAAACGCACCCCGTGCCAGCCCTCGGACACCTGCGGTCCCGAGACGCCGAGACCGAGCCGGAAGCGGCCTCCCGACAGCGAGTCCAGCGTCGCGGCCGTCATCGCCGTCATCGCCGGGGTCCGTGCCGGGATCTGCCACACCCCGCTGCCGATGCCGATCCGCTCGGTGTGGGCGGCGA
>Ga0163155_10004218_pt1 | contig 14948 bp, 10 predicted proteins | sample OliLakLV19SP4G1_FD_148611 | JGI IMG/M metagenome (GOLD analysis project Ga0163155, IMG submission 148611) | Freshwater microbial mat bacterial communities from Lake Vanda, McMurdo Dry Valleys, Antarctica - Oligotrophic Lake LV.19.SP4.G1 | ecosystem: Environmental > Aquatic > Freshwater > Lake >...
AGGTCACGCGTCCCTTGCAAGGAACGATCATGGCAACGAAACGACGCATCTGCCGCTTGAGCGTCGACGGTCACATCCTTCGACGGGGCTTCTGGCTTCGACGTGTGGCGCATCACGTCCGGTCGTCGCACCGTTGTTGATGTCGGCCGTACCGGAGACAGCTCCTCCATCGTTGCGAGTTCGCCGTTCGTCCGCATGCGTCGCCACCTCGATCCAAGGCCGAACGCGAGAAGCAACTCACTCGCTCGCCGTCCTGCCGAGGTGGGCCTTGACCCGAGAGAGTGCGATTTCGAGCGTGTCGCCTTTGGCCCGCTGTTTTCCGAGCAGACGAGCATCGCGGAGCACCGTCGGTTCCGCGACCGCACAGGGGCGATGGAGGCGTTACTCGCCAGCGAGCTTCGCGCTCGCCGATACGTGGTCATCGGCAAAAACAGTTCTGGCACAATGCCAAGAGCAGCGGACGCCACCGATCGTCAGGAGTTCATCAACGACAATGTTCCAAATGCCCGCACGGCGTAGCCATGCGCCACAGCGGCATCTCAATGGCAGGTGCGAGTTCAGGGCACGGCACGCGGAAGGATCACGCGCCAGAAGAGCTGGTCGCAAACCTCCGGCAGATGGTCGCGCTGTTGCTGGTGCCTCAGACCCGGGACCCGGGTCGGTGGCGAAGCGAACTGCGGCTCAGCGAAGCCGATCGCGATCGTGGTATGGGAGGCGACGGGCAATCGGCGAGGTCGGCGGCACGTCACGCCGGGGGTGATGAGCTCCGCCAACGTCGCCCCGCACATTCGACCAGACACTTCAGCACTCCCCACTCCCACCTCACCCCACCGCCATCTTCTCGGCCTTCTTGCGGGCATCACTGAGCGTGCCGACGTACATGAAGGCGCTCTCGGGCAGGTCGTCGCCCTCGCCGTTGCAGAGGCGCTCGAAGCTGTCGATGGTGTCCTCGATCGAGGCGGTCACGCCGGGGAAGCCGGTGAAGATCTCCGCCACGTAGAACGGCTGGCTGAGGAAGCGCTCGATCTTGCGGGCCCGGCCCACGATCACCTTGTCCTCTTCGGCGAGCTCGTCGACACCGAGGATGGCGATGATGTCCTGAAGGTCCTTGTACCGCTGCAGGATGCCCTGCACTCGACGGGCGACCCGGTAGTGCCGCTCGCCGATGATCTGCGGATCGAGGATTCGGCTGGTCGAGGCCAGCGGATCGACCGCGGGATAGATGCCCTTCTCGGCGATCTTGCGTTCCAGCACGATGAAGGCGTCGAGGTGGCTGAAGGTGGTCGCTGGAGCCGGATCGGTGAGATCGTCCGCAGGCACGTAGATCGCCTGCACGGAGGTGATTGCACCCTTGCTGGTCGAGGTGATTCGCTCCTGGAGCGCACCCATCTCGGTCGAGAGGGTCGGCTGGTAGCCGACGGCGCTGGGCATTCGACCGAGAAGGGCCGACACCTCGGAACCGGCCTGGGTGAATCGGAAGACGTTGTCGACGAACATCAGCGTCTCCTTGCCTGATGCGTCGCGGAACTCCTCGGCCATGGTGAGGGCCGACAGGGCCACGCGCAGACGAGCTCCCGGCGGCTCGTTCATCTGGCCGAAGACCATGGCGACCTTGTCGAGGACGTGGGCCTTCTGACCCTTGTCGTCGACGTACTCGGCCTCCTGCATTTCCAGCCAGAGGTCGTTGCCTTCGCGGGTTCGCTCGCCGACGCCTGCGAAGACCGAGTAGCCACCGAAGTTACGGGCGACGCGGGCGATCATCTCCTGGATGACGACGGTCTTGCCGACGCCTGCACCACCGAAGAGACCCATCTTGCCACCGCGGACGAAGGGGCAGAGGAGATCGATGACCTTGATTCCGGTCTGGAGCATCTCGGTCTTGGGGTTGAGTTCGACGAAGAGCGGTGGCGCCTTGTGGATCGGCGAGAACTTGGTCGCCTTGACCGGACCGCGCTCGTCGACGGGCTCGCCCAGCAGGTTGAAGACGCGACCCAGCACGCCCTCGCCCACCGGCACCTTCACCGGCGAACCGGTGTCGACGCAGGCGTCGCCGCGCTTGAGGCCGTCGGTGCTCGCCAGAGCGATGCAGCGCACGGTCCCGTCGCCGAGGTGCTTGGCGACCTCGCCCACGAGCCGGACCTTCTCACCGCGGACTTCGAAGTCGCAGTGGACGGCGTTGTAGATCTCGGGAATCGAGTCTTCGGCGAACTGGGCGTCGAAGGTCGAACCGATGACCTGGGTGATCTTGCCTGTAGCAGTGCGGCTGGCGGTGGCGCCGGATGTGGCCATGGGATCAGTCGTGGGGTTGAGGTTTCGAGCCAGAGTCTGGCCCGCGGTGAAGGGTCGCAAGGATAGTGGTTCGTGGCCCATGGGGAAAGCGGTTCGGCGCCCCGAGTTCCGCTACCCTCTGCCCCCATGCCAGAACCGCTCTCCACCCGTCAGGTCGAGCATGTTGCTCGGCTCGCCCGGCTCAGGCTGACCCCCGAGCAGATCGAGCAGTTCCGGTCGCAGTTGTCAGCCGTTCTGGGGCACATCGCCAAGCTCGAGGAACTCGACGTCGAGGGCATCGAGCCCATGACCCAGCCCATTGAGATGGTCAACCGGCTGGGAAACGACGAGGTGTCGCCGGCGATGTCCCTCGCCGACCTCCTGAGGAACGCCCCGATGGTCGAGGGCGACTTCCTGGCGGTCCCCAAGGTGCTGGCCGATGGAGGTGGGGCGTGAGCAGGGCCACGGCACTCGAGGTTCGCGACGCCATCGCCTCCCGCCGCACGACTGCGGTCGAGACGGTGGGCGCGGCCCTGGCCCGGATCGCCGAACACAACCCGGCGATTCACGCGGTGCGAGAGACCTACCCCGAGCGCGCCCTCGAGCGGGCCGCCGCCGTCGACCGCACCATTGCCTCCGGCGGCGCGGCCGGGTTTCTGGCGGGCGTGCCGATTCTCCTCAAGGACAACATCGTCACCTCGTACGGCAAGACCACCTGCAGTTCGAAGTTCCTCGAGAACTACGAGTCGCCCTACGACGCCACAGTGGTCACCCGGCTCGAGGCCGCCGGGGCGATCATCATCGGCAAGACCTACTGCGACGAGTTTGCGATGGGTTCCTCGACGGAGAACTGCGCCTTCGGTCCGACCCGCAATCCCTGGGCCCTCGATCGCGTGCCCGGTGGATCCTCGGGTGGAAGCGCCGCCGCCGTCGCCGCGGGGTTCGCGCCCATTGCCCTCGGCTCCGACACGGGTGGCAGCATTCGTCAACCGGCGGCGCTCTGTGGCGTGGTCGGCCTGAAGCCGACTCAAGGGCGAGTGAGCCGCTCGGGTCTCGTCGCCTTCGGCAGCAGCCTCGATCAGATCGGTCCGTTCACCCGCACGGTGACCGACGCGGCGGCGCTTCTTGAAGTGATCGCCGGACTGGATCCGCACGATTCGACTTCGGCCGAGGTCGGTGTTTCCGACTACCTCGCCCATCTCGAGGAACCGGTTCGCGATCTGGTGATTGGCGTGCCCACGCAGTATCTCTCGGCCTCGAACGACGCGAGCGTGGCCGAAGCCATCTCGGTGGCCATCGAGACCTACCGAGCGATGGGGGCGAAGATCGAGTCGATCGATCTGCCGCTGACCGACTACGGCATCTCCACCTACTACGTGATCGCCCCGGCCGAAGCGAGCAGCAATCTGGCGCGCTTCGACGGCATCCGCTACGGACGCAGAGCGACGCCGCGCCCCGACGAGGGACTCGAGGAGCTCTATGCCCGCAGTCGGGCGGAGGGGTTCGGCCCCGAAGTGCAGCGGCGGATCATGCTCGGGACGTACATGCTCAGCGCCGGCTACTACGACGCGTACTACAAGCGGGCGCTGCAGGTCAGGCGGCTGATCCTCCGCGAGTTCGAAGCGGCCTTCTCCCGCTGCCACGTGCTGCTCGGTCCAACCTCTCCCATGCCGGCGTTCCCGCTGGGGGGACGGAGCGATCCGCTCTCGATGTACCTCTGCGACGTCTACACCGTGAACACCAACATCGCCGGGATCTGCGGAATCTCGATTCCGGCAGGGTTCGCTGCGGTCGAAGGGCGTTCTCTGCCCATTGGAATGCAGCTTCAGGCCCGTGCCTTCGACGAGTCGACCCTGCTGCGGGTGGCCCGGATGTTCGAGAAGGCGACGCAGTTTCACACCAGGGTGTGCCCCTTCGGAGGCCCGGCCGGGGGCTCGTCGAGCGCTCCGCTGGCGGGACGGCGGGGCTGAACGAGAGGCGGGGGGCTCGGCCTCACGCGATCAGACTGGGCGAATCCCGGAAGGGGAGTGTCGCGAATGACTGGACCGATGAAGTCCGCTGCCTCCACAGATTCCGCTCATGCCATCGAAGGAGTTTCGGGGGCGTTGGCTGAATGGATCGTTCAGCGGCAGTTCGAACTCGATCCCACGCTCGACCAGCGCTACGGGCCGAAGGCCCAGCGGATGTGGCGCACCGAGGTTCAGTCGAGGCTGCGTCACCTGGCCCAGGCCGTCGCCGTCGGGTGCCCGTCGCTCTTCCTCGGCAGCACCGGCTGGAGCAAGATCGCCTTCGCCTCGCGCGATGTGGCACTCAGCGATCTGCGGCTCAGCCTCGAATGCACCGTCGAGGTTCTGGGCGAGCACCTGCCAGCGGTGACGAGCGAGTCCGCAGTCGCGATCGTCTCCCAGGCGATTGCCGGACTCGAGAGCATGCCGGAGTTCCTCGCCAGCCACGTCGGTGGGACAGGACCGTGGGCCGAACTGGCGCTTCAGTACCTGACCCTGCTCCTCGAGCACAAGCGCGAAGAGGCGGCTCAACTTGTTCTCGGGGCCACCAAGGAGGGGGCGCCGTTCGAATCGATCGCTCTCGAGGTGATCCAGCCGGCGCTGGCCGAAGTGGGCCGCCTGTGGCACATGAATCAACTCTCGATCGTCGAGGAGCACTACTGCACGGCGGCGTCGGGATGCGTGCTCTCGCAGGCGTTCCGAGCAGCCCTCGCCGCTCGGCCTCCGAAGTCGAAGGGTCGGACGGCGCTGATCACGGGCGTCGGTGGGGAGGTGCACGAACTCGGTCCGCGAGTGGTCGCCAACTTCCTCGAGATCGACGGCTGGTCCCCCATCTTCCTCGGCGTCAACTCGCCGGCGGAGGAGATCGTGGAGCTGCTGAGCGAGGGCAGGATCGATCTCCTGGCCTTGTCGGTGGGCACCAACCTGGCGGTGGGTGCGGCCAAGGAGCAGATCGCCCTCGTCCGCGCGACTCGTGGACTCGAGGGGGTGCGGGTGCTGGTCGGCGGCGCCCCCTTCAACATGCACCCCGAGCTGTGGCGCGAGGTCGGTGCCGACGGCTGCGCCAGCGATGCTCGTCAGGCGGTCGAGGTCGCAAATCGCCTCGTCGGGGGGTGAACCCAATGCGCCGCACGCAAGGTGGGCCATCTGCGATGGATCATCTGCGATGGATCATCTGCGGGGGGCCATTGGTACGCTCCGCCGCATGAGCACCCTCATAGGAATCGATCTCGGCGGGACCAACATGCAGATCGGCGTCGTCGACGACCGCTGCACGGTGATCGGACGCTGCAGGCGAAAGACTCGCGCCGAACTCGGCGCGAAGGCCGTGATCGAGCGTGTCGCCGAGGGCGTTCGGCGAGCGTGTGAAGACGCCGGGTGCGCCTTGAGCGACATTGCCGCAGTCGGGATCGGAGTGCCGGGAGCCATCGACATGCCCCGGGGCGTCGTTCTCTCGGCCCCCAATCTTCAGTGGTTCGACCTGCCGGTCCGCGAGCTCTTTCAGAAGGCCCTCGGTCGCCCGGTGGTCGTCGACAACGATGTCAACGTGGCCACGTGGGGCGAGGCCAATCTCGGCGCGGGTCGCGGGCACACGGAACTCGCGGGGATCTGGGTGGGAACCGGTGTCGGCGGCGGATTCGTGCTCGGCGGCAAGCTCTATCGCGGCGCGTATCACACCGCGGGCGAGGTGGGGCAGACCATCAGCACCCCCTTCGGTGGTCCGGCGAAGCGCACACTCGAGCAGCACGCCAGTCGCACGGGAATGGTCCACAACCTCGAACTGCTGCTGCTTCAGCACCCGAAGTCGATGCTGCACGAACTGCGCGCGGCCAATGAAGGGCGGATCGGGTCCAAGGAGCTTGCGGCGGCGTACCTCAAGGAAGATCCCGCTGCGGTCGAGGTGATCGAGCACGCGGCGCTCCTGATCGGTGCGTCGATTGCGAACATCGTGACCCTGCTCTCGCTCTCCGCGGTGGTCGTCGGCGGTGGCGTCACCGAGGCCCTCGGGGATCCCTTTCTCAAGCGGATCCGCAAGAGCTTCGACCGCTGGGTCTTCCCCTCGGATCTTCGGGCGTGCACGCTGGTCATCACCGAACTTGTGGATGACGCCGGCGTGCTCGGGGCGGCGCTGCTTGCGCGCGAGCTCGCCCAAACCTTCAACCAGACCTTCAACCAGACCCCGAAGCAGACCTCAAAGCAGAGTTCGAAGCAGAGTTCGAAGCAGACCCCGACGTGATTCGTTCCTGCGCCACCGCCCTCAGCGGTAGTCCTCGAGCTGGCGGCGCTTGGCGTACTGCGACAGGGCGTCGCGGAACGACTCTTCGATTGCCGACTCCAGAGCCTCGTCGTTGATGACCCGGCCAATCGAGACCTCGACGACCAGGCGACCGGAGGCGAGCGCGTCGTCGCCCCTTTGGCGAGTGACGGTCATCACCCCGCGGCGCCCGTCGAGGGTGCGAAGTTCGAAGCGGCGCACCTGAGCGTCGCGCTCCGAGTTCGCCCCCGAGGTCTCCGCGGAGCTGCTCGCAGCGTTCTCCCTGGCTTCCCCGATCTCGCGGACCAGGGCCACTTCGTGTTGATCGCACGCGGTGCTGGCCGCTGCGGGCACGTCTGACCACCGCGCGCCGGAGGGCGCGGTTCGAGTCAGCCGAGTGGCGCCTGGACCGACCGCGTCCGCCATCACCTGCAGGGCCTCGCGACCACCAGAATCGGTCAGTCCGCCCGCCGCCCCCACGGCATCGCCGTCGAGTGGCCTGAGCGAGGTCGTGGCCTCGGGCGAGCGGGCGCAGCCGGATGCCCCCATGCCGAGCCCGATGCCAAGCCCCATGCCGAGCCCGATGCCAAGCACGATCCCGCAAGAGGACGCTGCGCCCGCTCGCCGGCTGAGGCGAGGGCTGCCCGGTGGTGCTGAGCCGCGGAGAGGCATTCGTGGCTCAGCGTACAGGGGCTGGGCCCGAGCTGAGGCCGCCCGAAAACTGGGCCACAGATGATCGGTCTTTGATCGGTCAAGTCCGGAAGAGTCTGCTTTAAGTTTATGAATAGTAATGACTTGTGCGTACGCGCGAGCAGTGGACGGGGCTCCGTGAAGAGTTTCACGGGTCCTGCGGTTCAGGACTGACCCGGCGGACGGGTACATTGACGCCCTTCCTCGGAGACGTGGCCCGCGCAGAGGGCCGACTCGCCTGCGACTCGTTCACAGGCACCCTCCCCTGAAGTTTGCATGCTTGGATTCGGCCAAAACACTCGCACTGCAAGCGTCAAGCGGCGTGAAGGCCTCCGCAGGACGGTGCCGCGCCCCGTGGTCGGGCTGGCGGCCCTGCTGCGCCGCCCCGAAGCCGCCAACTGCGTGGTGATCGGGGTCATTGCCACGGTCATCTGTGCGGTCCTCACCGTCTGGTCGACCACCGCCTCCAAGGTCGCGGTCGGGCAGGTCGCCACCGAGACCCGCTTCGTCAGGTCGCCGTACGTCGTCGTCGACGACGAGGCCACCCGCAGCCGCCGCGACGAAGCTCGCCGCGGCGCCCCTCGAATCTACAGCTCGAACGAGGCCTACCTCGGTCGCTTGCGCACTGCTCTCGAGCGTCTGCCCGAGGCGGTCTTCGAGAAGGTCGGCCTCGACGGCGTCGATCAGGAATTGGTGCAGGAGTTCGCCCTGACCGAAGCTCGCGTGCGCAAGCTCCAGGAGTTTGCCCCGAATGCACCGATCTCGCGAAACGAAGAGTGGCGGCGCTGGGTGGACCGCTTCTTCGGCGATGAACTCCTGCGTGATCCGCTGCTCGATCCCAAGGACCGCCAGCTCTTTCTGCTGACCCAGCGGAAGGAGGTGATCCTGCCGACTCCCGCGGGCGCCGAGCACGCCGCAGCCCGACTCACGGTCGCAGGCGAGGGCATCGCAATCGACCAACCAGTGCGGAGCATTGCCGACTGGCTCGTTCGCCTCGCCGAGAACTCCGGCGTGAGCGACGTCGATCTCGCCCAGGTCTTCGTGACGCCGCTCCTCCAGAGCGTGAAGCCCACGGTCCTCTTCAACGAGGCCGAGACCACCCGGCGGGCCGAGGCGGAAGCGGCCGCGGTGGCCCCGGTCGTGCGCGAAGCCAAGCGCGGGGACATGATCTACCTGCGCGGCGACGTCCTCGATGAAGGTCAGGTGCGCCGGGCGATCGAGGAGGGTCAGCAGTACCTGCGCTCGATGGCGCCCCTGCATCGGACCATTGTCATCATCGGCGTCATCGGACTCGGCGGGCTCGTCTTCAGCCTGCTCAGCGCGTATCTCCTGGCCTTCTATCCGCAGATCTGCCGACGACCGCTTCGCCTCGCCGCGATCTATGCGCTGATGCTCGGCCTCGCCGCGGCGGCCCTGGCAATTGCAATCGAAGCGCCGTGGACATTGGTCTTCGTGGCGTCCAGTTCCACGCTCATGGTCGCGATGGTCCTGACCCTCTCCTACGACCGTCGACTGGCGATCTTCGTGTCGACGCTCCACTGCCTGCTCACCAGTCTGCTTCTCGATCTCGGCCCCAGCGCCTTCATCGCCCTGCTCTGCGGCGCCGCAGCGATGACCGTGCAGTTGCGCGAAGTGCGCCATCGCACCGCTCTCATCCAGGCTTCGCTGACGACTGCGGGCGTGCTGGCCCTGGCGATGGCTCTGGCCACAGTGGTCCGCCTTCCCAACCTCGCCGGTCTCGGCGGTGTCGCCGCAGCCGCGTTCTGGGCGGCGACCGCGGCGGTGGCGACAGGCTTCTTCATGCTCGGCATCCTGCCGACACTCGAGCGGGTCTTCGAGATCACCACCGGTCTCACCCTCGCGGAGATGCGCGACCCGAAGCAGCCACTGCTCCGCCAGCTCCAGCAGAAGGCCCCGGGCACGTACAACCACTCGCTGCAGATCGCCAACATCGCCGAGGCCGCCGCGGATGCAATCGGCGCCGACGGGCTTCTGGTGTACGTCGGCGCCCTGTATCACGACATCGGGAAGATGAACAAACCCGAGTATTTCGTCGAAAACCAGGGCAGGGGCCCGAACAAGCACGACAAGCTGAGTCCGGCGATGAGTCTGCTGGTGATCGTCGGTCACGTGAAGGACGGTGTCGAACTGGCTCGCGAGTACAAGCTCCCGCGACGCATCCGCCACTTCATCGAGAGCCATCACGGCACCTCGCTCGTCGAGTACTTCTTCAACGCCGCCCGCGAGCGCGCCGAAGCGTCCGGCGACGGCGAGGAGTCGATCGACGAAGTGCGCTTCCGCTACCCTGGCCCCAAGCCGCAGACCAAGGAAGCAGCGATCCTGATGATCGCCGACGTGGTCGAGTCGGCCACCCGCGCGATGACCGAGCCCAACCCCAGTCGCATCGAAGCACTGGTGCGCTCGCTCGCCCGCCGTCGTCTCGACGACGGCCAGTTCGACGAATGCGACCTCACCCTGCGCGAGCTCACGACGATCGAGGAATCGATCATCAAGAGCATGAACGCCATCTACCACGGCCGCATCAGCTACTCCGGCACCCCGACCTCCCGCGCCGAGCCCGCCACGACCGCACGACCAGCAGTCAGAGCGGGGTGAGGGGACGGACGGGAAGAGGGAGCAGGGAGCAGGGAGCAGGGAGCAGGGAGCAGGGAGCAGCAATGGGTTGCACGACTGGATGCCAGCGCGGAGTACTTCCGCGAGCGGCTCGAGATGCAGCGCACGCGTCCAATCGTGCAACCCATTGCCATCCCCCCTGCTCCCTGCTCCCTGCTTCCTGCCCCCTCCTCCGTCCCCGAGTGCGTCTCGTCACGCTCGCAGCCCGTCCACAATCCTCCGCATGGCACTGCTCTTGCCATCCCCCCTGCTCCCTGCTTCCTGCCCCCTCCTCCGTCCCCGAGTGCGTCTCGTCACGCTCGCAGCCCGTCCACAATCCTCCGCATGGCACTGCTCATCGGCAGCTCGCTCGCCTCTTGCGGGGTTCGCCAGATGCCGCGGCGGATGCGGGTGCGGGCTTCGTGGATGACGAAGCGCACTTCGCGGTGGCTGGTCATGTGGGTGAAGGTGTGAATCGACGTCGATGGCGTGATGGACACGCCGGTCTGCGCGGCCAGTGCTGCGGCGACTCGTGCAGGAGAGAGCGGGGCGTCGGACTCGATCGTCGGGGCCTGCCACATCCCCGCCCACAGTCCGCGCCCCGGTCGCTGCTCGACCAGAATGAGGCCTGCGCGGCGCACCAGCACCACGTGGTGATGCACCGTCCGCCGCGCCGCCGCCTGCTTCCGAACCGGGATGCGATCGACCGTGCCGCGCGAGCACGCCTCGCAGGCGAGTCGGACCGGACAGCTCGGGCAATCCGGTGATCGCGGAGTGCAGATCAAAGCCCCAAGCTCCATCACACCTTCGTTGAAGCGTCCGGGCTTCCGCGCCGCCTGCACGAGTTCTTCCGCGCGGCGCCACAGCCACGCGACGGTCTTGGAGGAATCGGCGGCGACGTCGCGGCCGTGAATCCTGAGCAGCACGCGGGCGACGTTGCCGTCGACGATCGGCTCGCGGGCGCCGAAGACAATCGACGCGATCGCCCCGGCGGTGTAGCGGCCGATCCCGGGAAGCGATCGAAGGTCCTCTGCGCTTGTCGGAATCCTCCCCCCATGTCGTGTGACGATGGCCTTCGCGGCCGCGTGCAGCAACCGCGCTCGGCGGTAGTAGCCGAGACCCCGCCAGGCAACGAGCACCTCGCTCTCCGGCGCCGCCGCCAGCGCCGCAATCGACGGGAAGCGATCGAGGAAGGCGATGAACGAGTCGACCACCCGACTGACCTGCGTCTGTTGCAGCATCAGTTCGCTGACGAGCGCCTTGTAGCCGCTGCGCCCTCGTCGCCATGGAAGATCCCGCTCGGCGCTCTCAAACCACGCGGTGATGCTCGCTGCAACCGCCGCGTCATCGACAACACCGAGTGGCCTTGCGGTCTTCGACGGTGCGGCGGGGGGGCGCTTCATGGGAGTCGTCCTGCGGTCGTCATGCGGTCGTCATGCGGTCATCAGGTGCTCGCGGCCAGCACTCGGGTGATTCTGGCCTTGATCGACGGCCATCTGGCAGCCGGCGGCTTGTTGACCGTCAGCCAGTCGTCGCAGAAGAGGACCGAAGTGGCCTCTGCGTCGCGGAAGAGCGCGTGGGCAATCGGATCGGCCGCCGCCGATGCGGCGTCGCGGAAACTCCGCGGCCCCGCGCTGATGGGCCGATCCAACCAGCACTTCATGGCGTTGGGATTGGGGGTGTCCTCGAAGCGGACGATCGTGAAAGGCATATCGGAGCGTATCAGACCCTGCGGAGCGCTCACCGCCTGCGGAGCGCTTACCCCCTGCGGAGCGATCACCCCCTGCGGAGCGATCACCCAGTCCCGTACATTGCCGGGTCGTGTCGTCACCAGACATTCTCATCCTCACCGCCGCGAACGCGGCGCAGGCCCGCGGCTACGAGCGCCAGCTTCGCTGGAGGCGCACGCGTGGCGTGCTCGGTCCCGAGACCACGACGCTCGTGGTGCCGGACAGCGATGGTCGGCGAATCGGCTCTGGCGCGTCGACGTTCCTCGCGCTGCGCGCCGCAGCCGCCGTCCTCCACGCCCGATCGCCGCAGGTGCGCTCGCTGATTGCGCTCTTCGCCTCCGCATCGGTCGCCGTCATCCACTCCGGAGGGGATTCGCGGCGTCTTCCGGCGTACGCCGCAATCGGCAAGGTCTTCACCCCGCTCCCGGCAATCGGCCCCGATAGCCTGCCGACCACGATGCTCGACGAAGTGCTGAGGGAACTGCGCGGAGTTGCATCGGAGCGCACGGCGCGTCAAGGGACCGACGGTCGGGCCGGTTGGCGCCCAGGCGCAGTCATCGCATCAGGCGATCTTCTCGTCGGTGGCGTTCGCCTGACGCGGCCGGCTCGCGAGCAGGTGCCCAATCCCAGCTCCAATCCCGTCCACGATCTTGATCCCGATCACGATCAAGGGGTGACCTTCCTGGCCGCACCTCGACCGATGCAGACCGCCACGCGACATGGCGTCTTCGTGACCGACGATTCGGGGCGGGTTCTCGACTTTCTTCAGAAGCCCGACGCGGTGACCGCTGCACGGCGCGGCGCCGTGCGCCCGGGCCGCGGACGACGTGCATGGCCGCTCGTGGATACCGGAGTGGTCTCGCTCTCGCCGCGCGCAATCGCCCGCTGGCTCGCAGCAGCGGGGGTCACGCTGGGCCGCAATGGTCTCAAGACTCGTGGGCTCCTTCGCGAAGTCGAGCGTGGGACGGCTCCGCCGATTGACCTCTACCTCCACGTCTTCGCCTGCTTCGCTGAACGCATCGACGCGGCCCGCTACTGCGACGACTGCGGGGTCGGCAATCCCGCGGCCCGGCGCACGCTGCTGGCCATGCGGCGGGGCCTGCGCGGGCGCCCGGGGTCGGGTGTGCGGGTCGAACGCCTTGAGAGCGCCGCGTTCTTCCACGTCGGCACCACCCGTGAACTGCTCGAGCGGAGCACCGCCACCACGAGCGACAACGAGCCGATCCGCCGCTCGCAGCGCACCGCGAGCACGTGGTCGAGCCGCGCGACCGCACCGTGCCTCATCGGCAGCGTCGTCACTGGCGTGCTTCGTGGGGGTGAGCGTTCGGTGATCGAAGGCTGTGAACTCGACGAGGGAATCGTTCTCGAAGGTGACAACCTGCTCGTCGGCATCCCCCGCGGCGCCGGGCGTCTCACGCTTCCTCGTGGCGCAGGACTTGCGGCATTGCCGGTCGGACAGCGTCACTGGGCGGTGCTGGCGTTCTCCGTGCTCGATGACTTCAAGACCTCGGTCCGAGACGGGGGCACGATCGGCGGCGTGCGCATCGACCAACTGGTGCGACACGATCCCGCGACATGGCACTCGCTCGCACGAGCTGACGACGAGCGCAGCGCCTTTGAGCTTCGTCTTTGGAGCGTCGGGATGCTTCGCGAGTCGCTGGAGTCGGCGAGGCAGTTCCTGGTGGGGCAATCGCAGTCGCAAGTGGCGGGCGCGGCTGACTCGGGCTCGACGCGGGTTGCGCGTCCACGGGCGTCGCTTCGCGAGCTGCTGGCGCGGGTGAATCACACCCGCCTGATCGCCCAGCGGGCCGAGCTCGCGACCCGCGGCGCACTCGCGACGTTGGAGGTGGCCGTCGAGAATCCCCGTGTCGATTCCGCCGCGCTCGGCCGGTTGATCGAGTCGCAGGAATCTGGCGCTGCCGCTCGAGCGACGGCAATCTCACGTTTGGAGCGCTATGCCCACGCGAGCGATTCGCCGCTGTTGGCGGCACGAGCGCTCTTCATGGCCGCCGCACTCGACCCTGTCGCAACGCGTCGCGGTCACTCACGGCCGAGCGCGAGCGACCGGCGCTGCGGCGGTCACCGCGAGGAAGCGTTTCAGTTCGTTGCCCGCGGCGTATCCGAGGCCGTCGATCCGCCGCAGGGGCCGCTGCAACTTCGTGGCAGGGTCGGTGATCGCGTGCTGGTCAGCTCTCCTGCGCGAATCGATCTCGCCGGCGGCTGGTCCGACACGCCGCCGATCTGCAACCTGTATGGCGGACGCGTCGTCAACGCGGCGGTGTCGCTCGACGGTCGATTGCCGATCTCGGTGACCATCACCCGAATCGCCGAGCCGGTCATTCGGATCCACAGTCTCGACGCCAAGGTCGCCGTCGAGCTGAGCGATGTGACGGAATTGCGAGCCTTCCACAATCCGCACGATCCGACGGCGCTGGCTCGGGCTGCCCTCTGCCTCATGGGGTTTGGGCCCTCGGGGGCGAGGGGATCACTCCGTGCCCATCTCGCCCGCGCGGGCGGCGGGATTGCGCTCGAGATGCGCTCATCCGTGCCGCGTGGCTCGGGTCTTGGCACCAGTTCGATTCTCGCCGCGGCCGTGATTCGGGCGCTTTCCACAGTTCGGGGAGAGCGCTCCAGCCGCGGCGAGGTGATTGCCCGCACCAGTGCCACCGAGCAGATGATCTCAACCCGCGGGGGATGGCAGGATCAGGTGGGAGGGATCGTGCCCGGCTTCAAGTGTGCGACGACCGAGCCAGGGGCACGCCAGCATCCGGCAATCGAGGCAATCCGTGTGGACAGCCAGCTCGAACAGCAGCTTCGGAGCCAAGCGATCCTCTGCTTCACGGGCGTTCATCGCATGGCTCGCGGCATCCTCGAGACCGTGGTCGCCCGTGTGGTCGGGGGCGAGCGGGACGCCGTCGAGGCAATCGTCGAGCTCCGCGACAACGCGATGCGCATGCGGGACGCGCTTTGCGCAAGCGATCTGGACGCAGTGGCGCGGGAACTTGCGCGGTACGGGCGACTCAAGCGCACCGTCGACCCCGCCTCGTCGCTTCGTTCGGTTGACGCCTTCACCACCGCCCACCACCGCGACATGGCCGGCTGGACCTTCTGCGGCGCCGGCGGTGGGGGATTCGTGCTGCTCCTCGCTCCCTCCGCCGCGAGCGCGGCGCGGCTGCGCCGAGCGCTCACCCGCGACCCGCTCCATCCCCGGGCGCGGATCTTCGAGTTCGAGTTCGACCGAGGCGGAGTGACGGTCAACCGCGGGTGACGCGATTGGGCGATCGGGCGATCAGCCGTTGCGCCGACTCGGCGCGCTTGGAAGACGTGCTTGGACGACGTCCTCGGGTGGCGTGTTCGGGTGACACACTTCGCAGGCGACACACTGCG
>Ga0163155_10004220_pt1 | contig 14946 bp, 3 predicted proteins | sample OliLakLV19SP4G1_FD_148611 | JGI IMG/M metagenome (GOLD analysis project Ga0163155, IMG submission 148611) | Freshwater microbial mat bacterial communities from Lake Vanda, McMurdo Dry Valleys, Antarctica - Oligotrophic Lake LV.19.SP4.G1 | ecosystem: Environmental > Aquatic > Freshwater > Lake >...
GCGATCAGGTAGGCGCGGTCGGTGTCAGGGTCGTAGGCGCCCTGCAGGTCGTAGGCGCCGGCCGCGATCACGTCCTCGATCACCGCCTGCGGCAGGTCACTCCACTGCTCGACAATAGTGGTGCCCAGCGTTTCCGGATCCACCCCCAGTCGGGATTGGAGCTCCGCCCGCAGGCTGGCCGGGGAGTGACGCGCAGCAACAAAAACCCCCGCCTCGGCTTTCGCCTTGATCTCAGCATTCTTCCCCGACAACTCGTTTCGCACGAACGTCAGGCGCTCGCGTTTCTTGTTCAGTTCGTCTTCCCTGCCCCACTGCTTGCCGATCTCGGCCCTGAGCGGCTCGACGCTTTTCTTCGCCTGATTGAGAAACGCCTTGTTCTGCCCCAGGCTGTACGCCACGCCGCCGATCATACGCTCGACAATGCTCACCACTTGTGCCGCAGATATTGGGATCTTCTCGGTTCCATCGAGCCTTCCCGACACTTGGTTGACGTAGTCGATCTCGCCACCAACCTTGACCGCAACGGCAGCCGGCATGATCTCGCCGCGGGCGGGTATCCACTCCAAGTCAACCGGCATGCCGGCGATGGTTCCCAGCGTCTGCGAACCCTTGTTGGCGTCAGCGAATACCTCGAGCATCGGCTTGACCTTGTTGTCGATGTCCTTCCTGCGGATCAACGACTCGCCACCCACCACCATGCGAATGGCCTCCACGTCGCCCAACTCCTTCACAATGGCGCGCTGCACCGTGTCCCGGTTGGTGTACTTCTTGCCGGCAAAGGTGACTTCCCACTTCGGCGACTCCAGCGTTTCCTCAAGCGCCGTCCACTTGGCTTCCAGATCCTTTTTGTAGTTTGTGGCGCCTTTCATTGCGTCTCTGATCTGATCGGCCAGCGGCGCCATCTTCAGGCGGGTCGGCTTGTTCTTTTCATCTGCCACAGCCTTCGCGGCGTCAATTACCTCCTTGACGTGCCTGTCGGCCTCGGCGGCGTCCATCGCCTTGCCGTCCATATCAGCGGTCGGCCTCGTTCCCTCAAACGGATCCTCCTGGTAGGCGCGGACCTTGGCCAGGGTTTCTTCCTGCCGCGCAATGATCGCCGGCATGTTGTTGATCGCCTTGTCGTACTTGCGGACCTCCGTTTCGATGTCCTGCTGACCTGAGATTTGACGGCGGCGCTGCCCCTCCATCTTCCGGATCGCCTCGGTCAACTGCACGTCTTCGAGAATCAGCGGGTTGCCCGATGACAGCGCCTTCATTTCCGCCGCGCTCATGGCGTCCATCGAGACTTCTTCGATCTCGCGCTCGCCCTTGAAATTGCGCAGAGAATTGATGCCAATGAGCTTTTGCTCCTGCGTCTGCCAGAAAAACACGTCCGACGTGCCTTCGGTCGCGTAGGCGTTGATCTCTACCTCGAACTTGTCATCGGCCAAGCGGAATTCATTCCCCTGCCGGATGATTCTTCCCTCGCGCTGCTCGATGTCCGATGGCCGCCACGGCGCATCCATGTGGTGTAGACCCACCAGCTTGCGCTGCACGTTCGTCCCGGCCCCCATCTTCGCCGTGGACCCGATGAGAACCCGGATGCGACCAGCGTTCACCATGTCGAACAACTCCTGCTTCTTGGTGTCGCCGTTGAAGTCGTGGATGAAGGCTATCTCGCCGTTCGGAATGCCGCGATCCACCAGTTTGGCGCGCAGGTCGTCGTAGACGGAGAAATTCCGGTCTACCGTGTTGACGGCTGCCTCTATGTCATCGCCCTGCTCAAGGAAGCGCTCGATCGCATCGATCCCCTTCTCCTGGTCGTGTTCCTCCATGAAGTCCATGCGATCCCGCAGCAGGATGCGCAGCCGGTTCCACTGGGCGCCGTAGGTTCCGTAAGGCGCGGCCTCGGCGTCGTCCAGCAACTCCCGGGCCTCCTTCAGGTACTTATTCGCCTGCGACTTGCCGTGCTTGAGAGGCGTGGAAATGTCGAGGAACACCAACTGCGTGCCCATCTTCTTGTCCCACGCCTTGTAGATGCGTGTGATGTGGTCGGCGGCCATGTGCGTCTTCGACCCGGGATGATCCGGTGCCGACGGGTCCACCAACCGCATGTCGAGAGCGGCTTTGCGACCGTCGCCCAAAATGGACAGGGCGTTATCCTCGCCACCGCGCTTCAACTTCTCCATGCGATCCTGAAGACCGGCGGAGAAGACGCTCTGCAGGTCGGTCCTCGGCACGACGATGTTTGCGCGTGACTTCGGGTAGCCTTTCACCTTCGGGATCGGGAATTCTTCGCCGTTGTTGTCCTCGCGGTAGTTCTGCTTGATCTGGTCCTGCGTCACCGAATCCGAGAACTCCTTGTAGAGCTGTATGACTTCCGGCACGTTCGTCAGCCGGCGCAGGCGCTCCTTCCTCTTGTACTTGGTGCCGGTGACATTGGACTCATACTCCGACTGCACGATGCCGAACGACCCCAGCCAAGCGTCCAGCGATGTCACGCCCCTCGCTTCGAGTTCTTCCATACCGAGGTAGCGCTGCAGCGTAAAGAGTTCAGTCAGGGAATTGGATACCGGGGTGCCGGTGGCGAAAGTCACGCCCCTGCCGTCCTGATTCTTGAGCAGCCAGCCGGTCTTGATGAACATATCGAAAGCTCTCTGTGACCCAGAAGGATTGCCAAATCCTCCGACGTTCTGCTTTTGCGTCGTGAAAAATAGATTCTTGAATTCCTGCGATTCGTCCACCGTCAGGTCGTCAACGCCAAGTTCCTGGAACGTCAGCAGCTTGTCCCGAGGCCTGTCAATCAGCTTCTTCATGCGCTCCTGCAAAGCCTCCTTTTTCTTCTGGTATTGGGTGGCAGTACGCGACTTCTTGCCTTCTGTCTCGCGGGCCAAGTCAATCGCGTTCTGGATCTCGCCTACCTGCTTGCGAATCGCTTCGATCACGACTGCGCGGTCGCTATTAATGAACCCGAATGACGAGTGCGAGAAGATCACGGCATCCCAGTCGCCGGTGGCAACCCTGGCGAGCATGCGCTGACGGTTCACCTTGGCGAAGTCCGCCTTTCTCATGGCGAGGACTTTGGCGCCAGGATATAGCCTGTAGAAGTCCGTCGCCCACTGTGCAACCAAATGGTTCGGCACCACGATCATCGGCTTTTGAGCAAGCCCAAGACGCCGTTTCTCCATGACCCCGGCGACGATCGTGAAGGTCTTTCCTGCCCCGACTACGTGATCGAGCAAAACCTTGCCGCGGCGAATAATGCGTGCGACAGCATTCAACTGGTGGCGGCGCAGTTTGAGGACGGCATCCGGAACCTTGCCGGGCAGCGTCAGGTATGTGCCGTCTATATCCGTGCTGATGTTGGTGTTGAAGTGATCGTTGTAGAACGCGACCAGCCTCTCGCGCTGGCTGGCGTCCTTGAATACCCAGTCCTCGAATTCGAGCCTGATCTCGTCAGCTTTGTCCAGGGCTGCTTGGGTGTCTTCGACGTTGACGGTGCGCCTTCCCTCGGCGTCCTCGGGGTGCAATATCGTCATGTCCCGGCCGTTCAAGATCCGGTTGATGAGGTCAGCGGCATCCCTGCGGCTGGTTCCCCACCGGGTATTCAGCATGACCGGATCGCCGCCCTCGATTCTGACGGCAAACCCACCAGTAGCTTTGAGGTATTGGATGGCAGACGACACATCCTCGCCAAGCAAATGGCTGACGAACCCCTCGTAGGCGTCACGGTCGATCCACGGCGCACCAAGCCTGGCCTTCAAGTCTCCGGCCTTCACATCCTCCGGGAATACCGACTTCAGTTTTTCCGCCTGCGGATAAAGACTGGCCCCCAAAGCCTCCCTGTACTTGCGCTTGACGTTGCCAGAGAGGTAGTCGCTCGCCAGCTCGTAGGTCTGTTTCGCCGGGTCCAGATAGATTTGCGGCTTGTCGCCCTTGGTGAGGGCCTCTATAACGTCTTCCTCTGGCTTTCCGGTCAGGCGGGCGATGTAGGGGATGGATACAGCTCCCTTCTCGCTGATACTCAACGCGAGACCGTCCTCCGGGGTATCGGCCTTGTCGATCTTCGTGTGGGGGCGCACCACGCGCTGCGTGAAGATCGGCATCTTCTTCGCCTCTGCCTTGCGGGCCGGGATGCCGAGCGCGTTGGCGCGCGGCTTCGTCACGCCGCCATCGAACTGGTCCTCGAGCGCAAGCAGCAGGGGTGCGTCCGGGTCAGCCTTGAATACCCTGTCATTCGCGGTCTGGTTCAAATAGCCATGCTTGGCGACAAAGGCGTCGTATCGCTTGTTCAGATACCCACGCAACTTCTTGATTCTCGCATCCGGTTCATCGGTCGCCTCGGCCTTCAGGAGGTCACGGGTCATCTGGCGGATGCCGACCATGCCCCTCAAGCGCTCGATGCGGGATTCGCCCCAAGTCGATTTCTCGCTCCACTTCGTATCGGCGGTAATCTCCACGGCTTGCAACGAACCGTCGGATGTCATCACGCGCTGCAGCATCTTGCCGCCATCCTCGAAATACTGGCCGACGCTGTAGTTCTCGATCACGTCCTCCGGCACCACGGCAGCAACCTGCTCGGCATTGACTTGCTCGGCCGACTTGCCGCGCTCGTAGATGTTCTCCGGCAGGTTGTGCATGGCATCTGCCAAGCCTTCGGCTATCGTCTGGCCCTCCCGCGGCTGGACGGTGATGTCGTTCTCGAATTTCATTTCACCGCTGCGGTCCATCTGTCCGAGGATCATTTCCGGGTGCGCGACGAAGTAGGTGTTGACCGGCATCGGAGCGTTTCCGAGGGGATCAGGTATCTCGGCAGTTTCGGTCCATGATGCCGTTGCCGTGCCCCATTGCGATTCCGGCAGCTTCTTCAGGATTACGATGTCGGTGACAACTTCGGTGTTGGCGTTCTCCGAGAAAGCCGTCCACGGCAGGCGAATGGCGCCAACCAATTCGGCGCGGTGCGCGATGTACTTCCGAGCCGGTGAGTTCTGCGCGTCCATGAAGTAGCGCGACACCACCTGAATGTGAAGTCCGCCCGGCGCCAGCTTGTCGATCGACTTCGCAAAGAAGAAGTTGTGGATCGAAAAGCCATTCAGGTGCTTGGCCGTCGGGTCGTACAGGGACTGATTGCCAAATGGCGGATTGCCAATGTTCAGGTTGAAATTCGCATCGGCCAGGGTTACTTCGTGGAAGCCGATCGGCCCCAGGACGTTCGCCTTCGGGTACAACTGCTTGGCGATTCTGGCGGTGATGCTGTCCAACTCGATGCCGGTCAGTGAGGCCCCCGAGCGAAGGTCGGCAGGCATGAGCCCGAAGAAATTGCCGACGCCCATCGAAGTTTCCAGCACCTTGCCGCCGTCGAACCCAAGCCTGCGGGCGATGTTCCACATGCCCTCGACGACATCCTCGCTGGTGTAGTGCGCGTCCTGGATGCTGCGCGCCGCCGCCTCATGTTCTTCTGGGGTGAGAAGTTCGCGGATCTCGGCAACGCGCTGCGCCCAGCCCTTCACGGGCTCCGCACCGGGACGCGGGAAGGCTTGCTTGATGCCGCCCCACCCGACGTATCGAGCAAGGGCCTGCTGTTCTGCGGGGGTTGCTTGTCGTCCCTCTGACTCGATCGCCTTTAGCAGGCGAATCGCGGCGACGTTGTCGTTGTACTTCTGGACCTGCCCGCCTTTGCCGAGACCGAGTTCGTCGGTGATGACGAAATTGCCGTCGACAGGGAATGGCTCCCCGTGGGCTAGTCCTCCTCGGGGTCTTGCCGGTACATCCGACCGACCTCGACCATCGCGTCCCACGCCGGGTTGTCCGGCATCTGGTCGTCTGGATCCGGTTCCTCCGGTTCCTCCTTCAGCAGAAGGTGCAGTTCCCGGCTCGCCTGCCACGATTCGTGGACGTTGAGCCCATCCGCCTTGAACTCGTTCATATCCTTCAGCGTCAGAGCCACGGCTGCCGCGAGTTCCGTCTCCAGCTTCCCGCTCTCCGTCAGGGCGCGCACCTTCTTCGGAAGGTGCTCCTTCCAGTGCTTTCGCCCCAGTTCGATCAGGGCTTCCCGGCTGTACGAGTGGATCATCCTGTGCCTCGCTATCAGTATAGACCCCTTCGGCTGGCTTTAGTGCCGCAGCCTTGGAGACGGATTCGTCCGGTTCTTGCTGCGGTGCGGAAGCCGGAACCTTGTCGGCCTCGGTCCAGCCGCCCGGCGGCGTCTTCCCCATCAGGTTCGACTTCTGCACCGCAGCCAACACGCGGTGTACGTCCCGCATCGCAACATCGAGCTTGAAGTTGATCTGCGCAGGCATAGGCCGGATAGCCCCCGATTCAATCCCCTCACGCGCCAGGCGAACAACATGCGTGAACGCCACGTATTTGCGGTTGCCAAGTAGCACGTCGGTCAACAACTCCTGCCGATTGTGCGAAAGGTCGCGCAATTCCATTTCTGCGGTACTCAGGGTTTCCACTGCCCCGGACCCAAAACGCGGCACTACGGCTTCGGTCGGTGCAGCTTCCTCATCGAGCGAGTCCACGGCCGCGACTTCCTTCGCGGTCTCCGCCCCCTTGTCTCGATACCTCCCCGACGTGGCGATATACCCGCCCTGATAATGCTCAAGCGTCAACTCGTCGGCCACTTCCTTGCCCAGCGCTTCCTCGATCTTGCCGCGCACAAACCGCGCCGCCTGCTTGAATTTGATGTGGCCCAACCGGAACGCAGCATCGAAAAGCCGCGTCAGCACGGGCAGCAGCTTTTGCTCCTGCTCTGGCGTGATGTTCAGGCGCCCGTTCTTGCCGAGCAAGTCGCCAAGGTCGGCAAGCGCCGCAGCAAGGTCGGCTTTCGCACGCTCCTCGTCGGATTGCTCGGCCTCTGGGATCTCGACCGCCTTCACGCCCTCGCGCGTCGGGATGATTTTGGCCTTCTTCCAAATGACCCCCGGCGCTGCGGCGGACGGCTCTGGCTCACCGCGCCGTCTCCCACGCTCATTCGCAGCAAGTTCTTGTTCGCTCCGATTACCCTGCGTCGCCATCTTGTCGAGTTCTATGTTCGACAATCCTGAAAGAGATCCGACAGGCTTCGACGGCTCCTTCACCACGGGATCCTCGGCAGTGCCACGGATAGCCGCCACTTTCACGCGGCCATCGTCGTGCAGGTTCGCCCAGTTCGGCGCGGAGAGCAGTTTCGAGTCCCGCGGCGCGAGACGGGCGGCGGTGTAGACCTGCTTGCGACCTTCCTTGGTGAGATCCTTGTCCCACCAGCGTTCAGCCGTTCCTACCTCGCCCTCGGGCGCTACGGCTTCTTCGGCTTGGGCGCCGGGGCCTTCTTTCTGCCCGGGCTTGGCGGGCGCTGCGTCTGGTACGGGAAGTTGCTTCGATTCATCATCTGCGGTCTCCTTTGGGGTGGTGGCTGCGGGTTTCGAGAATTTGACAACTTGACTCTCGCCAAACACTTTTTGCAGCGTCTTGCCGTCGGCCTCGGACTGCGGGACATTGACGATAACGCCATCGTGCCCCGCCTTCTCGATCATCGCGCGTAGATCGACAATCGCCGCCTTCGTCTTTTCCGGATCCTGGCCGAACGGATTCGGGAACTCCCATCCAGCCTTACGGGTCAGCGCACGCCATTGCGCGTCGTTCTTGACGACCAGCGGATTGGTCAGCGCAACATCGTGCGTCGTCACGTTGGGGCCAAAGCTTTCCGCATATTTCCTATCGGGCGTCGTGTACAGACCGGCTCCCAGGATGGGCTCCTGCGCGCCAAGCTTGTTGTACGGCGAATCGACTCGTCCTTCGCCACGCATCAGTTGTGCGGCAAATGGCTTGCCTGTTTCTGCTGCCGCCATAGGCACGGCGGACTCCGGTGCGGCTGCGGGCATTAGCGTGGCTTGCTGCGGCTCGAGGAACGCCTTCGGATCGTTCAGCTTCGCCTTGAATTCTTCCCACGGCAGCGCCGTGATGCCGCGGATGCGTTTCTCCTGCCCCTTCGAGTAGTTGGACAGGTAGATCTGGCGGGCCTCCGCCTCATTTGCCGCGCCTACAACCGTCTTCGGTTCGTCAAATTTCCCGCTCGCCGTGTTCTGGTCGATCACAAACACCGGCCCGCTGTGGGTCTCCGGCGTGCCCGTCTTGACGAAAACGTCGACGTGCTCCTTGTCCGGTGCGCGCGCCGGCACACCTTTGATGTAGCCGTAGTGCGCCTGCATCTTGCGCTCCCAGGCCACCTTGGCGCCCGGCTTGCTGCGGCGGATGGACCCCTCGGGGTTCTCGACGCTGATGTCGAGCCCGCCCACCTTGACGTGGCCCTTGGCGTAGTTGCCGGCCTCGACCTGCGCGGCAGACGGCTCCGGGCGCTCGTTCTGCGGGCTGGTGGCCGCCTCGTTCGCCTGCGCATCGGTTTGGGCGGCGGTCTCGGCTGCCGTGGGTGATGCCGTGGCTGGCTGATCGCCGGCCTTCTGTTGCCGCTGGGCCCGGCGCTCCATCGCGGCGGTCTCCAGCGCCTTCTTCTCGGCCGCGGCGTCGGCGTCCTTCTTCTTCGCGTCCGCCTTCTCCTTGTCGACGGCCGCCGCCTCGGAGTCCTCGCGCATGCTCCCGAGCTCGGCGTTGATCTGCCCGACGCGCTCCACGACGCTCGCCGGCGCCGGGCGGCCCTTGGGCATCCGGTCGGTCAGCGCGCGGCGCTCGTTCTCCAGCGCCTGCTTGCGGCCGGCATCGTCCTGGGCGGTGCCGTATTCGTCCGGCATGACCGCAAAGCGGCCCTCGCGCTCGGGGTGCGGCACGACCTTGGAAGGCGTGCCTTGCCGGCTGAGTAGTTCGGCGCGCTTGTTCGCCCCGGTTTCGGTGAAGGCGAAGAACGGGCGGTCGGCGTCGACCGGCTGACGGGTGGCTTCCGAGCCCGCCTGCGCGGCGCCCTGCGCGGCTGCGGTGGCCGGCCCGGGGGCGGATGCGCCGCTCGCCTGCGCCACGGCCGCCGCGGCGGTCATGGGGTTCTCCCGCAGGGTCTCCGCTAGCTTCACCCCGCCGCCGAAGGCGCCGCCACCCAGCGCGCCCAGCACGAAGTTCGGGAACGAGTCCTCGGTCAGGCTGGCATCCCCGCCGATGGCGATGTTCGAGCCCAGCCGCTGGCCCACACCCTCAACGACCTCCTGCAGGCCCTCCGCCGCGCCGGCGCCGATCGCGGCGGTCGCCGCGCGCGTGACCGGCCCGCCGCCCAGCGCCGGAATCTTGAAGCGGCCGCCCAAAAACGCCTGCTCGACCAAGCCGCCGGCACCGGCCGGGCCTGCCGCACCCGCCGCCGCACCGGATTCGGCCAGCCGAGCAACGGTCTCGCGCGCCTCGTCGATCGGCGCGCCGCCCTGCACCAGGCTGGCATACTCGGCGGACGAGCCCATCAGTTGCTCGTGGGTCGCCGCGCGCACCCGCGCGCCCTCCTCGCCGGCCGCCCCGCCCGCGCCCTGCGCGGCACCGAGACCGGCGCCGACCGTCATCTGGGTCGCCCCCGGCATGCGCTTCATGGCCACGGCAGCGGCGGCCTGCGGCGCGAACTGCCCGACCACGTCGGCCGCGTTCAGGACGTAGCCGCCCAAGGACGGGGCCTTGCCGAACGACCAGGTGCTGGGGTCCACGATGTCGCCGGTGGGCATGGAGTCGCGCTGCGCGAGCTCGGCACCCGCGGAACGGGACTCGCGCAGGCTCTTGGTCACATCCGCCAGCGGGTCCTTGCCGAACACCCGCAGGTTGGAAGGCTTGCCCAGCACGCGCTCAACAGCCGCGTTCATCACCGTATCAGCGCCGATGCCCAGGCCCTGCGCCGTGGCGCCGACCGCAGTGGTCGCCGCGCCCGCGAGGCTCTTGGCGACGTCGCCCACACCGACGCCGGGCTCCGGCTCGTCGATGCCGAACTCCTTGAGCGCCCACTCCTTCGGGACCGTTACAGCCATATCAGCCGCTCACCTTTTTGCCCTGCTGCTCGACTACCTTGCGCATCTGGTCATAGGTCAGGCCCTTTTGCCGTGCCGCGGTCTCGACCGCCGCGCGCGGCACGGTGTTGCCCGCAGCACCGCCGGACTCGTTGAAGCCAGGAACCCGCAGCGGCACCACACTGCCGTCATCGCGCACGGCCACGGTCATTTTCTGCTGCACACCGTTCTCGTCGGGCGCGCCGTAGATGATCGCCGGCTGGTATTTGCCCTTCTCCAGCCCGGACAAAAGGCGCAGGCCCTGCTCGTGCTCTTTCGGGAACTGGCCGCTTGCCAGCACGCGCAAGGCCTCGGCGCTGCGGGTCTTGATCTCGGAGTCGAGCCCCTTCCTCTCGTCCTCGTTGAAGGCGAGCTGGAGCTGGGACTTGTCCTTGATCGCGCTGATGTTGAACTGGCCGGCCCTTAACTGGTTGTTGAAGTCGGTCGAGGCCTGCTTGTTGGCGGTCGCCGTGTCCCGGTATTTCGACATATCCATGCCGAGATTGGAGAGCGCGCTGAAAATGGACTGGCCCTGCTCCGCCTGGAGCTTCGGCAGGGGTCCGAGCGGGGTCTGCATCGGCGCGCGCGCGCCAAGCGGTGCTGGTTGCGGCGCGTAGTAGCCGCTGGATCCGCGGCCCGGCCCGTTGGTGGTCGTCACGTTGCCGTCCGCACCCACGCTGGAGACGACGCTCGGCGGCATCGGTCCTGCGATCGGCTGCGCGGGGGCGGTCACCGGCGCGCCGCGGCTGATCGGCTGCGTCATCACTGCCGGCATGGGGAAGGTGGAGGGGATGGTGCCGCCCTCGACGACACCGCCCGCCGGCGCTGGTGCGGCCACTGGCGCCGGCGCGGCCGCAGTACCGGCAGCGGCGATCTTCGCCTGCTCCGCGTCCTGGTAGCCGGTCGCCTTCACGAACTCCTTGGTTGCCGGCCCGCGCGGGTCTACGCCCAGCGAATACGGGACATTGTCGGCCCGGTTCTTGAAAAAGCTCGGTACGCCGCCGCCCACCGCCAGCGCGGCGTTGAACGGAATGCCAAGCTGGGGCGGGAGCAGGGTTTGCGCCGCCCCGCCGGCCATCTGCGAGACGGCGTCGGGGGTTACCCCCTTCTCGACCATGTTCATGCCGGCCATGCCGGCTTGCGCCGCACCGGCGCCGCGCGCGAGAAGGTTGACCGAGCGGCCTGCCATCGAAGGGCCGGCGGCAGGCGCCTGCACCGCCTTGTCCGCGCTCCAGCCGGGCGCTGTCTGTTGACTGGGCTGCGTGGGCTGCGTGGGTTGCGTGGGGGCCGTGGGCGCGGCCCGGTTGGCGGCCGCGCGCTGCCTGATGTCGTCCGGCGTGTCGAAATTCATTGTGCCTACCCCTAATCGGATGCCGTCTGAGCGGCCAGCGCGTTGATGGAGGAAATGGCGGCCTGAATCGTGCGGCCGTAATACTCGGCGCCGAACTGGGCATTGCCGGTGCGAACGCGGGTGCCCTCGACCTGGGAGAGGAGTTTCATGCGCGCCTCCTCCAGTTTTGTCCGCATCACTTCCACGTTCCAGGCGTTGTTCAACTGCGATTCTGCGTTTTTCAGGCGGTACGCCTCGCCCATAGAGGAAATGATCGCCGAGAACGCCTGCACGTCGGCGCCGTAGATGCCCAGATTCGAGCGGATGATCTCGATCTGCGCGTCGGTGTCGGCCCGATACTTCTGGATCTGGCTGGCGAATATCGCCGTCATCGCCTGCACCTGGTCGGTCAGGGCGCGGAACACGGCGACCACGACCTCCTGCGCGGACTGCGCGTTCTGGATGGTGAACTTGCGCGCCTCGAAATACAGGTCGGCGCGCTTGATGCCGATGTCGCGGTTCACACTCGAATTCTTGTTGCTGGCGGCCTGCTGCACGCGCGCGATCGCGTTGAACATCGCCCCGGTGGGCATCGGAAAGCCGCCCTGGGCAAAGCTCCGCGTGACCTCCTCGACCTCGGCCAGCGCCCCCTGCGCCTCGCGGTCGCGCTCGCGCTGCCACAGCGCCGCCTCGTCGGCCGGCTCGATGCCGTAGCCGCCGTTCTCAAGATCGTAGAGCAACTTCGCCTTGACCGCGTCGATCAGGTCCTGATTGATCTCGCGAAAGTCGATGACCGGCGCTGTCGGTGAGAGCAGCGTGATCGCCGCAAACTCCGGCCGCGTCGGGCGCTCCGCGGTGATCTTGTCCAGCGCGTCGTTGGTGTAGTCGGTAGCACCAAAGCCAAGCGTTGTCGGCAGGGCAACATCGAAACTCGTGTTCGCGAGATCGGCGACACGGTTGATGAAAGCCTGCGCCTGCGTCAGGTAGTTGTTCGCCGTCAGAATTTGAAGGTCGATGATCTCGGGGACTGTTGACATCTATGCTGCCTCCGGCCATTCAAGGCCAGCGTATGACCACGATGCCTGCGCAAGAGACGCTGACCAAACAAACGTGCCGACCCCGCTGGGGTCGCTGTCGAAAAGCTCGTAGAGCATCGTCTTTTCCCCGGTATCGGATACGCGCCAGACCTGCCGTAGTATCCCGCTGACGCCGTCGATCACGGCCGGCACCATCAGGTCCACCAGCCAATAAGCCCGACCGCCGGTTTGGTAGGAGTGCTGGACGATGCTGAGGGCCGTTGTGGTGTCGGCATTGGAGAAAATCAGAACTGGCGCGCCCGTCACCGGATATAGCCACAGCGACCAGCTCGACAGACTTACATCCCGTAGGTGCAGGGCTGCGACGCCGTCAACATTGGGCGCCGCGTAAATATCGGTCGGGACAATCACCTCAAAGCCGCTGGCGAGCGTTTCGACGGAACCGTCCGGCCGCACACGCCTTATCGACCACTCCACGGTGGGTCCGTCGACCCCGTTGCTGTATCTCGTCGCGACGATCCAGCACGGATCGACCGCATGCGGGCAGGCCATCACGGAAAAATACGGGATTCTCGCCGCGACCGTGATGGACTCGTTGATTGGAACGATCCTTGCGCCGAGGTTGTTGACGATCAGCATGCCGCGAGTCGTGCCGCTGTTTGAACCGCACGGAATCCCGACCGCGAGCCCGCCGTCAGGCAAACGCAGGCCGCGATTGAGCGTCGCGTCCGATCTACCGCGGTCGAAATAGCCGTGGAGTATGGTCGCAAATGAGGTCCCCCCCAAGTTAGAGAATTCAACGTCCGTGTAAATCAGCGTCGTCGCGCCGCCGTCCCACGAGTAATAGTCCTCCCGTGTAACATCGGCGATGTTGTCGTACCTGCTCCACAGGAAAATCATGCGGATGCGGTCGGCCCCCTCGAACCTAACCACGCCACCGAACCCATCTACATACGTATGCCGCAAGTCATCGCCGTCGACCCACGGGAACAGCGCAACATTACTGCCGTCGGAACCGATGCGGCTCACATAGGCCGCTAACAAGTTATCAACCGGATCCCGCGTATTCACGACAGTCAGGACGTAGGAAACGCCACCCATGATGCCGAGCGGAAAAATTGTGGGGGGGATACCGCTACCAAAGAGCCCGATCGGCGGCATATCCGTAACGAACGAAATAACCGAACCATCGGCCATGATGAAATTGAAATCTACCGACAAGGAGGGCGAATATATCGACAAGGCCAACAGATCGTTGCTGTGGCAGAGCGCCGCGGATTCGCCGTCCGGGCTTCGCGTGATCTTCTGTACCGCAAGAGAAGTGCGCGCTATGCCAAGGTCCACCAACACGTCGCCGGAGAGGTAAGCAAAGCCGGTGTTGTTGGTGGTGGCGACGACGAAGTGCCCATCGCGCAACATTTCCGCCGCAGTTATCAAGAGGCTGCTCGCAACCGAAATTCCTGAACGATCAATCTCGGCGCCGTCCGTTGAGGATTCGTACAGATCAAGCTGCGGCACGCCGGAGGTCTTGTATATCACCGCAATGTTCCGCGCGGCGCCGTCATGCTGGCCAATAACGAGGGCCCCCTCTAGGCCAATGGGCGTCAGCTTCACGGTTTTGCTATGGGTAAACGCCAATTTGTAAGGCGTGCCCGTCGCGTCGGTGATGCCAAGGCCCTTCATCCACATCCCGCTGCGCACCCTGATAAAGGTTTTCCACGGATCCACCGTGACCAGTATCTCGTCAGCGCCATCCTTGTGGGTCCGGGTCTGAAACCCGCCCATTGTGTCCGCGATCGCCTCGGTCTTGGTGGCGAACCACTCCGCCATCGCCAAGAGCTTCGCCGAGATACTGGACGGCAGTTGCCGGTGCCGCGGCCGCTTCATTGCCCGCCGATGCGGCGTTTCAGGACGATCGGGCGCAGGCGCAGAGCATCAAGATCGAAGGCCACGCCCTCGAAATTGGCGATCTCGAAGCACCAGTGCGTCAGGCGCAAGCCCCTGCCGACCTTCACTCGGACGGTATACATGCCCGCCTTGCCGGTCGGCTCCAGCGGATACTCGTAGGTCTGGCCGCCGTCAACGACCACGCTCACGGTCAGGGTGCCCGGCGAGCGCGCGGTCAGGTAAACCTCCTCGGCGCGTTTCAGTTCCTCGACGCCGAAGTCGGTGAGTGCCAAGCGCACGCGGGCGTCGACGAACTCGCCGGCGTCGTCCTCGCCGCTCAACGTGAAGATGCCGCCAGCCCCGGCCGCCAGCGTCTCGCCGTTGAACGCGGCGAAGCTGTTGAACGGGAAGGCCTCGTATTCGGTCAGCGCCCGGTTTTTCACATTCATCGGCCAGGCGCGGAACACCCCGGCGATCGCGGGCTCGAAGCGGCCATCCATGTAGAGCGCTGGCCACGTCCATGCGCCGGTCCACACTGGGGAGTAGAAGGCGCCCGTTTTCGAGTACGCCGGCCACTCCCATGCGCCGGTGAAGATGTTGCCGACCGTGAACTCGCCGGCGTTGTCGAAGCCCCACCGGATGTCAACCGCCCAGTTGTTGCCGCCGATGAACTCGCCTGCGAATTCCCAGCGCGGCAGCGTTGCATCGCCCTCGTAGTAGCCGGCCGTGGCGACATCGAACTCGCCGGTCATAGAGTATTCGGAGACCG
>Ga0163155_10004223_pt1 | contig 14929 bp, 12 predicted proteins | sample OliLakLV19SP4G1_FD_148611 | JGI IMG/M metagenome (GOLD analysis project Ga0163155, IMG submission 148611) | Freshwater microbial mat bacterial communities from Lake Vanda, McMurdo Dry Valleys, Antarctica - Oligotrophic Lake LV.19.SP4.G1 | ecosystem: Environmental > Aquatic > Freshwater > Lake >...
AGTTATGGGCCGACTGGGCGCTTCAACTGATAGCTCTCAAACCCCATAAACAGCTCTATTTTCAACGAGGTTTCTATGCTCTATCCCTGATGCAGCAAGCTCTCTAGGTATGTTGTCACCCGTTAAGGGTCATGCAAGGGTTAGTGGCTCACTATGGCTATGGAGAAGCACCGGTTGCGAATGCCCAGGAGATTGCTCAGTGGGCGATTCAATTAGCCAATGCCTTAATTGATGAGTTACAGGACTAAATGTCACTTAAAATTTAAAGGCTCCAACCCAAGGCAGCGGCAACCTGTTCAACAAGTTTGAGCGGCTCGAAGGGCTTGGCAATTTCGGCGATCGTCCCGAGCTGAGCATAGCGACGACGATCGGAAGATTGGATCTTTGCGGTCAACAGAATCACCGGAATGCTTTGAGTCGCTGGATTTTCCTGAAGCTTTTGAAAGGTTGTGATCCCATCCATATCGGGCATCATCACATCCAGCAAGATGGCATCGGGTTGTTCTGCCTCAGCTTGACGCAAACAGTCTTGTCCAGAGCTGGCGAGCAGCACCTCCCAACGCGCTACAGTTTCCAAGCAGACTTTGACGACTTCCTGAATATACTGCTCGTTATCCACCACCAAAATTCGCTTTGTTGCCATCATTGCGTTGCTTTCTCTACAGGAATCGTGAAATAGAACGTACTACCTTCACCGAGGGCACTTTCTACCCAAATGCTCCCATCATGCTGCTGCACAATGCTACGGCAAATCGCCAAGCCTAATCCGGTTCCTTCATGATTGCGAGAATCGGAAGAATCCACTTGCTGGAAACGCTCAAAGATACTGTCGAGTTTGTCGGCTGGAATGCCACGTCCATGGTCTTTGACGGTAAAGACGATGTGATCCTGTTGTCGTTGCACGGTCAGCCCAACCGTCTTTCCACGGAAAGAAAATTTAATTGCGTTGCTCAAGAGATTTGTCAGGGCTTGCACAATGAGATCGGGATCCGCCCAAATTTGGATGGGTAAACTTGTCACTGAGAGTGTGACTCCAGCTTTATCGGCCAGCGCCTGCACCACGTTCACGGTTTCACTAATCAAGTCATCCACATGGCAGAATGCTTTTTCCATCTTGACTCTGCCCGACTCAATCCGCTCGATGTCGAGAATGTCATTGATCAAGCGCACAAGGCGATCGGTGCTGTCTACGGCAATTTGGAGCAGTCGTTTACCCTGTCCAGAATCAGGTTTGAGCAAACCGCTCGCTAACATGCCAAGGGAGCCATGAATCGAGGTCAAGGGGGTACGGAGTTCGTGGCTGACCACCGAGACAAATTCATCTTTCATGCGATCGATTTGTTTGCGCTCCGTAATATCTTGCAGAAACACAGTGAACACAGTGCCATGAACTGAATTAAATTTAGAAATCGAAGCCTCGGCTGGAAATTCGGAGCCATTCTTACGCCGACCGAAGATCTCACGCCGCTCCCCCATGCGCCGTGCCTGTACCGGAAAATCTTTAAAGTCTGCCACATGCTGGCGATGGACCTGGGTAAAGCGCGATGGGAGCAATAAGCCAAGCGGTTGTCCAATCACCTCGGCAGCCGCATAACCAAAAATTTTCTCAGCTCCCTGATTAAATAACGTAATTTCCTGCTGGGGGTCGATCGAAATAATGGCATCTTCGGCAATGTCTAGAATGCCAGCAAACTGGGTTTGAGATATCTGGAGATCCGCTTGGGCTTTTTGGCGCTCTCCCAGTTCCTGTTGCAGGCGTTGGTTGACTCGGATTAGTTCGGCGGTGCGTTCGGCAACTCTCAGCTCTAATTTTTTGGCTTCAGTTTGCACCGCTTCCTCAGCTTGCTTACGGCTGGTAATGTCCCTCACCGTACCAAGGATGTGCACCATTTCATCAGCATTGTTGTAGTAAAGTTTGCCTTTCCCTTCAATCCAGTGAATGCTACCGTCAGCCCAGACAACCCGATATTCATGCCAATAATCCGTATGCTCTGCCTGGGCACGCTTCACGGACTGAACCAACGGCTCCCGATCGTCTGGGTGGAGGCAAGCAAGAAAGGTCGCATAAGTGCCGTCGAAGCTGCCGGGAGCCAGCCCAAACAACCGTTCATGCTCCTCAGACCAGATGATTTGGTTGGTTTCAAGATGCCAATCCCACAAGCCCATTTGGGCCGCATCGAGCGCTAGCCGCAGTCGTTCTTCACTCTCTTGGAGAGCCGTTTCTGCCAGGTGGCGATCGCGGCGATTGCGCAAGGCCACAAGGCCATAGGACAAATCTTCTGTCAATTCGACCAGTAAGCGCATTTCGGCTGCATCAAAGGCATCCGGTTCTGTGGCATAAATGTTGAGTGCGCCAAAAGGCTGCTGATATGCCAGTAGCGGTAGGGCGATCGCGGCTGCATACCCCCGTTGGCTAGCCTCCTCTTGCCAAGGTTTGTAGCGCGGCTCGGTCAAAATATTCTGGACGACGGAAGGCTGCCTGGTGCGGATGGCAGTGCCGGTGGGACCTTGTCCTCGCTCTGTATCAGCCCATGTAAGCTGCAAGTGTTGCAGATAGCCAGCCTCATGGCCTGCATGGACAACTGGACGAACGGTTTTTGCCGCATCTTGCTCGATAAAACCAACCCATGCCAGCCGATAACCGCCAACTTCAACAATGATCCGGCAAATCTTTTGCAGCAAATCAAGTTCGTCGGTTGCACGGACTAAGGCTTGATTACAATCCAACACTGTTGTCAGGGTGCGGTTGAGCCGACGCAGCTCTACTTCAGCCTGTTTGCGCTGGGTCACAGGTTGTGGGACAGATGATGGAACAAACATGCCGTCTGTTTGCTGAGGGGCAGAAAGGTCACGCCGAGCAAGATAGTAAAGGAGCGCCAGCAATCCTAAGCTCAGGAGCGATCCGAGGGTAGAAGGGATGATCGTTTGCGCCACTGCTGGCTCATTTTCAGCGATCTGACTGAGAATGCGGTATGAAAGCCAAGCATTTCCAAGGGCTACGACGATCGCGATCGCAAAGCCAGCCGTGAGTTGCTTGGACAGGAATCCGTTCATAATCAAGCCGTTGGAGTGCTCAAAAAAGACTGAGGCGCTTTCGCAAGCTGATGTAACAAGCGACTGCGTTCTAGGCGATTGATGATCCGCGTGACCAGTTCTGGCCCCACGATCGGTTTGTTCACAAAATCATCTGCTCCAACGGAAAAGACCTGATTCACGGTCTCCGCATCGGTATGAGCCGTGAGAAATAGAATCGGCAAACTGCTCCAACGGGTGTCCTGTCGGACAATTTGACAGAGTTCAACCCCACTAATGTGCGGCATTTCGATATCCAGAATCAACAGGTCGGGCGCAGTTGTTTCTAACACCTCCCAAAACTGTTCAGGCTTTGCGAGGGTCGTGACCTTGAGTCCCCAGGGTTCCAGGAGCGATCGCACGATGGCTAACAGGGTGGGATCGTCATCGACCACCATGACCCCCGCTTTTGCGCGATCGGACTGATGCAATACCTGCTTCACTGCCTGCAACACTTGCGCCAGTGGAGCCGTTTTTGGCAAGAAGGTGCGCCCACCCAAACGGGCAGCCTCTAACCGCTCCATTAACGCATCATGTTCGGTAAAGATCACGACCGGAATGGGTGGAACCTGTTTACTCAGCGCCGTGAGAAATGACAAGCTTTCTGCTGCGACTGGAGCAATGGCGGGGTCTAAGAGCACGACAGCCGGCGATTCCAGCAAGTACTGATCTCTGGCTCTGGTCAAGTTCAATGCGACTTCTGCACGAAAACCCCAGGTGGTCGCTTCCGCTATGAGTTGGTTCGCAAGAGGGCGATCGCCATCCACAATCAGCAACAACGGGCGATCGTCTTCAGTTGCAGAGGGTGATTGCGACCCTCCTGGAGAGACGTTATGAGAACGTTCAATCGCTTGACGCAACAACATCACCCATTCCCGCAAGTCTACAGCTTCCGCTTGGCTCAAAGGCTGCTCCGCTTGAAAGAGCCGTTCGATCTGGCGAGCCAGTTGTGATCCCTCCCGCAACCCAAATGTACCGAGCGATCCAGCCAGCGTATGGGCTTCTTGCCGCGCTTGCTGCCGTAAATCCTGATCCAGTGCCTTTTCCCATAGGGCAATGACGGCCCGCTCCAGTACCCCCACCTGTTCACTCACTCGCTCCTTAAAGCGGTGCCAAATTTGATTGACACCTGCCAATGTTTGTTGCTGAGTGGGTGCATGAAGATTGGCAACCAAAGTTTGATCAGCGGTGTCAGGTGTGGAATGTTCAGCATCAGAGGCTTTTGCATTTTTAATTTTTAATTTTGCATCTTCCTCCGTCTCCCTCGCCTTTAACCGATAGCCAATGCCATACATCGTCTCAACCACATCATTCGGCAAGCCAACCGCTTTGAGCTTTTGCCGTAGCCCTTTGATATGGGTTCTCACAGCATCCTCTCCAGGCATTTCCTCATAAGCCCACACATGCTCTAGAATCATGCCGCAACTAAAGACTCGCCGACGATTTCGCAAAAAGAGTTCTAGCAGCGCATATTCCTTGGGAGTGAGTGACAGTGGTGTTGTGCCATAAGTGACTTCACAGTGACTCGGGTCAAGCCGCAAATCGCCCCATTCCAGCACCGGCTGGGCGATCGCTCCACCACGACGTAACAGCGCCCGCACCCGCGCTCCAAGTTCTTCGACATCAAACGGTTTGACGACATAATCATCGGCACCCGCATCCAGCCCGATCGCCTTGTCGTGGCTGCTGTCTCGCCCTGTCAGCAACAGAATGGGCATCTGCAAGCCCTTGTCGCGGATCTGACGACAAAGGCTAATGCCATCCAGTTTCGGAATCATCACATCCAGCAGCACCAAGTCATAGTCAAAGGCTTCAATCAGATCCCACCCCAATTGACCATTGGTGGCAACCTCAACCGCATAATTTTGACTGGTGAAGATCACGGTGAGCGCCTGAGCGACGGGCGCATCATCTTCGATCACTAATATTTTCATGGAGGAAGAGCTTCTAAGCTGATTGCCTGACGCAAGTGCCTCAAAGCCTTGCCCTGCAAGCATTCTGCCATCTACGGCTCAAAGCTTGTTTGAAGATGACTTGCTCGGCTGAAAGCCCCGACCTGCCGTACTGGAGAAATTGGGTTTTCACGAGAAATCAAGGGTTTGAGATAGATGTGTCAGGCAGCCAGGCTTCTAAAGGGCAACGACAAATAATTGCAAGAAGCCAAATGAGCTATAAACCAGGCTTATCTTAAATAAAGAGATACCGAATAAACATAGCCCGGATTTATAAATATAGAAACCCGCAACCAGTTGAAATACTGCCATGCTCCCTTGATCTCGATAGACGTCTCATCCACCCTCCAGGAGTCGTTGGTCGGTTTCCAATCAGTCCGAAGCCGTTTATCCAACTCTGGGGCATCTTTCAGTACCCAGCGATTAAGGGTGGAGTGATCCACATGCACGCCGCGCTCTGCCATCATCTCCTCTAAATCTCGATCGCTCAAGGCGTAACGGCAATACCACCGCACATTCAACTAGATGATCTCTAGCAGAAAGTGTCGCCACTTGAACAGGGATTGGGAAGCCATTTAGATTGATGCCAGAGAATATTAAGCCTTCCTAACTTATCATTTTTGCGACAGAACCCTGGCAGTTAACCTGCTGCGTCAAGTGCGAGCGGCGAAGGGGTTGACGCAAAAGGAGCTGGGTCAAGCGTTGGGACAACCGCAAAGTGTGATTGCTGCCTTGGAGAATGGTAGCCGGACGCTCACTCAGAAGCTGCTCAAGCGTTACGCGCAATGGCTTCAGCTTCCGTAGACAGGCGTGCTTTTTCTGCCTGTTACTCCGGCGTATAAAGGTGCTCTAATGGTTTCCTAAGACTCAGGGTAAAATACAGTTAAGCTTTCTTACCGATCGTTGTCGCCATGTCCCAGAAGTCGCCGTATCACACCCTCAAAGGACTGAAAGAGAAGTCCTATTTTTTGTGGTGTTACCTTACCGACGTTGAGGCGCAGTTTGGGGCGGTGTTTGCGGAGCAGTATGCTCGATTCAAGCAAGCGATTCGCTCCCAGTTTGGCGACTTACGCTATAGAGTCACCTGGGAACGGGCGTGGTCAAGCTTGACCGCTGATCATCTCTGGGAAAATCTGGATGACAATCGGTTTCTCATTCAGCTTTTTACTGAGTTTGCGCCTCAAGAGGGTTGGGACCATCTCATTGCTTTCATCCTAGATCGGTTGCTCCAGAATGGAGAAGCGCTTGACTGCATCAAACGCGGCTTGGAACGTATATTACAATTGTCTCCGAATGCAGAGTTTACAGCGGAGAGAAAGCTTTTTCATGCCGTCCAAGCAGCCCTTGCTAGACAAACCGCTACCGGACGAGCCAGCCTCCCAACTGCCGCTTGATCTGGGGGAACTGACGCGCGTAGAACCTGCGGGCAAGCCTAAGAAAAGCAAGCAGCCACCTGACCCAGCCTTGACTGCGCCAGGTCGGGAGGAACGTGTTAGTTCTAGAGAGGAATTCGTTGCCGCTATTAAAACGTTGGGCGGTGATGCGATTTGCATTCAGCGGGCGACCGGAGCGCTTTATCGGATTGTGTTTGGCATGACAACCGCACAGCTTTACAAGCACCACGGCGCACCGAAAAATGAACGCGACTTTCTACCCATCGTGGTGCAACACCTGATCCAACTCCACGAACTCATCAACGCTGAGAAAGTCCGCAATCATACCCTCCCCACTGGTATGGAAGCGCAAGCGGAAATTAATGAGCATATCCTCGTCGTGGTGCAGAAACAGACGCGCCAGACAGAAATCTATTTGTCAACGCACAAATTATTTGGCAAAGGCACCCTGGTAGCCCAGAAAAAAGCCAGCTCACCGATCACGATTGAGAGTGAGTATGGTCCACTTGACATTCCAGTGCTGGAACTAGAGAACGAATCTGATATCCCTTTTTAGTGGACTCCACGATCGCTACTACTCACCCTCTGTTAATGAAAGCGAGAGCTGCACTTGCACCAGTGGTAGAAATTAGGCTCTTGATGCATCAACTCGACAAACGTTTCCTGCGGCATCCAGAGGATGATGGGAAAAGGGAACTGACGCAATGCGACAATGCGACGTTCGACCAGACCCTGTGCTTCCAGCTCTCGGAGGCGCTGGGTAAGAGTCTTCGTGCTAATACCAGGCAGTGCTTTGAGTAGTTCATGCATCCGTCTATTGCCCCCAAAAAGCTCTCGTAGAACCAGAATCGACCACTTATTGCCCAACAAGTCCAAAGTAAATTGGATGGGACATTGAGTCTCAACGCACTGATTAACTTCTAGTATTGATTCAGTTCATCCAGCAGCGGAAAGCGATTCGAGAGTGTCTCTTTTAAGGATTTTAGGCGCTTTCCAGTACCCTTCTTATGAGTTACAACAAAACATATTATTTCTTTATAACTGCCTCAAAGCCAGATAGGACACCAATGCTTTACCTCAGGTAACTATGAGATAGAGACGGTAACCGACTTGCGGCGGATCGTTGATTCGGGAAAAGATGTTGCTCAGACACGATCAGAAACATCAACCCTATGGTCAGTTCAATGCCCGCGCCTGAATCGGCAGTTCATCCAAACATTAAACCACCCGTTCAAGAAACGCTCTTAACCCCTCGCCTTTACACTACTAATTTTGATGCCGTCGCTCAGATGGATTTATCCGGCCAGATGGCGGAAATGGAAGCTGTTATGGCAGAATTACGCGCTGACTATAACCGCCATCATTTTGTCCGCGATCAGGAGTTTGAGCAGTGTTGGGAACATACTGATGGCGAAACTCGGCGATCGTTCATTGATTTTCTAGAACGTTCTTGTACCTCAGAATTTTCAGGCTTTCTGCTCTTCAAAGAACTCTCTCGTAAGCTAAAAGACCGCAATCCATTGTTATCAGAAGCCTTCAGCTTATTGGCACGGGATGAGGCTTGTCATGCAGGTTTTTTAAATAAGGCGATGTCAGATTTTGGCTTATCGCTGGATCTGGGTTACTTAACAAAAAATCGTACCTACACCTTCTTTCCGCCAGAATGGGTGGTTTACACCGTTTACCTGTCTGAAAAGATTGGCTACTGGCGCTACATTCTGGTCTATCGCCATCTGCAACAGCATCCAGAACATCAAATTTATCCCCTGTTTCGCTACTTCGAGAATTGGTGTCAGGATGAAAATCGGCATGGCGATTTCTTCAAGGTGCTGCTGAGATCGCAACCCCAGCTCTGGAACACCTGGCAATCGCGGCTATGGGCGCGATTCTTTTTGTTGACAGTCTTTGCCACACACACGCTAACCGTACTGGAACGTGCCACCTTCTATCAATCGCTCGGCATTGATCCACGCGAATATAACGAGCAGGTGATTCGGAAGACCAATGAGACGGCTGGACGAGCCTTTCCCAGTGTCTTGAATACCGACCATCCAGAATTTTTCACACGGTTAGACCGCTGTGCGATCGCCAATCAAAAATTGGCAGAAATCTCTAGTCGTCACTGTCCTGGCGTGATCCAATTTTTTCAAAAATTACCCTGGATCGCTGTCATTGGGTGGCAGTTGCTGCGTCTTTACTTGCTGCCCTCGGTTAATGCCGAACATTCCAGAACTGCAATTCATTAGGAGATATTGCCATGAGTAATCTATCGACCCGCCTGCGCGAAGGCACCCAATATTCCCACACTGCCGCTGAAAATACAGCCTTTATGAAGTGCTTTTTGAAAGGTATTGTGGAGCGGGAACCCTTCCGCAAACTGCTGGCAAATTTGTACTTGGTCTATAGCGCACTGGAAGCTGAGCTTGAGCGGCATTGCAGTCATCCTGCGATCGCGCCCATCATCTTTCCTGAACTCAATCGTGCTGCGAATTTAGAGCGAGATCTGGCGTTTTATTATGGCGACAATTGGCGTGAGCAAATTGCTCCCTTACCGGCTGGAACAGTCTACGTCGATCGCCTCCATGCCATCGCCAACACCGATCCCATCTTGCTGATCGCCCATGCCTACACCCGTTACATGGGCGATCTTTCCGGTGGGCAGGCATTGAAAAACATTATCCGTTCTGCTCTGAAATTGCCACCCGATCAAGGCACTGCGCTGCATGAATTTGAGCAACTGCCAACCGTGGAAGCCAAGCGTGCTTTCAAAGAAAAATACCGCGCTGCCTTAAACTCATTGCTATTGGATGAGGCAGAAATTCAACGCATTGTGGATGAGGCAAATTATGCCTTTACTCTCAACCGAGATGTGATGCATGACTTGGAAGCAGATGTAAAAGCCCTGATTGGTGAGCATGTGTTTGAGCTTCTGACTCGCCAGGAAATCCCCGGTGCAACCGAGCGACCACCACATGGTTCTGTGAAAAACCCTGCACTGGAATACAGCATTTAGGGCAATCGGAGAGTGGGAGGGTAAGAGGGTGGGAATAAGCGCATCATCCCGCTATCTAATCTCCCATCATCCCACTCTCCCATTATCCCACCCTCCCATCACCTCATCAGGAGAACACTCGCTCATGCAACACCTGCTGCCCACGGTTCAATTTGACGCTCAACTACTGCAAAAATATGATCAACCCGTGCCTCGTTACACCAGCTATCCGACTGCGACTGAACTAAAGTCAGAGTTTGAAGAGGTTGATTTTAGAGCTGCGATCGCCGTCAGCAATTACAAAAAAACACCCCTGTCACTCTATTGCCATATTCCGTTTTGTGACAGCGCGTGTTACTTCTGTGGTTGCAACACAGTGATTACGCATCGCAAAGAAATTGCTGAACCGTATCTGGTCTATTTGATTCGACACATTCAGCAAATGGCGAAGTTGATTGATTCAGAACGTATTGTTCACCAACTTCACTGGGGCGGAGGTACACCAAACTATCTTTCCCTAAGTCAGATTGAAAGGTTGTGGATAGCAATTCATGAACAGTTTCACTTTGATCCAAAGGCTGAAATTTCAATTGAAGTGAATCCCAAGTCTCTGGATCAACATTATCTTTCCTCGCTAAAGAACCTGGGCTTTAACCGAATCAGTGTTGGCATCCAGGATTTTGATCTGAAGGTGCAGGAAGCCGTCAATCGGGTACAGCCAGAATCGATGCTCTTTGATGTCATGCAGTGGAGTCGGGATGCAGGCTTTGAGAGCGTGAATGTGGATCTGATTTATGGACTTCCGTTCCAAACGCTGGAGACATTCCGCGATACCATTCGCAAAACCATTCAACTCGATCCCGATCGCATAGCGATGTTTAACTTTGCCTATGTACCGTGGCTTAAACCAGTCCAGAAACGCATTTCTCAAGCGGCATTGCCCTCACCGACTGAAAAGCTCAAGATTTTGCAAATGGCGATCGAGGAATTGACCCAGCACGGGTATCAGTACATTGGCATGGATCACTTTGCCAAACCCAATGATGAGTTGTCCGTCGCGCAACGGGAAGGGCAACTGCACCGTAACTTTCAAGGTTATACCACCAAGCCAGAATCTGATCTAATTGGGTTTGGGGTGACTTCCATCAGTATGCTGAACGATGTCTATGTACAGAATCACAAACGCCTGAAGGACTTTTATCGGGCGATCGATGCAGAGAAATTGCCGATCGAACGCGGTGTCACTTTAGATCAAGACGACATCATTCGGCGCACAGTGATTATGGAATTGATGTGTCAATTTCAGATCTCCCCCGATGACGTTGAAGAAAAATATCATCTTGGCTTCGATCTGGATTTTGAGACGTATTTCGCCCCAGAAAAATTCCAACTGCGCCGATTGGAAGCAGACGGGTTAATCAGACTTTCCCCCAATCACATTGAAGTGACCCCGGCTGGAAGGTTGCTGATTCGCAATATTGCCTCGGCGTTTGATGCTTATCTCAGGCAGAGCACCACCTCTAGTTTCTCAAGAGCCGTTTGAAAGAAAGAAGGCAAGTAATGCGTATTTTGATGATTCAACCCAACTATCATTCCGGCGGTGCAGAGATTGCGGGAAACTGGCCGCCCAGTTGGGTTCCCTACGTGGGTGGTGCGTTGAAAACCGCAGGCTTTAACGAGATTCGCTTCGTTGATGCCATGACCAATTACATTGCCGATGCGGAACTGGCGGAAACCATTCGCGAGTATCAACCAAATGTCGTGCTAGCAACGGCAATTACGCCCATGATTTATCAGTCTCAGCGCACGTTGAAGCTGGTAAGAGAAGTTTGCCCAAAGGCAAAAACCATCATGGGTGGAGTCCATCCAACCTATATGTATCGGGAGGTGTTAAATGAAGCGCCCTGGATTGATTACATCATTCGAGGTGAGGGAGAGGAGATCACGGTTAATTTACTGCGGGCGATCGCGGACGGTATGGATGAACGCGATCGCCGCGAAATTCTGGGGCTTGCCTTTCTTGAAGACGGTAAAGTTGTGGCTACCCCTGCTCACCCCCCGATCAAAGACCTGAACACACTCACCCCTGATTGGACGCTGTTGGACTGGAAGACGTACATGTATACACCGCTGAATGTGCGGGTGGCTGTGCCCAATTATTCACGCGGTTGTCCGTTTCGCTGTCGGTTCTGTTCGCAATGGAAATTCTGGCGTAAATACCGATCGCGATCGCCCAAAAACTTTGTGGATGGAATCGAGCGGCTAGTGAAAGATCATCAGGTTGACTTTTTCATCCTGGCAGATGAGGAACCGACGATTAACAAATCCCGATTCGTCGCACTGTGCCATGAGTTGGTCGATCGGAACCTGGGTATCCATTGGGGCATCAACACCCGCGTCACCGATATTCTGCGCGATGAAAAAGAACTGCCACTGTATCGCAAAGCGGGACTGGTTCACGTTTCCTTAGGCACTGAAGCCGCTGCTCAATTGAATCTCAATCTGTTTCGCAAAGAAACGACGATCGCCGATAACAAACGAGCGGTTCAACTCCTGCGCGCCAACGACCTTCTGGCAGAAGTGCAGTTCATCATGGGCTTACCCAGTGAAACGCCAGAAACCATCGAGGAGACCTACCGGATGGCACGAGACTGGAAGGCAGACATGACCAACTGGAACATGTATACACCCTGGCCTTTTTCAGAGTTATTCCAGGATTTGCAGGACAAGGTGGAAATTCGGGATTATTCCCATTACAACTTCGTGACGCCCATCATCAAGCCTGATAATATGACGCGGGAGGGTGTCCTCAAAGGCGTTCTGCATAACTATGCACGGTTTTACTCCTGGAAGTTTTTGGAGTACTGGTTTGAACCTGATCCCTTTAAACGGCGCTATTTGCTGGGTTGTCTTTGGGCGTTTGTGAAGACCACGCTCAACAAACGGTTCTATAATTCGAGCCGCGTCAAACAGAAAGGGCTGCATACCGCAATTGAGTTTGGCTTTGATGAGTCTAAAATTCTCACTGCGGAGCAAATGGCTCAGCTCAAGCAGCATCAGTCGCCAGATATTGATTCGCTCGGCACGATAGCAGCCTGCGGTGGACCGAATGAATCATCAGAAGCGGGTGGCTACACCAAAGTGCAAAAGCCCCATGACATCATTCAAGTAGCGGTCATTGAGGCCGATGAACAGACACGGATTAAGCTGCGGGTCGATTTGCGAGCCCAAGATGGGATTGAAGTCGCCAGTGAAGCCACCAATGCTGAAACGGGTATCGTCCTGTTGGAATCCATTGATGTGGACGTTGCCGTTGTGGACAGCACCCTGCCCGATATGGATCTGGTTAAGTTCATTCGCATGGCACGCAAAGCCCAGGCCAATTCCTATGTGATTCCATCCAAAATTCTGGTGCTGGTCACCCCTGGAAACCTATCCGTAGTCTCAGACGCGATCGCAGCGGGAGCCGATGCCATCTACTTAAAAGGTGCCCCCATTGAGCAACTGGCGAATGCCGTCAGAATTACCCATCGCAATGGCATGTATCAAGATCCCGCGATCGCCACTCTTATGGAGCCAGCGGTAACTGCCTGGTCGTAAGCCAAATTAACTTGTGATTGTCATCAATGCCTGTAGGAGCGGGTTTTGCCAGTGAAATCGCAGCAAAACAGATTCTCTATCGATCAAATTCGCTCCTACGATCGATTCCATTTCCCCCTTTATTTTCTGTGTGGTTGAGGCTTACTGAATGATTGTCAATAATGTGTTATCAGACCCCAAACGTGAACCCACGCTTGATTGGGTTGCTGTCTTTTTTTTCGGTAGCGTTCACCTGTTGGCGCTGACGGCACCCTGGTTTTTCTCCTGGTCAGCGTTAGGAATTACCCTCTTTCTGCACTGGCTGTTTGGCAGCATTGGGATCTGTCTTGGCTACCACCGTCTTTTGAGCCATCGCAGCTTTCAGGTGCCCAAATGGTTAGAGTACGTCATAGCCCTGATCGGTGCCACTGCACTACAGGGCGGGCCTATTTTCTGGGTTTCAGGTCATCGGCTACACCATGCCTATACCGAGGATGTGGCTAAAGATCCCTACTCTGCCCGTCGAGGCTTTTGGTGGAGCCACATGCTGTGGATTTTCTACCCGCATTCAGCATTCTTTGACTATGAGCAGTATCAACGGTTTGCCCCTGACCTGGCGCGTGATCCCTTCTATCGCTGGCTAAATCGCAACTTCTTGCTACTGCAAATCCCCTTGGGGCTGCTGTTGTATGCATTGGGAGGCTGGTCGTTTGTGATCTGGGGGGTGGTTGTCCGAGCCGTTTTGCTCTGGCATAGCACCTGGTTTATTAATTCGATCACTCATATGTGGGGCTACCGTACCTTCCACACCGATGACAACTCTCGCAATCTCTGGTGGGCAGCCATTCTCACCTATGGCGAAGGTTGGCACAATAACCATCACGCCTATCCCAATGTGGCAAAAGCAGGCTGGCGTTGGTGGGAGTACGACCCGACCTGGTGGGCAATTTGGCTATTAAAGCGCTTAGGTTTTGCTCAAAAAGTGGTGATGCCGCCGATTTCAAATGGCAAGCCTTAAATCATCAATCATCCACCTGATGCTTGCCCTTATCCGACCCGGCAACTGAAGTCAGTCAATGCTGACGTGCTACAAAGGTTTGGCGATCGCATTGAAAGTGTGATGGGCATTCCAGTGCGTTACCCATTGTTAAAACAGGAAGGAGAGCCTTGATGCCACAGCAAAAAATGAACTCATCTTTGAAGCTGTTAGAAATTCCCCCTGGCTATCTCAACACCATGGGCTATGTCGATGAGTCAGAGGTAAATGGACCCGGTTGTCGAGCCGTGATTTGGGTGCAGGGCTGTCTGAGGGAGTGCCCGGGCTGCTTTAATCCTGAGTCCTGGTCGTTTGAGATCAATCAATTGCTCGCTGTTGATACCCTTGTCCAGCAGATTCTCAGTAATCCTCGCAACCAGGGTGTGACCTTTTCCGGCGGAGAACCCTTCTGGCAAGCGCCTGTCCTGGCAGAGGTGGCCCGTCGAGTCAAAGCCGCTGGCTTAAACGTCATATCGTTTACTGGCTTCACGTTGGAGCAACTGCGATCAGAACAGGCACCCGCTGGGGTTGAAGACTTGCTAGAACAACTTGATATTTTAATTGATGGTGCTTATGTACAGTCCCTAGCGATCCACTCACCCGACTCTCTCGTCTCTTCTAGTAACCAGCGGGTGCATCTCTTCAATCCTGCTTTTCAGGATCAACTCACTTGGGCCAGTGATCAAATGGAAATTCATATTCTGAAAGATGGTAGTCGGATTGTCACCGGTTACCGAGGGCAAACGGATCTAGCAGAGGAGACGCGATGAACCCCTGATCATTTGCACCGAATCCTGCTTTTTGAACGAACTAATCCAAAGGAATCTATGACACCACTCCCCTCGCTCCAAATCGGTCAATACATGGCTCGCTATCCCATTATTCAGGGCGGTATGGGCATTCG
>Ga0163155_10004232_pt1 | contig 14914 bp, 20 predicted proteins | sample OliLakLV19SP4G1_FD_148611 | JGI IMG/M metagenome (GOLD analysis project Ga0163155, IMG submission 148611) | Freshwater microbial mat bacterial communities from Lake Vanda, McMurdo Dry Valleys, Antarctica - Oligotrophic Lake LV.19.SP4.G1 | ecosystem: Environmental > Aquatic > Freshwater > Lake >...
GAACCGATGTTGTGGACTTAGCGCATCCCCCTTTTTGATTCACAAAAGCAATGGTAGGCATAATGCAGTAATGCAGTAATGCAGTAACTACTTAAGTATATACTGCATTACTGCATTAATAGCGTGGTTAGTTTGTTTACTTTTTCTTCCAGCGCGTCCAAACGCGATCGCACCGTCACCACTTTCGACCGCTTCAGATAGAGGGCGATCGCTTCTCTGACCAGGGCGCTTTCAGATTGCCCGGTAGCCTGTCGAATCTCGCAAAATTGCTGATACCATTCAGAAGGAATCTTACCTGCGACGTGAGCAAGTTTCATTTTGATTAATCCAATTAACTGATTAACTCATATCCTGTCTTCCCTTCAAAAAGTAACAGGTCAAAAACAGGGCATTAGTCCAAGTCTAGTCCAAAGTTCTGGACTGATTCTAAAAGCTTTATCCAGCAATAGTTTCAAGGGCTTGACTAATTGCGTTTAGAGCAATTAGTCAACGAGTTTATTGCGTTTCAGCCGTTTCGATAGTCCAGAATTGGCAGGGCGATCGCAATCAGAAAAGCTGATTGGTTGGCTCTGATCCTCAGTCTGACTTCAAATCCCAGTTTCAACCATGGCTCTCAAATGGAGATGGCAATGCTTAACTGTTCGTGTTACTTTGTCTGTAACCTATGCTATACTTAAAATATAAGCAAAGTAACACGAACACTTGATGAACATTGAACTTCTACGGACAAAGCTCGAAACCCTCCAATCAGAGGCAAGTCGGATCAAAGCAAGCGGTGAAATCCTCAAAGGAGTCCGGCTTGAGAAGACACACGGCGGCGGCAATTGTTCTGCCAGCGCTCAAACCACTTATCTCTACGCTCGGTTGCGATGCGGCAAAGGCAAGGCTCTAGCAGGTGGAGCCAGAAGCAAATATGTTGCCCTCGGTGAAATTGGCAAGACTGAGGCAGCGATCGCCCGTGGCAAGGAACTGAGCAAAATTGAGAAAGCGATCGCCGCTCTCCAAACCAAGCTGGCAAAGCTGGAATTGAAGGCGGCGGCAATAGGGCTAGGTTTTTGATCGGCTTAGCTGGTTAGCCAATTCCTCACCACAGCATTGCAAGCAAGAAGCTGACTGCCTGAGCATGGCGATCGCTCTCCTAAATTCTTTGCGATCGGAAAGCGAGAACTCCTGATCCAAAAGTTCAAAATCTTCGATCGCCAGTTCGATGATAAAACTGTTGTCTTCTACTGAAATTGCCATAGCAACACAATCCGGTAGGTTCATGATGGTTTTCCTGACTGGGTTTTGTACAAAACCCATTTGTAGAGTGAGGTTTTGCGGGTGGGACATTGGGACATTTTCCGGGAGGTGGGACATTGGGACATCGCGGGGATGTCACGGGATGTATCCCTAAGGCATCCCATGGCATATTTTTTGCCTATGTCCCGGATGTCCCAATGTCCCGCTTTTCATAGAAGTCTTCAGCGGTTTCTATTAGCAAATGTGCGTCCATCGCTTCAATCAAAACTAAATCGATAGACTCTTTATCTCTACCGTTTTGCTTTGCCCAATAGCTACATCTGATCTGCTCCCTTGTCACCACTTCCCCCGATGGTTTGTCAGAAATCCATTTTAGAAAAGCTGCTGTTTTTGGATCATCGGCATAATTCAAAAGCAGTGCATCAATCGGATCAGCGATCGCTTCCACTTCATTTATCGCTGTCGGCTCTGCGATATCCACCTTGAAAGCTTCCTCCAACTTTTGCTTATCCGTTGGCTCAAACTCAACTGGGTAAACTTGGGTCGATTGCGCCAAGTCGATAATCTCCGGCTGAGCGATCGCTGCGAATAGATTTTCTGAGATGGCAGGGGCGGCGATACCTTCTGCTTTGAGTTGCTCCATTGTTGGTTGGGTGAAGAAAAACGCGATCGCATCTTTTCGCCCCGGTATTTGCAATTTGCCTTTGCCAGTTGCTTTGAGGAAGCCAGTATCCAAATCAGCGATACCCGATTCCATTTCTGCCACAATCACCCCTTTGTCCCTGAGACGAGCGCCTTTCTTCAAACCCACAAATTCAAGGCTTGGGTCATGCGCTACCAATATCATCGGCATTCCCACTTTTCTTGATTCTGTTAGAGCGGTTCGGATGAACTCATGCAGCAAGTCTTGGTCAACGTTGGTAGACCAGCCTGACAATTCCTCACAGATGGTAGTTTCGACTAGATCGGCGCGTAGCAGTTGTTCTAGATACTCGTCTTCAGTGACTTTGGCACCCTCAAAGATTTTGTACCGTCGTTTGATTAGATCCAAATAGCGTTCCATGAACGCTTCGATCGCACTATAGTTTTTGCCACCTCCAACTAGGGTCATGCCTTGCCAGCCGCTAGCATTGCCGTGGGGATTAAGGATGAATATCTTTTGATTGTTGGCAATTTTGTCAGTGGCGATCGCACGAACCAGCGATGTTTTCCCGCTTCCCTGTCCTCCCCATACGAGAGTGGATTGAAACCTGAATAGGTGGAAAAGCTTGTTGAGGTCTTGGGGTTGTGTGGTTTCATCAGCAGAGTTTAGAGCCTTTGAATCGCCTGAAACTGCGATTGCAGAAACTTCAATCGCGTCCCTCTTCTCTAGTGCTTTAACCCTTTCAGATAGCCGAATGCTCACATAGTCATGCGGTGTGAGCGGTACTGATTCGCCGTCATCAAACGTGAGAATGCCTCTTAGCCCGTGGTAAGGATGCTTTTTATCTTGGGTGAAGTTGCACAGTTCACAATTGCCGATCATCGGCTCAATTAGGCTGTTGATCGTGCCCTTGCCCCAGTCCTTGCACCAATCAAAGTAAGAATCGGCAATGCTCTTATGCTTAGGGGAAACCTGATAATTCCATAGCTCATCGCGGCTTTGGCACCAATCCGCATCCTTCACCTTGCCAGTAGAGCGAAACATTTGATAGACGGTCGCCAGGGCAAGGGGCACGGCAAAAAGAACGTTGCCGCCAACAGAAATCAAGATGGTGCCTGCGGTGACAATGGCACTGAGTTTGAGAATGTGCCCTAACCCTTGAGGCTTGTATTCAGTCAGAGATGGGCTTTCACGAGTTGCTAGTGCAGTCATTAGTATTCCCTCACTGGCTTCTGTTGGGCTTGCTGATATTTGATGCTTTGCGGGTCGATGATATTGCTGATAAGGGTCAATCCGAGGATGACCAGTTCCAGACCAAAAACCCCTAGCAACACTCGCATCAGTGCCATGATGTTGAGTTCGCCCGTTTCGCTGAGAGGGGAATAGAGCCAACACATCAGCCCTAAATCCAACAGGTACATCACCCAACTAAAGGTCAGCAGGGCACCTAATGAGCGCTCTACGATGCTGTTGTGTTTTTGCTTAATCCGTTTCACGGATTGGCGATCGTCCCAACACTCATCCACTTGCGGCGCTGTTTGCATCCTGCTCAACAGATTTGAGAGAAAGGGGATGTGGAACGAATTGGCGATCGGTAGCAGCTCCACAATTTGAAAAATCGCCCAAACAATAAAACCAGCAAGGCTATAAATGATGGCTCCCAGAAAGCCGCATCCGACCTGTAGGAATCCGCCAATAAAGGGAAGGGGGCGCAATTGGGCGCACACATCGATCCCACTGCTACCGCCAAAAATCAACTGAGTGACTGCGATATACGGCTCAATATTGGCAACTAGAAGGAATGCCCCGGCAATCATCAATAGGAATTTTAGAAGTCTGAGCATTTTAGTTATCTCCCTTCACTTTCAAGTTTTCGTTGCGGAATGCTTGCTGCTGATACGCCTTCCGCACGGTGGCAGAGACGCGGATATCAGAGATGGTGCCATTCTTGTCTACGATCGCCGTTGCCCCTGTTTCATCACAGAGCAGGGCACCAGGCGCTAAGGGGGTACGGCTGCGAATATCCAAGGGCGTTTCCCCATCAATCAAGTTGGGTGTGCCATCGGCTAGCACAAAGCCCGTGTTGCAGTTGCCAAAGCGCTTCTCTGCAATGCGGCTATCTTTGGCGGCGCTGCTGGCATTGCGGCTCACTAAGGATTGAGCGTTGATGCCTTCGATTAAATCGCCTGATTTGAATAGGAACAGGGCTAGGAAGGACAGCCCCAACACTCCGTAAATGATTTTGTCTTGCTGGTCTATAGTTTGCATGGTGCGAGAATGGGTAAGTGGTCTTGTTGGTCACTAATGAGGGGCGATCGCTAACTTTCTACGGATGCGATCGCTCTCTTCTATTTGCCGAGAAACTCAGAAATAAATTGACGAACCAATACGCGATCGCCCGGAGTCATCTGCGTGTAGCAACTGTGGACTGGCAGATCGGCGCACGATGCAATCCTCCACAGGCAGTCATCTGCGTTGTATCGACCCGATTTAAGCTTGGCAATTTGACCGTTGACGTAAGCCCGACTTGACTCTGGAAAATCAGCTAGGGCGTTTTTTGCAATTGTTTGGGACATAAATCAATCTCCTGTTTGTTCTGGGGTATTTGGTTTTTTTTGGACATGATTGCAATTCTTTTTGGATTGACAGCCAAAAATGGCTATTCCGATTCCGAGAATTACGCAAAGGAAACAGGTCAGGAGTCTTGGGGCTTTCCCAGGGGTTGCAGTTGGGCTAGAGCCTCCTGTAGTGAATCGGTTTGATCGGATTGTTCAGAATCAATCCGATAGGCTTTCTCCTGATAGCGCTGCTGTTGCAGCCGTAAAGCCACTGCCTTAGCTGCGATCGCATCCTTTGCTTGCCGGGTCTGGTTCAGCTTTGCGGTTTAGCAAGTCGGTTTCCATTGCATCAGAGATTTGATCGGCGGCTTCAATGAACTGGGTGGCGACTGCCAACGGATCTTCAAAGCTGCTGGATTCACCAGTACGCAATGATTCAAGGCTGAATCTACCGGGCAACTGTGGAGTGGCTAGCACCATCTGATGGTTGCCAATTTCTACGGTGGCAGCGGCAGCGGGTAGGGCTTTGGAGCGGCAATTGAATTCATCCATCAGGCGATCGCAGGCATCAGAAGAAAGCCCGTCGGCTGTGGAGATGCCTAAATCTTTGCAGCGATTATGGACGGTCGTTTTGGATAGGCGGTTATCTTTTGCAAATTGGTGCAGTGAACTACTCATAGGTTCCTCAATAGCTAGGGGACTGGGTTGGAACGCTTTGGAACACGCACGGAACAGTGGGGAGGGCGCTATGTCCTCTCCCTGTCGTCTTTGTGGCGCTTTGGGGTGTTCCAACTTGTTGAAATAAAGTTAGCACAATTTTATGCAAATAAGCATAAAATGTTACAAGGTTGTTCTGAAGCCTGATCTGAGGGTAAGATTAATGCATAGTGATGCAATAGAGAATGACCATGTGGTAAAAAGAATCACCGTTACGCTTGATGAAGAAACCCATGCTGCATTGCAAGCGTGGGCAGACGATGAGGCTAGGTCAGTCCCTAACTTGATGGGTTACTTGGCTCTTAAAGCCATCAAAGATCGCCAAGCGGATGAAAAAATCTCTAGCAGCAAAGAAAAGTAGGGAGCGATCGCGATGTTGACCGACCCTGAAAATCCTTTTGAAGAACGAGAGGAAACCGTTTGGGCAAAAAACAAAGACATTGCTTGGAGACTCTGCCAAGAGATGGCAGAAGAAGATCCTTTAACAAAGGTGGTTAACGTGACTCAGGACACGAAAAACCCCAGCAAAAAAGGTACTTACAGGTTTATTTGTTGGTTTAGAAGCGAGGTAATACCAAATGACAGCAGCAACTCTTGAAAGCATCAAAACCTTTCCATACAGACCAGTCCAAGGAAGACGGTTTTTATCGGTCAATCTTGCATTGGTTGATCTGACTGAGATAACCGAATTTGCAAAAGAATTAGGGTTTAAGCCAGAACTGGTAAAAATTCAGGGCAAATCTGGTACTCAAGTTCATGCCCTTCTGTGGGAAGGCGCGATCGCAGATACTCCAGTCGATATGGATGAAAAAGTTGATTATTTAGCTGACAGAATCGACACCGATGCGATCCGGTATGCGACCGGGGCATGGACTCAGGCAGCTTAAGGAGAGCGATCGCAATGTACGCAACCATTCCAAAACCAATGTCTTTCGATGAGTTCTTGGAGTGGCATCCTGAGGACGGTCGAATCTTTGAGCTATACGAAGGGGTGCCAACCGAATTGAATCCTACAGGAACACATGAAGCGATTGCCGGGTTCCTTTCCCTCAAACTAGGGATTGAACTTGACCGGGCATCACTGCCCTATTTCATTCCTAAAACAGCCACAGTCAAGCCCTACCGGGAGCGACAAGGCTATAAGCCAGATGTGGTTTTACTCGATAGAGCGGCGATCGCCCATGAACCAGATTGGGCAAAGAAGGCAACCATCCATGATGGAGCTACCGTTAAGCTAGCGATCGAAGTGGCAAGCACCAATTGGCGGGATGACTACGGGGTGAAGCTGACAGACTATGAAGAAATGGGCATCCCTGAATATTGGATTGTGGACTACATTCCTTTGGGGGCTGCGCGGTACATTGGTTCACCCAAACGCCCGACAATTACCGTTTATCAATGGGTCGATGGTGAGTATTTCTTTCAGCAGTTTCGAGCGGATGAGCATGTGATATCGGCGGCTCTGCCAGGGCTGCAATTGACCGCTGATCAAATATTTAACTCTGCTGAGGTTTAAGGTAAGCGATGGGTTTAGAAAAGTTAGAGAAAAAAGACTCTCAGAGGCTAGAGCGCTACTTTTCAGGACTGCCAAGTAAAAAGCTTCAAAAATTGGCAAAAAGCTTAGAGGCTCAGGCAATGTGGTTGCAGGTGAATAATCAAGCCTCTCTGCTAGGAAAATGCTTAGCAGCTAGAGCTAGAAGAGCAGGGGGTGATCCTATTAAGCATCTGAAGGATGAAAATTCATTCCAATATTTGATAATTTGGCAACTGACAACCCATTACGAAACCTTTTTTGATTTGATTCAGCTTTGTTGGGACTCAATCAGAGAAATATTGAAATGCTTGGAAGATTCTCCACAATCTGAACTTTCTCTCTTCATGACCGCTATGGCTGAGATATTTGATGGAATGTTTGCTCCTTGTGTTGAGGGCGGAATAACGTATAACCCTCATAAAGACGAGAAGTTTTTTCGTTTACATCTAAGGCTGACTGGGCACTATCCAAAAAGTCAAGAGCAAGACTTGTCTCCCACAGGCATAGCGGAATACGTTGATCTTGCAAGCGAGGCATTAGGAACAGGGACACCTTCAGCAGTCTTTTATCCTTTACTGCTGAAGGTGTTTGCAGAGGAATCCAGGCACAACGATGCTGTTAAAACCGTGATGCACCCTTACATGAATGAAAGTCAGCAGATCGCAGACCTGATGCATCAGGAATACATTAAAGCCAGGAAGAAGGGAGTTCTCAGGTCTGAGAGATGGGATAAAAGTGGAAACTGCATGGTGGGAACGAGAGGGGGAAGGTATGTAACAAAATTGTCATAAACCTTTTTCCCATCTATCTGAACGGCGATCTTATGCTTTTCAACAGTGGTACAAAGGGGCTAGGCGATCGCGTGGTCAGTTAAGCAGATTAGTCCCCGCTAGCTGACCCGTGATCGCCCCTCAAATCAAAAAACGACCCAACATCAGATTAGTCCCCGCATCAAGTCGTTTTTAAATTGTTCAGTTTGTGTTTCTGTTTCTACTCACCACGCTCGACAGGAGCGAAGCTTTGCTATGCCAAAAGGCACCACTTAACGATGAATATAGCTCGAAAACTTAGGCATTACAAACAAATCTCGACAGCAGGAGGCGCGGCATGAGTCTGATCGTACGCTGCCCCGATTGCCGATCGCACGATCTTGAGATTCGCCCCGCTGCTGTCGATCGCCTTGCAAGTTTGCATTGCCCGACGTGCGATCGCTTCCTCCGCTGGCTAAAGCCCCATCAAGCTAAGGCGTTTGCTCGGCACTTGCCGAAGCCCAAGCAGATAGAACTTCCTGGTTTGGAGGTGCAGTCATGAAGACATTCCTATCTCAAGAATTAGAATCGTTTAATCAAAAAATCGAGCGCGAGTTTTGCCAAGGCAGCGCGATCGCCCCAGGTTTGTACGATGCCTGTATATCGATTATTGAAGATACCGGGTATTGGGAGCCAAACCGGGCGTTAGGGCATAAGGTTGCTACTCTGTGGCAAACCCACAAGCCTCACAGCTACGGCGCGATCGCTTGTTTCAACCAGGAAATAGGGAATTTATGGCAGGGCAAACCAGAGTTTCCAGTCATCGAAAAGGACGGGAAAATCCAGCGATATGCAGCACCGAAAGGCAGCGGGTTACGGGCGTTTACCCCAGCGGTAACGGTTGCTGAGTGGTTTCAAATAGCAGAAAAACATCATCTAAAAGGACACTTACCAACGTGGGTTACGCAAGCCGCCTCAAACAATCAAAACGAGCTAACCAGCAACACCAGCCAATCGCTAACCCAGAACGAGCAGCATTGCTGTGCTTCGCAATTGAGAAAAGCGTCCGTGATTCCTTCCATCAGGGACTCTGTAAAAGCGACGGGTTTTACATTGGCTGTGGAAGCTGGAAACTCCCTGAAATCGCCTGTGCTACAAGAATCTACAAAGAAGACTACCCAAGGCACCAAATCGAAATCCTCAGAGCATCTGAAGGACAAGAAAGCGCTTACACCATCCGAGTCCTTCCCGATATCGGATGGCTTCTCAAAAGTGGAGAAAACAACCCCGCTAGGAGAGGTGAAGAAACTTTCGAGTCAATTCCCGATTGAGACATCATCATTCTGGCAATGGATTGAGTTGCTGAATATCCCCATCGTCATCACCGAGGGTGGCAAGAAAGCGCTTGCTCTGCTATCCCACGGCTATGTTGCGATCGCGTTGTATGGGGTGCGTTGTGGCGTACTGGAGAACGAAACCATCAATGGTGAGAAAGTTCGCAGGCTGAAACCAGAACTCATCCCAGACCTGCAACGGTTCGCTACGCCAGGGCGCAAGATTACGATCGCCTTTGATCAGGACGATAAGCCCAAAACCAGAGCAGATGTTACAGCAGCCACATCGCGGTTAGGCTTCATGTTGGGCATGGCTGGCTGCCAAGTTTCTGTAGCGCAGTGGAAGCCAGAGCAAGGCAAGGGCGTTGATGACCTTATAGTGAAAGGTGGCGTTGAAGCTTGGGAAAAGGCACACTCTGAGGCTGTGTCCTTTGCTGGATGGAGCGTTGCAAGGCAGTTAGCGCATGAGGTCAGACGTAAACCTGATCTCAATATTGGCGATCGCGAGTTTATCGAAGTCGCTATGAGCCTTGCAAAAACAGGCATCATCGCTCTGCATGGTGGGAAAGGAACAGGAAAGTCGAAAGCGATCGGGCTAATGCTCCAGGGGCGGCGCTGGCTATCCCTGAGTCACCTAACCAGTATTGCCCGTGACCAGGCGGCGGGATGGGGCGGGGTATTCGTCAATGATGGAGACAGGCACGGGTCTAGCCTGTTGAAGGATGGTAAGCCCGTGGATGGCGGGTCGGTGTGCCTTCCTTCCCTATTCAAGGTGTTAGCGATCGAAGCGAAAGTGTTGGTGCTGGATGAAATCTCGGCGCTGCTAGAGTTTTTGCTGAGTTCTAGGCTTTGCAACAAAGACGGTATCCGGTCTTTGCTGTTGGCTGAGTTTAGCCGTCGCATCAAAGAAGCCGATTTGGTGTTGATTGCGGATGCTGACTTGTCAGAAGAAGCTCTGGAATACATTGAGGCGATTCGCGGTGAAAGGGCTTATCTGGTTCGCTCTGAGCGGCAAGCACTGACCTACGATGCCTTCATTATTGATGGGAAGAAGAATGAAGCGATCGCGATGCTGCTAGAGCGCGATAGGCAAACCCCTGAAGGCAAGGTTTTTTACATTAATGCTGACTCAAAAGCGCTCACTGAAACGCTTGCAGAGATTTTAGGGCGGGATAAGTGCCTGATAATTAATGGCGATACCATCGGTGGACAAGCCCAAGCCAGTCTTTTAAGCAGTAAAGGTCATGACTTGCCCGGTCTGATTCTTCAGGGGACTCGCTACGTCATCTCGTCGCCATCAGTAGTACAGGGGTTCAGCTTTGAGCATCACACCGACTTGATTGATAGCTTTTGGGGCTTCTACCAGGGATGCTCCATCTCTGCTCACGCCATCGCCCAAGCCCCCGATCGCATCCGAAACAGCGACATTGAGCGCTTCTTTTGGATTGGTAATCGGGGAAGCGCCTATAGCAAACTCAGCAAGGCGCAAGGCGTTGCGGCATTCCTGAAAGAGTTCAAGCAACTCAATAGCACAGCAGCGAGGCTGGTCAGAAATTCCCTGACTCCAGAGGCACAAGCCGATGTGGATGGGCTGGACTGGCAAAGTCAAAACCTGAAAATGTTGGCAGCGATCGAGGTTCGTCGCAACCGGGGCATGGTGAACCTGCGGGAAACGCTCATCGCTTTACTGAAGCAGGAAGGGAAAAAGGTCAGCATCATCGCCCCACCTAAAGAGCTTCCCAACGTTTCGAGAATAGTTAAACAAGCCAGTGAAGCGGTCAATGCTCGTTACTGTTTGGCGGTAGAAAATGCTGAAACCATCACCAAAGAAGCAGCGGAAAAGCTGGCAGATAAAACAGAATCCCTAACCCCTGAACAACTCCTTAGCCTTGAAAAGTTCTACATGGGTGAGTTCTATCGACTGGAAAACGTAAAATCGCTGGATGTGAAGTTCGATCGCAAGGGTCGCACCAAGGCTGAAATCAAGGCGCTTGAAGCGTTGCTAGTTCCGGGCTTAGCAGAAGAGGTCACGGCAAAAACCATTAACAAGAATGCAACTAGCCCGCAAGATTGGAACCAGATCGCGGTTAAAGTGTGGCTACTAGAGCAGTCGGGGGCGGCGGCGGCTATTCGGCGCATTGCAGCAGGGGAAATCACCTCGATTGATTCCGATACCGTTGAAGAGATCGCCAGCTTCATTCGTGCCCACCCAAAAGAATTTAGAATCGCCTTCGGGTTTCGCTGCCTCGACAAAATGAGCGATCAACAAATTATCGGGGAAATCCTCTCGCGCCACGGCATCAAAACCAAGCGCATTGGAAATAAAAACAACCTGAGATATGAGGTCGATAAGCCCCACTTAGAAGCGATGTTGGCAATCATTGAGCGGCGCAAAAGCGCGATCGCACCCCTCGAAGATCAAGGGTTAAAACAGAGGGGTGCGATCCCTCAAAACCTGTCCCCTGAACTAGAAAAATGGATGGCTCCAGAGTCGTTGGCTGACGTTCGTTGGATGTGGCAGCAAGCAAACACCCCTGAATTAGTTGAAGAGTTATGGAGATTTATCCCCCCCGAAGTTTTAGAACGGGCGATCGCGTGATTTTCCGGTTCAAGCTGCGCGATTGGTGCGTTCTCAATCAAAATGGTGCAAGCCTGTCGAAAGCTGAATTGATGGCAATTTGGCAGGTTGATCGCTTCGGCGGCAATGAAATAATTGTCAAACCCGCGCCATTTCAACTAGTAGCCGGACTGAAGTTTGATCGCAAATCGTACCCACGATCGTGGCTTACTCGACACCCTAAAAAATTGATTCCGTTGTGATGCGATCGCCCCGATTGAAACCTGATATCCAGACTTTTTTGGGTCAAAATAAGCACAACGAACTAGTAACTATCCTGATAATGCCCTTCACCCGACAGGCTCAATCGTGATGCGGCAAACGCCCAGCGACTACAACGCAAAAGCAAGCCGCTCGCGAGTGGGCAATGCAGCATCAACCTTGGCAGAAATCAACTGGACCGGTCACCGACCAAGGCAAAGCGATCGCCTCCTTCAACGCCAATAAAAGCTACTTTTGTCGCAGAATCAAAGCCTCTCAATTTCCTGATTTTGAGCAACAGTGCGAGGCAACAGAGCGGTTTATCCTGCTGTTGCGATCGCAAGTGGAGTCGAGTCCTGATATCGGATTTGAACTGGTTATCATCCGTAGGGCTGGCGGTGAAGGGTTGGAGCGTTGGGCGTACTTTGGTATGAAGATTTCCCTCATGGGTTGCCTGATCGGGGATGACGCAAAATTTGACCCCGTTTGGCAGCGGTTAGGAATCTTCTGTGATCTTTGCGGCTGGTGAGCGGTTTTGTACAAAACTCAATGCCTTTGAAATTACTACGAGATCATAGGATCTGAAGCCAAATTCACTAAAATTTCAGGAAAAGCTATCAAAAGTTCCACCATTTATGATCGGCATCCTGTTCCCATCAAATACGGGTTAAGCCCATATCAGCAAGGGCTTAAGCTCAATTCACAAACTGAACTTAAGCACGCCATTTTGAGGCAGTCTAAGATTAGGAAGTTGACGCTTATAGGATTTGACGTGTCAGGCGGCAAAACTAGCCCAGACAAGCTGAGATTGGCAGAACGCCGACAAAAGGCATTTGCTCTAAGAAAAGCAGGCGCAACCTTCCGAGCGATCGCGTCACAAATCGCCTCAGAAATGGATCAGCCAAAATATAATGATTCGCTGGCATCAAAGGACGTTCAATTTATCTTGAACGAACTGACTCAGCTTTCCATTGCCGATGCAGCGGAATTCCGACAGATGGAGCTTGAACGCCTGGACGCTGCCCAAATCGCGATCGCCCTGCCAGTGCAGGCAGGTGACCTCTACGCGATCGACCGTTGGATCAAAATTATTGAAACTCGCTGCAAAATCTTGGGGCTTTACCTGCCACAGGCTGAACGTCCGGCGCGGGAAGAAACCACGGGAGAAATTGAACTTCAATTAATTACACAGGGTAGGGGCTGAGCGATGAACGGCAATGGTTTTAAAACCCTTCAGGGAGAGGTTGAACGGCAATTTCAAAACTGCAATTTATTAAAAGCAGAAAAATATCCTGAACCGCATGAAGTCACTTGGAAAGCCTTACGCGATCGATTTTTAGAAGGCATCAACAACCCGTTTTCAGCACCAATCAAGTTTTCAGCACCAATCGGTCTCCTCAAATTTGTCCCACCCCCTAAGGCTGGAGAGCTGGCACTGTTCTATGCGCCTGAAGTAATCTCGAATTTCTTAGGTAGGGGCGATTGGCTTTTCTTGGCTCGTTATTGGCAGGCGTGGCAGCAATCAGACTGCTCAATTTATTGGCACTGCCACCGTGAATTGGTGCCGCTGTTGAAGCCGAATTTCCCTTTCTTGCTGTTACCAGGTGACGAACTTCCAAAAATAAACCGAGTCAAAATCCCAGTTTTGGGACTGCCTTACGGGCGATCGCTATCTGCTCACAGTCCATACATAAAAACCGTAAAACCTTGTCCATTGCCGCCAATAAACAAGCCGAGAGTGGGCGTGTGTTGGTCCAGTCAAGACCAGGCGCGGCGTGTGCCACTGCCACTTCTTAAACCCGTGCTGCAACAGCTAGCGACCAGGGCTGAACTCGTTAACCTGACATTGGAACCATCGCCAGCGGGTGTGCCAATGGTTAGTCCGCAGATATCAGATTTCAGCGATACAGCCGCTATTTTGAGCGGGTGTGATTATGTCATTTGTTCTGATTCAGCCGTCATGAACCTTGCGGGGGCGATGGGCATTTGGGGATGTGTCTTGCTTCCCCGATGGCATGATGCCCGGTGGGGGCGCGGCGATCGCCCTAGCTGGATAACAACCTGGCATCCATCGCTAACGCTCTGCCGTGGCGATGGAAGTTGGCAGAGTGCGATCGCAACTATGAGAGAAACATTAGAAAGCAGCCTGATGGCAGGCTGCTAGGAGATGATGGAACCCCATCAATTTAAACTCAAAATACTATGAACAGAGTAATGCAGTAATCAATGCAGTAATCAAGTACTGCATTACTCATCTAAGTCTTGCAATGCTTCATCTAGCAACAGCCGCACAACGTCGGCTTTTTTCTTGCCAGTGCGAGCGCAAAACATCGACAGTTTGCGATGCATCGACTCCGGCATATCTACTGTGAGCCTGATGGTTGCTTCCCGTTCAGTGGCAGATTCTAGTAGCTGACTCATAACGCTTCCTTTCTTTTGAGGTTTTAGCTTTTTCGCTGGTTCAACTTCAACAGTTGGCATCTCTTCTATCGGCTCATTTTTGGGCTGCGGTGTGCCATAAACAAATTCAGAAGCTAACGAATCATCTAATGATTTTCGGCTTTTCCTGATGGTCATAGCAGCAGCTCCATCACTTCAGTGAAAAGCTTGCTAAACTCACGCGCTGATTGGGCAGCGGGTCTACCGGGTAATTCCCACACCACAGCACTTTGTCCAAACGTATCAGCAATGACTTGACGCTGATAGAGAACCGTTTTCAAGACAGGGATTTCAGTCTTCTCCAGCAGCGCGATCGCCTCATCTAGAAGCTTCGTGCCCTTGACCGCACGGCTTAAAAACACAGCAGCTTTTGGGTCACCCTTCCTCACACTTTGAGCCTGCCTAATCAGCCTCACAGCATCGGAGGCTGAACGTAAATCAACCCCGGTAGGTTGGCAGGGCACGATCGCCAGATCAGTGCGAAACAAAATTGCTCTAGTCGTTTCGCTTAAACCCGCGCTGCCATCAACAATCAAATAATCACACTGGTCTGCTAGACCTGGTAGGCGCTCTAGTAAATCATCTGCACTCTGAATCACTTCAGAAGCGATGGGCGTTTCTAGAGTCGATAGCCAGATGGAGGATGAGCGCTGAGCATCAGCATCAACTAAAATCACGCTGGCTTTTTTTTGAGTCAGCCAGTAGGCAAAGTGAACCGATGTTGTGGACTTAGCGCATCCCCCTTTTTGATTCACAAAAGCAATGGTAGGCATAATGCAGCAATGCAGTAATGCAGTAACTACTTAAGTATATACTGCATTACTGCATTAATAGCGTGGTTAGTTTGTTTACTTTTTCTTCCAGCGCGTCCAACCGCGAT
>Ga0163155_10004233_pt1 | contig 14906 bp, 18 predicted proteins | sample OliLakLV19SP4G1_FD_148611 | JGI IMG/M metagenome (GOLD analysis project Ga0163155, IMG submission 148611) | Freshwater microbial mat bacterial communities from Lake Vanda, McMurdo Dry Valleys, Antarctica - Oligotrophic Lake LV.19.SP4.G1 | ecosystem: Environmental > Aquatic > Freshwater > Lake >...
CTGCCGTTCTAATTGCACTTCAACCCGCCCCCCTTTAGCGTGAATTTAACGGCGTTAGAGAGTAGATTCCATATGACTTGTTGCAAGCGTCTTCACTCATGCCAATTCTTCTCCTTAAACACGATATTAGCTGCCAAAATAATCACTCGAAAAAGATTTTAATCAGCCGCTAATGTTCGGGAGGAATTCTTGATTTCAATTCTGCGATTAGTGTTGGTACTTCGATTTGAATTACAGCCCAAACAATATTGAGGTTTATGTCACCATACTCATGAACTAACCGATTTCGCATGCCATTTATTTCTTGCCATGAGATATTGGGAAAGGTCGTGCGAGTTGGTTCTGAAACTCGTCTTGCGGCTTCGGCTATGACTAATAATCGCCGGATCACTGAATCTTGTAGCTGTACATTTTCTACAAACTCATCTTTTGAACATTGAGCAGTGTAGCTCACAATAAGTTCTGCTGATTGCAGCATGTCAAGTAGAAATTGAAGATCCCGTTGCATACACCACCTGAGCAGAGGATAGGATTTCCTGGCGACGTAAATAGTTACGACTGGTTTCAATTCCTTGGCGAGTGATTAAGTCAATTTCCCTATAAAAAATTGTCTTTAACTCTGCTTCCATCTGGTCGAGACTGCTAAATGTGGGGTAAGCCTCTGGGTGAAACTGCACCATCACGTCGATGTCACTGTCAGGGCGAAAGTCATCCCGTAAGACAGAACCAAATAAAGCAAGCTCCGTGACTTGCCAGCGATCGCAAAACCGGGCGATCGCGTCCATCGGCAGTTCAATAGTGGTAATAGCCATATGCAGAGTCACGGAGAAACGCGCTACTCCTAACATTCTCTCACACTTAGATGAAGACAGTCTCGTCACTCAGCTAGCTATTCGATTAGAAGATCACAACTTCAGATAGGATACGTCTTCTCTCATTTTCATGTTTATCAAAGCCCAAATACATGACTCAGATTTAAATAAAATTCTGCAATGAGCCTACTTTGCAAGGAGGTGAACTACACAAAACCTAAGTTACGAAAATAAAGTATCCCCGCCAGAAGCTTTAATTAGGGGTTTCACAATTCCTCGTGGTCTTCGGAATCCACCACGGTGGCAAGTTGGATGATAAATCCATGAGGCTAAGGCATCCCCGATTTGCAAAGTAGGGTGAGGGTTTTTATAAATGTTTAAAGTGGGAGGATAGCTTCCATCAGTAACCAAAGGAGTAGATTGTGGAAAATCTGATAACACTTGACAATATACGCTTTTGCATACGAATAAGATACACTTCGGCTTTAACTCAGCAACCACATCTTTAAAGATAGGTTTCGCCTTTTGCCACATACTTTCACTAGGACGAACTCTAGGACGAGGGAGCCAGTCCTGAACGTATTCATGGTGGGCGACAGAATGCCAAAACTTTTTCCGTAAGTCTTTGTCTGTGGCATTGTCAACAAAAGTTTGTTGAATATTACTGAAAAAGCGATGCTTGCATCTACCATCGATAATACTCTCGATCAAACGATGAGTGAAGGTGTCATGAGGTCTTTCCCTATCAATATTATCCGTATAGTTAGATTCCCCGACTATTAAAATCGGAATTTTGAACAAGCTGTCACTACCATAATGATCACCAACCCAAGGCTGAAACAAGAGATTTTTGCTATCAATACGCATCTTCTGGTTGCTCACTGTATTTAGAATGAACCTATCAAGCATTAATACAGCAAGTCACAAGAATTATCGGGGAATTTGTAAAGACTTTGGCTAGGAGGTTGCTTTTGCGATCGCCCCTTGAATATTCGCGATCGCCCGTTCAGATCAAATACTTACTTCCACTGATTTCGACCAACACTTCACCTGCTCGTAAAAGCTCTAGAGTCTCTGGCAACGTGGCACTTAAAATCTCTTGTAACCGAGCATTTGAGGTATTTCCACAGGTTAACCAGATGATTTGAGGCGGAGAACCAAGGCGCTCAACCAAATCTACAAAATCGCTGTCTTTGGTCAGGAAAATTATCCCTTGCGCCCTGCCTACCTCAAAAATTTCAGGGTCTTCAGCATCTCTCAGACCAATATCACGCAAAGCGAATGCTGCTATGCCAAAGGTGCTGGTGATCCAGGTTGCGATCGCGGGCGACAAATGCGCGTCTATCCATAGGGTCATGCAACCAGAACGGGGTGATCAAGTTTACGAGAGGCATAGGACAGAGCCGCTTTGAGATCATCCATCTCTAAATCAGGCATTTCTGCCAAAATTTGCTCAGCACTCAGTCCGGCTGCATATAGGTCTAATATGTCTGATACTCGAATTCGCATCCCACGAATGCAGGGACGACCACCACATTGGTTAGGATTAACCGTAATTCTTGCCAGTAAGCTTGACATGGGCGTTGAGCGAGGATGGTTGCACTTTAAGATTCGCAGCGTTAACGAAGTCTGCTAATCCTTTTCTATTGTAAAGAACCTTGCAGCTTCAAGAACAATCCTAGTGATTAGACCCTGCTTAGTATCCTCGCTCTTCCAAGGGTTAGCTCTTTTCAACTAGGGTTTGTTGAATGTTCGCGATCGCTCGTTCGGCTCGGATGCTGACTTCGCGATCCGGGTCATCTAGCGCCTGCTGGAGGGCTTGCAGCGCGGCGGGATTGGCGAGTTTGCCGAGGGCGATCGCGGCTTCTTTTCGCACATCGGAGACTTCATCGGTCAAGGCGTTAATCAATGGGGGCATATAGTTGATCATCTGGCTGAAGTTGAATAGCTGAAGTCAAATAGCTGCTAAATTTGGCTATTGCACTTCAATGATTCCTCGAAACATATTCATGCCACAGGCAAACTCATATCGACCCGGTGTATCGGGTGTGAATTCGATCGCGGTCACCTGGTTGAGCGGCAGTGCTTGAGTAATCCGAAAATCAGGGAATCGCACTTCCTCTAGGCAACTGCTGGGATCTCTGCGATCGAAGTTCAACCTTACAAGTTTCCCGACTTGCACCACAATCTGGCTCGGTTCATAACCGCCATCCACTGTGATTGTAACTTCCTGAATTCCCGCCTGGGTATTTGCCTTACGGGCTTTTGGCTGGCTGAACAAAAACCACCAAAGTTCTAAGCCAATCAATCCCAGTCCGCCCAGCGTCACAGCAACTTTGGTGCCCAAGGGCTGATCGATGCGCTGAAACTGACTAGATTCGGGCGATCGCGGCATGGAGTGGGTTGAGTCTCCTGGCATCTCGGCGGCGACCCCTGAGAGTGCCCCTGAGAGTGCGCCCAGTAAGAAGCCAAACCCTGCCAATGTTCCCCAAAAAGCTGCTTTATTCATAGTGAAGATCCTGTTTAAACTTGCGCCTTGGGCTTGAAGTTTTTTAGCCGCAGAGCATTGGTGACCACTGAAAATGAACTCAATGCCATCGCTGCCCCTGCAATCACTGGGCTGAGCAACCACCCAAACACGGGATAGAGAATGCCCGCCGCGATCGGAATTCCGGCTGCGTTGTAGATGAAGGCAAAGAATAGATTTTGTCGAATGTTTTGCATGGTGGCGCGAGATAGTTGAATGGCGGTGACAATGCCATTTAAGTCGCCAGAGATCAGCGTGATATCGCTGGCAGCGATCGCCACATCGGTGCCCGTGCCAATGGCAATGCCCACATCGGCTTGGGCGAGGGCAGGCGCATCATTGATACCATCTCCCACCATTGCCACCACTTTGCCCTCTGCCTGAATGCGCTCCACGGTTGCCACTTTCTGATCGGGGCGCACCTCCGCGAACACGCGCTCAATCCCTACTTCCCGCGCAATCACTTCAGCCGTGCGGCGATTGTCTCCGGTCAGCATCACCACTTCCAAGCCCATCTTTTGCAAAGCGCGAATAGCATGGACAGAGGAAGGTTTGACTGCATCGGCAATCCCCAAGATTGCTTCAATTTGACCGTCGATCGCCAGCCCAACGACTGTTTTGCCTGAAGACTCCTGCTGCTGCCACCGCGATCGCACCGGACTCGTTTCAATGCCCAGTTCAGTCATCCAGCGGTGCGTACCAATCTGCACTAAACGCCTGTGTAAGTGATCAGTAACATATGCTTGTACACCGCTGCCCGCAATTGCCTTGAACTCTTGAACATCTGCCAGTTCTGCCCCCTGGTCTTGAGCATATTGCACCACCGCTTCCGCCAGGGGATGCTCTGAATTGCGTTCTACCGCAGCCGCTAGCTGCAAAAGGGTGAGTTCATTCTGGTTCGCCGTGCCTTTAATAGCGACAAAATCAGTTACGGTCGGTTTACCCTGCGTGATTGTGCCTGTTTTATCTAAAACGACTATTTGCAGTTTGTGCGCCTGCTCTAAACTGTCAGCGCTTTTAATTAAAATGCCATGCTCTGCACCTTTTCCGGTGCCGACCATAATTGAAGTCGGTGTTGCCAAACCCAACGCACAGGGGCAGGCAATAATCAGCACGCCGACGGTGGTAATCAGCGCCATCGTCACGTTGCCCATGATGTTGAACCAGATGATGAAGGTGAGCAGGGCGATCGCAATCACAACAGGCACAAACCAGCCCGTCACCTGGTCTGCCAATCGCTGAATGGGCGCTTTCGAGCCTTGTGCTTGCTGCACCAGTTTCACAATTTGCGCCAGAAAGGTATCTTTGCCGATTTTGGTAGCGCGGAATTTGAAGCTGCCCGTTTTATTGAGCGTGGCTCCAATCACTTCATCGCCCACCTGCTTTTTCACTGGCACACTTTCACCCGTAACCATCGCTTCATCCAGCGTGGAAGATCCATCCGTGATTTCGCCATCTACAGGCACTTTTTCACCTGGACGAACCAGAATGATATCGCCTAGTACGACTTCCGCGATCGGAATATCAACATCGCGACCATTGCGGATCACCCGCGCTGTTTTTGCCTGCAACCCCATCAGTTTACGCATGGCTTCGGAGGTTTGACCCTTTGCCCGGTTCTCAAACAATTGCCCTAGCAAGATCAATGTAATGACGATCGCGGTCACTTCAAAGTACACATCCGGGTTGAGATTTTGGGCAATAAACCACTGAGGGAAAACCGTAGGAAACAGGGAGTAGAGATATGCCGTCCCCGTGCCGACCGCTACTAATGTATCCATCGTTGCTGTGCGTCGTTTCAATGCCTTCCAGGCGTTGATGAAAAACGAGCTACCTGCCCAAAACATCACTGGAGTCGTCAGCCCAAGCTGAAGCCAGCTATTGTGTAGCCACATGGGAATGAAGGGAATCTGCAATCCAGTCATGGCAGGCAACGAGCCAATGACCAGCGTGGTGCTAATCATGCCACCAACCCACACCTTACGAGTCAGCTTGCGGTTTTCTGCTTGCCGTCCTTGGCGTTCGGCATCATCTTCAGGAGCCAATAGGTCATCTTGCATGGGATGAGCCGTGTATCCTGAAGCATCTACTGCGGCTTGAATGGCAGTCACATTCGTCTGCCTGGAGTCGTAGGTAACGGTTACTTGCTCGATCGCAAAGTTGACAGTGGCGATCGCCACTCCCGGTACAGCGCGAATGGCTGACTCAATGCTGGTGGCACAAGAGGCACAACTCATGCCTCGCAGTTTTAGAGTTGCAGTATCCATAGCGGTTTGTAGTGTCCATCGTGATAAAAACTAATTAAAGGTGTGTTCTGCGGGAGCGATCGCCGCCAAGAAAATTGAGAGAGAAGTTCACAAATTAGGACTGCAAACGTTACTTGAACTAAGTCATATCTGCTCTGAGCTTTTATATCTGACATTAGACAACTGACGTTTGACAAACCAAATCGTTAAGGGTGGCATCAGCAACCACATAGATAACGGTACTATTCCAGTGCCCAAGAAAGGGATGGTTGGCATGAACCCGGCATATGCCCATACACCGAGTGATCCAGTCGCTAAGGCTTCAAAAACAACTGTGATCACCACTCCCACAACTGTAAAAGTGGCTACTTGCTTACTGCTTGGTCGTTGCACCCATCGACGCGACTTTGATATAGCTGCAACCACCCAAAAAGAGGTCAGCGAAATCCCAACATCCCCGACTGTAGCGAGCGTACAGTTTCTAGTTCGATCGAAGCAAGAGAACTCATTTGAAACTCGATAAAACGGCATTTGCTGAACTTCCCAAAAGAAAGACAACAGAAATGAGAATATAGCCACATTCCATTCGGGTGAATTTAGCCATCGCCAAGAGCCAATGATGTTCTGATGATTTGACATAAGATGACTAGTCTACTATATAGCCTGCGGCAGCGATCGCTTGTTTAACCGTCGCTTCAGGCTGTTGAGTTTCGATTTTGACCTGCTTTGTTTTCGGATCTGCCTCAATGGTTGCAGTGGGGTCGATTGCCGTTACTGCATTCGTGATCGTAGTGACACAGGCAGAACATGCCATGTTAGAAACTTTGAATTCGAGAATCATCATGTCATCCAATTAACTACATCTAGTTTGCAGTCTCCAGTTAGCTGGATGGTCAAGGAGACTATTGAAAGTGATCGTCATACCTCCCACTAAAGTCAAAATATGAGTACCTGTTGACTTCTACGCTTCATCCTAAAGGTTTATTGATGTGATTACGTCTATCTTCCGAGAGGAATAAATTTCATCCTTTAGAGCGATCGGCATTTCATCCTGATTTCATATCCGTGTGCAATGTTGGAAAGGCTCATCTTTTGATAGTGTTCTTAAAGTCTCCTGCAATCTAAGTCATCAATAGTTGACTCTCCAGTTGGCTGGAGTATGCAAAACAACAACATCACCTTTTCCATTTTTTATCTCACTTACACCAAAACCAAACGAACTCTATGTCACATAATTTCTTTGCAAAAATGGGGCTTCTGAGTTTAACGGTAGGAGCGATCGCCACCAGCACAATTCTCAACGCCTGCTCTTCAACATCGGCTCAAAACCAAACTCCGTCTCAGTCGTCTACAACCAACGCCGGATCAATGCAAGGCATGGATCACAGCAAGATGGGCGGCATGAATCACGAGATGGATCTTGGACCTGCTAATGCTGAGTTTGACTTGCGTTTTATTGATGGCATGACTCCGCATCATCAAGGCGCGATCGTCATGGCACAGGAAGCTTTACAAAAGTCTAAGCGTTCTGAAATTAAAAAATTAGCTCAAGCTATTATCAATGCCCAAAATAAAGAAACGGCTGAGATGAACCAGTGGCGAACAGCCTGGTATCCCAACATGGGCGCGACCCCAATGGCATGGCACACTCAAATGGGACACTCCATGTCGATGTCTGAGGAGCAAAAGAAAAGCATGATGATGAGCATGGATTTGGGAAAGGCGGATGCCGAGTTTGATCTGCGCTTCCTCAATGCCATGATTCCGCATCATCAAGGCGCAGTAGTCATGGCAAACGACGCTCTCAGTAAGTCAAAGCGTCCTGAAGTTCAAAAATTGGCAAAAGACATTATTGCCTCTCAGCAAATCGAAATTGACCAAATGAACCAATGGCGAAAAGCCTGGTACAAGCAATAGTTCTAGCTGCAAGATTTTATTTGGTATCATCAACCGCTGCGGGGCAGTCAGCCTCTTCTTTCCGTTAGCGCCGCTTTCGCCTGTTCGCGATCGTCAAAGTGAATTTTTTCAGTGCCAAGAATTTGATAATCTTCGTGTCCTTTACCCGCAATCAGGACTCCATCACCCGGCTGAGCATTGAGGATGGCGGCGCGGATAGCAGCAGCGCGATCGCCTATCACAATCGGCTTAACCGCTCCGAGAATGCCTACTACCACATCTTCTAGAATGCGCTGAGGATCTTCGGTGCGGGGATTGTCGGAGGTGACATAGACAGCATCAGCTAGATCGGCGGCGATCCGCCCCATTTGCGGGCGCTTGGTGCGATCGCGATCGCCCCCACAGCCAAATACACAAATCATCTGTCCGCTGATAAAGGGACGGGCGGCTTTCAGCATATTTTCCAGGCTGTCTGGCGTGTGGGCATAATCTACAATTACACTGATGTCTTGATCTGGTGAAAGCTGGACTTGCTCCATGCGACCGGGCACACCGCTGAACTGGGGCAATGCAGCCGCGATCGCGGTCAGATCTAACCCTAAATGCAGCACTGCACCAACTGCTGCCAACAAGTTTTCTAGGTTAAATTGTCCCACCAAGGGCGACATGAATGGGGTGTCTCCTTTGGGGGTATGCAGCACTCCGCTAACACTGGCGGCTCCATAGCTCAGGTCACTCGTCCACAAATCGGCGCTACTATCCTGTGTGCTGTAGCTCCAAGTTTTTGCTTCCGATCGACCAGAGATCAGCCGTTTGCCATACGCATCATCTAGGTTAATCACCGCCAGCCCCTTCAAATAATCTGAGTTAAACAGTAGCGCTTTAGCCGCAAAATACTCCTCCATATTGGCGTGATAGTCGAGATGATCCTGGGTCAGATTGGTAAACACGCTGACTTCAAAAGTGCAGCCTTGCACCCGACCTTGAGCCAATGCATGGGAGCTTACTTCCATCACACCATAATCGCATCCAGCATCTATCGCATCGGCGAGTTGCTTTTGGAGTTCCACAGCAAAGGGCGTAGTATGGGCAGCGGTTTGCTGATAGCCCTTCCAGCGCGTGTAAAGGGTGCCTAACAAAGCGGGAGATTTCTGGGCGTGGTTGAGAAAAAACTCAATCAGGTGCGTGGTCGTCGTTTTGCCGTTGGTGCCGGTTACGCCCACCAGCTTCAGGGTTTGGGTAGGATGGTGATAGAAGGAGGCGGCAATCTGGGCGCACACCTGAGACATATTTTCTGCGGGGATAATACAGGCATTGGATGCGGCTTCCGGTTTGTTTAAGGCTTTACTCGCAGCAGCCGGAGAAACAATCGCCGCAATGGCACCCGCCGCGATCGCCCCTGACCAAAACTCGCCCCCATCGACTCGCGTTCCCGGCATTCCAATAAATAAATCCCCCGGCTGACACGCCAGCGAATTAGTAGATAAGCCTTTCACCTCGCTATCTAGCGCGGGATGATCAGCTACTGGAGCAATCCCAGATGCAGCCAGCAATTCTCGCAGCTTCATGTCAGCACCTTCTCACAAAATGAACTTCTATTGTGCCGGATCACTGAGCAATTTCTGTAGCATCTGTTCCAACTGGGCGATCGTGGCACGAGGAGAGGGGCGAGGAATGGGATGAAGTGTCGAATGTAGAGTGTCGAATGTCGATCCTTCCCCTTGGCTCACCCAAAATAATACTGGGATTTCGTATTGGTACTGTTGAAACCAATCCTCTCGCGTGGTGATGTCTCGCACTTCTAGTTCTAGCGGGATGCTTTGAATTTGCTCTAGTTTTTCTTGCAGCCCTTCACAAAGATGACAACCCGGTTTGCTATATAAAATTAACTGCATGAATTAAAACTCCCTTTTAAAGGAAACTAAATATTGCCTTAACCCTGTATTAAACATTACGTTTATTTCTTTGCTGTATGCTTAACCGTAGTTTAGGCTAATAATTGACTGCTATATTTCAGCTTCAAGTTGAGCAGTTTATGCTTTTAAAGCTAAGACTTTATTCGTCAATTAATATACTTCTAATTAAAGCTACTTACTAAATGAATGGATGAACCAAATTCATAATGTCCTACTTTTAACTAGACAGCCATTTTATAGAAAGAAAGCCGTAAGAAAGTTGATTTACTAAGCTGCTCTAACAAATTTTTCAAATAAAATAATTATTGCTTTAGTATTTGCATTTTCTCCTAAAAAAACATCTAGGAAAACTCCAAGACATGATCAAGCAAATTGTAAAAACGGTTATCACTTCCTTTGGATATGACCTTGTTAAATCTTCCAAACCTAGTCAAATTACTGAATATCCATTTATCAACACTTTGGAACTCATATTAGAAAGCTATCCGGTTCAAAATTCAGACTTTTTTATCGTTCAGATTGGTGCTCATGATGGTGCTTCTGCCGATCCAATTTGTCAATTAATTAAGAAGAATCATTGGCGCGGACTCTTAATTGAACCGCAGCGAAAACCTTTTGATCAACTAAAAGAAACATACCAAGAAGAAACCCAGATATCTCTAGAGAATATTTTGATTGGCAAGGAAGATGGAACAGCAACTTTGTATACAGTTCGTTACGAAAAGGATCTGATGCCTTTTTGGTTGAGCCAAGCTGCTAGCTTAGATCGCAGTATGGTTTCTGGAATGCTTTACTACTTTAAATTTGTCGAAAATCTAGAAACACTACCAGAAGATTATGAAAGTCTAATCGAAGAACAAACAATTCCTTCAATGACCGTCAATACGCTAATTTCAAAACATGCAATTAAAAAAATAGATTTGCTAGTCATCGATACGGTGGGATTTGATTTTGAAATTCTTAAGATGGTTCCTTTCGATACCCTCAAACCTAACATCATTCACTTTGAACATAGTCTCTTGTCTCCTGAAGATCAAATGTCTTGCTTTAAGCTATTAACGGCTTTAGGATACGGTTTAACTCAAGTTGCTGTGGACACGATCGCCTATCTCAATGCTCCTATTCGTCAAGGTAAATACGTTGTATCTAGCCAGGTATAATCGCTATTTCCTCTATGCAGTCAGATTTTGGGGTGTTTCCAGTGCAAAACCAGCATGGGTTGGAGCGATCGCCCTGCAAGCATAGTCAGATTTGGCTATCTTAGGTACAACGCGGATTGGAGCAGGCAACTAAATCTAAAATGAACCAATCTATTGAACCTTTAACTAACCCCGCTAGCCTTGACCTCGAACGGCTCAACCAAAAGTTTGAGCAAGCTCACCCCAAAGATATTCTTGCCTGGTGCATTGTTAACGTCCCGACTGGATTGATTCAAACTAGCACTTTTAGCGTTGATGATTTGTTGATCACGGATTTGCTTTATCGCGATTTGCAGCCGCCGAATCTTACTCCCGTTCTCTTTGTAGATACCCTGCACCACTTTCCTCAAACCCTCGATTTGGTTGCAAAAGCAAAGCATCTCTACACTCTCAACCTCAAGAGTTACAAAACTCCTGGGGTGACTATGCGACAAGACTTTGCCGCAAAATATGGCGAAGCTCTGTGGAAAAAAGATATCAATAAATTTCATCAGTTGACTAAAGTTGAGCCATTGCAACGTGGCTTAGCGGAACTAGGCGCGATCGCGTGGCTGACTGGCGATCGCCGCAACCAAGCTTCTACCTTCGCCCATCTACCTATTTTTGAATTAGATTCACACCAGCGGTTAAAGGTGAATCCTTTGGCAAACTGGACTCGCAAAGAAACTTGGGCATATGTGTTTGAATACGATGTCACTTATAATCCTTTGCACGATCAAGGATATTCCAACATTGGGGATGAACCCTTAACAATGCCAACCACGGGCATCGCTAACGAATAGGTTGGACATTGGCAAAACTAAAGCGATACTTGATACCTTTTTCCTATGCCTAAAACTGTTTTTATTACCGGTGCTTCCACTGGAATTGGCTATGCTACAGCGCAGATTTTTCACCAAAAAGGATGGAACGTCGTCGCAACCATGAGATCGCCTGAAAAAGCTGTTGACCTTGCCCAGTTAGATAATGTGCTTTGTTTACCGCTGGATGTGACTGATTTCAGTTCGATTCAGCCCGCCGTGGATGCCGCATTAGAACGATTTGCCGCCATTGATGTATTGGTCAATAACGCAGGCTACGGCTTACTTGGAGCGTTTGAAGCCTGCACCGCCGAGCAAATTCAGCGGCAGTTTGCAACCAACGTGTTTGGGCTGATGGAAGTGACCCGTGCATTTTTGCCTCATTTTCGCGATCGCCGCGATGGCGTGATTGTCAACATTGCTTCCATTGGCGGACTAACTGCGTTTCCGCTGTATAGTCTCTATCACTCAACCAAATGGGCAGTGGAAGGTTTTACCGATTCGTTGCAATATGAGTTGGAACCGTTCAATATTCGCGTCAAGCTGATTGAACCAGGTCCGATTAAGACGGATTTTTACACGCGATCGCCCGATATAGCCCAACAGCCCGGTCTCACTGCCTACGACAGCTTCATCGCAAAAGTCATGCCCACTATGACCAAAGCCGGAGAAACCGGATCGCCTCCCGAAGTGACCGCCGCCGTGATTTTCCAAGCCGCAACCGATGATAGCGATCGTCTGCGTTATCCTGCTGGCGGCAATGCTGGCATATTGCTGCTGTTGCGAAAACTGCTGCCCGACTCGATGTTTTCAGCGATCGTCCGAGCTGCCACTATCAAGAAGTAGCGCCACGACAACAATTTATTCATCATCTTTACTCCTCACAGGTTACACAACCAACGAGAAATAGAGGCAAGTTGATTCTCCTCGTTCAAGTTAGCAGCATTACTGAGAGTCCCATTCTCCAATTGACTCCAAATTTCACCTGCCATCCTACTTGCAACGGCTGATCCCACAAAAAAAGTAAGCGGGGAATGCCCAACCCTAGAAAATGCTTCGCGGATGCGATTGAGTGCCGCTTGTGCTGTTTTCCAATGCTCATCTGCGCCAGCAGGATCGATTCCACCTTTGAGTTCGCCTAGTGCGATGACATAGGGCGCAGCTACCGATGGCTCAATTGCACTGGATTGATTAGCTATCAACTCTGTCGGAGCAAGATTAAATAAACATAAATCCACATTACTCCTAACGAGCGGAACAGTCAGGTTGTAAATCAGTGTGCGATCGCCAAGCTCACTCTCCCAACTGATTCCCCGTAAAGACAACTCAATTTCTGTGTCGTCATTGGTCATAGCAATCCACTTTTTTGTCTTTGAGTGTTGCCAGTGATATTTTTTACCAGCGATCGTCAGTGTCGAAAGGATGGCACGAGTCAGTTTTCTTTGTGCCAACGCTCCGCCAACGTTCCGCATTGAGCCACCCAGCGTATCACCACGAATCAGCAAAAATCTAAAGACCAATTCCTCCACAAAATTTGCGCCTGCTGGCTCAAGAAAATTTCTGATCAAACCATTAATTGCTTCAATTTTGTCCCCTGACATTAGATGAGCAAGAGATTTATCAGACAGTCCTGCCGCAGTTAACAATCCCATCTCAATGCCTTTAACATTCAATAAATCAGCAGGATTCTCAGCTTGACTAGCCGCTGCTTGAAGCGCTCTAGCTTGCGCGACATAAGGGCTAGCCCGTCGATTCTTCTCAAGCGCGAGTGCCACAAACCCTGACCGAGTTGCCTCATACGTTGTGACAAGATCATTACTAGATTGGAGATGATTACGATAAGCACTCATAAGGTCAAATTATGGCTTCTTCCAGACATAAACGCACTTCCTTAACGGGTCGCGCCCATGATTTCCCATCTGTTGACTACTATTGCCCTTATCGCCTGGTAAAACAAGAATATTTTCAACAACAAAACCTAGTTTTTCAGCAAAATTAGAGAGAATCATATCCGCTGAAATACTTGCGCCCGCATAACGCACATTGTCATTCACCATAAATAGAAATGCTCCAGGTTTAAGCACACGAAAGCATTCTTGGATGACACAAGCCATTTCATAAAAGTATCCCCTGACCATTCTGGGTATACCGTTGTTGTTCAACATACCCTGTAACTTTTGGCTATCCAAATATCTCAAGATTGCTTGCAGTAGAGTCTGTGAATCAGCAATATCTAAAGCTGATTTCCAAGCTGGATTGATAGATAACAAATCTTTTGGACGATTTTCAACCGTACAACTTAGCATTTCCTGACGAAGGTTAATTAATTCCTTTTCGGAAATGCCTAACATAGCAAGCTCTAGCGCATAGGTGCGAGTATAGTCATATCGATTGCAATAAGGTGGAGATGTAATGATTACATCGTATATATCATTAGGTAAACATGGCATAACATCAAGACAAGAGCCTCTATCAAGATTGATTTGACCCTGGATTTCTTTAATTGGAAAAAGCTCTACCTGCTGTATAGAGGGTTCTAAGTCATTGATAATTTCGTTGATTTTATTAGCAATGGCATTGTCAAAATCTAGGATCTCACCTTTGTTGAAGGCTTTTTTTCCCTGTCCACGACCGGAACGGGAATCCCAACGAAGATACTGCCCATCTTTACGGGTGTAGCTGATTGATTCTAAAATGCACAGTAAAGCAAGATATAAAACTTTTTGAACTCGGATGTTTTCTTGATAACAAGCCCCAAGATATTCCTCGATCGCCGTTTTATTTTCCTGAGAATAAGCACCTTTGGTAATTCTAAATTCTGGTAGAGTGACTTTTTCCTCAGAATGTTTCCAAATCTGTACATTCAGCCAAGTTTTTAGCCGTTCAAAGTCATCAGGCGTGAATTTAGTATTTAAAATTTTCTTAGTATCAATTATCTGTTGACCGATTGGCAATAATTCAATGCCGTCAGCATCAATTCCGATGTTACTAGCAGCAAATAAAGCAGTTCCACTACCTGCAAAGGGATCTAAAAGCTTGCCTTGAGTGACTCTATATTTTTGACATAAAAGCTCAACTAAAGAGGCAGAGAAAGCTTCTTTATACTTGTACCACCGATAAATCGGTCTAGTCTTATTCGCCTGAAAACTCACTAAAAGACGGGTAAGTGCAGGCTGAACCACAAACTTACTTTTCAAATGTTGATACAGTTGCCTATCAAGAAGAGTAATTTCCTCTAAGCCATTACTTTCTGCATCAGGCACGCTATTTGAAATACTGGCAAGGCTGACCATGATTGAATATGTTGAGGGTGAGTCGAAGTAGAAATGCGAGATTTTATGTCTCTACTTAAGCTTGGGTGCTTTTTGATGCCAGTGGGTGGATTGTTCGTAGGCATAGGCGGCTTGAAATACTCGGTCTTCGCGCAAGACATTGCCGATTAGTTGCAGACCAATTGGCAATCCGTCGGCATCGAAGCCGCAGGGGACGCTAATGCCGGGAAGCCCTGCC
>Ga0163155_10004235_pt1 | contig 14895 bp, 14 predicted proteins | sample OliLakLV19SP4G1_FD_148611 | JGI IMG/M metagenome (GOLD analysis project Ga0163155, IMG submission 148611) | Freshwater microbial mat bacterial communities from Lake Vanda, McMurdo Dry Valleys, Antarctica - Oligotrophic Lake LV.19.SP4.G1 | ecosystem: Environmental > Aquatic > Freshwater > Lake >...
ATACAGACGCACAGCTTTGCGCAAAAGCTGCTGTCCTTCCGCTCTTTCATTAGCGCCACCGGGAAGCAATGCCAGGGCCAGACCGTAAGCACTGTCAGCTTGATGCACAAGCTTTATGCCGCTGGCGGAGGCAAATTCCAGGGCTTCGCGAAACATTTTTTCAGCCAGTTGTAAATCACCGACACTGATTGCGCTCTGCCCAACAGCAAAATAATTCCACCAGATAGATAGGTTCAGGGCAATTGCCATAGTCTTGTCCTCCATACTTAACTGCCCGAAGGCTTTCAGGACGGAGTGTAGAATTTGCGCGGCAAAGAAGCTCTGTGCTATTGCACAGAGTTAGGCTTATGTTTAAGTTTGAGCGTGAGCTTGTTTTAATAGTGCAGATTGCCCCAGACAGCTTCTAAAGACGCCATCTGACGCACCATATATTGCTTTTCTCGCGAGCTCGGTGAACAGTAAGACTGCCAGTAAAGGCGCCAGTAACTACTGTAGGCTTTTTGCCTGCCGTTGGCGGCTTCCACCTGCAAAACTTCTGCGCCGATGATCATGGCATTGGCTTTGAGAGTGCAGACGCCGCCCTCACACTCGGCCTGACCGCCGACGAAATCTTCACGCCTGGTACCCGGTCGCTCACACCAGACTTTGTCTAATCTGGAGCGCGTCAGCGGGTGCAGCTCTTCGATGTCAATTTGAAAAACATCGTCATCACGCCGCAAACCTTCGGGGTGCAACTCTAAAATGCAATCATCAGGCAGAAAATCTTTCTGGCTGAGAACCTGACCGTTACCGGCAATAGCCACCACGTGAGCAGGAAAAGAAGTAAGCAACCTGTCAAAGAGCGCCTGGCGAATTTTTTCCCAGAGTCGCATGGTCAGCTCCATTTCGCCCGCTTCAGCGGCATCGAGAGCACGGCACACTGTTTTTAATGAATTGGCCAGCTGGTGAAGATCGCTGGTACCCTCGGCGAGAGTCTCTTGATAAAATTCGTAGGCTTCGTCTAAAGCGATTCTCTCTCTGCGATCTTCTCTCACGGTGATTCCCCCGGGCTGCCTGTTTTTCTGATTCCAAGCATATATACCCAGTTAAAGCCGGCAGCAATCCTGCTAGATTTTCCAGCCAATTTATTTACACATGCTATTTTCGCTTCACGTCGATTAACTCAGACATATCGTCAGCCAGGCCGCTTATGCCCCTGGTGAGGTACTGACTGTTAATCAGACCGGCATCTTTTAATTTTGCCGGCGGACGAAAGACTTTGTTGTCGCTGACCAGTTCCGCCTTATTGCTGTCGGTACGCAACAACCAGCCCCGCCTGACGTTTTTCCCTTCTTTAATCACACTGTACATCTCAGTGGGCACACCGCTGAGAAGAGGCAAATTGTAATATCGATAAATAATGGCTGAAGCTTCAGCCGGCATTGCTAAATCGCGACTGAAGAGCTCATAATTGAGCACCTCCGATTTCTCAATCCAACCGCTGTAGCCTGTATCAACCTCACCGGGTCCGGGAAATTGATAAAATGTCTTCTTGCCTTTGGCGTCCACCGATTGCACGGTTTTAAGCGGCTTACCGAGAGCGGCAGCGTCGCCCATCATGCGAAAAGACGGCATAGTAAATTTGCGAAACTGCGCCATCGACATGTGAGCAATCTCTTTTGCTTCCTGACGCACTGCATAAATTTGCCAGTCGGGAGCAGCGCTATAAAGGTCATAGCCGCCCTTAAAATTCTTGATTCTCAGACCCACAGGCGAGAGCAAAAGCTCATATTTGCCGTCTACACTCGACTCTTGAATCAAGCGCTGTGCCTTGACCGTTCCCTTGATCGTTCCCTTAGCCGCCGGCTCCTGAGCCAGCGCAGCACTCGTCATAGCCTGAGCTATGCTGTGGGCAAATACAAAGCCCACCAATATTTTATTCCACAATGTGCGCGAATGTAGAGCCATTTAAAAATCCAGAGATTTATTCAACTTAGCACAGACAAAAAGAATAATGGCGCGGCCGTCAAAAAATAAATTGGCATAGCACCATCTGCAGTGTCAGATTTATGCCCACGGGTGCAGCGGTTATCAAGCGCCGGCCACTAGCTAGCGCTACCTGTAAGAGCGGCAATATGACAACACCTTAATTTGGCCCTTAAAGCTTGATAAGCCACCACGCCGCCCAATGTCCGCTTGCCGGAGGCATGCCTTAGGCCTATATAACTAGATATTCCGCTCGACATATTGAAAGCACGACGCTCTTTTAATTAGCATGCAGCTCTCTTCTAAATTCTTCTCCTCTACAAGCTTCCCTCAACCAAAACAAATCAGCACCAATCTAGACATATACGTGTCCGTGGCCTCTTTCAATTTCCTCCACGGAAAACGAATTGCATCGCCTCAGTTTGGAGCTGCTTTCAACCAAAATCTTCTATGCCCGCCCTCTTCTGGCTCATCGCAGCAGTACTGATCATACTGTTCATCGCCTCCCCCTTCCTGCACCAAAATTCGCAGGGCCACCTCTCCAACAGTAGCCGCCGTCGCAGTTATGACCAGGCCGATCAATTGATTCGCACAGCCGGCTCAGAACTTTTGCGCGGACTGAACGATCAGGCTTACTCCCATTACCGCCAGGCCCGTGACCTTGCTTCTGCAGCCCACCTTTATTTTCTCGCTGCCGAAGCCAACTACGGTATGGCCGAAGTTCACGAGCGCAATCAAGCCTTCCAGTCTGCTGCACAATGTTTGCGCGAAATTCTTGCCACCCGCACTTACCTGGACCAGGAAAAACCTGGTTACGCGCAGATGATGGCAAACAAGCTTGCGGCACTGGAAGCCAAAATCGCAGAAGCGAAAAACTGAAAATCGCCACTCATCCAGAACAATAAACCACAGATAGGAAAACATCATGGAAGTAATCTTTGCCGGCGGACTTTTCGCCTCGCTGCTCTTTATCGTGCTTTTTTGCGCCGCACTCCTGGCCTGGTTCCAGGGTCTCCTGCTCACATTTCGAGCTCATATTCTGCTCGGCATCATCTGCTTTTGCCTGGGAGTGCCTTTCATTCTCATCGGAGTGATCTACTGGCTCAGCGGCATTGACCTTCCGGCGGCACTGATGCGCGCCTTGCGAAGCTAAAACCGTTATTCCTGCAGAAGCCCTTGTACAGGCGCTTTTGCAGGAATTTTTCCTTTCATTCGCGCTACTACCGATAATAGTATCAACAGCCTTATTCGCAGGTCTCTTTTGCACGTCTTATTTGCGGGCCTTATTGCGCTCCCGCTCTCTTTCTCTGTCATTCCGTCTTTTGCGTGAGCGTTTCAATTCTTCCACAGGTAAACCCACTTGAATCGACATGGCTTCCAGCGAAACATTTTGCGAACGAGCCTGTGAGCCGGCTTGAGCTAAAATATCGGCCCAGGCATAGCGTGCCTTGACTCGGTGTGCCGAGCAAAGGGTGAGGGAATGCTCGAGAAAATCGATCTGATTTGATAGAGGCCTGGCCGCCTCTGTCGCCAATCGGCTTTCTTCCATGGCCGTAAGTATCAGTGGATAACCCACCAGTTCAAGGTCGATGGCGGCCATCTCTTCTACAGCCACACCGTGTTCCAACCAGCGTTTGGTTAAGGCGGCAAGGCGGCCGAGGTTGCCTTCAGTGCCTTCAACTTCTGCCAAAATCACGTCGAGATTACGCCCAGCGCGCCTGGCTTCAATGAGCTTTTTCGCTAATAGAGGTTGCAGCACTGTCATCTCATTCAATACATACTGTGAGGCATTCTCAAAATCCTCGTCAACGGCTTTGATCACAGCCTCGAACTGTGGTCGCAATTCAACCAGCATGTTTTTTTTATTGCGTGCGCTGGCATATTTTTGCACCAGCACCTGTAATTCATTTATCGCCGCACCCAAACTGGGGCTGGTGCTAGTGGTCAATGAGCCTGGGCACAATGCCGCCGCGCTCGTATCTATCTGGTTGCCTGTCAAATTGTGCATAATCGCCATCCATCGGTTACAAAAAACCCAATCGCCATGTGCTCAAGCATCGCGGCGATGATGTGAAAAAGATGTGACTACAAGCGCTTTTCAACTACGTAAGAATACGAAAATGGAGCAAAAATAATGCAATTACGCAGTCCTTTTTATGGCGAAATTTTTGCTCAAAATCAGCCGGTTTTTCACTGTCACGAAATTTTCACGTCTCAACCGTTAGATTAGTGTCACCCCCTGATACCACCCCGTACTAAATTTTTTTCGCGGAGCAAACAAAATGGCAGACATTCAAACCACCACACCGAAAGCAGATGTGGTCGTGGAAAGCGAAAAACCAGGCGTTGCACCTGTTGATATTTTCAGCGATCAGCGCAATGGTGGTACCGTCCAGAAGGGTGATGGTGCCCAGGCCACTCAAGAGCTCGTCAATCAAGGCAAGGTTACTCCCCTTGAAATAGCACCACCAGACGCTGCGGCACTGGCTGAAACCGGCAAACAGATTATCGCCAGACAGAATGATCTTGGTCGGCAAGAACAGTTCAATGGTTTCATCAAACAAGATGGCGCTACAGTATTCGGCAGACCGAAACGTGGAGGCCAGGACTTTTTCAGCGATGTTGACGGCAAAGACGATCCCGGTTTTTTCTGGAACGGCAAAGATGGTGTGATCACTAAAAGCGGAATCGATCAATTCACCGCCGAAGCTGATGCCGTTCCCAAAGGGCGCTTTAGAAACCCGCCCAAAGAAGCATATGTTGCCGCTTTGAAAAATTTCTCTCAGAACTGGGATAGCCCTGATATGGCTCCTTATAAAGACGGCAATGGAGCTATGACCAAAGAATCTTTCGCTCAGGGTATGAACACTCTGGCTGATCGTGAGAAGAAAGTTGAAGAAGGCAAAGCCTCTGTAGCACAACAAGCGGAGCAGCTGCGCAAAGACACCGAGGCTCTGGCGGAACGAAATAAAGTCACTACATCAGAACAAAAGCTGCCGGAACAAGAACTACCGGAGCAGAAACTACCGGAGCAGAAAGCGGAAGATCAAACTAAAGTTCCGCCCAAGCCTCCAGAATTGACTGAAGATGCGGCTAAACGTGCAGAAGTAGCGAAGGGTGAAGGGCCGTATCAAGTTGCCGCGCGCATCTTATCTGGTGACGGACAAAAGCATGATCATAAAGAAGTGATGACTCTGACTCGGGCACTGCAAGCGCAATATCGAGAAGAAAATACTGCCGACCAGTCTATGGCAGGCTTGAAAGTGAAACATCATTTGCTCACGCCGGAAAATGCCGCCAAAGTTCTAGAGCGCATCACTGACGTCAAACTGAAAGAAAAGCTGGCAGCACAGATTTTCAAAGCAGTTAGTTAGTTAGTTAGTACAAGTTTCGCAGCAAAACTTGAAACTCGCTTGATTCACCGCGCGTGAATTAGCAGTCTGTGTGACAATGAAATCAGGTATCCGACGGAGGCCTGAGTTCATAGAAGCACAAAAGTTCGATTGCCTCACGAGTGCGACGGATCAGCTCACAGATATTGTCTGGACAGTGCGTATCGATGGTCAAATCTGTTGCAGCAATCAATACTGGCATACCTTTTCTGGTGTGCCCGCTGATTCGGATTGCCAGCAAATGTTCCCTCCCGAAAATTACATGCATCCAAGTGATGTGAGCAAAATTAAGCAGCTCTGGCAAGATGCGCAAAAATCGAATCAACCTTTTACTGCTGAGTTAAGATTCAAACGCACCTGCGACCAGCAATATCGCTGGCATTTGCTTCGTGCCTGGCCTGCCACTGTACTAGAGAGGCAAAACTGGATCGTAATTAGCACTGACGTCCACCACCTGAAAACGGTGCAAAATATGTTTCAGCTAGTGATGGACAACATTCCTATTTCAATTTTTTGGAAGGATCGCGACTCGAGATATCTGGGCTGTAATCGCATGTTCGCCTCCGATGTGGGACGTAGTGACACAGAGCAATTAATCGGCAAAACCGACTACGACAATCCGTCCAGCAAAGAAGAAAACGATTTTTTCGTAGCTTGTGATAAGCGCGTTATGGAATCAGGTATGCCCGAATACCATATTATCGAGTCTCAACTCAGACCAGAAGGTAAGCAAGCCTGGCTTGATACCAATAAAATACCCTTGCAAGACGCCGGTGGTGAAACTATTGGTGTGTTAGGTATGTATGAAGACATTACCGATCGCGTGACGATTGAGCAACAGCGCGAAGATTTTATTGCCACACTTACTCACGATTTAAAAAATCCACTGCTGGGCACAAACCGCATGTTGAGCCTGTTTATGGACGGTCAGCTGGGAACCCTTAACGCCAAACAAAAAGAGATTTTAGCCCAGGTGAAGGAAAGTAATTCTGTCCTGATCGCCATGATTCAAAAGCTCAATGATATTTATCGCTATGACACAATTAAGTATATTCCAGACATTGAGCCGCTCAACATCGCTAAACTATTAAAAGAAATCATCTCCGAGAATAAAATTATTGCCAGGTTGAAAGGAATAACGCTGGAACTGATTGCCCAGGAAGAGAACGTCATTGCCGATACAAGCGAGCTGGCTTTTCGCCGCGTTGTGCAGAACTTACTCGACAATGCTCTGAAATTTACTCCCAGGGCCGGTCAAATCACCGTTTGCTTGCGAGTGGAAGAGCATTGCGTCAGGGTGGAAGTCTCCGACAATGGTCCGGGTATCGACCCGGACGACCAAAAGCATTTGTTTGATCGTTTCTGGCAGGGTTCCGCAGGAAGAAAATATTCTCAAAGTATTGGTCTTGGACTTTATCTCAGTAAAAAAATTGTGGAGGCTCATCGCGGGCAGATCAGCTGTGAGAGCGAGCCGGGATACTGTAAATTTTCCTTTTCCATTCCGTATCATTTCAACACTGTCGACGCATGAAGTCAATAAATGTACTAATTGTTGAAGATCATTTGATCACCCTGGTTGGTCTAAAAATGGTGCTGCAACAGTGGCCGACTATTGCTGTGGTTGGCGAGGCGCAGAACGGCCTCGAAGCACTAGAACTGATAGAGACCTTGGCACCAGATGTGGTTCTACTTGATGTTGGACTCCCCGATATCGACGGTATCGAATGTCTCAGTCGGATTAAGAAAAACGGCTGGCCGTCTCGTATTCTGATGCGCAGCTCGCACGAAGAAGTGGACGTAATCATGGCGGCCATGGCAGCCGGAGCCGACGGTTATTGTTTTAAGGATAGTTCGGACTCTTTGTTAATTGAAGCGCTGGAACTGATGGCAAATGGAAAAGCATGGATCCACCCACGAGTCGCCAACCAGTTACTGCGCTTTTTTAATACCCCCGGTAGAGGGCAACATTTCGCCAGACGAGCGCCGTCTGCTCAGCTGGATTCTCAAGACCTGGCTTTGCTCACAGCTATAGCCAGAGGAGATTGTGGCAGTGCCCCTGAAGGTCTTCGAGACCTGCTGCGTAAATTTGAAAGTGAATAGCAAGAACTCGTCAAACAAGTAAATCAACAAGCCAATTTTAACTAGCTACACAACATAGTAGAAAAAGACTAAAAAAAAAGGAAAAAGAATGTCCGGAAAGTGCTCCCGAGAACAGCTTTCCAGACATTTAGCTATGCAGCCACAGGGTTGGCAACAGGCAGAACAACCGGTTTAGCCAGATAAGCGAGCAAATGACTCGCCGCAGCTTCCACCACCGCTTTGACATTTTCACCATCATCCTCGAACTGGATGTCGGCGACAATACCGTCATTGACAGTCTGCCCGCAATCACCAAACCACTTCTGGTCAGGAGAAAGGAAGCGCAGGCAGCTGATTTTGATGGTTACTTTTCCCAGGACGTCAACGTCTTCCTGGCCGATGCCCTTGCCACTAGATTTGGTGCCCATGGCGGTGATGCTGCCGTCTTGGCCGCTGGCCAGAAGCGCTGCGGTGAACAATTCGGCAGAGCTGGCCGTGTCGCCGTCAATCAGCACAACCATAGGCTTACCGGCAATCATCGGGGGCCGACGCAGGTAGAGAAACTTCTCCGGTTCTTTGCCTGTTTCTTCGGTGTAAGTGACGAAGTGTTCGTGTGTGAAACCCACAAAACGCTCTTGCAGGCCGGCTTCAGTTGGTGTCTCGATGAAACAGATTTCGCCTTCATCGATGAACAACTCGAGCACATTGGCGGTTTTGTTGATCAGTCCGCCGCTGTTGCCGCGCAAATCCACCACAAATGCCTGGCAGTGAGCCACACCTTCCAGGCGCTCACGCACCTGCTCGACGATGTCGCTATGCGAAAACGAAGCGATGCCGATATAGCCGATGTTATTATCCATCACCTTGTTGTAAGCGAAAAGCTCATCGTTCACCAGATCGGCGGCCTTGCTCTCCACTTCAACCTGCTCCATCACCCGAGTGAAACGATCACCGAGAGTCTGCAGCAAGATTTTGGCGAAGGCGATAGCACTGGCATCGTCGACAATGCGACTATCGAAGCGATGCTTTTGTTCGACCCAGTTGAGAGCTACCAAACGCGAGCGGTCATAGAACTGTTTTTGGACCAGCTCCCAGATGGCGTGAAACAACTGGCGACCAGAAGCCGCGCTGTCTGAGTCGGCAATGGGGGTGAGATTTTTTGACATGACAAACTCCTTGCAAGAGGTTGAAAAATGCCTGCCATTTCCGCGCAAAAACAGCCCGAGCCACTACCGTGGTTCGAGAGATTGGGGAAATAGTGGAGAGGCAAATATTCGAGAAGTTATTTCTGGTATAGAAGGAGAAAAGAGAGTGTATTTAGTTTTAACGCGGGCAGAACTTGGCAACCTAGTAATTAAAAGTAACGCGCACGCCAGCCCAGCCCTTTACAAAACGCAATATTTTCCGTAAATCCAAACAGGGCGAATGTCTGCGGCTTTGTCAGAAAAACACAAGAAATTCTCTCCAGCGATTTTCATCTCAGAGGAACTATGCCAGCCAAAGCACAATTGCCAATGCACTTAGCGCAGCCAGCGCAGATGTACAAGGCCATAACTGAATACTAAAACTAGGAAAAGCGGCTCAGACTGTCACGTGTTCGCGTCACCGCGATGTCAATCAGGAGCCAGCCGCAACAGTTCAAGGTCTGGCCATCGTGACAGCCGCTTTATGTCTGCCAGTCCATTAAGAGTGGCGTAACATCAAGGTCTATGATGCTCATGTTCAACAACCTTTTTTCCCGTCAATCGTTTTCTTGACAAGAGAAAGCTGCCGTCCTGATGCAAGAAATTCAAAGCATTTAAAAATCCAATCCAACCCTAACGCACCTTAAACAGGTATCGTTAAAACCGCTGGAGCAAAAGCTCAGCGAACCGAGAGGACCACCTACATGACTGCTAAAGTCATCGCCTTACTCACTCTTGCTGCCGTCACACTTTTCTGGTTCCTGCCGGTTTTGCGCAGTCGTGCCATGGCGAAAAACGGCAACGTCGGCGCCGCCATCGCTCAAGAGAAGTCGAAAGCGCCCGTCACGATCGCAATTTCTACCACCAGCGCTGAAAAGCGCAATAGCGAAAGCTCGATTCTCTGGCAAGCGACACCGTCTCCTACCCAGGTGATAGCTGATACCATCGTTGTCGAGCCCAACAAAAAGTTTCAGAAAATTCTAGGTTTTGGTGGTGCTTTCACAGACTCGGCTTGCTGCATGTTCGACCAGATGTCTACAGTTGAGCGCGGCAAGCTTTTTCACGAACTTTTTGCCCCCACCGCACTCAATCTCAACCTTTGCCGCACTTGCATTGGGGCCAGTGATTACGCCACTCATCTCTACAGCTACAGCGATGGCGAAGCTGATCCTGACTTGAAGCACTTTTCCATCGCCCACGATAAGAAATACATTTTGCCGATGCTGCGGCAAGCGCGAACAGTCAATGCCGACCTTTTCTTGTTCTCTTCACCATGGAGCCCACCTGGCTGGATGAAATCGAATAAGTCGATGCTCGGCGGCAACATGCAGCGCATTCACATGCCCGCCTACGCCCAATATTTCACGAAATTCTTGAAGGCTTATGCCAAAGAAGGCGTGCCCGTTCAGGCCGTCACCGTGCAAAACGAAGTGGACACCGATCAAGATGGTCGCATGCCCGCCTGCACCTGGCCGCAAGAGTACGAAGTGGACTTTGTGCGCTATCATCTCGGGCCGGCCCTGACCGATGCCAAACTACCAACCAAAGTATGGATCATCGATCACAACTACAATCTCTGGGGCCGCGCACTGGCTTCTCTAGAAGCTGTGGGTCTGCGTCAGTACGTCACCGGAGTGGCCTGGCACGGTTATGTTGGTGACGCCTGGCGCATGACGACGGTGCACGACAGCTATCCGGATATCGACATGTTCTGGACCGAAGGCGGCCCCGACTACACTAATTCCGACTACGGCACTGACTGGAGCAATTGGAGCAAGACTTTCACCGGCAATCTGCGCAACTGGTGCCGCGGTATCACTGTGTGGAATCTCGCCCTGGACGAACAGGGAAGACCTAACATCGGGCCATTCCCTTGCGGCGGTCTTGTCACTGTTAACTCCACTACTAAAGCCGTAACTTACAGCGGTCAGTACTGGGCTCTGGCTCAATATTCGCGCTACATTAAGCGCGGAGCCACGCGCATTGAATCCACAACCAACAAAAGCGGCACCGGCGGCGAAGCTGACTCGCCTGACTTGTCTCACGTTGCCTTCGAGAACGAAGGCGGCGAGAAAGTCATGGTTGTCACCAATAGCGGTGCGACCCGCAACATCATCTTGCAAGAGGGTGGGCGCAAGTCTGATGCCATCGCACTTGCGCCCGATTCAGTGACCACGCTGCGCTGGCAATAATTTCTCCTAAGCGATCTCAGTGAACAGCAGCGACTGAGCGTGGCCAGACTGATAATGGTGAGTGGAAGCTTTATGCGACAAGCGATTACAAGAATGAGGCACGCCAATGAACCAAGATAAAAAAGAATCACTGCTGAGTTTCGTGGGCAAAATTTTGATCTAGATTCGTCGTAAACTCTGTGTACAACAGTAGGGAGTTTCAGTGAACGACAGGCTACCCGCTAATTTTGTTTTCCCCAGAGATTTCGTCTGGGGCACCGGTACTTCCGCCTATCAGGTGGAAGGCGCATGGAACGCCGATGGCAAGGGCGAATCGATTTGGGATCGCTTCAGCCATACACCGGGCAAAGTGGCCAGTGACGAAAACGGTGATGTCGCTTGCAATCAATACCACCGCTTCGCCGAAGATATTGAACTGGCTCGCAAGCTCAACCTCAACGCTTATCGCTTCTCCATTGCCTGGCCGAGGGTGCAACCTGGCGGGCGCGGTGCATTTAACGAAGCTGGTATGGATTTTTACGACCGGAAAATCGATGCTTTGTTGAGGGCCGGTCTTGAGCCTTATATCACGCTTTACCACTGGGATTTGCCCCAGGAATTGCAGGACATAGGCGGTTGGACCAATCGAGAAGTCTGCAAATTGTTTGCCGACTACGCCGCAAAAATGGTGGAGCGTTATGGTGATCGGGTGAAGTTCTGGACTACATTCAACGAACCCTGGTGCACCACTTTTCTTGGCTACGCATGGGGCATTCATGCACCGGGTCTGAAAGATGATAAAGCCGCCGCTCAAGTGGCACACAATTTGCTGTTGGCCCACGGACTGGCTTGCATAGCCGCTCGCGCCGCTGCACAGCAAGCCATCGAGCTGGGTATTGTGCTCAACTTAACCATTACCGAACCATTGCATCCACAAAACGACGAGGATGTAAAAAAGGCAGAAGCCGGTTGGCGTCGCGACTGCGGATACTACCTCGATCCGCTGCTACGTGGCGTTTACGGGCCGGGTGTAACCGATGACATAGCTGAAATCGAGCCTGAAGATCTGGCTATCATCAATCAACCGATGGATTATCTGGGCATCAATTACTACATGCGCAGTGTGGTATCAAACGCCCCCATCCCCTCGCCTATTGACGGCCACGAGTATACCCAGATGGGCTGGGAAGTCTACGCGCCGGCTCTGCGCACTCTGCTCACGCGCATTGATAAAGACTACCGCGACGCTTACTTGCCCAAAATCTATGTCACCGAAAATGGCGCGGCTTTCGAAGACAAGCTGGTGGACGGTGTCGTGGATGATCCAAGGCGCCTTAATTACCTGGCCACGCACATTGAGCAAGTCGGACTTGCCATCGCCGACGGTGTGGACGTGCAAGGTTATTTTGCCTGGTCACTGCTGGATAATTTCGAATGGGCCGAAGGTTACGCCAGGCGCTTCGGCATTATTTATGTAGACTTCGAAAGCCAGGAGCGTACTGTGAAAAACAGCGGCAAATGGCTGGCGCAAGTAGCGGCCGCTAATAGTTTGCAAAGATAACTCGTGATAATTTGTACTAGCAGGGACAGCCGCTGACGCGGACTCCCTGCTAGTGGCTATAGAGTTTACAAAAGGCACCATGCCTGAAAAAAAAGCTAAGAAATTCTACAACCTACGAGTTGTATTTTTTCACAACCGTTAAGTTGTAAAATTCCTTAGGCGAATAAATAAGACCACAGGCAGGCACGGCCGAAAACCCTCCCAAATATTGAATATTCCTTGCCATCAGGGCCGCCACAGCAATCTCGCGCCATAATGTAGGTCAATTCAAAATCGCATACAGGACAAACAAAATGTCGCAAAGTACAGCCAGCATCTTTCATCTTGGCAAAGACTCAACCAAGTATCGCCCCCTGGGTAAAGAATTTGTCAGCAGTGAAGAATGGAACGGCCGGCAGATGCTGGTGGTTAAACCAGAAGCGCTGACCAAACTTGCAAATGCCGCTTTTAAGGATGTTTCGCACATGTTGCGCACCAGCCACCTGGAAATGCTCAAATCAATTCTTGATGATAGCGAAGCTTCTTCAAACGACAAATTTGTCGCCCTTGAACTTTTAAAAAATGCCGCCATTGCTGCCGGCGGCACTTTGCCCATGTGTCAAGACACAGGCACAGCAATAGTTACCGCTCACAAGGGCGATCACGTTTGGACAGACAGTGACGATGCCGCTGCTATTGCCGAAGGTATCAAAAAAACCTACAGCGAATGCAATTTACGCTACAGCCAGATGGCGCCATTGAGCATGTACCAAGAAGCGAACACCGGCAGCAATTTACCGGCGCAAATTGAAATTTATAGCGACCCTGGCGATACTTACGAATTTCTATTTATCGCTAAAGGAGGCGGCTCAGCCAACAAAACCTATTTGATGCAAGAAACCAAATCGGTTTTAAATCCTGCTTCGCTGGCCAAATTATTGACTGAAAAAATTGCATCTCTGGGCACCTCCGCTTGCCCTCCATATCACTTAGCCATTGTCATCGGCGGACTTTCCGCTGAACTTACCCTCAAGACCGTCAAACTGGCCAGTTGCCACTACCTCGATAACCTTCCCACCGAAGGCGATAAAAGCGGTCGTGCTTTCCGCGACCTCGAACTTGAAAAAGAAGTACTGGCGATCACGCGCAATTCAGGCATCGGTGCTCAGTTCGGCGGCAAATATTTCTGTCATGACGTGCGTGTCATCAGGCTCCCAAGACACGGTGCCAGTCTGCCTATCGGTATCGGCGTATCATGCAGCGCCGACCGTCAGATCATGGGTAGAATCGACAAAGGCGGCTTATGGTTGGAAGAACTGGAACAGGATCCGGCCCGCTTTTTACCTGAGGTAGAAACCAACGAGCTGGCTTCTGAAACTATCCATGTCGACTTGACCAAACCAATGGCTGAAATTCGTGCCAGCCTTGCCGGAAAGCCTCCCGGTACGCGGCTGATGCTTAAAGGAACATTGATTGTCGGTCGTGACATTGCCCATGCAAAATGGAAAGAACTGATAGACCGCGGCGAAGATTTACCTGACTACATTCGCCAGCATCCCATTTATTATGCCGGTCCGGCGAAGACCCCCGAAGGTTACGCGTCTGGATCTTTTGGCCCGACCACAGCCGGACGCATGGATTCATACGCCGATTTGCTCATGAGTCGCGGCGGCAGCTTGATTACACTGGCAAAAGGCAATCGCGGCAAAAACGTCAGAGAAGCCTGCGGAAAATATGGCGGCTTCTATCTGGGCACCATTGGTGGTGCCGCAGCAAGACTGGCCAAAGATTCTATTCGCAAAGTCGAAATTATAGATTATCCCGAACTGGGCATGGAAGCCGTTCACCGCGTGGAAATAGAAGATTTTCCTGCCTTTATCGTCATCAACGATCAGGGCGAAGATTTCTATGCCAAAGTTTTAGAAACAGCCTTGAGCATAAAGTAAAGCAGTGAAAATTTTCATTCTTGCCCTGGCAACACTGTGGCTAAAGTTAAGCTTTGATATAGCGTAGTAGAAGCGACCAAAAAAGAAGCACTTGAGTGAGCCAAAGCTCGACCCAAGCGCTTCCTGCACGGAATTACTTATTTCTTCTTCTTCGCCTGGCTGCTAGCTGTTGCCTTGACGAGGACGAAGTTAAAGACGCCGCTCTGCACAGAACCAGAGACAGCCACAGCCGGAGAGAGCTGCACTACAAGCTCCGGTTGGAAAAAGTCATCGCCGGCGATGTCGTGGGTGTTATGCGCGTCATCCTGGAAATAGAGCTGGGTGACGAGCCTGGTATAACCGACTGCCTCAACCAGAATGTGGATGTGCGCCGGACGCCACAACTGCGCGCCTCCGTCGAAATAGTTGCCGGGCCGCAGACAGTCGAAGCTGTACTTGCCGTCTTTGTCTGCCACGATGCGGCCGCGATAAAGTTGCTTGGCGGCGGGGATGTTCACCGGATTGCCGACGGCATCCTGGTTGTAGAGCGACAAGCAAACGAGCAGCATATGGTCTAAATATGCGACAAGAGGTCTTGCCAAAAAGGGGTATCCGGTTTTGAATGCAGTTGCTTAAGAC
>Ga0163155_10004239_pt1 | contig 14892 bp, 12 predicted proteins | sample OliLakLV19SP4G1_FD_148611 | JGI IMG/M metagenome (GOLD analysis project Ga0163155, IMG submission 148611) | Freshwater microbial mat bacterial communities from Lake Vanda, McMurdo Dry Valleys, Antarctica - Oligotrophic Lake LV.19.SP4.G1 | ecosystem: Environmental > Aquatic > Freshwater > Lake >...
CACCAGGCTCATCACGCGGTTCGCATCCGGTGGCGGTGAGAAGTCCGGCCGGCGAATGGCCTGCTCGCGCGCCTCTGCGTCCAGTTCACGACTGGCGCCACCGGTGGGCCGCGTGTCGGGGCACGATTCTCGTGCGAGGTTGTGCGACGCGCGCGCGCGGGTGTCGGAGCGTTGCCCGTTGCCACGTGGTGCGGCACTGCCCGCGGCGCAGGCTCCGACCGCACCGACGAGCGCACCGACGAGCGCACCCGAAATCAGGATGCTCCTCATGACGCACCACGGATCGACAGAGCCAACACCGCACGATCGATCGGCACGTTCATCGGGCGAGCCACAGACCGATGCCACTCGCGACTCCGAGCGCCGCGAGGCCACCGCCACCAACGAGGCGAAGCTCTCTGGTGCCGAGCATCAGCGCCATCGTGCCCTTCAGCGCTGTGTTTGCGAGCATGCCGACGGCGATCGCCCGTGCAGCCAGCCTGCTCAATTCAGGGGTATTGCCGAGTCGAGCCATGGTGAAGGTCAGCGCGTCCATGTCGGTGAGCCCGAGGAGAAACGCAGAGGTCAGGACACCGGCATTTCCGAAGGTCTCCTGCGAGATGCGGATCGCGAAGAGGGCCACCTGAAAGGCGAGAGCGAGCTGCAGCGCCGTGCCGATGCGCAGCGGGGACTGCAGTGCGGCTGCGGGCTGCCCCTCGGCACCCTTCGGCAGCCTCCAGAGCGCCAGGCCAACCACCAGCGCACCTACCAGGAACGGAGGCGCGAAGTATGGAATCAGCGCTTTTGCGACCACAGGGCTGAGCACGGCGGTGACGACGGCCACTCGCACGATCAGCACGGTGCACGCGGACGCGATGCCGAGACCCAGCGACGCCGCGAGTGCTGGTTCTGCCCTGCTCCTCCGCGCGAATTGCAAGGTGACCGCGGTGCTCGAGACGAGGCCGCCGAGCATTCCCATCAACGCGTATCCGCGCGACGCGCCGACCCAGCGTTGCAAGAGGAATCCGCCGTAGTTCACCGCGCAGAAGATGAGCACGATGATCCAGAGCTCGCGCGGGTTCACGCCACCCCAAGGGCCCCATGTGCCGTCCGGCAGGAGTGGCAGGACGACCAGCGCCAGCACTGCGAACTGCAACGCACCGGTCAGTTCGCGTTCGCCGAGCCGTTCGAGCACTCCGTGGATCTGGGCCTTGCCGACCAGTGCAGCGACGACGAGTGTCCCAACACCGGCCGCAATGGCACGGTGGCCCATGCCCGCCAGCGCTGCCATGGCGAGCACCAGGATCGCGGCCGTCTCGGTCGTTCCATCGGTCGTTGCGCCGGGACGCCGCACCGCCAGCGCATAGGCCAGTACACTGAGCATACATCCAGCGGCCAGGAGCACGACGGCAACCAGGGCATTCCCTTCCTGGAGGAGGTGCCCGCCAATCCCACCGAGCAACCCGAGCATGAAAAACGTCCGGACGCCGGCGAAGCGTCCGTCGGGACCTTCCGTATGCCCGGTCCGTTCGCGCTCGAACCCCACCGCAAGCCCGACGAGCGCGGCGACGGCGAGGTTGGCAGCAAAGAGGAATTCAGGGCTGGCAGGCATCGGTTACATCCTATCTTGCGCTGCGGTCCGCAGGCGCTTGCGTCGGCTACGCCTTGCCCAGAATCGCAAAATCTTCCTTCGCCTGCCCCGCCTCGAGGCGCTCATCCATCCTTACCGCCAGCGCCGCCAGCATCGGCATCGTGGACGGCTCCCCAGTCTCCAGCATGAGGCGCAAGTCCTTCCGCGCGACGTCGAGGGTGAAATTCGGCTCGTACGTCCCCGAGACCATCATCGCACCGCGCATGGTGAGCGGACCATTGAGATTCACCTTCGCCAGCATCTCGAGTACACCCGTCCGCGGAACGCCAGCGGCATCCGCCATGTGCATCACGTCCGCCAGGACTCCGACCACCGAGAGCGACGCGGCATTGCCGAACAGCTTGTAGACTGCGGCCAGGTCGGCACGCTCGCCGACGTGCCAGAGTTCACCAGTCATTTCGGCCAGTGCCGTGTGCACCAGCGCAACACGCGCGGCAGGCCCAGCCACCAGCATCATTCCCTTCGCCGAGCGCGCGGCACCGGGGCCCATCATCACCGGCGCGTGCAGATACTGAATGCCGGCTGTATCGAGCGCTGCCGCGCGGGCGGCCGTACGCGCTGGAAGATTGGTCGTATGGTCGATGATGATCGTATCCGGATGCAGCGCCGCCTGAAAATCCGCGATGGCATCATCCACCGAATCGTCGTCGAGCAGCACCAGATGGACGCGTTCGGCGCCACGCACCGCTTCCGCTGGCGACTCGGCGGCCGTCGCACCGAGCGCCACCAGCGGATCCGTCCTGGACGCCGTGCGGTTCCAGACGACGACCTGGTGCCCGCCACGCGAGAGCAGTCCTTCCGCCATCCCGCTGCCGAGCAACCCCATACCGAGGACGGCGATCCGTGACATGTCTGCGATCGTTGTAGGTTTGTAAAAGACTGCTTCCGATTTCAAGTTAGCAGGGACCGACCGACATCGGCACGCTGCAGTCGCATGCGACGACGTCAACAAAAGGCCTCATCACAGACTCCCGCTCGGTACCAGCGTGGATTCGCGCCGACAACACCCCCCAGGATTTATCGCATGAGAATCATGCCCGCATCGGACCTGCCCGAGCTGACGCGCCCGACTTTCCATGCCGGTCAACTGTTGAGCGCCGAGGATCTGCACGCGGAGCAGGTCTACCAGCGGAACCGGTCCCGGCTCCACAACCGCCTGCTGCATGGGTGGGGCGTCGTCGACGGGCTCGACGCGCGGAGCAGCGGCGGGCAGATCATCGTCGGCCCGGGATTGGCATTGGACCCATATGGCGATGAGATCATTCTGATACACGAAACGACGATTCTGCCGGCGCCGGGCTCGACCGGGTGTGCCGCGCGTTTCGTCATCGTGCGATTCTCTGAAACGCTCACGGACCCGGTGATCGTCGGCGACCACACCGAGTTCCAGCGCGTCGCGCACGGCGCAACCATCGAGCTGGTGGACGCGGCACCACGCGGGCGCGACGGTGCGGTGGCGATTGCTCGCCTGCTCTGGCGCACGGCGCACTGGCGCGTGGACGCGCGCTATCGGCGCCGGCGTGCAAAACGATGACTCACTGACAGTGCCCGGTCCGAGGTCAACGCAGTCTCCGCGAGAGGCGGGCGGCAGCGATTGGACAGCACGACGAGCGCCATGGCGAACAGCGACGGCGTCCGACTGATCGGGCCGCGCCCGTGGTCGGGACTGCCGGCGGCGGCGTCAGGCTGAAGCTGGCAGGCGATGATCCGACTCTCGTGATTCAGCGGAGCCGGAGCGCGCACATCCTCGAGCCGAGAGGAGGTGCGCGAGGACCTTGTACGGTCGACGCCGGAACAGATGTCTCCGTCTTCTACGGCCCGCAACATGACCGCCAGCAATGGTCTGTCTTTCACATCGAGCGCGATGCGTATTCATCACTGGCCCATTGCGCGAGAACTCTCGCTGCTCTGCCTCGCGTTCGGCGTCATCCCGCTGGCGCCGGCCTCCGGCGTGCTGCTGAACCGTTCCACGGAGGCGGTGCGCGAACACGATCGCAGCCGGCACCGTCATCACGCCCGCGGCTCCGGACGCGGATGTGAAGCAGGTGTTCGGGCCGAGCGCCGCTGATGTGATCGGCTTCTCGGCGCTGGTGCGTGATGGCAGTGGTCAGCCCATTGGATGCTGGCGACGTCTCGCCACGGCGTCACTGATCATCACGATGCCCGGTGACGCGGCGCGCGACCTGGGGAACGCAGGATATCCGGGCACCACGTTTCTCGTCGTCGACAGTACCGGACGCCAGCTGGCCGAAGGCGGCCAGTCGATCGCCGACTCGGTTCTGACCGACGAGCGCGACCCTGAGGGTTCGCTGGTCGAGCTCAAGGAGGGCCGGTCGGGAGATCGGCAGGCGCAGATCGCGGCGATCATGCCGCGCTGGCGGAGAGCCTGAAAGTTTCGAACGCCGACCTGAGCTCGGCGCTGAACGAAGTTCGTGGCGAGTCGGGTAGCATCAGCGTGCCGGCGAGGTCGCCGCCGCCGAGACGGTCATTCGCGAACGTGCCCTGGTCACGCAGAAGATCGCCCGGAAGATGGAAGCAATCGCGTCGCAGACCAATCTGCCGGCACTGAAGGCCGCAGTCGAGGCGGCACGCGCCGGGACTGGTGATGATCGACGGCAGTGCGTCCTCCGTCGCGACGTCTACGTCCGCATCAGCGGCGAGTGCCGAAGAGACGGCAGCGGCGTCGGCGGAATTGTCGTCAATGGCCGGGACACTCGCGTCGCTCGTGAACCGATTCCGCCTCGCGTCGGAGACAGAACCCGCGGCCACGGTTCGACCGGAACCAGAGGCCCTCGCATCGATTGGCAGGGGCAAGCCGGTGAGCAAGTCAACGCGCGTCACGCGAGGCTGCGCAGGACGGGCGGCCGTGGCCACGGATGATGACGACGCACTGACGGGGTGGTAGCCCGCGCGGTTCCGTCCAGCGCACCGCGCGGCGCGATTGCATCCAGCGAAGCCTGCTTCCGAGTCGGCGTCACGACCCCAACGGCGTCACGGCAACGGCGTAAGGGCAACTGGTTAACGCAAAGGCGCAAAGGCGCAAAGGCGCAAAGGACCGCAGATGCATGGGAACAGCAGCAACACCGCGCTGCGGCCGTTGCTGTGACAACACATCCGTGCTCAAGTCGCTGCTGATCATCACATCGCGCGAAGGTGTCTGGATCCTGCAGACGGCCCCTGCGCCTTTGCGCCCTTTGCGCCTGTGCGTCAGGCAGTTTGCTCTTCGTTCGCTCTTTGATTGATCTTTCTGTGCTCATTTCTGCCGGCACGTATCGCGAGGCATTGCAACGCCGGCTCGCGCCAAAGGACGCGACCGACTGCCACCAGACTTCGGGCACACGACATTATGGCCTGGATGGGTAGCCGGCCGTCGGATTCCCCGCGGCGGGAAGTGTGAGGAGCGCCGACGTCCCTCGGCCAACCTCACTTTCGAGTGACAGTGTGCCGCCATGCGCGCGTACGATGCCGCGCGCGATCGCGAGCCCGAGGCCGGCGCCAGAGCGATCGGTGCGCCTGCTCTGCCAGAATCGATCGAACACGAATGGCAGGTCGTCCGGCGCGATACCGATCCCGGTATCCTGCACGGTCACGAGCACCCCGTCGACATGCCGGATCGCCCGCATTCGGACATGACCGCCCTGTGGCGTAAACTTGATGGCGTTGCCGACCAGGTTGGACAAGACCTGCGTGATTCGGTCCGGATCGATATCCACCATGGGGAGTCCTGCCTCGAGCTCCGTCTCCAGTGAGACCCTCTGGGCGCTCGCGAGCGAAGCCAGCAGATCGGCGGTCGTCGCCATCAGGGGCCCGATCGCCGACGGCCGCTGCAGGATGCGCAACTGCCCGCGTTCCAGCCGGGTCGCATCGAGCAGATCCTGAATGAGCGTGTCCATCTGGGTCGCGGCCTGCAACATCACACTGGCATGCTCTGCGGCGTCGGTCGGCAACGCGGTTGCTCCCGCCTCGACCGGAAATCTGAGCAGCGCCGAGGCGAGCATCTTGACCGCGTTGACCGGATTTCGCAGGTCGTGCGACACGAGGCCAAGCAGATCATCACGGTCCCGAACCGCCATCTCAGCGTCAGAGAGCGATCGCTGCACCAGCGCCTCGTTTTTTCGCTGCTCAGAGACATCCCGCATGACGACGGCGAACACCACGCTGTGGTCGTCATGCGCGACGTGGGAGATCGCCGCTTCGGCGGAGAATTCCTCGCCGGACTTCCGGAGGCCGAAGATCGGCGATCGCTCGGACATGTTGCGCGCCGAACTTCCGCTCTGGCCGAAGGTCCGCATATGGTTCAGGTGGCCCAGATGGAAACGACTCGGCATCAGCATGGACAGCGGCCGGTCCATGACCTCGTCAGCCCCATAGCCGAACATCCGGCTGGCCCCTTCGTTGAAGAAGCAGATCGCCTGACGGCTGTCGACACAGATGATCGCATCCGACGCGATGTGCAGGATGCGGGCAAGCAGGCGGTCGGAAACGGCTTTATGGGTCATGGAGCCAATGGTAACTTCCCGGCGGCCCGAAGATGTCCGACATCGCCTGACACCGGCCAGGGGTCGGCTCCTGCACACTTGTGGCTGACCTGGAGGTCATCATGGACGACGACATCATCACAGTGCTGCTGGCGGACGATCACGCCGTCGTGCGGTATGGACTCAAGGCGGTCCTGCAGACGGCCCCGGACATCAGCGTCATCGGTGAGGCGCGCAATGGCCGGGAAGCCGTGGACACCGCGATGCGGCTCAAGCCTGACGTGGTGGTCATGGACCTGAGCATGGATGTGATGGACGGCGCGGCGGCCACGCGCGAACTCCAGCGCCTCGCCTGTCCGTCGCGCATCCTGATTCTCACCATGCACGCCGAGGATGAATATCTGGTACCGTTGCTGGAGGCCGGTGCCAGCGGCTATCTGGTCAAGAATGCAGCGGACCGCGAGCTGGTGGATGCGGTCCGCATGGTCGCCCGCGGCGACCAGTACCTTCGGCTGGGCGCGGTCCGGGCGCTGGCCAAGGAGCTGAAGAAGCGCGAACACCGGGTGGCGGAGCAGACGCAGTACGATTCGCTCTCGGAGCGCGAGCGGTCCATCCTGCGACTGATCGCCGCAGGGTACACCGGACCCGACATCGGTGCGCAACTCAACATCAGCGCCAAGACGGTTGACACATACAAGCAGCGCATCCACGAAAAAATCGGGCTCGCGCATCGGCCGGACTACGTCCGGTTCGCGGTACGACTCGGGCTGCTGGACGAGGAAACGCAGATGTAGGGGATTTCCCCACAGTGGTGTGGGGAATACATCCCGCCCTGACAGGTTTCGCCTGACAGTATGGTGATTCGTGGAAGGAGACATTGGGACGAGCATCCGCGCGCACCGCCGGGTGACCGTCCCTTTTGCCCTACGAGGTCTTCGCCGATGACCGCTGTTGCGGCTGCTCCCCCGAGCGCGACAACGCCCCTCGACGCGTTCGCTTACGACGACGCCATCGTTCGAAAGTTTCTGGTGGCCTGCGTGGCGTGGGGCGCCATCGGCATGCTGGTCGGCGTGCTGATTGCGCTCCAGCTGGCGGACCCGATGTTCAACCTCGGCCTGTCGTTCACGAGCTTCGGCCGCCTGCGGCCCCTGCACACCAACGCCGTCATCTTCGCGTTTGGTGGCAATGCCTTCTTCTGCGGCTGCTATTACTCCACCCAGCGGCTGCTGAAGGCCCGGATGTTCAGCGATGTGCTGAGCGCGATTCACTTCTGGGGCTGGCAAGCGATCATCCTCGCGGCCGCGCTGACCCTGCCGTTCGGCTTCACGCAGGCGAAGGAATACGCCGAGCTGGAGTGGCCGATCGACATCGCGATCGCCGTCATCTGGGTGGTGTTCGCCGTGAACTTCATCGGCACCCTGATCAAGCGTCGTGAGCGCCATCTCTACGTGGCGCTCTGGTTCTATCTGGCGTCGATCATCACCGTCGCGATCCTGCACATCTTCAACAACCTGTCGATCCCGGCGGGACCGCTGAAGAGCTACAGCATCTACGCCGGCGTGCAGGATGCATTCATGCAGTGGTGGTATGGCCACAACGCGGTCGCCTTCTTTCTGACGACGCCGTTCCTTGGCCTGATGTACTACTTCATGCCCAAGGCGGCCGAGGGGCCGGTATTCAGTTACCGCCTCTCGATTCTGCATTTCTGGTCGCTGGTGTTCATGTATATCTGGGCCGGGCCGCACCACCTGCACTACACTGCACTGCCGGAGTGGGCCGGATCCCTGGGCATGGTGTTCTCGGTGATGTTGTGGGCGCCCAGCTGGGGCGGCATGATCAACGGCCTGCTCACGCTGCGGGGTGGATGGCACAAGGTGGTGAACGATCCGATCCTCAAGTTCTTCGTGATCGGCATCACCGCTTATGGCATGTCGACGTTCGAGGGGCCGATGCTGTCGGTCAAGAGCGTGAATGCGCTGGCGCACTACAGCGACTGGATCATCGCGCATGTACACACCGGGGCGCTGGGCTGGAACGGCTTCATCACCTTCGGCATGATCTACTGGCTGCTGCCACGACTCTTTCAGGCGCCGCTCTACAGCAAGCGACTGGCAGAGCTGCATTTCTGGATCGGAACGTTCGGCATCATTCTCTACGTCGTCTCGATCTACTCGGCTGGTGTCACGCAGGGGTTGATGTGGCGCGCCTTCGATGAGACCGGGCGCCTCATGTATCCCGACTTCATCGAGACCGTGGTGCGACTGTTGCCGATGTACTGGGTGCGCGTGGTCGGAGGCTCACTGTATGTGGTCGGCGTGTTCATGCTGGCGTGGAACATCTTCATGACCTGGCGTGCACGACCGGCAGTATATGAGGTGCCAGTCATCCATGCGGCACCGCTGACGAAGCGTTGGAAGGAACCGGTCGTCGCGGCTCCGGTCGGTGAAGGCCTGATCGGTTGGGTGCGTGCCATGCGCTACCACCGGAAATGGGAAGCGATGCCGGTGACGTTCAGCGTGCTGGTCACGGTGGCCGTCGCTGTCGCCTCGCTCCTCGAGATCATCCCTACCTTCCTGATCAAGGCCAATGTGCCCACGATCGCAAGTGTGAAGCCGTACACGCCGCTCGAGCTCTACGGGCGTGACATGTACATCAAGGAAGGGTGCTTCAACTGTCACTCGCAGATGATCCGACCGCTCCGCTACGAGACGGAACGCTACGGCGAATACTCCAAACCCGGCGAGAGCGTGTACGAACACCCGTTTCTCTGGGGCTCCAAACGCAACGGCCCGGATCTGGCCCGCGAAGGGGGAAAATATCCCAACCTCTGGCACGTCACGCACTTCAACAACCCGCGTGACATCGTGACCGGTTCACTGATGCCGTCGTACCCGCACTTCCTGACCGACAGGATCAGCTGGTCGGTGATCCAGCGACGGGTGAATGCGATGGCGATGCTCGGCGTGCCGTATGGCGATGCCGTGACCAGGGCCGAATCGATGGCGCGTGCGCAGGCAGCGATCGTTGCCGCGGACATCGAGAAGAACGGTGGTCCCGCGAATCTGGCGGAACAGGACATCGTCGCGATCGTCGCATACATCCAGCGCCTCGGGCAGGACATCAAACTCGCCACCGCGAAGCCCACGGCGCCGGCGGCGGCGGTTGCACGGCGGACCCCATGAGCCTCACAGACCTGATGAGTGGCGCTGGCCTGGCTGGCTACGCCATCGTCGCGCTGATCCTGTTTTTCGGCGCCTTCCTCGCTCTGGTGGGCTGGGTCTGGTGGCCCAGCCACCAGGCGTGGTGGAACGAAGCGGCGCAGATCCCACTCGATGATGCATCGACCACCACCACGGAGCCCAGGTGAGCAATCCGAATGAGCGCGATCGGCTGATCGAGCACTCGTACGACGGCATCCAGGAATACGACAATCCGATGCCTGCCTGGTGGGTGTTCACCTTCTGGATCACGATCGTCTTTTCGATTTACTACTACATCAATCCTGCCGATACCGGCGTTGGCAAGGGCCGCGAGGCCGAGTACGCCGAGGACATGGCCGCGTTCCGCGCGGCGCATCCCGAGCACACCGCCGGCGGAGACGTGCCGACGCTGCTCGCGGCCACGAGGCGACCGGACGAGGTGGCGCAAGGCAAGATCGTGTATGCCGCACGATGCGCCGTGTGCCATGCCGCGGATGGCGGCGGCGTGATCGGCCCAAACCTGACTGACGACGCCTGGCTGCACGGCGGCACCATCGACTCCATTTACGGCACCGTCGTCAACGGCGTGCTGGCCAAGGGCATGCCGGCGTGGGGCAAGCTCCTCACGTCGGATGAGGTCGAGGAAGTAGTCGCCTACGTCTGGACGCTGCACGGCACGACACCCGCCAAACCGAAATCCCCGGAAGGGCAGGTCGTGCCACGGTGAGTGCTCCGCGCGCGGCTGGGCGTGTCCTTCCCACATTGAACGAGGACGGGTCCCGCTTCTGGATCCGCCCCCGGGTGTCCGAGGGCACGTGGTGGAAACGGCGGATGATGGTGGGCTACGCGCTGATCGCTTTCTTCGTCACGCTCCCGCATCTGCGATGGCTGGGCAAGCCACTGATCCTGCTCAACGTGCCGCGGCGTGAATTCACGCTGCTCGGCACCACCTTTCTGCCGACGGACACGCTGATCCTGATGCTGCTGCTCGGCAGCGCGGTCATCGCGGTGTTCCTGTTCTCGGCGCTCTTCGGTCGCGTCTGGTGTGGATGGGGGTGCCCACAGACGGTGTACATGGAGTTCGTCTTCCGCCCCATCGAACGCCTGCTCGAGGGTGGGCGAAGCGGATCGCTGGCGCTCGACAAGGCAGGTGGAGTGATGTCACCACGCCGAGTGCTGAAATACCTGATCTACATCCCGATCTGTCTCGGCCTCGCGCACACCTTTCTCGCGTACTTCGTCGGGACCGATACGCTGGCCGAGTGGGTACGCTTGTCGCCGTACCAACACCCGACGCCATTTCTGGTGATGGCGGTGACGACTGCGTTGATCTTCATCGACTTCGGCTGGTTCCGTGAACAGACGTGCCTGATCGCCTGCCCCTACGGGCGCTGGCAGTCGGCATTGATCGACCAGCGCTCGCTGATCGTGGCCTACGACGCCACGCGCGGCGAGCCGCGTCGCGCTGGCAAGGAACGCGGGCCGGATGCGGGTGACTGCGTCTCGTGCAATGCCTGCGTCTTCACCTGCCCGACCGGGATCGACATCCGGAATGGGCTGCAGATGGAGTGCGTGCACTGTACCCAGTGCATGGACGCGTGCGACCACGTGATGGAGGCGTTGCACAAGCCGAAGGGCCTGATTCGCTACGCCTCGCAGGAAGGGCTGGCAGGCCGCAAGAGCGGGCTCCTGCGGCCACGGGTGGTGATCTATTCGCTGGCGCTGCTGACCACGCTCACTGTGCTCGTGATCACGCTCTCGACCCGAAAGGCCGCCGAGGTCATCCTGCTCCGTTCGAGTTCGGAGCCGTATCGGATCGAGGATGACGGGCGGATCGCGAATCAGTTGCGTGTCAAGATCGTGAATCGGTCGAACGCGACGCAGCGGTACACGGCCACCGTGACCGGGCTCGATGGCGGAGCTGTCATTGCACCTGAACTGCCGCTCACCGTTGCAGCGGGCGCGCAACGCACGACGAGCCTGTTTCTGATTGCGCCATTGTCGGTCTTCCGCGACGGTCGGCACGCGATCACGCTGCGCGTCAGCGACGGCAAAATCTTTTCGAGCGATCTCCCCTTTGTCCTGCTCGGCCCATCACGAACATCGACGGGAACCCCATGAACCTCGTAATCCCCGAGGCACGCCGCTGGCCGATCATCATCGTTGCCGTGCTCGTCGCGCAGATGGGATTCGGCGTCTGGATGGTGCGCCTGGCAGGCAGCGATCCGCACCATGCGGTGGAGCCGGACTACTACGCGCGAGCGGTGAACTGGGACTCGACCATGGCGCAGTCGCGACGCGATCGTGCGCTGGGGTGGGACGCCGCCACCACACTCACGCGTAGCCGCGGCCGCAGCGCATCACTGCAGATCGCACTGGTCGACTCGCTCGGTGCCGCGCTCCAGGTCGATACGGTCCAGGTGGAGGCACTCGCGGTTGCACACGCGGGCACCATCGACCGGTTGACACTCACGCGCAGCGGTCTGGCCTACGGCGCAACGATCGCCGACGCCGGTGCCGGACTCTGGGAGGTCCGCGTCCGTGCCGTCCGCGGGGCGGATGTGTTCACCGCGATGCTGCGGACAGAGTTGCAGTGACGTTGCTGGCCGGCATTTTGGTGGCGAGCCTGCTTGGCTCGATTCATTGCGGTGCGATGTGCAGCGCCTTCGCATGTCTGGCCAATGGCGCTGGTCGACGAGGTGCGTGGTACCACGGTGGCCGGTTGCTGGCGTATGTGACACTGGGCGCGGCCGGGGGCGCATTCGGTGCTGGCCTCGACACGGCTGGGCTGCTCGCCAATGTGCAGAGCGGCGCGGCGCTTGCGACCAGTGCGGCGCTGATCGTATGGGGCGCGGTACAACTGCGTTCCGCGTTGCGCGCACGGCGGTTTGCTGGTGCAACCCGGTGGGGTGGTGTTCTCGGACGGCAACTGGCTCGCACCGCGCAGTGGGATCCGCGCGCTCGGGCCACCGCCATCGGCCTGACCACCGGACTCCTGCCCTGCGGCTGGCTGTGGGCCTTCGTCGCCACCGCGATGGGAACTGGCGCGCCACTGCGCGGGGCGGCAGTGATGGCGGTCTTCTGGGCCGGCACTGTGCCAATGCTCACCGCGGTGACGGCAGGTGTGCGACGCTTCGGCCCCCTCGCCTCCGTCCGCTGGCCATTGGCCAGCGCGTCACTGGTACTGGTGCTCGGCCTCGGCCAACTGGCGTCGCATCTGCTGATGCCACCGATGCGAGTGGACGCCAGCGCGACACATACTCACGAGGCAACACGCTGATGGCGACGATGGTGGGTCCCGCCACCGTCGCGAGCGCGACGGCTGCACCATGCACGCACTGTGGCCTGCCCACCCTCAGTGGAGACTGCGGCGACGGACCTGCGTTCTGCTGCAGTGCCTGTGCGACCGCCTATGCGCTCATCAATGCACACGGGCTGGGCGCGTATCATCGCTTCACCGAACGGCGAGGCGCGGCGGTGCGACCGTCCGGCCGCGGCTTCAGCGATTTCGATCACGAGGCGTTCCAGCAGCGCTACGTCACGATCGATGGCGATGGGCAGGCACACGTCGAGCTGGCTCTGGAAGGGGTGCATTGCGCGTCGTGTGTCTGGTTGATCGAGCGCGTTCCGCTGCTCGTCACCGGGGTGGTGCGCGCTGAACTCGATATGCGACACAATCGGGCGTCGGTGACATGGGATCCATCAGCGGCGGCCTTGTCTGCGATTGCGCGGACGCTGGATGCCCTCGGCTATACGCCGCACCCGTATCGCGGCGGCGAGCGGGCAGCGATGCGGCGGCGCGATGATCGCGCGATGCTGATCCGCATCGGGGTCGCTGGTGCCATCGCCACCAACGCCATGCTGGCGGCACTGGCGATCTACGCCGGCGAGCTGAACACCATGGATGCCAGCTCGCTCGCGCTCTTCCGGTGGATCAGTCTTGGCCTGACGATCCCGACGCTGGTCTGGCCCGGCCGGCTGTTCTTCACCAGCGCCTGGGCCGCGTTGCGCGCGCGCACCGTCCACATGGATGTGCCGATCGCCCTGGCGCTGGCCGCAGCAACGACGCGCGGCGTCATCAACACGATCTCGGGATCCGGGCCGATCTACTTCGACGGCGTCTGCGTATTGGTGTTCCTGCTCCTCGTCGGCCGCTTTCTGCAGGCACGTGGGCAGCGGGCTGCCACCGACGCCACGGAGCAACTCTTTGCACTGACCCCCGCCACCGCACGACTGATCGCGGTTGATGGCGCCACGCTCGACGTGCCGGCCGATGCGGTGTCGGTTGGTGCCACGATCGCCGTCCATGCCGGTGAGACCATCCCGGTGGACGGCGAGGTGATCGCCGGCGCAAGTCGGATCAATCGGGCGATACTCACCGGCGAGTCGAATGACGTTCGCGTCGAAATCGGCGATACCGTTTACGCCGGGACACTCAATCGATCCGCTGCATTGCAGGTTCGCGTGACGGCCTCGGGCGACGACAGCCGGCTGGCGCGCATCCTTGCCCAGGTCGACGAAGGCGCAGGCCGGCGCGCTCCGGTGGTACTGCTGGCCGATCGCCTCGCGTCCCGACTGGTGCTGGTCGTGCTGTCGCTGGCGGCGGCGACCTTTTTCCTCTGGCTGCGTCGCGACGCGACCGCCGCATGGGACAATACGATCGCGCTCCTGATCTCCACCTGCCCCTGCGCGCTGGCGCTGGCGACTCCGCTCGCGATGAGTGCGGCAGTGGGCCGAGCGGCTCGTGCCGGCATCTTCGTCAAGGGCGGCGATGCACTCGAGTCGCTGAGCCGGCCCGGATGGCTCGTCCTCGACAAGACCGGGACCCTCACCCTCGGCGAGACCACGCTGGTGACCTGGCACGGGGACGACGCGCTCCGGCCGATGATTCTGGCCCTGGAAGCAACGTCCACACATCCGATTGCCGCCGGTTTCCGCCGCGCCTGGAGTGGTGTTTCCGTCGCCACTGCGACGATGGTCGAACATACGATCGGCGGTGGTGTGGCCGGGGTGGTCAATGGTCACCAGCTCATGCTTGGTTCGCCCCGCTTCATCGCATCGAAGCTGCCGCAGGCACCGCTTGGCGAGCATACGACGCAGGACGAATTCACTCCCGTGGTCATCGCAATCGATGGCCAGATCGTGGGACGCGCGTCGTTCGGTGACGCCGTCCGACCCGATGCGGCCTCATCGCTCGCCATTCTGCGCGCCCGTGGCTGGAAGACGATCCTCCTCTCCGGTGATGCCGATGCCGTCTCACGCCGCATTGGAGCGTCGCTCGGCTTTACACCAGACGAGATCTTTGCCGAGGCCAGTCCGGAGGAGAAGGCAGCACGTGTTGCGGCTCTGGTGGCACGAGCGGGTGGTGGAAAGGCACCGCCGTGTGTTGCGATGGTTGGTGATGGCGTGAATGACGCAGCCGCCATCGCCGCTGCGACGGTTGGCATTGGTGTGCACGGCGGTGCGGAAGCATCGCTTGCCACCGCCGACGTCGCGATGACGCGCGAGGGGCTCGGGGCACTGGTGGCGCTGGACGAAGGCGCACGCCGATCGATGTCGGTCATCCGTCGCAACATCATCTGGG
>Ga0163155_10004240_pt1 | contig 14890 bp, 3 predicted proteins | sample OliLakLV19SP4G1_FD_148611 | JGI IMG/M metagenome (GOLD analysis project Ga0163155, IMG submission 148611) | Freshwater microbial mat bacterial communities from Lake Vanda, McMurdo Dry Valleys, Antarctica - Oligotrophic Lake LV.19.SP4.G1 | ecosystem: Environmental > Aquatic > Freshwater > Lake >...
GCAGGAGAGGAAGCGCCCGCTCTTCCCGAACCGAAAAACGAGGCCACTGCCGCACGTCGGGCACTTGAGGTGATCGGGCGCGGGGGTCGTCTCAGCCTTGGCGTGCTTGATGGAGGTTTCGGCGAGGAGCAGGGCCTTTTTGAAGGGTTCGTAGAACTTGTGGAGCATGTCGATCCAGTCGAGGTGTTCTTCCTCAACTTTGTCGAGTTGCTTCTCCATGTCGCGGGTGTAGCCGACGTCCATGATCTCGGGGAAGCCTTCGATCAACTTGTCGGTGACGACCTCGCCCAGGTCGGTTGAATAGAAGCGGCGCTCGGCCTGTTCGACGTATTTGCGGTCCTGGATGACGCCGATGATCGAGGCGTAGGTGCTGGGGCGGCCGATGCCCTCGGATTCCAGCATTTTGATGAGGCTGGCCTCGGAGTAGCGGGCCGGGGGGCTGGTGAAATTCTGCTCTGGCTGGATCGCGACGGGCGCGACCGACTGCTTCTCGGCGAGTTTCGGGAGGTTCTGTTCATCGGCGGATTGCGGGACGCCGGCGACCTTGAGGAAGCCGTCGAAGATGAGGACGCGGCCGGAGGCGCGGAAGCGGCAGGGCTTCCGGGGGTCGATGCCGCCGTCGATGAGGACGGAGGTGGAATCCCACTGGGCGTTGGTCATCTGACACGCGACGAACCGATCCCAGATGAGGGTGTAGACGCGGAGCTGATCGGGGGTGAGAGCGCCCTGGATCTTGGAAGGGGGATAGTCGAGGCTGGTGGGGCGGATGGCCTCGTGGGCTTCCTGGGCGTCTTTGTTGCTGCTGGTAAAGAAGTTGGGCTTTTCGGGGAGGTAGCGGTCGCCGAACTTTTTGGCGATGTAACCACGGGCCATCTCGAGGGCTTCTTTCGAGAGGTGGGTGGAATCGGTGCGCATGTAGGTGATGAGACCGACCGGCCCTTCACCGGGGATATTGACGCCTTCGTAGAGGGTTTGGGCGGTCCGCATGGTGCGCTGAGCCCCCATGCCGAGGCGTGAGGAGCCTGCTTGCTGGAGGCTGGAGGTGATGTAGGGCGGGGGCGGTCGGCTGGTGGTGCGCTTGGTTTCGATGGACGCGACGGTGTAGGCGGCGTTGGGCGCGAGGCGGCCGGAGAGGGTGCGGAGGAAGCGGGCGGGGCCTTTGCCGGTCGGGTTTTCGGTGGCCCCGGTGTTGAGATCAACCAGCCCGGCCAGCGTGGCCGCGTTCCGCACACCCGCGAGGTGTGATTCAGATTCTTCCGGTGTTGCGGCCCGGTACTCGAACTTGGTGCCCTGGACTTCGATCAACTCGGCCCGGAATGCGCTGCGCTCGCTGAGCCAGGCGTTCTGAGATTTTTGCGTGGGCGGGTTCTTCTTCTCGTCGCGGGTGGCGAGCAGGGCGGCGAAGTCTTTGGAGAGGCCGAGGGCTTTGGCCAGGTCCGGGGTGAAGACGCCCGAGATCGACCAGTATTCTTCGGGAACGAACGCCCGGATCTCGCGTTCGCGCTCGACCACAAGGCGGACGGCGACGGACTGGACACGGCCGGCGGAGAGGCCGCGGCTGACCTTCTTCCACAGGAGCGGCGAGACCTGGTAGCCGACGATGCGGTCGAGGATGCGTCGGGCCTGCTGGGCGTTGACGCGGTCTTCATCGATCGGATGCGGGTTCTTGAAGGCCCGCTCGATCTCGGCCTTGGTGATGGCGGCGAAGACGACGCGCTTGGCATCCTTGCTCTTGATCCCGAGTTCCTGCGCGAGGTGCCACGCGATGGCCTCGCCCTCGCGGTCCAAGTCGGTGGCAAACCAGATATCGCCGCCGGATCCGCCGGCGTCTTTGGCGGCCCGTTTGAGGTCGGCGATGACGCGGTCTTTGCCCTCGGAGATTTCGTAGGTTGGGGCGAAGTCGTGTTCGAGATCGACCCCGGGGACGGGACGTTTGACGCCTTTGGGATTCTTGCTGGGGAGATCGCGGACGTGGCCGACGCTGGCGAGGACGACGTAGTCGGAGCCCAGGTACTTATTGATGGTTTTGGCTTTTGAGGGGGACTCGACGATGACGAGGCTCTTGCCCTTGGCGCTTCCGGCGGTGTACGACTGCATGGTGCGACCGCCCCGCCCGCTGGCCCGAGTGCCGGTGCGGGCGGTAGGTTTGGGAGACCCTTCGACGGCCGAAACCCCGTCCGACGCAGGGTTTGTGGCAGCGACGGTCTTACGGCGCCCAGCCGCGGCCTTGGCAGGGCTGGCGGCGGCTCGGGCAGCGGGTTTTTTGGAGGTCCGTTTGGCCATGAATCGGAGAGGGAAGCCCGATCAGCGGGAAGAGTCAAGTTGAACGGTGTATGTTAGGATTGCTTGGAGTGGAGCAGGATGAACGTCGAACGGGGCTGCGACCGCGAGGCGATCAAAGAAAAGCGACGAGCGGAAAGCCCCGGTCCGTGAGCGGTCCAGGTCGTCCCGCGCGCAACCGTGGTCGCCGGACCGTGTCGCGAGTTTTCCGGCGTGCGTCAAAGGTATGAGTGGGATGGGTTCCCTTGGTAAGGCTTCAGGCAAAGAACAGGAAATTGGACCAGAGGGTTCGCTCCACGTTGGCCCTGCCCGCTTGGTCGGAGAATGCCGCCGGGTTGCTGATGAGGGTGTAGTTTCCGTTGTCGGCGTTGTTCCATGTTCCGCCGGGCGCTGCCACGCGGTAGCGGAGCAAATAGCGGAACGTGCCACCCGTGGAAAATTCCAAAACCAGGGACGATGCGACATAGGGCAAGGATTGGTCGAACCCGCCGGGGCCGATGGGAGCGACGTCGATGAGGCGGAAATCGCCGTCGCCGATGGTCGCGAGGTCCAACGGACCGGCGGTGGCGATGCGCACGGTGATGTCGGTGAACGCCTGACCGGCCTGTGGGTTGAAGGAGACGAGTTCCGCGGACGGGGCGTCAAAGAAAAGCCCGAATGAATCGACCCTGCCAGCGGGGATGATGTTGACGACGGGGACGGGCACGCCGTTGGCGTCGAACACTTGGTTGAGTCTGGCCCGCAGAAAGTATGAACCGTTGTCGGTCGCGTCCCAGAACCGCGGCAGGTTGGCGTTAACGAAGCCTTCGCGGGCCGGGAATCCGTAGACCGCGGTCATGTGCCCGCCGAAGAGGATGGACTTGGAGACCAGATGTCCCACGGAGGTATAGTCAAGGATTCCCTCGGCGTACAACTCAAAATCACCTGAATCGACGCTGTCGTAACTCATTCTTGGGGTGGTGTCGGTGAAGCTGACGGTGACCTCCAGGCTGTCGCCTGCTGCGCCATTGACCACGCGTCCTGAAACGATCTCGACGCCCGGCGTCGTGAAGACGAGCGTGAGGTAGGTTCGAAGGGTGAGCGGCGCGACCGCGAAGCCGGTGTTCTCGATGACTTCACCCGCACGGACGGTGATGTGGTAGGTCCCGATGTCGTGGTTATCCCACCAGTTGCTGCCGCCGGGGCTTTGGCGCGCGGGGAAGCGGTAGGTCGCGGTCAACTGTCCGGTTCCGGCGTCTGCGGACTTGGTGAGCAGCGTCCCCAAGGACAAGTATCCGGCCGGGCCGTTGAGTTGAACATCGTTGTTCGTGACCGAATCCCATGAGATGCCGCGGTTGGCACCGACATGATCGGTGTAGCGAACCGTGACATCCCATGAGGTGCCGCCGTCGGCGAAGGTGGAGCTGACCAGGTTGGCGGTCGGAGTATTGAAGAAGAGGTTGTAGGTGCGGACCAATTGTGGCGGCAGGGCCTGCTGGTTGTTCTGGCGGACGGCGTTGGTGTCCAGTTCAAGGTAGAAGGTGCCGTTGTCGCTGGCGTCCCAATAGCCCACCGGCTGGAAGGCGTCTTCGGAGGGCGCGAGGAACGTGAACGAGGCGAGCACGGAGTTGTCGGCCTGAATGACGGGCGTTCCGACAAGAGTCCCGGGCGCAAAATACCCGTTGGTCGAGTACAACTTGAGGTCGCCGGTGCCGATGGAGGGGAGGTCGATCAGCCGTGAATTGGCGAACCGGATCGTGACGGCCAGCGTCGGTGCGTTCTCGGAAACAAGCGTTGAAACCAGGGTAAGGGCGTGGCGGGGGAAGGAATGCATGATGCTCGCGAAGTTGTCGAGCGAGCCCCCCACGCCCACAATCTCTGCGGTGGTGTCGCCCCGGCCGGCGAACGTATCGAAGTCGAGCATCGTCGTGAGTTGGTAGAGCGAGATGGTGGGGAAGATCGGCGTTCCATCGTGTTCCAAGATGACGAGCGTGTCGTTGTCGCTGGTCAGGATATCGGGCCGCCCATCGCTGTTGATATCCCGGATGCGCAGGCCCATGGCCCCGCCAAGGTCGCCCGTGCGGATGACTGGCTGAGCGGCGAGGGAGATCGGGTCCGCTTGGGTTCGGGTATTGAGAAGGATGCTGACCGCGGAATATTGGTCCACGCCTTGGACCCCCGCGATTCCGACGAGCACGATGTCCGGGCGGCCGTCATTTGAGAGGTCGGCCGCCGCGATGTTCGCCGGCCCGAACGAAAGGCCCGTGGAGAAGGTTGTGCCAGAATCCGCGGGCGCAAAGAACCCGAGCCCGAGCCCACCGCCGTTATTGGCGTGGATGGTGATGGTGTTCGAGAGCACGTTGCTGGCCGCGGCATCGAGATCGCCGTCTCCATCGAAATCCGCGAGGGCGATGCGATCCGGCCCATCGCCGGTCGCGGTCTGGCTGAGGAAGCCGAACTGCCCTCCCCCAAGGTTCCGGATCACCCAGAACATGTCCGCGTCGGGTTGTGCGAGGATGACGTCGAGTCCGGCCACGCCGTCAACTTGTCCGACGGTCATGCTCGCGAACGCCGGTATGAAGTTGTCGGCGCTGTAGACAATCTGAGGAGCTGCGAAGTACGTCGTCGCCGAGCCGGTGCCCGCGTGCAGAACCAGCCTTCGCACCGTGTTGTCCACGTCCAGCAACAGGAGGTCCGGCAGACCATCGCCAGTAAAATCTTCGAGCGCAGCGTCGCGCACCTGTGCCGTACCCGCATCTCGGGTGACTGAAACTCGAAACCCCGCGGAATACTCACGGGCGATTGCCAGCGTGTCGGCGACGGCGCCGGGGCCGTTGACGGTGACGACTTCGACGAACCCGTCGCCGTCCAGGTCGCGGGAAAAGACACGCAGAGCCCCGGGAGCGGCGGGGAGCAGGAACTTGCGCCCGGGGAACCGTCCGTTCCCGGCATTGAAGGCGATCTACGGACCGGGGATTGTTGTTGAGCGTGAGCAAGTCCGGGGACGCGTTGGCGTCAACCCTCGCAAGGATCGCGAAGCCTGGGTTGTTCCCCGAAAACTGCTGGGCATACACCAGCGTGCCGCCCTCGTTGCGAAGCAGAAGCGTGTTGATCCCGATCCCCACGATAAAGTCTTGATCGCCGTCGGCGTCGATGTCCGCAGCGGACAGGCTGTTGGGTTGAGAGATCCCCAGAGCGACCGTCTGCGATACCACGAAACTCGGCACACCCGGCGTCGATTGGTTGCGCACCACGACGGTCGTGCCGCCCGTGGCCACGATGTCTGGCTTCGCATCGCCCTCGACCTGCGCGAGCATGAATCGGCGGATCGTCACCGGCACGCTGATGACCGTTGGGGTTGCACCGGGCACGCCTCTGAACAGGATACCGATTTGTCCTGGAGTGATGGAATAGACGACGTCCGGGGCCCCGTTGCCGTCCATATCCGCGATCTGCACTTCGCCGGCCGGCGACCCGGTTCCGTACCCGCCAGGTTGGCCGAACATGCCCGAACCCAGGTTGACCGCAACGCCCACCACACCGGTGGTATCGACGTTGAAGACGAGGTCAACGAGGAAGTCGAAGTGGGCGTTGGCGCCGGGCAATGACCCGACCGCAAACCGGCTCGACGCATCGAATGCATTCCCCGGAAGGTCGAGCGCGACGTACTGCGGGCCGAAGAGGCCCGTCGCCGAACCGAGCCGGGCCACGATGTTGTCGGTGATGGAGTCCAACCCCAAAAGGTCTGCGAAACCGTCGTGGTTGAAGTCGGTGAAAGCGATCTGCGTGAGGGCGTTCGCGCCGCTCCCCAGGCTGTACTCGACCGCCACCCCGAAGAAGCCCCCGAGGTTGCGGAGCAGCGAAGCCGTCGCCGCGGCGGACGATGGTGTGAACACGACAAGGTCCGTGTCCCCATCGCCGTCCACATCGCCTTGCACGATCTCGGTCGGGTTGAGCGTTGGGCCCACGGGCGTGCCAACGGCGGTTCCGGCAAACACCCCGTTTCCATAGTTGAACCCAACGATCACCATCTCGTCAAAGTGGTCGATGCCGAAGAGATCGAGCCCGGGCTGGTTGTCAGCATTCCCCAGAGCGATATCCCGCGTGTCGACGCCCCCGTTGATGCCAACGTCCAGCGTCAGGTCCTCGCGTGATGCAGAGCCGAAGTTGCCGTTGTTGCGCAGCACCGCGGGCCGACCCTGGGCCGAGACCACCACATCCGGATCGCCGTCGGTGTCGATGTCCCCGATAGCGACACCCGTCGCGTTGCTGATCGCCTGTTCCTGAATCACCTCGATATCGAGCAGGCCCGCCCCGGCGACCACGCTCCGGAAGATCGTCACCGAACCGGACGCCGCGGAGTTTGCGGTCACGATGTCGGCCCGGCCATCGCCGGTGAGGTCCCCGACTGCCACCCGTGTCGGCGGGGCGGGCACGCCCCGATTGAACGTGTTTCCGAAGATCCCCGTGCCGTCGTTCCGCACAATGGTGATGGTTTGAGAGGTCCGATTCGCGGCAACGAGGTCGATATCACCATCGCCGTCCAAGTCGCCGGCGGCGATGTCCCGGGCGTCGCCCCCCGTGCCCACCAGTTGGAACGGTCCGAGGGTTGCGGCCCCCGTCCGCAGGGCGATCTCGACCCGCGTGCTGGCCGGATCGGTGATCGCCACATCCACCATTCCATCGGCGTTGAAATCGGCGAACACGGAGTATCGGAACGTGGCGAGGGCAGCACCCGAATTACCGTCGAGCAGTTCAGGAGCGCTGAACGTGCCGTCGGCGTTGCCCGCGGCGATGTAAAGGTCGCGGTCGTTGAACGATGTCGCCACGATGTCGGGCCGGCCGTCGCCGGTCCAGTCGGGCGTGTCGATATCCGCTACGAACGCCGGGAATGCCAGCACGGCCGCACGTCGGAACGTCCCGGCCGTGACGCCGCTCAGGGTCACCTCCACGCGCCCCGTGTCGTCAACGGTAACCACGTCGGAACGGCCGTCACCGTTGAAGTCCGCGAGCGCCATTCGCTCCGGGTTCTCGGTCAGCGGAATCCGATTCACTTCCTCGTAAAAGGCCAGCAGGCGCCGGTCCTCAAGCACCTCGAACGGGTGACACTTCCCGGTTCCGGTGAGAACTCTTCCAACGAACGATGGTCGCATGAGAACCCCCCTTTTGGGAAGAACGGCGGCTGCCCAGGCACGGGATTGCCGGGAGCCCCGAAAAAGGGCTGGAAGCCTGCGGGTACCTTACCAGAAGCGTCTCTCAGTGCAAGCACAAAATCCGTCAACTTGTTGGGGACGACTAGCCGCCGTCGGCCCGGAACCGTGACTGGATTTGCCCGTCCTGTGAGCGAACTCTCGGCCTTGGGCTGACGCGGTCATTCTCTCGTTATCGCTGACGCCGCGGGTTGGGCGGGTTGGCTGCTGCTGGGTTTCCCCCAACCGGCATTGATTCTCGACGGTAGCACCCGTGTTGATTATGGCGGTGCGCCCAGTTGCTACCGCCTGATTGAGGGCGTTGGCCCCGATGAACGAATTGGGTGTCGGCGAGAATGTCGGTGCGGCCGTCGCGGGTGATGTCGGAGAGGTCCGCGCCGGCGATCAACAAGGGCCCGCTGCGGGCGGTCGCGAAGGGTGCTTCGTCGGTGATTCCTTGGAAGAGATGGCCCGTGCTGGTTCCATTATTTGGGTGAACGGTGACGGACCGCTGTTGTAGTTGGCGACCGCGGCGTGTGTGAACAGCCGAGCCGATCTGATTCTTTGGCCTTTCGAGTGGTGCTTGGTCCACGCGGAAACGGATCAGAAGAAGAGGCGGTAGTTGGCGATGATGGAAGCCGGGACGGCCCGGCCGAGGGCGTCAAAGACTTCGTTGGGACGGACGCTGAGGGTGTAGTCGCCGTTGTCCGCCGCGTTCCATGTGCCGCCGGGAGCGAGGAAGCGGTAGGTGACGGTGTAGGTGTTGTTGGAGGAGTTGTAGACGCGGGAGACGAGTGAACTGAGGGCGTTGTAACCGTTGGGGCCGGTCAGGGAGAGGTCGTCGCCGTCGCCCATCGAATCCCAATCCATAAATGTGTTGGGAGCGGGCCGGTAGGTGACGGCGACAAGGAGGTCGGTGCGGCCGTTGGCGACGTCGGTGGCGGCGACGGCAGCGGACGGCGAATTGAAGAAGAGCGGGTACGTGCGGAGGTTCATGACGGGTACGGCGAAACCCTGCTCATCATTCACTTGATTGAAGCGGGTGCGGACGGTGTAGGACCCGTTGTCCGAGAGGTCCCAAGCGCCGCCGGGGGCGGTGAAGCGGTAGGTGACAAGGCGCTCAAAGGGGGCGGGGACGGAGGCGGCGAAGAGGGTGCCGAGTGCGGCGTAGCCGTTGGGGCCGACGAGTTCGAGATCGTTGTTGTCGAGGGATGCGAACGAGATGCCTCGGGGAGCGCCGGCGGCGTCGGTGTATCGGACGGTGATGTCCATGAACGTGCCGCCGTCGATCAGGGCTTCCGACTCGCGGGCGGCGGTGGGGTTGTTGAAGAAGAGGTTGTAGGGTCGGAGCGTGTGGGGCGCAGATTCGGCGTCGGAAATGCGGGGAGCGACCTCGAAGCCGGTCGTTTCGAGGACGGCCCGCGGCACCATGCGGAGGAAATATTCGCCGTTGTCGGTGGAATCCCACGTGCCGCCGCGGGCGGCGAAGCGGTAGACGGCGGTGAGTTGTCCGGTTCCCGGGATAGGGGGCAGTCGGTTCAGGAGGACGGCGGAAACGGGCTCCCCGTCGGGGCCGATGAGTTGGAGGTCGCCGTCGCCGACGGAGCCCCAGGAGATGCCGCGGTTGGCACCCGCGTGGTCGGTGTAACGAACGGTGGCATCGAGGAAGGCCCCGCCCGCGGCGACGGAGGTCGTCAAGAGATCGACGGTGGGCGAGTTAAAGAAGAGGCCGTAGGTTTGGAGGAGTTGGGCGGGGAAGAATTGCTGGTTGTTGCGTCGAACGGCGTTTGCGGAGAGTTCGAGGAAGTAGCCGCCGTTATCGCTGGCGTCCCAGTACCCTTGGAATTGGACGGTTCCATCGGTGTTGGTTTCACGGGGTGCCGGGAATGTGAACGCGGCGACGACTGAGTTGTCGGCCTGAACGGCGGGCGTGCCGACCAGCGTTCCGGTGGCGAAGTAGCCGGTGGCGGTTGAGTACATCTTGACGTCGCCGGTGCCGATGGAAGCGACATCGATGAGGCGGGAGTTGGCGAAGCGGACGGTCGCGGTGAGGGTGGTGAAGTTCTCGCCGACGGCTGTGGCGGCGAGGGCGACGGCGGAGCGTGGGAGGGATTGGAGGAGGGTGACGGCGCTGGTGCTTGAGTTCACGCCGGCGATTTCGGCGACGGCGTCGCTGTTGGCCTGATAGGTATCGAAATCGCTCGCGGGAAGCGGGAAAAGGGCGATCGAGGGGAAACCGGCGGGTCCGGCGTTTTCGAGGACGCTGAGGGCGGCTTGGGTGCCGGCGAGAATGTCGGTGCGGCCGTCGCCGTTGATGTCGCGGAGACGGATGCGGGGACGGGTGTCGCTGACCCCGGTCTGGATGATCGGCTGGAGAGAGAATGAAATGGAGTCGCCTTCTGAACGCGTGTTGGTGAGGATTTGGATGGGGGCGTTGAACTGGTCGAAACCGACGACGATTTCCGGTCGGCCGTCGCCCGAGAGGTCGGCGGCGGCGATTGACCAGGGCCCGCTGAGCCCGGTGGCGAAGGTCGCTCCGGGGTTGATTCCTTGGAAGATCTGGCCGGTGCCGGTTCCGTTATTCGGGTGGACGGTGACGGAGCCGCTGCTGTAGTTGGCGACCGCGGCGTCGAGGTTTCCGTTGCCGTCAAAGTCAGCGAGGACGAGTGCCCGGGGGAAGTCTGCGGTGTCGGTGACGCCGCTGAAGGAGAACGTTCCGGTTCCGCTATTGCGGATGGACCAGATGCGGTTGGAGGCGGTCTGGAGGAGCACCACGTCCAGGCCGGCGACCGCATCGATGTTCCCGACGGCCATGGCGGTGAAGGCGGTGACGGGGGATTCGGAGGCGGTAAAGACGGTTTGCGGGGCACCGAAGAAGGTGGAGTTGTTGCCGGTGCCCGGGTGCAGCACCAGCCGCCGTTCGGTGTTGTCGCCGTCAAGGAGCAGGAGGTCGGTGCGGCCGTCGCCGTTAAAGTCCGCGAGGGCGGCATCGACGACGACCGTGGTCGCGGCCGCCCGGCTGGCGGCAGCGTCGAAACCCGCCGCCGAGCCGCGGCTGATGAAGACCGAATCGGGGAAATTCGAGTTGCTGACGGTGAGGAGGTCGACGAAGCCGTCGCCGTCGATGTCCTGAGAGAAGGCGCGGACCGGGCTGGTGGCGCCCGGGATGCGGGTCACCGGGCCGACGAAGCGTCCGTTGCCCGCGTTGAAGGCGACGTCGAGCGTTTTGGCGGAGCGGTTGAGCGTGATAAGGTCGGGGGAGCCGCCGGAATCGAGATTGGCGAGGATGGAGGTGCCGCTTGAGAGCAGGGGGAATTCCTGCGAAAGGGTGATGGAAGCGCCGTCGTTCCGGATCACGCGGATGACGTTGTTGAACTCGTAGTGGATGACGAGGTCGGTGTCGCCGTCGGCGTCGATGTCGGCGGCGGAAAGGCTCCGGGCGTTGGATAACCCTGTCGGCGCCTCCAAATGGTTGGTGAAGATCACCGAGCCGGGCGTGGACTGGTTGAGGAAGATGTTGGCCGTGTTGGAGGCGGTGAATGCCAGATCGGGCCGGGCGTCGCCGGAAAAGTCGGCGAGTTGCATGCGCGAAACGTTGCTGGGGGCCGCGACCGAGACGCCGGCCGGATTGAGGGCGCCGGTGCCGGTGCTCAGGTGGATGGAGAACTCGAAGTCGCCGGCGAGCACGACGTCGCGCCCTCCGTCGCCGTCGATGTCGGCGAGTTGGATGTCGTCAAAGGCGATATCGGCTTGGTACGAGACGGGCGGGCCGAAGGTGCCCGAACCGGTGTTCAGCGTGACCGAGAAGCGGTCGAAAGCGCTGCGGAAGACCGCATCGGCGAGGCCGTCGCCGTTGAGGTCACCGAGCGCGAAAAACGATGTGCTGTAGAACCCCCCGTTGGCGAGGTTGAGGGCGACGGATTGAGGGCCGAGCACTCCGGAAGCCGAACCCCGCCGGACCACGAGATCGTCGCCGGTGTTATCGAGGCCTACAAGGTCGGCAAAGCCGTCGTTATTGACGTCTCCGAGCGCGATCGCCTGGATGGTGTTGCCGCCGCTCCCGAGGCTGTAATTGGCGGGAACGCTGAGGAAGCCGCCGAGGTTGCGAAGGGCCGACACCGTGGACCCCGATGAGGAGGGATTGAGGACGATGATGTCGGGGTCGCCGTCGCCGTCGATATCTCCCCGCGCAATCGTTTCGGGGGTCAGGGTTGCCTGGAGCGGGGCGACGATGATGGGGCCGGCCAGGATGCCGTTGCCGTAGTTGAAGCCGACGATGGCGGTGCGATCGAAATAGTCCACGGCGAAGAGGTCGAGGCCGGGCTCGTTGTCGGCGTTGCCGAGAGCCACGTCCTTGGAATCAAAGCCGTAGTCCTCGCGCGAGCCGATGATGAAGTTGCCGTTGTTGCGGAGGATGGCGGTGCGGGTTTGCGACGAGACCGCGATGTCGAGGTCGCCGTCGAGGTCGATATCGCCCAGGGTGACGCCGGTGGCGTTGGTGACCGGTTGCTCCTGCAGGGTCTCAAAGTCGAGGGTGCCGGGGCCGGCGACGACGCTCTTGAAGACCGACACGGTTCCCGGGGAGCCGGAGTTGGCGGTCACGATGTCGGCGAAGCCGTCGCCGTTGAGGTCGCCGGAAGCGACGCGGACGGGTCGCACGCCCGCGGTGTTTCGGGTGATGGCGTTGCCGAAGCCCCCGGCGCCGTTGTTGCGGAGGATGGTCACACTCTCCGAAAGCGTGTTGGCGACGACCAGATCGCGATCGCCGTCGCCGTCGAAATCACCCCACACCACGTCGGTCGGCTCATCGCCCACGATGATCGCGGTCACCGGGCCGAACGCGGTCGGGGAGGTGCGAAGGGCGACCTCAAGCCGATCGGCCGAGCGGTCGGCGATGGCCACGTCGATCTGGCCGTCGTTGTTGAAGTCGGCGAAGGCCGAATAGCGGAAGCGCGAGGACGCCGGGGTCCCGGCAATCGCGATGACCGTGGCCGCTCCGAAGGATCCGTCCGGGTTGCTGGTGTACACGTGCAACGCCCTCTGGCTGTATGAGGTCGCTACCAAGTCGGCCCGGCCGTCGGCGTTCCAGTCGAGGGCGTCCAAATCCGTGAGGAACTCGGTCGTGGGGAGCGACGAAGCCCTCCGATAGGTTCCGGCGATGGTGCTGCTGAGCGAGAGTTCGATGTATCCCTCGTCGTTCAGGGTCGCTACGTCGGAGCGGCCGTCGGCGTTGAAATCGGCGACGGCGAGGCGCTCGGGGTTCTGGGCGAGGGGCACGCGGGTGATTTCGTCGTACGCCGCGAGGAGTCGGCGTTCTTCGAGCGGTTCGAAAGGGATGGATGTGCCGGCGTGGGAGACGAGACGGCGGAAAAGCGTGGTGAGCATGGGGTTTCTCTCTGCGGGCGGCGGGCGGTGGAACGAATCGGCAGGAGTAGGTAAAACTACCCTTGCCCTCGGGCGACAGGACAAGAGAGAGAAAAGCCGGGCTTATGGGGGAAAGAAATCCGATAGAATTTCGTAACAGTTTGCGAGATAGATGGTTGCGGGATCGGAGGAGGGGGTCACGATCCGTTGCGAGATTCGCGGATCAGGTTTGGGAAGCACAGCGCGGGATGGGACATTTGATGCCAGGCGATCGGCACGAAAGACCCCGCCGGGAACAGTCGGGACGTTCGGTGGAACGAACTACCATTTTTGTATGAACACCGGAAGGCGCACCGTGCGGAGTTTGGCCTGGATTGTCGTGTTCGCGCTGGCGTCGCCGAGCTTGGCGTGGGATGCGGCGGGGCACCGGGCGATCACGCTGGTGGCGCTGGAGGGTTTGCCGGATTCGATGCCTGCGTGGCTGAAGGATCGGGAGACGCAGCTGCAGATCGCGGACCAGAGCGTGGTGCCGGATCGGTGGCGGGGCGTGAAGGTGGCCCAATTGACGCACCTCAACAACCCGGATCACTATCTTGATGTCGAGTATGTGGAGGAGTACGGGCTGACGCTCCGCACGATGCCGAACCTGCGGCACGAGTTTGTGAAGGCGATGGTGTTGGCGAAGGAGCGGGCGGGTCCGGAGTTCAAAGGCAAGCCGGTGAACCCGGCGCGGGATTTGGCCAAGACGGACGAATGGCCGGGGTTTCTAGCGCACGCCACGCTGGAGCAATGGGGGAAAGTGCAGTCGGCTTTCAAGACGGTGCGGACGCTGGAAGGATTGAACGATCCGAAGCGCTCGAGCCAGCTGGCGATGGCCAGGGCCAACGCCGCGACGCACATGGGTGTGCTTTCGCACTTTGTCGGCGACACGACCCAGCCGCTGCACACCACGAAGCATCATCACGGATGGGTCGGGGACAACCCGAAGGGGTATTCGACGGAGTACAAGATTCACAGTTACATCGACGGGGGGATTCTGCGGCATCACGAGATCGGGCCTCCCGCCATCCGGGCGGGCGCGACGTTTGATCGGGTGGTGGATGCAAACGACCCGTGGGGCGATGTGCTGTCGCATATCGAGCGGAGTTTCGCGGAGGTTGAGCCGTTGTATGAGTTGAAGCGGAGCGGGGAGTTGGAGAACGCGGCGGGCAAGGTGTTCATCGTTTCGCGGCTGGCGGATGCGGCGGGGATGTTGGAAGCGTTGTACCAAGCGGCATGGGAAGCGTCGGCCCCGACGGAAAAGGAAATCGCGGATTTCGTGCGATTCGATGGGTTTGACCCGGACGTGGTGGCGGGGGAAGGGGCGGATTGAGGTGGATGAAGAAGGCGCTGATCGATCACGGCGCTCGCGGTTGATTCAGCACGAATGACTTCTCGTCCCAGAGGCGGGTAACGAGCGACGACACCTTGCCGGACTCGCCGAGTTTGAAGGCGCAGGCGACGAGGAGGTCTACAAGGCCCTCAAAATCACTGAGGGCGATGAACTCTCGTTCGATGGTCGGCGGGTTGGTGTTGGTGCCGGCCTGGACGTTGGCGAGATCGCCCATGTTGTGGTAGTTGCCGAGCGGCAGGCAGACGCAGGTGGCCTCGTATCCAAAGTGACAGAAGACGCTGGCCTCGCACGCGCCGCCGGCCATGAGTTTGCGTTGCCACTTCCATGAAGGGCCGGCGGTAAGTTTCTGCGTGGCGGCAACGATCGCCCCGCCGCCCGCGATTTCTTCGGCCCGTGCGGCGATGGCGTCCGAGAGGGTGGGGCTGAAAACGCTGACCCGGTCGCCCACGCGGACGACGGGGCCGCCGCCGATGGGCGAGTCGGCGAAGCTGCGGCTGTTTTCGAGGGCGATGATGCGGGCGGCCAAAGGGATGGTGCGGGAACGGCAGGCGCCGATGGCGCCGATAAAGCCGATCTCTTCGGCCCGGGTGAGGAGCAAACGGACGGGGCGGGTGAGTTCCGCTGCGTAGGGGATCAGGTAATCGAACGCCGCGAGGGCGGCGGCGAGGGCGGCGAGGTCGTCGCA
>Ga0163155_10004248_pt1 | contig 14868 bp, 10 predicted proteins | sample OliLakLV19SP4G1_FD_148611 | JGI IMG/M metagenome (GOLD analysis project Ga0163155, IMG submission 148611) | Freshwater microbial mat bacterial communities from Lake Vanda, McMurdo Dry Valleys, Antarctica - Oligotrophic Lake LV.19.SP4.G1 | ecosystem: Environmental > Aquatic > Freshwater > Lake >...
TACGTATCCGTCGTGCGTACGAGATCGTACAGAGCGCGATAGGCGCCATTGTCCTTGGCGCTCAGTGGCTGGCGGTGAACCTGCTTCCCAAACGCGTCGATAAACGCGCTCGCACAATCTGCTTCCGCCGCCGGGGCCACGCAGGGAGCCAGCGTTGAAATGGCCGCCTCGCCGGCCAGGCGAGTGGCCATAGTGGCATATTGTGAACCTATAACGGCTGACACCGTGAGCGCAGAACTGAAATTGCTGTAGCCAAGTGAGCGGGTATCTGGGAGCAGAGGGTCAGCAGGTGGCGCCGCTAGCCCAAGAAGATCCTGCACGGTGGTGCGATATTCGTCGTTAGTCAGGCGTCGTAAGGCAGTGGGTCCAGGAGCACCCGCTGGGATGACGAATGAAGGCTGAGCCCCCGTGCCAGGGGAAGCCCCGCCCACGGCTGGATTGCCCACGCCGCCCGTGCCAGGTGTCCCAACCGAGCCGCCGGAGCCGTTGTTCCCGCCAAGCGGCGCGTTGTCGCTATTCGGCCGCTGATTTCTCGACGTTGGCGAATCTACCGAGCCCGTGCAGGCCAAGCTAAGGGCCACTGGGAGGAGCGTGGAGCCAAAGAGCTGCGTGCACGTGCGATAACGTGGCTTATCCATATGAGGAGGATACGGATCGCCAACTGGAGACGGGCGTCAAAATGGGCCGACGCTTAGCACGCAACCCCCATTCGTAGGCGGCGCTCACCGCCCAGAAACAAAACTACACTACGGCTCAAGAATCATTCTGACCGGCGACGGGCAGCAGCCGGAAACCTTTCCTTTCGAACGACGAACGCTTTGCGCAAAGGTGGCGTCTCGAACGGCACACTCAGTGTCCGCCTGAGCGCTGTGTGATGCAATCGTATCCGGCCGAGGTTCGCTGCTCCGGAACGCCCGTTCTGAGCGTCGACGTCCCAGCGCAAGCATCACCGACCTCACGGCAGTGATCGTGACGCGAGCGTGCGCGGGTGCCAACTATCGGCCACACCCCAGCGCTCACTCTACAGCAGGGCACGGTAGCACGCCGAACACTTCAAACTGCTTTCGGTCAAAACGCAGAAAGGCCCGGGCCAAGAAAGATTTGCGGCTCAGTTCTACGTGCGTGGCTGTCACGATGCACTGCCACGTCTCGAAATCGCGAGGTTGGGATTCAGCGAATGCTTTGGGCGAAATGATGACGACGTTCACGCCCGGCGGCTCGCGAGCTGAAATATAACGTACAGCTTCAACGCCAGCGGCACGTAACTTGTGGCCGAGTACTTGTGAATCGTGATAGTTGGTTGGTGAAGAAATGCGATCGCTGTGCTCAAGGAACGGCGGCTGTGTGAGATCAACGCCGCGTTGGGTCCGCACTCCAACGCGAAATAAGGAGAGCTCCAGGGTGAGCGGTGTCAGTGCCGCGCGCGTGCCTTCCAAAAAAAGCAGGCGATAGTAGGCAACCTCAGCGAAAGCAGTCCGAGGCCTGAGCGAGCCATACCAGAGCCCGCCTTCGGCGCGCGTCCCAAAACGCGACCCGTGTTTGAGCGGGGGATAGCGAAACGGCGTGGTGAGGAGGAAGTGAAGCGACCTTCGTTCATCGAAGAGAGTGAGCGGTGGCTTGATTGATTCGATGAGTTGTTCAAGAATTTGCTGGTCGCTGTCCGAGCCCACGAGTTTTCGCGTGGCGATCAAGTGCTGGGCCTCGACAACGCGCCACGCGCTTCCCCCTAGGCGACGTATTTGCGCTTCACCTTTGCAGTCCGCCCAGATGTCCGAGGTTTTCGTCACCAGGCACGCCGCTCGATCACTTCATACCCTGCCGCGCAGAGCATCTAAATATTCGGCGACGTGTACTAGGCCGTCTACTCGCTTCAACAAACTAAGAGGGATTCCGACAAGGTGCGCATTCTCCGCGCGCAGCCAAAGCCCCGCCTTTTCGCTACTGCCACCCACGAGCGCATCCAGACTTCGAAAGATACGAAGCAGCAGCAATGCTAGCTCGCCCTCTTTACTCTTTGGATCGATCGTCCGTGAGCGACCGAGCCGGGAAAGCGAGGCCTCGCTAACTCCTAACACCACGCTCAATTCTTTGTGCGAGAGGCTCCACTCCTCAGCAAGCCGGCGCACCGCCTCCGTGAGCACACGCCGCTCATCGACGGCGGGAGCCAATGGCGTAAGAGACGGCTGCATCAAATGAAAGATAGCTTGAGATTCTTGCATATGCAAGGGCCGAGAGCGGCGGTGTTTCGCTGAAAGTGTCGGGCAACGTCGTGGGATAAGCGCGCAACGCGACCGCGCTCCTCGGCGGAGAATTGGTCTCCAATCTGCCCGAGCGAGGGTCAGGTCGGGCGCTGCCACCAACGCGTTGTCATAGTCGACCATGACTCGATAGCCGGCGCTCTTCATTCCACCACCGCACCCCGATATTTCCGGCAGGATCTCCCTTCGGGGAGCGGTAGCTGATCGTTCTCTTCTCGCCCGGGAGCAAGTCGAAATAGTTGTCGCTGAAATCAAGCTCCGCCTCCAATTGCACCACCCGCGCATAGGTGTCGGTCTCGAGCAGGATCGTGCCGCACGATCCTGTGGCGTCGACCGTTGAGCGCACCAAAGCCGGCGACAATCGCATCTCCGCGGGCATTCCGCGATAGTAATAGGCGCGGTCTTCGCCCATTTCACATACCAGGTCGCACACGAATATCGATTGACTATCAAGATACGCGTCGATGGTTTCAACGGGAAAATCAGCCGCCAGCACAGCTTCATTGGCATTCACTTCAAACGAAACGCGCTGCTGCCAGCGCGCGGGACCTGCCCACGGTTGTACACGAAGCGTCATCTCGCCCTTTACGCAAGAACAGGCATCGCTGCTTACCCAGATCTGGTAGACGCTATCCGTTCGTGTGATTGCCGCAATGACCGGACGGAATCCCGCTTTCATGCCGTACCAGCCGGCTTTGGGGAAACCATAATAATCGACCACACTCCAGCCGCATGCAGGCCAGCAATCGTTAAACATCCAGAACTGCACTCCGCTGCAGTAAAATTTCCGGCGTCGAAGCGATTCACAGATCAGCCGAATCAAATCGTATTGGACATATTCTTTTTGACTGATGCACAGCTTGAGATCATTCGATTCGCCATAGAGAATTCGCGCCATTTGTTCAAGGTTTTGATAGAGCGTGAGCGGGAGGCCCGAATAAGGATTATCCTTGGTGTGAAACTCCCACATCGCGCTGTCGGTCAAGTCGCTCTTATCCATGAACTTCAAAAGACTCAGAAGCGGCGGCGCACCCAGTGTTCCGCTTTCGCTGAGAAACCGCCCCCTGACATGCTCATCGATCAGGGCTCGATAGCCTTGTATCCCTTTCACCAGAAACTGCGGTCCGTCCCAGAGCGGCGAGTAATGGCAATCGCCCGCACTTGGGGAATTATTCAGATCTCCACCATAAGGACTTGTCAATCGGAACGGCCTCGAGGGATCGAGTTTCGCGCAAAGAGGGCCGGTGATTTCTTCGGCGATCTTCCGGCCGTTCCAGCGGTCAATTGATTTTTTGCCTAGACCAAGCTCATTGTCGCCGCACCAGAAAATAAGGCACGGGTTATTGCGCAGCATGCGGATTGCTTTCTCGAATTCGACCCGCAATTGCGATCGGAATTCCGGATCGTCCTCAGGATAGTGCGCGCAAGCCAGCAGAAAATCCTGCGATACCATCACGCCGGCTTGGTTGCAGGCATCCCAGAATGGCTGCGGTTCATAGATCCCTCCGCCCCAGGCACGAAGCATATTGAGGCCAGAGTCACGCGCAAGCCCGATTATGCGCTCGTATCGCTCTTGCGTTACCTGTGAGGGAAACGGGTCGGCCGGCACCCAGTTACCGCCTTTTGCAAAGATCCGCCGTCCATTGACGACCATGGTAAAGCTGCCGCCCTCCGCATCGGTAATTTCTTCAATCGCGAAAGTCCGGATACCGATTTGAAGCTCTTTGCGGTCGATGATGGTTCCCTCGTCATCAATGAGCCGCACTCTTGCGGTGTAAAGGCTTTGGTTTCCATGTCCCATCGGCCACCAGAGTGCCGGTTCAGCAACTCGGATTTCGTCAACCAAAACAGCGCCATCCAGTTGGCGTTCCGTGCTCCAGACAATACTTCCCGACGGATCAATTAGTTCAATATGCGCGGTGACGCGGGCGCCACGCAGCTCTGTCGACAATTCGTAGTGGAGCCGCGCCTCATTCCCGACGATTTCTTGGGTGTAAATAAACAGATCGGTGATGCGAGCCTCTCGGTAGAACGAAAGAGTCACCGGCTGCCAGATACCTGCTGTGACAAAACGGTGCACCCAGTCCCAGCCGAACGCGCACTGCATTTTTCTGACATAAACCCGCTCTCCTTCCGGGCAGAAGCATGCAAAAAAATCCCGATGCGGTTTTCCCTTGACGAATTCGTGCACCGTCCCGAACTTCACTCGCAGGCTGTTGGTGCCTTTATTAAGCAAGGCTCCGATCTCGAACTCGTGCGGGACGAACATATTGTCTGTCGTTGCGATCTTGGTTCCGTTCAGCACGATCTCGGCGAATGTATCGAGCCCGTCAAATCTGAGGACTGTCCATTCAAGCCGAAAATCCGCGGGCAGAGAAAACTCGCGTTCGTAAACCCATGACCAGTGCTCAACCCATTGGCACTCCACGGCCTGGTCACGCTGGAACGGATCACGAATATGGCCTTCGCGAAGAAGATCGGGATGAACATTGCCAGGAACCCGTCCTGTCAATGAAATCGTCTGATTGCCATCGGGCGCGGTTCCCGTAAGTCGCCAATCGCCATTCAGCGACATAGCAGGAATTTCAGGGACTCTCATAACCTCTACAGAACCTGAGCTAATCGGCTAACTCAGGCTGATCGCCCCGGTATTGAATTCACGGTCACCGACAGTCGTGGCATTGAGGCCCATGGTATTCACTACGGTGAGGAGAACGTCATTGATGTTGCGGCCTTGAGCGTCCACGCGACGGCCTGTTCTGAAGGCACCGCCGCCTTTCCCGATGATCGTCGAAAGAGCCGGAGAGAGCACATGACCCCCATTGCCCATCTCGGAGGCAAGATAGACAATGGAGTTGTCGAGCATGCTGCCGTTGCCCTCGGGGGTTGCCTTGAGCTTGCTGACAAACGCTGCCATCTGCTCGAAGATCCAGGTCTGCGCCTTGATGTACTCGCCACCGTTAGCGCTGTGCTCCATCCCGTGGTGGTCGCCCTTACAACCCAAGAACTCGAAGCGTGGGAATTGATCGCCGGATGAGAGCCATTGCATCGCCACAACGCGCGTGAGGTCGCAATTCAGGGCCTGGTAGGCGATGTCATTAAACGCGCTGCTGTAGGCTCGAATGTCGTAGTTGGGGTAGTCCACCGGACCCGTCCCTTGTTGCGACGTGCCCGTTGGCGGAGGTACGTCCATCGGCATGGCGGGGAGTGCGCAACCGGCGCCGGGCATACCCGAACCTGCGCCGCCTCCGACCGGGTTGACGAGAGACTTTTCAAGCTCGCGCAGCGCACTCAGGTGTTGATCGAGCTTAGTCTGCTCGTCGCTACCAGCTATCGCCTTAACGTCTGCGATCTCTGCGAACAAAAGATCCAGTCTGCTCTTCTTTCGCTGGTAAAGATTCACGAGCGCCGGATCGGGCGCGGCTACAGTGGCCGCCGGCGTTGAGCTTGCGGTGGGTAGCCCTGCGCCGAACACGCGAGCGAACGCGGTGAGAGGCTCGTCCATGGGACGAACCGCTTGACCGTTGTTGTAAAAGCATTCGGAGTGGTCTCCACCCTGCCCCTTATTCCACAGGGTGCCAAAGTGGAGCGCCGGAAACTGTGTCTTCTGTCCGATGGCCATCGCCACGTGCTGATCGATCGTGGTCGCTGTACCGTAACGATACGCGTTGTCTTCCACGCCGCACGCGGTCGTTCCCCCGCAACCTTGATCATTGACCGCTCCGCCAAACATTGAACGGCAGCCGCCACCATGGCCCTCAAGCTCAAAGTAGGTCGCCACTTTGTCGCCAGCTTTGTTGTTGATCTTGTCGAAAATGATCATGTCCGACTCCAGCGCGGCCCACGGCTTGTAGATGCCGTCGAAATAGGTATCGAGATCGGCTCCGTCGGGTGCGCCACCCTTAAAGGGAATACCTCCCGGCAGATTCAAAAGAATCAATCGCAGCGGAAAGGAGGTTTGGGCTTCGGCGATCACGGAGCGGAAGACGGGAGTGGCCAAGAAGGCGGCAGCTCCAAGTTGTGTTAGGAGGCTTCGGCGCTTAAGAACGGCTTTGAGCATGTCGTGAGTTCCTTTTCGTCGGCTCTTTGCTAACTCCGGAATTTCGTCGCATCGACGAAATTCTGACCGTGTTATTCTAGCTCTGCGCGGCAGCAGATTGGTGCCAATCGGCTACCAAACTATAGCAGAATTCTCTCATCATGGTTCAGCCTTCGGTAGGCGCTCGGTCCCATTCCCTTATGTTGTCGAAAGACGCGGGCGAAGTAGCTGGTGTCCTCGATACCGACCGCTGAGGCCACTTCGTTCACCGGAAAGTGTCCGTCACGCAGCAGGTGCGCCGCTTTCTCCATGCGCAGGCTGGTGACATAGGTCATAGGAGCAACCCCAAAGCAGTCGCGAAAAGCGCGCATGAACGTACTGCGCGACATGTGCGCGCGGTCTGCAAGGCCTTCCACGGTCATGGGGCGGGCTAGATTCGTCCCCATCCAGCGCACGATTTCGGACAGTCGCAGCAACGACTTAGGCAGCGGAGCGGTCATATCGCCGTAGTTCCGCGAAAGCTCCAGAGCCACCAGACAGAAATGGGCGCAACCGGCCGCTTCGAACCCCGGTTTCTTGGAGTCAATCTCTGCCTGCATCGAGTTGATCGACGCCATGATCCGCGAGAGCGCTTCGCGCGGCAGCCGCAGCCGGCTCTGGAAACCGTGACTCGCACGAAGCGTCGGCTCGAGCTGAAACAGAGCCCTATAGCCGGGAGCCCCGAACAGCTGGCGCTCAGGAAGCTCAAGCCGGACGGGGTTGAAAAGGATGTTAGTCAGTGCCAGGCCTACGGGGTTGGCGTATCCATGCAACATGTCGGGCGGGATGACGAAGCAATCACCGGGCCCGATCGAGAACGCTTCGTTTTCAAGCGTGTGGTACCCGGCACCCCCGGAGACGATAACGAGCTCCCAATAGCCATAGTGCTGGTGCAACTCCGTCGGCACGTGGTCAGTCACCGACATGGCCAGCAGCGGAAACTCTTGGAGTGTTTCGCCCTGCGTCTTCATTCAACACCGAAGCTTCGCCACGACAAGGTTACGAGATCGCCAACTGGAGACTGGCGTCAAAATGCGCTGACCTTTAGCACTCAACCCCCATTCAAAGGCGGCGCTCACCGCCCAGACACAAAACTACACTACGGCTGAATAATCATTCTGATCGGCGACGATACTCAGTTGGGTTCAAGCCAGTGTGTTTGAGAAATGCTCGAGAGAAGTAATTGGCATCTTTGATGCCTACTTGCGCCGCAACTTCCCCGACGTTCCCATCGGTATTGCGGAGCAGCGTCGCAGCCTTCCGCAAGCGCAGATCTCTCACGTACGTCCAAGGCGCGACGCCAAAGGCGGCATGAAAATGGCGCTCTAGCGTGCTGCGCGTCATGTGGGCGTGGCGCAGCAGATCCGAAATGGTGATGGGCTTGTGATAGTGCTGCTCCAGCCAGTCCAGCAGATCCGAAAGCTGAGTGAGGCCCTGCGAGGAGGGTGTTGTCAGCTCCGCGTACTGACGAGCGAGCTTTCCGAGGAGCGCGATGAACAGGCTCGCCGCGACGAGCTCATACCCCGCCTTCTTCGCCAGCACCTCTTGGTATATTTCCCAAAACTGCGCGACTACTTCGCGCAGCACTTCCTCTTTTAGGGAGAGCCGGCTCTGAAAGCCATGCTGGCACCGAAGCTGCGGCTCGAGTGAGACGAGAGCACTGTAGCCGGGGATACGCCGAAGCTGCTGCGTCGGAAGGTTAAGCCGAGTTGGATCCAGAATCGCATTGATCAACCCCAGCTGATGGCAATCTGCGTAACCATGAAGAATCCCGGACTGGATGAAGAAGACATCGCCAGGGCTAATTGGGAAGGAGCGCTTCTCGAGCAGGTGCCGACCGCGACCGTGGGTCACCACCACAAGCTCGACCTGGGACCCGTGGCTGTGCAGCGGGAACGAGTGGTGATTCGGGACAGGGAAGACGGTGAGCGGGAATACGGCCAAATCCGCAAGCAAGTCGACCTGCGGTAAGTCGCCGAATTCGGGGAGCATCCATAGCAGTATACTTGCGCCGTACTTTCAAGCAAACAGCCGTCTGGAGGTTGGTGAAACAAGAGCAACAATATCAGCACGATTACGTCGTCAAATTCACTCGTGAGCCATCAACAACCCCCTCGCACGGTTCGCCACCACTCCTATCCTGCGCGCCTTAAGGAAGGCAGAGTTTTAGATGAGAATCGGGACTACCTACGCAGAGGGAATGCAAAATCCGCTCGGTCTTGACCGAGCAAAACCGATGCTTTCCTGGGAACTTGAAGCTTCCGAACGGGGTGAACAGCAAACTGCGTATCAAATCGAGGCGCGCACGAACAATGGCGTGATCTGGGACAGCGGCCGTGTCACGTCCTCGCAGTCGATGCACGTGGCGTGGGGCGGCCCCCGGTTGGAGAGCAGGCAGCGGGTGATTTGGTCGGTGCGCGTGTGGGATCAGCGTGAAGCTGTGAGCGAATGGAGCGCCCCAGCGAATTTTGAACTTGGACTCCTGGATCCCCTCGATTGGCGTGCTGAGTGGATTGCTGCGATGCCAAGGTTGACTCCCACAGACCTTGTCCCACGGCTCGATCGACCCACGAAATGGATCGGCGCGTCGGACGAGAAGGAACAGAGCGGGGGAGCGGCTGGGTTTTGTTTGGGGTTTGAGATCCCCGCTGGACGCAGCGTAACGGCGTTTCTCGGCGCTTTCGCAGCTAACGGGCGCTTTCAAGTCAGCGTCGACGAACGAAAGCTTGGGAGTGGAGACGGGCGTGAGGCGGCCACGCCTATTGTTGTTCGGCGCTTGGAGCTTGGCGCGGGTCCACACATCCTCCGTGTGGATGTCGAGGATGCGAAGGAAGCCCCCGAGTTGGCTGGCCACGCAGTTTTCATCCTGGATAACTCCGAGACCGTGGAGATCCGCACGAACTCAACCTGGCCAGATTGCAAGGAGTTGGGAACTTGCGGCGACCGACCCAGAGGCCATACCCCGCTCCTCGTCTCGAGCGCGCCCGGACCCCTCTTGCGGAAGGCATTCGCGATCGACAAGGAGGTCGCGAGCGCGCGCGCTTATGTGACCGGCGTCGGCTATTACGAGCTTTACATCAACGGCAAGAAGATCGGCGATCACGTCTTGGATCCAGGTTTTACGCGCTACGACCGTCGCATTCTCTACGTCACTTACCCTATTGAAAGCGCCCTCATCCACGGGAAAAACGCCGTGGGCATCATTCTCGGGAACGGATTCTTCAATCCTCTAGGGCGTGACGAGTGGAATTTCGAACAGGCGCCATGGTGCAATTCGCCCCGCGCGCTCGTGCAGCTCGTCGTCACGTACACTGACGGAACCGAAGCGCTCGTGGTGAGCGATGAGACCTGGAAGACTGCGCCGAGCCCCATCGTGTTCAACGGGGTCCGCCACGGAGAAACCTATGACGCCCGGCTCGAGCGACCGCGCTGGGCCGAGGCTGGTGAAGATGCAACGGATTGGGTTCCCGTATGCAAAGTGTCGGGGCCAGGCGGCGTGTTGTCGCCGCAACTGATCGCGCCGATCAAAGTGACGGAGACACTGACGCCAAGAAGCGTCAAGGAAATCACACCGGGCGTATTTGTGTTTGATCTAGGCCAAAACATCGCGGGCTGGGCACGCCTGCGTGTGAGGGGGCCACGCGGCCAAAAGATTGTCATTCGCTACGGGGAGAGGTTAACCGAGGATGGTGGTCTCGACCAGCATCATGTCGCGCAATACACTCTGGATGGCCCGTTTCAAACCGATAGCTACGTGCTCCGGGGCGAAGGTGAGGAGTGCTGGGAGCCGCGTTTTACCTATCACGGTTTCCAATACGTGGAGGTTTCGGGATCGCCAGGAACGCCAACGTTGAAGAGCCTCGACGGGCGTGTGGTGCACACCGCCTTCGAGCAAATTGGGCATTTTTCGTGCTCAAATCCGCTCTTGAATCAACTGCAACAAGCGACCCTTTGGACCTATCGCGGCAACTTTCACAGTATTCCGACGGACTGCCCGCAGCGTGAGAAAAATGGGTGGACTGGCGACGCGCACTTAGCGGCCGATCAAGCGATGTTCAATTGGGGCAACCTCGAAGGATATCGCAAGTGGACTCAGGATATCGTCGATGAACAACGCGCGAACGGGGCCGTTCCCGGCATCGTTCCAACCGGCGGCTGGGGCTACACCTGGGGTAATGGTCCGGGTTGGGACAGCGCATTGCTGCTTATTCCATGGACGGTTTACCTGCATACGGGTGATTTGCAGATCCTTGAGGACAGCTACGTCGCCTTCAAACGTTACGTCGACTACCTGGGCACTCGCGACTACATGAGCGAGAATCCGTCAGGTTGGCTCGGCGACTGGCTGCCGCTCAAAGCGAAGACGCCACCCGCCGTCACCCACGCCGGATATCACGCAGTGGACGCGTCGCCAACGAAGTGGCAAGACGCTTTTGCGCCACCTTCCTGGATGCTGAAACAGGCAAGGTAGCGAGCGGCAGCCAAACCGCACAAAGTACAGCTCTTTACCAAGGCCTAGTGCATGGAGCGGTGCGCCTCAAGGTGACAACACAGCTCCTCGAAGCTGTGAAAGACAACCACGGCCAACTCGACGTTGGAACGCTCGGCACCAAATCGTTACCTTGGGCGCTCACGGCCGCAGGTTATGCTGACCTGTTTTATGCCATGTTGACCAACCGCGCTTTTCCAGGTTGGAGCCACTGGATAGAGCAAGGAGCGACCACACTTTGGGAAAACTGGGCCGGCGACTCTTCGCGCAACCACATCTTTCTCGGGGATATTTCGGCTTGGTTCTACCGCGCGCTCGCCGGGATCAATCCCGATGAATTGGCGCCGGGCTACGAGCGCATCGTATTCCGACCAGAAGTCTTGCCTGAGCTTGACTGGGTGAGCGCGGAGGTCCGCACGCTCCGTGGCCTGGTCGCGAGCAAGTGGAAGCGGGAGGGCGGCGTGCTAACGATGGAAGTCTCCGCTCCGGTGGGAAGCACTGCGCTCGTGCACGTCCCCGCAGTTGCGCGCGAACAGGTCAACGCCGACGGTGGCGAGTTTGTAGACTCCGAACATGGGCGACAGGTTTTCCGGGTGGGTTCGGGGAAGTATCAGTTCGTTGTCCGCTGAACGGAAGTCCTTACGCGAACTGCACCTTCCACGCACCGCTTCAGGTGTACTACTTGTCTTGCGCCCGCCCAAGGGACGACATCACTACGACTTCTGCCCCCAAGGGGTCGAAGGACAATGTCCGAACCTCTGGTTGGTTTGTATCTGATTGGAACGTGCGGCGTTAAGGTCGCTTAAGTCAGGGGCTAACGCGGCTCGAAGGTGCCTCTGGGCGCCCTGTTGCGCCAACACTACGCTGCTCCAGCAAATTTTGAGGGAAGAATGGGGGTTTTCAGGAATGGTGGTGACGGATTGTGGCGCGATTTACAGTCTGCACGCGAAGCAAGGGGCGGCGAGTTCGGTCGCAGAAGCGTCTGCTTTGGCGATCAAGAGTGGAAGTGATGTTCATTGTGGTGGTTCGGCGGAGGGGATCTCTGAAGCGTTAGCCACCAACCTTCTGACGGAAGCTGAGCTTGATATCGCAGTCACCCGTGCGCTGACGGCCCGATTTCGTTTGGGTTGCTTCGATCCCCCGGCACGGGTGCCCTACACCAAGATCCCAACGTCTGTGGTGGCCAGCAAGAAGCACCAGAAGCTCAGCTTGGAAGCGGCTCGGAAATCCATCGTGCTTCTCAAAAATCAGAACGGATTGCTTCCGCTCTCCAAGCAGGTTCAAAAGATCCACATTGTGGGGCCGACGGCGGCGAGCATCGAAGCTCTCTTAGGCAACTACCATGGTTTGAACGAACGACTGACAACGATTCTTGAAGGCATCACCGCGAAAGTGGATGCAGCACAGCGGGTTATCTACGAGCCTGGCGCCTTGTTGACCGATGGCCCATCTGGCTCACAAAAGCTGCACGACTCGGTGGATGCAGGAAAGATCTCCGATGTCGTGATTGCCGTTGTCGGAAACACACCGCTCATTGAAGGCGAGGAAGGGGACGCGATGGGTTCGCCCCTAGACGGTGATCGAGACAGGATTGGCCTGCCCAGCAGCCAAGAGGCATTCCTGCGGGCGCTCACGAGCCGTGGCGGACGTATCGTGGTGGTGTTAACTGGAGGCGGATCCATCAGCCTTCCCAGCGATGTGCTCGAGAAAGTGGAGGCTCTCGTTCAGGTCTGGTACCCAGGCCAAGCTGGAGGCACCGCGGTCGCAGATGTATTGTTTGGAGATTACAACCCCGGAGGGCGACTGCCGGTGACCGTCTACGAATCGGTCGCCCAGCTGCCAGCCTACGACGACTACCGAATGCGTGGCGAACGTATCGCTACTTCGACGGAGAGCCACAGTTTCCGTTTGGGTTTGGGCACTGGCGACGAAGTTGCCCAGCTCTACATCCGATTAGAAGAGCCCTCCACGCCTGTGCCCTTGCGCCAACTGACCGGTTTCTCGCGCATTTCCCTGCGTCCCGCTGAACGGCAGCGCATCGAATTTGTCATTGAACCTCACCAACGTTCAGTAGTTAACTTAAAGGGCTCTCGACTGATCGAACCAGGAAGAGTCTCCGTTTGGGTGGGAGGCTGCCAGCCGGACTGTGAAGAACGAGCAAAAGGCAGCAGCGAGATCCGTGCGGGTTTCTTCTGCGCCAAAGGCCCGATCACGGAAATCGCCAGGTAAGTTGCTCAGGGCACTGGAGGGCAGATGGCTTGCTTAGGCAAGGTTGAATCCTTGCATTCGCTGATACACGTCGCCACAACTCCTTGCACCAGACAGTTGGCGTCGAGAGTACCCAACCGGTGCGCGCCGCTCAGATAATAGCTACACGGTTCGCAACGGCGGTTGTAGTGGCCAAACGCATCGCCGGGTAGGGCGCCGTAAAAGGACATCGGATGATAGTAGGCGGGTTTGAAGGGTGAAGTCCCGTTCGCGTAGAAGTTGGGGACCAACCAATAGGTGGGATCGGTGAGGACCGACGTCGAGCTCGCGTTGGCTCTGGTGTTGATCGTAAAACCTGGAAAGCCAGCTGCGCAGTCGAGCGCGCATTGAGCAGGCGTTGCACAGACGTTGGCGCTCGGGGGAGCTTCGTTTTTGAAGCTCACGTCGTAGAGGCTTTCTTCTTTGAACGAGCCTGTTGCAAGCCCGGAATCAGCGCTATTTACACCCAAGGGAAACTTGGAAAGCACGTCGAGCGTGCCTGGAACGCTCATGCGATGATCGAAGAAGGTTTGCTGCTTGACCCAATTTGGGCATGCGTGGCTGCCAGCCTGAAAGAAAGCATCCTGCCAACGCTGCCAGCGACCGGCGATGCAGCTTTTGCCGAATGGGAGCTTGTCGGGGCGCGATTGCAGGGTCAACAGTTGATCGATTGTTTGCAGAGCTTCCTTGACTTCGCTCGCCGGCAAGGCGGGACACGCATCGAAGGCGCGTTGCAAAAGTCCATCCGCGTTGATCTGGAAGTCTTTCGGTCCAATGCTGCCGGTGCAATCGACCGTTTGTGTCGCTATCGCAGCGCTGTAGTTGTTGTAGCTGTCGCAGTCGGAGACATTTAAGACCACTCGCAGCTTACCGCCTCCAGTCTGCACGACCGTTCCATTGTTGGTCGTGATCAACAGCGCTAAAATGGTCTCGTTATTGCGAGTTATCTCAAAAGGTGCTGGGTTTTGTGAGAGAAGCTTGGCTTCCACCGGCTTGCTAAGCCCACCGCTAACCGGATCGAACACTCGCAACTCCCAACCGTCCAGGAGCTGCAGCGCGTACGACCCGACGCCAAGCGGGGTCACGAACGATGTGTCCGACGGGGGAGTCGGAGGCGGCAGCACGATTGTTCGCGTTTCTTTCCCGAGCGGAGTGCCGGTAAGCTTGAAGGTGACGTTGGTGAGGACATAGACGGTGTTGCCGGTCTGAGAGGAAAGCGGGAGGTTCAAAGTTCCAGTGGCTCCCTCCTCGCCAACATCGCCAGCGCCGTTACCAGGCGTCGAGCAACCAACCGCGGCTAATAAACAGATGAGAATGGCAAAGATCCGTTTCATCGAAGTTCCTCCAGAAGCATCTTCATGTGGGGCAAACCCAAGCTGGGCGATCACCCAAGGCGGCGGATGCTAGCCCGCGTGGTCGTGACAAGGGCGTGAATAGTTCGAATCGCCATCGGAACGCAATGCAGGGTCCCCGAACCTCGTTGAACTGCTGGGAATTCTCGCCAGTCTGGACAGCTGGGAACGGACGAGTCACCATCCCATCGGCTCATGAGCGGTACCCGTTTGCGCGTCGTGTGCGTTTGTTTGATCGCGTGGGCCTTGGCCCGCTGTGGACGCGAGGAACACGCACAGACCAGCGCCGGAGAGCTACCCGTGGGTTCGCTAGGTGGAAACATGGCGGCCGAGGCCCCTATGGGTTTGATTGCCGAGTCTGGAAGTGGAGGCGATAGTGGGGCCATTCAGCATTTCCGAGCACCACGCGGAATGGGGGCAGAAGCCGGGAGTGGCGAGGGCGAG
>Ga0163155_10004250_pt1 | contig 14865 bp, 16 predicted proteins | sample OliLakLV19SP4G1_FD_148611 | JGI IMG/M metagenome (GOLD analysis project Ga0163155, IMG submission 148611) | Freshwater microbial mat bacterial communities from Lake Vanda, McMurdo Dry Valleys, Antarctica - Oligotrophic Lake LV.19.SP4.G1 | ecosystem: Environmental > Aquatic > Freshwater > Lake >...
GTTTCAGTCTCCGAAAAGAGCACTATTAGTTTATCACTTTTGGTTGCTCATATCTGCGCCCTCACGGCGACCGAGGCGCTCCCGTATCCGCGTTTGGTGGTAGCTCTAAACTCTGTGTCTTCGACGGCGAACAGCGGTAAACCAATAAAAGGATTGTGCTAGGCACAAACAAATCTATGTGTGCTTTCCTTACAGAAACTGTCCACTCATTGGGCTTTTTGTTTTGCTTCGCTCACAAAAATCCTCAATGAGCCTTGCGAAGCTCCAAGTATTTGCTTCTCACCCCACCCGCCCTGTGCGCGCACATATCCCCACCGTTTTGAAAAGATATTATAAAACGGCGGGGATTGCTCCCTTAAGTAGTAACAGTATTTAATTTTCTAGTATCTAATAACCAGAAATAAATAAAAATAATTCCTACAGACAAGAATATGAGGGGTAGATGATTGTGGAGAAGTATCGCTATAGAAAATAATACTAGTCTACCGAGTACTGTTGGTATTTCGCGCAATACCAAGAATTGCACATCGTCTTTGCGTGCCTGATCGTACATAAGTGAACTATAAGGTACAAGAAATACTTTTAGTGATAATGTGGTAAAAATAGTAGCTATATAGAACAAATATTGATTTGGAAAAAATTCTCCAATAGTGAAATTAATAAACCATACAATACTTACAAGAAATGCACCTATTTTTATTAGTTTATGTTTATTCCATTGGTCAGTTAATTTTCCTAAGGTTAGCGTAAAAAACAATGAGGCAACCGCTGTAATTGTTCCTATGATTCCTACTTCTAAAGTACTTGCAAGTTGTAAAAAAATAAAAATTGTCCATAGTGCCATAGCATCCTCAGCTAAGTTATCTATAATTTCTGGCACAAAGTACTGCTTGTTTTTTTGCCAAATTTCTTTAAATCTTTCTTTTGAAAAAATGAAATTCGTTTTTTCTGACTTCAATGACAATACTGGTAAAAAAGTAAAAAACAATAAGAACATAGCAAAAGCAAATAAAATGTTAAATCCGTAATGTATGGTTATGAATGCCCCCACAAGAGGACCAGCCATAGACAATGCTTTCGGTACAACAAAAAATTTACTCATTGATTTCCCCATGTTTTCTTTTTTTGTATTGCGTACAAAGAGAATATTAAGTGGTATCCAGTAGAATGCGGATTCTGCGCCAGAAATAATGGGAATTATATAAAAGAGCATCGGCATATCTTTCAATCCGAACAAAAGAAGTAAAAAATACGTGAGCAATAATCCGAATCTTACGTGTAGAGAATGTACCAATCCTATTTTGTTAGATACTTTAACCGTGATAAAAGCAAATAAAAGGAGTGTGGCATGATGAATCATCATCCATATCATTACCATTTGAAAGGAGTATCCTAATTCAAAAAGATAAATAGGAATGAATATCCCCACAAAAGACATCGCAAACCCATTTAGGCTCATCATTCCTAATATTTTATTAAAACCATTATCTGTGATGTCTTTGTTTTCCATATATTTAAAGATTTTCTATATATTTTATCAGCTGATCATATTCTTCAGCATGCGGTACTAACATAGATTTATCATCCTTACTCATCAACTTAAATTTTTCAAATTCAACCCATTTTAATTCCGAGACTTCGTCATCAGAATGCATTTGAGAAAGTTCAATATCCACATGAACCACATATACATCTTGAAACTCATTGTTTACATATGTTCCTTGATTCAGAATAATATTCTCTTCTAAGGTGCACAAAAATACAAAAGCTTCGTCGGATAGAGATAGCCCGAGCTCTTGCATTGTTTCCATTTGAGCTCCTTGTAAACTCGTTTGTCCTGCAGAAATGTGACCGGCAGCGGAAATATCCCAATAATTAGGGTACGCCTGCTTATCAGCAGCTCTTTTTTGAAGAAGAGTTTGTTTTTTTGAATTTATAAACCAAACATGAGCTGTTCGGTGAATAAAACCTTCTCGATGAAACTCATCATAAGATTTAGACTGACCAGTTTTTTCACCTTCCTTATTTAATATATCAAGATATTCTTCTGTCATATTTTTATTTTAACAATTCATCAACCGAAACACCGACTGCTTTCGCTAATCTTGCCATTGTCGCAAGGGTCGGATTTGTCTTGCCGTTTTCTATCGTACTAATAAAACCACGACTAACTTCTAAGTCTCGGGCGATGTCCCCCTGCGATATACCTTTTTTGGTTCTGATCCTTTTCAGGTTCAGTCCTAATTTTGTGGATTCACTTTGCATTATCCAAAGTATATCGTATTGGTATAGTATATCACAATGATATGATATAATGTAACTGGTAACGGCGAAGCAAAACCAAAAATTTCCTTTCCATTGTCTTGGACGCTTTGCGGTGGCACCTTGGATTACCAAGTGCATTTGGATTTTTATAGTCGCTTTGCTCCTTAAAAATCTAGGCAGAGGGTGGGGGGAGGAGACGCGAGGAAAATGCAAGGAAATTTTTTGGTTTTTGACTCTGCATAAGTGTTCCCTTACACACGCGAGTCCTCGAGCGTGTCCGAGATGAGAAAGTCTGGGAGACTTTCGCAAGACCTTGAGCACCTCAGTGCGAAAGGTGTACCGCTCCCGTAGGGAGCATTGGTTCGTACCACCACGCAATCGGAGCCCTAAAGGATTGCTGTTTGTCTTCAATCGCTTTGCTCTTGGACAAACAGGGAACGTACGAGGCAGTTTCAAGCCACCACACGCTCCGCGCGTGCGAAGTGGGTTCGCGCAAAGGTTAATACACACCGCAAATGAAACCCCTTTTGGGGTTTCATTTGCGGAGAGAGCGAGAGTTTCTCCCTCGACTCAAAAAGTTTTCGTCAAAACTCTTTGGTCTGGGCACCGACTCGCGACCCACTTTGTTAAGTGGGTACCCCGCTCCGTCGTTCGAATCTCGACACAATCTGCTAACAGCAGATTGTTCTCTCTCCGCAAATGAAAAACCCCTTTCGGGGTTTCATTTGCGGAGAGAGCGAGATTCGAACTCGCGGAGCCAATTAAGGCTCGACAGTTTAGTAAACTGTTGATTTAAACCACTCATCCATCTCTCCCGTGTCTGATAATATAACTTATTTTGATCGTTTAGTACATTGGACTTTTGGGCTTTCTAGTAATACTTTATTTGAGGAATTAAAATCAAAAACGGAGGAAAAAGTATGGCTTTGACAGCCGGTCAGATGATGAGTGTGTATGATAATTTGAAACACCTCACAATTTTTTTAAATAGAATGTTCGGGGAGTATCACCTCACTATTTTTTGTCGAGTTTGGACAATGTGGATGTAAACACCTCCCGTTGCGAGTGAGGACTTGTGAGGTTTTCAGTGCATGTTCTCGTGTTTCATTCAGGGGTCGGGTTACTTGGCCGTAGATATTGAATAGATAAATTGTTACAATGTACCGAATGAATAAAGTTTATTGGTATACAGTAAAAGATCCATATAATGGAAGTAAACTAGTTAAAGATATTACGGTGGATGTTGTCGTGGTTGGTGGGGGCATTGCCGGACTTTCGTGTGCACAAAAATTAATAGGTTCAGGAATGAGTGTTGCATTAATTGAAAAAGATTTTTGTGGTTCTGGGGCAAGTGGAAAGAGTTCTGGTTTTATTACACCGGATTCTGAAATAGAGCTGAGTTCACTTGTTTCAAAATATGGACCACTCAAAGCAAAAAAAATTTGGGAATTTGCAATATCGGGGGTAGATCTCATAAGAAATAATATACATAAATATAATATATCCTGTGATTATGAGAATCAAGATTCACTTTTTATTTCAAACACTGCATTAAAAGTAAAATATCCAAAAGAGGAGTACGAAGCTCGTAAGTCTCTAGGCTATGAGAGTAGTTTTTATGAAAGCGAGGTGGAAAGTATAGTCGGGTCAAAAAAGTATAGTGGGGGAGTAAAGTATCCAGATACTTTCGGGATTAACTCGTATCTGTATTGCCAAGAACTCAGAAATATAGACGAAAAGCTTGGTGTGCATGTATACGAGAATACCGAAGTAGTTAAAATTTTAGAAAATGGGGTTCAAACTAAAAATGGCTTTGTATCTGCAAAGCATGTCGTGGTTTGTGCTGACCGTTTCATACCAGATTTTGGAGTTTTAGAAAAAGAAATTTACCACGTTCAAACCTTTTTAGGAATTTCTAATCCTTTAAGTGAAGAAGATGTAAAAAAGATTTTTCCAAAAGAAAAAGTAATGGTTTGGGATACTGATTTAGTTTATAACTATTTTAGAATCACGGGGGACAACAGACTACTTTTAGGTGGGGGAGATGTTTTGTATACATATGCGCATAATACAACAAACAATACCAAAAGATTCAAACGTCGTTTGTCTAAATATTTTAAAAATAAATTTCCAAATATAAATTTTGAGCTTGAGTATGTTTGGCCAGGCATGCTCGGAGTGAGTAAAGATTTGTTACCGATAGTGGGCTTTGACGATAAAATGAAAAATGTCTGGTATGTTGGGGCAGCAACGGGTCTTCCTTGGGCTTCTGCTCTGGGTGTTTACAGTGCTGAAAAAATTATAAATGGTAGAAGTGAATTTGATTTAGATTTTTCTTGGAAAAGAAAGTTTATGATTAACTCTAAAGTCCAAACATTACTTACTACACCGATGACTTACGCTATTTCTCACGGTATTACAAAGTACTTTAAATAATAACAAAATAAACACATGGGTAAAAAAATCATACTTATAATATCTGGGCTGGTTGTTTTAGGTGTAGCATAGTGGCTTATTTCTCCATTTTGGCGAAATGTAAAGCTGGATGAAGGTCTTCCACAAGTGCTAAACATAAAAGACAACATGAACACAATGGATCAATCTACAAAGGATAGATTCAATCAAGAAGTTCGCGCGATGAAAGGTGAAGTCATTGTTATGTCTGAAAGTGTGCCATTTTCAACCAAAATATTAGGTGAAGCAAATCTTGTTCCGCGTGCTCATGAGGTAGGTGGTAGAGTCCTTCTACTCGACACAGGAGATAAAAAGATTGTACGATTTGAAAATCTGAAAACTATAAATGGTCCGGATTTAAGGGTGTATCTCTCGTCTGATCTTGGAATAGAGGATGTAATAGATTTAGGGGCAATAAGAGCCACCGAAGGAAATGTCAATTATACTCTTCCTGCTAACGTTGATACGGCGAAATATAAAAACGTACTTATATGGTGTCGAACATTTGGGATATTATTTAGTTACGCAAAGTTGTAGGTATAAAGAAAATATAAGGATTTTTAAAATTGGCGGAACCGGAGGGATATTCGACCCTTACAGGGTCAGTACACCTATTCTGTATTTTGTTTCGCTTTGCTCACAAAATACTATCACAGGTTTTCGAATCCCTACGTAAAGCCGTGTTACGGCTTTACTCCGTTTCTCGAATTTTTTGTTGCCAAAAAATTGGCGGAACCGGAGGGATATTCGACCCTTACAGGGTCAGTACACCTATTCTGTATTTTGTTTCGCTTTGCTCACAAAATACTATCACAGGTTTTCGAATCCCTACGTAAAGCCGTGTTACGGCTTTACTCCGTTTCTCGAATTTTTTGTTGCCAAAAAATTGGCGGAACCGGAGGGATTCGAACCCTCGAGGGGTATTAACCCCTGCATCTTTAGCAAAGATGTGGAATCAGCCAACTCTCCCACGGTTCCATAGTTGTTAGATTATCATACTTAATGCGCTATCGTAAATGCGAAGACCTCTCGGGCACCAGCGTCGAGTAATGTTTTGCGAGCTTCCGAAAGAGTGCTTCCTGTTGTGACAACATCGTCTATAAGCACGACATAGTAGTCTCTCACTTGTGGGTTTGCTCTAAATGACCCTGTAAGGTTTTGGAGGCGTTCTATGCGAGACTCGGTCTGACTTTGCTTCTGTGTTTCTCGTATTTTTTCAAACCACTGAGGCGCGTAGAGGAGTGTGTGTTCTGTATCACAAGCTACAACACTGCGGGCAATGTACTCGCTCTGGTTGTATCCTCGTTCAGCTCTGCGTTCGTTGCTTATGGGCACGGGTATGAGTAAAAATGTGGCATGTGCATCAAAAAGTATAGTATCAGAAATAACATCGAGGATTTCATCAAAAAGTAGTTTGCCAATATGGTCGAGGGGGAGTGTGACACCTTTGTATTTGAGTTCCCATATAATCGCTCGCACAGTGTCGTTTTTATACTGGAACAGTGCCGTGATCCAGTCATAATCTTCGAATGGAGGTGATTTTGGAAGTTTTGTGATATTTCGATTGGTTATTTGTGCAACCGTGACATAGTCCTTTCTGTGAGGTACAACAATCTCTATGAGAGAATTCAACAATTTTTGGAGACTTTTCAACATATGTACATTATATGTTACATCTTCGTGCTATACTATAATCTGATTACACATCTGTATGGCAAATTTCCTTTCTAATCTATTTAATAAACAAAGTCCAAGTGTTTTGGGTATTGATATAGGTTCGTCTTCCATAAAAGTTGTTCAACTTATGAAAAAAGGTGGCAGAGCAGTGCTCGAAACGTACGGGGAACTTTCTCTCGGTCCGTATGCAAAAGCTTCTGTGGGAGAAGCTACGAATCTTCCTACAGAAAAAATCATCGAAGCACTCACGGACTTGCTCAAAGAACGGGAGGTGAATGTAACCACACGAGTGTGTGGTGTAGCTATTCCATTTGCATCGAGTCTTATGTCAGTTATTGAAATGCCACAGGTTCCAGCGAAGCAACTTGAACAAATGATCCCCATTGAGGCCCGTAAATACATTCCCGTGCCGATCAGTGAAGTCTCTCTAGACTGGTCTGTTATCCCAAAGGATGAAAATCCGGATTCTGTTGATGCTCCACGGCTAGATCCTGATGGAAAACCACTTCCAGGGAAAACAGAAGTGCTTATTGTCGCAATTCACAACGACACAATCGCACGATATAAAGAGATTGTAATGAAAAGCTCACTTGACACAAGTTTTTTTGAGATCGAGATTTTTTCAACAATTCGATCCATCCTCGATCAGGAGGTCGCACCGGTTATGATTATTGATATGGGGGCAACATCGTCTAAACTGTACATTATCGAACGTGCCATACTTCGCAGTTCCCATACAATAAACAGAGGCTCGCAGGCTGTGACCAATACGCTTTCAAAATCTCTCGGTATTTCAATTAGTGAAGCGGAAATTTTGAAGAGAGAAAAGGGGCTTCTTGGTGTCGCAAATGGTATTGGGGTTAAAGATATTATTGTGACAACTCTCGATTATATTTTCAGTGAGGCGAATCACATCGTACTTGCGTATGAAAAAAGATATAACAAAAATGTAAGTAAGGTGATTCTTGTGGGTGGGGGAAGCGCGCTTAAAGGGGTTGTAGATATTGCAAAACAGAGTTTTCAAACAGAAGTAATTTGTGGAGATCCTTTTTCAAAAGTTATAGCTCCGGCATTTCTCGAGCAGGTGTTGCGTGATACAGGTCCCGAGTTTGCAGTTGCAGTAGGTGTTGCTCTCCGAAAGTTACAAGAGATTGGATAAAAGTTATTGTGTATATAATTTTTGCACTACGAAAATCATATACACAGTTCGTGTGGTTTTTTACATTGGTGTGTACTATAATGAGTAAAGATTATGGATCCAAAATTTCAAACATCTTTCATACCTCAAAAACCAATTGTCACTGGATCGAATTTCTCCCCGTCTAATCCAGGTTTTAGAAGTATTAATATTTTTAATATAATTGCAACCGTTCTATTCGTTGGATGTTTTCTTGCCTACGGAGGACTCTTTGCGTACAAGCAGGTTCTCAATCGTCAGATTAATGAAGTAGATACAAAATTACAGGCGGCAAAGAATGCGTTTGAGCCAGATAAGATACATGAGCTCATAGAAGCAAGTATTCGTATCGCATCTACACAACAGCTTCTTGAAAACCATGTTGCAGTCTCTGGGTTGTTTGATTTATTACAAAATCAAACATTGGGCAGAGTTCAATTTGATAATTTTAACTTCAGTAAAAAAGATACTAATCTTACGCTGACCATGGATGGTAAGGCTGATGGATATAATACTATTGCAGCTCAATCGATAATTTTTTCAGAAAATAAATTTATAAAAGATCCTGTTTTCTCTGATTTTGATCTTTCTGCGACTGGAAATGTAACTTTTAAACTTACATTATCTGTTGATCCGACTCTTATTTCATACAAAGATGCCATAGCAAAGTTGAATCAACCTGCCGAGAATCTTAATGAGACAGAGGACGCAACAATCACTGATCCACTCACACCATAATCCATGAAATCATTCATTCCATTTATTATCATAGGTATCTGTGTCGGAATGTATTTTATGTACATATCTCCTTCATATGCAGACATGAAAGAGCTTGTGATAAAAAAGAATGATTACACAAACGCTCTTTCAAAAGCTGATGAATTGAAAGAAAAAAGAAAAAAAATATTGGCTGAATACGAAGCTATTGATCCCATGGATCGAGAAAAACTTGACAGAATCCTTCCGTCTGTCACAGACAATGTTGATGTGGTAACAAACATCAATCTTATTGCATCTAGTTACGGCATGACAGCTCGAGGTGTCCGTATTACACAACCACAGACTCAGGATCGAGTAATTATTCCAGATGCTTCAAAAGCAAATCCGTATAAAACAATTAAAGTTGTATTCTCTATGAGTGGTCCGTACGCAGATTTCACCAAGTTTCTACGGGATCTCGAGTCAAACTCTCGATTGTTTGATGTGACATCACTGACAATGAAGACAAAAGACGAGAAGTTTGGAATTTTCGATTATTCTATAGAAGTGTCCGCGTACTCACTCAGATAATATCTTATATCACATGAATATCTCAAAAATTTTAAAAACAATAGGACTCCTTATGGCAGTAATCGGTTTTGGTTTTTTTGCAAATTATTATTATGGCAAAACTGCGGTTGTATCAGCACAGACTGAGGAGGTAAAGACTGCGCCTGATTCTGTCGGACAAGATATTGTTGATCTTCTTGCTTCTTTTAATAAAGTTAAGATAGATAGTAGTCTTTTTTCAGGAGCACTCTTTAAAAGTCTTAGAAATTACAAATTAGAAATTATTAGAGAAAAACCGGGAAGGTCAAACCCATTCGCTCCGGTAGGATCATTTCAACCTACACAAACAACAAATCCAGTAACGAATACAAGCAAAACACCTACTAAAACAACTAGATAATTAATTTATTATGGACATACTTCGAATACTTCTTGAAAAAGGTCTGATTACGGAGGACCAGATAAAAAATGTTAAAAAACAGGCTGAAATGCTTGGTATGACTGTTGAGCAAGCTCTGCTTAAAGAGGGGATTTCTCCACAGCAAATTCTTTCTGCTCAAGGAGAGTATCTTGATATTCCATCACGTAGCCTCGACGGTGTAGATGTTTCTGCGAATGCACTTGAATATATTCCAGAAGAGTCGGCAGAACATTATAGGTTCATACCTCTTGCTATAAACCAAGGAGTGCTTGAGGTTGGTATGGTGAATCCAGATGATATTTCTGCACGGGACGCACTCAACTTCATAGCTTCAAAGACTGGAAAGCCATTTAAAATATTTCTGATTTCTGAAGAAGATTTTGGGAAAGTATTATCTTTGTACAAAGGTTTGACCAATGAAGTGTCAAAAGCGCTTAGTGAACTTGAAACGGAACTAAAAATAGAAACTCCACATGATGGCTCTAACAAAGAATCTGATAAAGGGACTGGAAACGGCGAGGAAGAGGGTGGTGATAAAGATGACTCTGTAGCGCACGATACACGTATCGCTGAGGATGCTCCGGTTACCAAGATTGTGGCGACCATATTACGATATGCAACAGACGGTAATGCATCCGATATCCACATTGAACCGTGGAGAGACAGTGTCAAGGTTCGATTCCGTGTTGACGGTGTCATGAATACAAGTCTCATTCTTCCATTCAAAGTTCAGTCTGCGGTTGTTGCTCGCATCAAGATTCTTTCGAATATGCGTCTTGATGAGAAACGTAAACCTCAAGACGGACGTTTTACCGCACGCATTGAGGGTCGTAAAATCGACTTCCGTGTTTCAACATTTCCAACGTATTTCGGAGAGAAGGTGGTGATGCGTCTCCTTGACCAAGAGAAAGGTGTTAAGAAGCTCGATCTTATCGGACTTTCTCCTCACAATCTCGAGCTCGTTCGTCGAGCAATCAATAAGCCGTATGGACTTATCCTTATTTCTGGTCCAACTGGTTCTGGAAAGACAACGACGCTCTACTCTATGCTTAACGAAATCGATCGTGAGCACCAGAACGTACTTTCACTTGAAGACCCTATCGAATACAACATTGAGGGTATGTCTCAGTCCCAAGTTCGACCTGAAATCGGCTACACCTTCGGAGAAGGACTTCGTACAACACTCCGACAAGACCCCGACGTGATCATGGTTGGTGAGATTCGAGATAAAGAAACAGCACAGCTTGCGATCCAAGCCGCACTTACAGGTCACCTTGTGCTTTCTACTATTCACACCAATAATGCCCCTGGTGTAGTACCTCGACTTATCGACATGGGTGTGGATCCGTACCTTATTGCACCAACACTTATTCTTGCCATGGCTCAACGTCTTGTGGGAGGTCTCTGTCCGGGATCCGGCAAGCCGATCCCCGTGGATGGAAGTTTGCAAATCATGTTCGATAAACAGTTTGATGACTTGCCAGATATATACAAAAAAGACCTTAATCTCAGTGACCACGTATACGGCATTAATCCATCAGCAGACTGTCCAAACGGCATGCGTGGACGAGTTGGTGTGATGGAAGTGTTTGAGATGAATAAAGAGCTTGAAGCTGTTATTTTGAAAAATCCGACAGAATTGGAAATTTCTAAAATCACACGAGCAAATGGCATGCTCACAATGAAAGAGGACGCGATATTGAAGACGATGAAGGGACTTATCCCGTTTGAAGAAGTGAACATGCTATAGAACACTCGTAGGTTTAAACTCGTCCACAGAAGGGGAGGACATGATTTTTTAAAATGGTATATACTTATACATATGGAAGAAAAAAAGATAAAAATATTACTGATTGATGACGACAGATTTCTACTCGACATGTATACACTCAAGTTTAAAAAGAGTGGTGTAGATGTTGATACTGCAACAGGTAGTGTGGTTGCACTTACCAAACTTCGGGCTGGAGAGACTGCAGACATTATTCTACTCGATATTATCATGCCGACCATGGATGGTTTGGAATTACTTCGGATTATCAGACAAGAAAAACTGGTCCCCGATGCAACAATTATTATATTAAGTAATCAAAATGATGATATGGAAAAGGCAAAACAAATAGGTGTAGATGGGTATATCATTAAAGCAACATCAATTCCATCTGAAGTTGTAGAGAAAGTGCTTACAATCTATCAGAACAAAATGGGTGCTAACAAACAAAAATAATGTCTGCTGAATATAAAAAATTACTCGAAAATCTTGTTGATATTGTGGTTAAGGAGGATGCTTCCGATCTCCATCTTTCTGATGGACGACAACCAATACTGAGAGTGTCAGGCTTCCTCATTCCACTTGTTAAACAACCGGTACTGAGTACAGAAGATATTGCTGGTGTTATAGATATACTACTCGATGAGGAAAAGAAAAAGAAATTTTATAACAACAAAGAGGTTGATTTTGCATTCGACCACGGCGGTATGAGTCGATTTCGAGGAAATGCATTTTTCAAACTTGGTAAGGTGAGTATTGCACTCCGTCTTATTCCGCAAAAGATAAAAACACTTGAGGAACTGCGTATTCCTGCGATTCTTGAATCTTTCGCACTCAAACAACAAGGTTTCTTCCTTGTTGTGGGTCCGACAGGACAGGGAAAGAGTACGACTCTCGCGTCACTCATTGAGATTATCAACGAGCGCCGTCTTGAGCACATTATTACGATTGAAGATCCGATTGAATATATTTTTCAATCAAAAAAAGCGATCATTGATCAGCGTGAAGTGTATCAAGATACTCCAGACTTCCACACTGCACTTAAGGGTATGTTTCGACAAGATGTGGACGTGCTCATGGTTGGTGAAATTCGAACACCGGAGACTATTTCTACTGCAGTAACTGCTGCAGAGACTGGACACCTTGTGTTTGCAACACTCCACACCAATGACGCCGCACAAACAATATCCCGTATTATCGACTCATTTCCCGCAGAACAACAAAACCAAATCCGTACACAACTTGCAGGATCTCTCATCGGGATTTTCTCACAGCGTCTTATTCCGCGTATCGCCGGCGGACTTATTCCCGCATGTGAGCTTCTTATTAACAACAATGCGGTAGGGAACCTTATTCGAGAAAATCGTCTCCATGAACTCAATACGATTATTGAAACAAGTAGTGATCAAGGAATGATTGACTTGAACAGGTATCTTTCTGAGCTTGTGCGCAATGGAGAGATCACGATTGAGAATGCGTATTTGCATTCGAATAACCCAAAGAGTTTAGAAAGAATGATATAATGTAGCTAAATTGTTCTATTGTTATGATTTTTACATACAAAGCACTTACACCAAATGGAGGAAATACGCAAGGGGAAGTTGATGCAACATCGGTGGACATCGCAATTTCTCTCTTGCAGAAGAGGGGTCTCGTTATTTCTGAAATTCATTCTCCAAGTGAAAATAAATTCGCAATCAATTTCCTCGCTATCTTTGATCGTATTTCAGGTAAAGATATCGTGATTTTGTCGAGACAGATGGCAACTTTGTTTGCTTCGCAGGTTTCAGCACTCCGCATCTTTAGACTTATTGGTGGTCAAGTTGAGAATCAAAAGCTTCAGAAACATCTTCTTCAGATTGCAGATGATATTCAGGGTGGAAGTTCTATTTCACTCGCCCTCGGTAAACATCCGGATGCTTTTTCCAATTTCTATGTGAATATGGTGCGAGCGGGTGAGGAGTCGGGAAAACTAGATGAGACTTTTAGCTACCTTGCAGACTATCTCGATAGAACATACGCGGTGACTTCTAAGGCAAAAAATGCACTTATTTACCCAGCATTCGTTATTTTGACATTCATCGGTGTGATGGTGCTTATGCTTACGGTAATTATCCCGAAGATTAGTCTCATGATTGTTGAGTCTGGTCAGGAGATTCCGATATATACCAAAATAGTGATTGGTATCAGTACCCTTATGGTTGATTATGGTATTTTCATTGCGTTCGGTGCGGTGATCGCTGGTTTCTTTGTCTGGAAGTATTCACAGACCGAAACAGGTGCACTCCGACTGGATGAAATTAAGCTTCAAATTCCGTATCTTGGAGATTTATACCGAAAATTGTATCTTTCTCGTATTGCAGATAACCTTAATACGATGATTATTAGTGGTATTCCAATTCTCAGAGCAATCGAGATTACATCCTCTGTAGTGGACAACCATCTGTATAAAAACATTTTGAATCAAGCTCTCATAGACGTTAAAGGCGGAAGTTCTCTTTCTAATTCGTTCGGTCAGTACAAAGAGATTCCGGGTATTATGGTACAAATGATCAAGGTGGGAGAGGAAACGGGGCAACTCGGTAATATTTTGAAAACACTTTCGGCGTTCTATGAACGTGAAGTGACTGTAGCAGTGGATACTCTGGTAGGACTCATTGAACCGATTATGATTGTATCTTTGGGAGTGGGTGTGGGAGTACTTTTGGCGGCGGTGCTTATGCCGATTTACAATATTGCTTCTGCTGGGTAGAGATACTGAGGGGGATCCCTTGCGAGAGTGTTTAGATGCAGAGAGTTTGATCCCTTGCGTCCGAAGGAGGAATACTTCGGACATAAGATGCAGAGAGTTTGATCCCTTGCGTCCGAAGGAGGAATACTTCGGACATAAGATGCAGAGAGTTTGATCCCTTGCGTCCGAAGGAGGAATACTTCGGACATAAGATGCAGAGAGTTTGATCCCTTGCGTCCGAAGGAGGAATACTTCGGACATAAGATGCAGAGAGTTTGATCCCTTGCGTCCGAAGGAGGAATACTTCGGACATAAGTGTACGTGCTATCAGGTAACCCTGATAGCACTCCCTTATCCACAGTGGTGCTTTCCATCAGGATAGACAGAACGTATAATATAAGTATTCGTTTTAATAAAACGGTTCTCTAACAAGAGAGAGACGGTCGAAGCAATTATATTATCAATAAAATTCATTAAGTTTAATTATTTAAAATTCATTATGACAAAAAGATTAAATCGCGGTTTCACCCTCATCGAACTCTTGGTAGTTATCGCTATTATTGGTATTCTTTCATCAGTTGTACTCGCATCACTTAACACTGCACGTACAAAAGGCGCAAATGCAGCAATTAAGTCGAATCTGAACAATACTCGAGCGCAAGCCGAAATTATCTACGACGATAATGGTAGCAATTATACGAGTGTATGTGCAAATACCGCAACGATTCAAAAAGCTATGACTGCTGCCAGAGATGCAGCAGGAAGCACCGCAGCTATTAACCTTGCAGTAGGTGTGGCTGGTACAGGAACTGTTGCGGGTGCAGTTACTAATGTCGTTACATGTCATTCAAACGCTACAGGTTGGGCAATTGAATCTCCGCTTAAAGCTTTGGATGGTACTGCTAACTTCTGGTGTGTTGACCATACTGGAACATCTGCTGGATACGGTGTGGGTACAACTTTGATTGCCGGCGATATTACTTGTGGATAATTTCACTGGGTAATATTAAGTATAAAAAATACACACTTTAAAAAGTGTGTATTTTTTATACACAGGAATGATAGCGCGTAATTCTTCATATATTGTATACTTATTATAATAT